>Ga0307431_1002287_pt1 | contig 10023 bp, 9 predicted proteins | sample SalMarWE160170MG_FD_202155 | JGI IMG/M metagenome (GOLD analysis project Ga0307431, IMG submission 202155) | Salt marsh sediment microbial communities from the Plum Island Ecosystem LTER, Massachusetts, United States - WE1603-170 | ecosystem: Environmental > Aquatic > Marine > Intertidal zone >... | reverse complement strand
CGCTCGCTGATTAATTATCATAATCACCGCTATTATGTCCTTGATAGTCCCGAGATCAGCGATGAAGAATATGACGAGCTTATGCGGGAGCTCAGCCAGCTTGAGGCTGAGCATCCTGAACTTATTACCCCCGATTCGCCCACTCAAAGGATTGGTGCTCCTCCTGCCGAGGAATTTGGCGTCGTAGAACATCCTGAGCCGTTACTCAGTCTGGCCAACGTTTTTTCTTATGAAGATCTGGCTGCCTGGCACAGGCGGGCAAGCAACCTTTTGGGTGGCAGCGATTTTGACCTTGTTTGCGAGCCTAAAATTGACGGACTGGCGGTGGCATTAACCTATATTGATGGGCTGCTCGTCACCGGAGCAACTCGGGGCGATGGTTACCGGGGGGAGAATATCACTCAGAATTTGAGGACTATAGGAAGCATTCCACTCTCTGTGCCAGGGGAAGAAGCACCGCCAAGGCTTGAAGTCAGAGGCGAAGTCTATATTCCCAGGGAAGGATTCAAGAAACTTAATGACGAGAGAGCAAGGGAAGGACTTCCTCTTTTTGCCAATCCTAGAAACGCCGCTGCTGGTTCGGTGAGGCAGCTTGATTCCAGCATCACTGCCAAGCGCCCCCTGGACATATTTGTTTACGGACTGGGGCCTGTGGAGGGGAAGGTGATGCCCAACACACACTGGGAGATTATGCAATATCTCAAGTCATTGGGATTCAAGGTAAATCCCGACATAGCTTTATGCCACACTATTGATGAGGCGGAGGAATATCATCAGAAATGGGTGGAGGGTCGAGAAAGCTGGCCTTATGGAGCTGATGGCATGGTGGTGAAGGTTAACTCCATTGTCTTTCAGGGAGAACTGGGCACGGTGGCCCGTGAGCCCAGGTGGGCGATTGCTTATAAGTTTCCTGCTGTTCAAGGCACCACGCGTCTTATCGACATCGGTATAAATGTGGGCAGGACGGGAAGTCTTAACCCTTATGCCATTTTGGAGCCAGTTCATGTAGGCGGCGTGGTTATTAGCTCAGCGGCACTGCACAATGAGGAAGATATTCACCGCAAAGATATCAAGATTGGGGATACCGTTATCGTGCAGCGGGCTGGGGAGGTCATACCTGAGATTGTTAGCCCTGTGGTCAGCAAACGCACCGGGAAAGAGAAGGTTTTTCATATGCCCACTCATTGTCCGGTATGCGGGGCGGAAGTGATAAAGCCTGAGGATGAAGCAATGCACCGCTGTACCAACGCTGCCTGCCCCGCCCAGGCTCTGGAGCAAATCAAGCACTTCGTCGCCCGTAATGCTATGGATATAGACGGCGTGGGGGAAAAGCTGTGTCAGGCTTTGTTTGAAAAGGGATTGGTCAAGGATGTGGCTGACTTGTACTATCTTACCCCGAAACAGCTTCTCGGGTTGAAAAAAATGGCTGATAAAAGCGTCTCTAATGCGCTTGAATCTATTGATGCGAGCAAGGACAGACCGTTAGCACGAGTCATCTTCGCCCTGGGGATTTTACATGTTGGCGAGGAGTATGCTGAGTTGCTGGCGGGTAAGTTTTCCAGTATTGACGAGCTGGCAAAAACTGGCCGGGAGGAGCTTCTATCCCTTCCCTCCATTGGCCCCAAGATAGCTGATAGTATCGTTGCCTTTTTCAGGCAGAAGGGGAATAAAAATATTATTGAAAAATTAAGGAAAGCCGGAGTGAAGCTGGAGAGAGAAAGAGTTGCCGAAGCAAAGCCTGAAAAATTACCTCTAACTGGGCTGGAGTTTGTCATCACCGGAAAGCTGGAGGCATTTGCTCGTTCGGAAGCAGAGGCAAAAGTAAAGGAACTTGGGGGCGAAGCTGGCTCGGACGTGACTAAAAAGACGAATTATGTCGTGATTGGTGCTGACCCCGGTTCCAAATTAGCTAAGGCTCAAAAATTAGGAATAAAGACACTTAGCGAAGCTGAATTCTTAGAATTGCTAAATCAGAATACTTCCTGATTTTGAATCTCTTCAATGACATCTTTGAGAAGGGAACTGTAATAACCAGGTAGTTCAGGTATATCAAAGAATCTAGCATCCTCCACCTCGCTTCCAGGAGCTAGCTTTTCGTCTTTTACCTTAACTAGATATGCCACTATCAACATATCCCCATATATTTCCTTGTCGTCTATTCTGATTACGCCGACTAATTTTGCTATCCTGCCAGATACCCCGGTTTCCTCTTTTAACTCCCTTAAGCAAGCTTCTTCCGGTGTTTCTCCGATCTCAATAAAACCTGAAGCAAACCCCCACATACCCTTTTTGGGTGGTAATCCTCTTTTAATGAGTAGAAACTTTTTATCTTTTACTGCCACAGCCAATGCTACTGGCAGGGGATTCTTATAATCAACGAAATCGCATTTAGGGCAGTATTTCCTCGTTCTTCCGTCAATCATTCCTATTTGTAGAGGTGTGGCACAAATGGGGCAATAGTTATATTCTTTCATGTATTCTCTCGCAAAGATAAAAAACCCAGTCTTTGGTCTATAATATAGCACAGGTTTCGATGAAACTCATTGTTGGCTTGGGCAATCCGGGCAAGGCTTATGCTCATAATCGGCATAATGTTGGCTTTCGCTGCTTGAGTTATTTCGCCAGGCGTCATTCCATTCCGTTTGATAGGAGGCAGTGCCGGGCCAGGATAAGTGTTGGTGAAGTAGTTGGCAGTAAATTGCTGCTGGCCAAGCCACAGATATTCGTCAACATTAGTGGTGAGGTGGTGGGTTGCCTGGTGGAGAAATATGACGTTCCGTTGAGCAATCTCCTGGTAATCTATGACGACCTTGACTTGCCCCTGGGCAAAGTTCGGATTCGTCAAAGTGGCGGCTCAGGGGGACATAAGGGAATGAAGTCAATCATTTCCACTCTGGGGAGTGAGGATTTCCCCCGAATCAGGGTAGGCATTGGACGTCCTGCTCAGGATGCCGAGGATGCTATAGTAAGCTATGTGCTTGGCGATCTTACTGCGCAAGAAGAAGAGGTAATCAGGTCAGCTATCATTACCGTGGCTGAGGCAATCGATTGTTTCCTTACCCAGGGCATCCGGGCAGCAATGGACAAGTTCAATTAGCCCGGGAGGGAAACCTGAGATTGCTTCGCTTCTGGCTCGCAATGACGGTGAAAGTGGCTCGCAATGACGATAGGCCTTGTGTTGAATTATACCTGCAGAGATTTTATTTTAAGGCTTTAGCTGATATTATTGCATATGATTAACGCCAGGATGGTCATTGCTGTTATTGGAGACTCGTCCTGTTCCGCGGAGGAAGCTAAATTAGCTGAAGCCGTTGGTGAAGGTTTAGCTCAACAGGGTGCCACTATAGTATGCGGTGGGTTGGGAGGCGTTATGGAGGCGGTTTGTCGTGGAGCCAGGTCAAAAGGCGGTGTGACTGTTGGCGTTTTGCCCGGTGAGGATATCAGCATGGCTAACCAATGGGTGGACATCCCTATAGCTACCGGGGTAGGCTATGCCAGAAACATGGCGGTGGTCAAGTCAGCGCAAGCAGTGATCGCTATTGGGGGCAACTATGGAACGCTCAGTGAGATTGCCTATGCCTTGAAGAGTGGCATACCGGTTATTGGATTGAATACCTGGTTACTATCTCGAAATGGTAAAGAGGTCGATGCCATAATCAGGGTTGACAATGCTGGAGAGGCGGTGGATAAGGCTGTCTCTCTCGCCAGGAAGCGTAAAGGTCATGGGATTGCTTCGCTTCGCTCGCAATGACACAATGGGGGTTCGTAGCGACATGATGGGGCTGGCGATGACGCGGGCTAGCTGAGTTCAAAATACATCTGGAAATGGCAAGCATCGAGAGCGTTGCAGCCAGGGAGATTCTCGATTCTCGGGGCAACCCCACTATCGAGGTAGAGGTAACACTAATTGGTGGCGTCGTTGGTGTGGCTTCTGTTCCCTCAGGGGCGAGCACAGGCAAGTACGAGGCTGTTGAGCTTCGTGATGGTGATAACAGCAGGTATAACGGGCTTGGCGTTTTAAAAGCCGTAGACCATGTCAATAATGAGATTGCCCCTGAGATAACTGGCATGTCTGCATTGGAACAAACAGCTATAGACCGGAAGCTAATTGAGCTTGATGGCACGGCTAACAAATCTCGGCTTGGCGCTAATGCCATACTGGGGGTATCTCTGGCAATAGCCAGGGCAGCCGCCAATTTCCTGGGGCTGCCATTGTATCGTTATTTAAGTGGGGCAAAAACCTCCCTATTGCCTGTTCCGATGCTGAATATCTTGAATGGTGGCAAACATGCCCTGGGCTCCACTGATTTTCAGGAGTTTATGATCGTGCCTGTCGGTGCTGCTAATTTTGGCAAAGCTATGCAAATGAGCAGCGAGGTGTATCACTCCTTAGGCAAAGTCCTCAAAGATAAGGGTTTGAATACCAACATAGGCGACGAGGGTGGTTTTGCCCCACAGCTTTCTTCCAGTAAAGAGGCGATAGAAGTGATATTAGCTGCTGTTGACCTGGCGGGCTACAAGGCTGGGGGGGATTTGTTTCTCGCCCTTGACCCTGCGGCGAGCGGCTTCTACCAGAATGGCAGGTATGTTTTGTCCCGTGAAGAGATTACTCTTACTTCGATTGAGATGGTAGATTATTATGCCAAATTAGTATCTGATTATCCTGTTATTAGTATTGAAGATGGTCTGGGGGAGGATGACTGGGCAGGGTGGTTGTTGTTTATGGCTAAATTAGGTAAAGAGATTCAGCTTGTTGGCGACGACCTTTATGTCACCAATATGGAGCGTCTTGAAAGAGGAATTACTGAGAAAGCCTCTAACTCAATCCTTATCAAGCCGAATCAAATAGGGACGCTCAGCGAGGCTCTTGCTGTTATTGAAAGGGCACAAAAAGCGGGATGGACAACTGTAGTTAGCCACCGTTCCGGTGAGACTGAGGATACCACCATAGCTGATTTGGCGGTAGCCACTCAGGCGGGATTCATTAAATCTGGTGCTCCTTGCCGTGGCGAGAGACTGGCTAAGTATAATCGTCTCCTCAAGATAGAAGAAGAGCTTGGAGAAAGTGCTCGCTACTCGGGTAAACAAGCCTTTTACAACCTGGAGAAAATGAAATCGTGGAAATAGTTGCCGGTGTTCATCAACTGAAAATCCCCTTCCCTAAGGGCATACCGGGGGATACCAATGTATATGTTGTTGAGGGCAATGAGGGCAGCATATTGATAGATGCTGGTTGGGATAGTCCTGAAGGTTTATCCGCTTTTATCAGGGGGCTGGAGTGGGACAGGCTTAAGTTGAGGGATATTCAGCAAATAGTTGTCACGCATATTCACCCAGACCACTATGGGCTGGCAGGCAAGGTGAAAGAACTTTGTGGAGCTAAGATAGCTATGCATAAGATTGAGGGGGAGCTTATCAATCTAAGATATGTGAACTTTGAGGAACTTCTCAGGAAAGTAGAATTGGAGCTTTTTAGCTATGGTGTTCCCATAGGAGAGGTATCTGGCTTCGCAAAAGCTTCACTGTGGCTGCGAGAGTTTGTTTCTCCTGAAGCGCCTGAAGTTGTTCTGGATGAAGGCGATGAGATTTCCAATGGCGCATTCAATCTTGAGGTGCTGTATACCCCAGGGCACTCGCCAGGACATATTTGTCTTCGTGAGCCAACGAAGGGCTGGCTATTTTCCGGAGACCTCGTCTTGCATGATAGTTTTCCTCATGTAGGTCTTCATGCTCAATCGGGTGATAATCCGCTAGGTGATTATCTTGATTCTCTGAAAAAGGTGCAAAACCGCAGCGTAAATTTTGTTTTTCCAGGGCATGGGCCAGTGTTCAATGGTCTAAAGCTCAGGATAGATGATATAGTTCGCCATCGAGAGCAAAGGAACATGGACATCATAAAGGCTTTGAATGGCAATTTAAAGACAATTTATCAAATAGCTACAGAGATTCCCTGGAAGGTTGAGTCCGGGGGCGTTGCTTTTGAAGATTTAGGAATTTGGGACAAGAGACTTGCTGTGAGGGAAACTGCTGCCCATATCAGGTTACTGGCCTTGCAGGACAAGATTGGGAAAATTGACAAAGACGGTGTTTCTTTGTTTTTAGTTAAGGACTAATGAAAAGGAGGCAGGAATGAGCATAAAAATTGGTATCAATGGTTTTGGACGTATTGGCAGATTAACTCTGAAGGCGATTATGGAGCGGTGTGGCGGTGAATTGGAGGTGGTGGCAGTCAATGACCTTACCGATGCTAAAACTAACGCACACCTTTTCAAGTATGATAGCAATTATGGCGTTTATCCGGGCAAGGTGGAGGCACAGGAGGGGTCTATTATAATTGATGGCAGGAAGATAAAAGTGATAGCTGAACGAGACCCTGCTCAAATTCCGTGGCGCGATTTTGGGGTGGATATTGTGATTGAATCAACGGGGCTTTTCACCGAGGCTGGTAAAGCGGCAAGCCACTTTCAAGGCGGAGCAAAGAAGGTGATTATCTCAGCGCCAGCTCACGGCGAGGACATAAGCATTGTCCTCGGCGTCAATGAAGGGCAATATGACCCGGATAAGCATCGCATCATCTCCAATGGTTCCTGCACCACTAACTGCATTGCCCCGGTGGTCAAGGTGCTGCATCAAAGTTTCGGGATTACACACGGACTGATGACCACTATTCATTCTTACACCAATGACCAGAAAATCCTGGATGTGTTTCATCACGATTTGCGTCGTGCCAGGGCTGCCGCTGTTAATATCATACCTACCACTACCGGTGCAGCTCGCATGGTAACCGTGGTTATTCCTGAGCTTAAAGGGAAACTACATGGCATCTCCATAAGAGTGCCTACTGCAACTGTATCTGTCGTTGACTTCGTTGCTGATTTGAATAAGGAAGCGACTGTTGAACAGGTCAACGATGCCTTCAGGAAAGTTGCTGAAGGGGAACTGAAAGGCATTGTGGAATACTGCGATATTCCCCTGGTAAGCTCGGACTTCAAGGGTAATCCAGCCAGCGCTATTTTTGATGCCTTGAGTACTATGGTTATCGATGGCAATCTGGTGAAGGTGCTGGCCTGGTATGATAATGAGTGGGGCTATAGTTGTCGTCTCGCTGATCTGGCTAGCTATATTGCCAATAAAGGGTTATAATCTCGAAAGTTTGTTATAAAACTATTGACAATAGTACGGGTCATATTATATGTTATTTGTAACAAGAATATAATGAAGGGTAAAAACAAAAAGGAGGTACGGAAATGAAAAGGGTTTTTGGTGTGATGATTGTTTTGCTGCTGGCAGTAAGCTTTCTGGCGGCATGTGGTGAGGCGACGCCTGCCGAGTTTACGCTTTCCAGCGTAACTGTTTCGCCGTCAGCGCCGGAGGTTGGTGACACGGTTACCATCTCCGCTACTGTCACCAATGTGGGGGAACAGTCTGACGACTGTGCTGTCAGCTTGACCGTCAATGGCGATACTGATAGCAAGTCTGTCAGCGCATTAGCCGGTGGTGCAAGCAGCAGCGTCAGCTTCAGCTACGCCGCAACAACTGCAGGCGACTACACTGCGGAGCTCTCCACCCCTGATGATAGCGCGACAAAGAGCTTTACCGTGAAAGAAGAAGGGGTAGATGGAAATGGAGATGGAGATGGAGCAGTGCCAACCTGGCATGATGGTGACTACTGGGTACTGGACTGCTCTTATGCAAATCCAGGGGGCAAGACCGAACAAGATACTTGTCAATTGACGGTCACCGTGACAGGTGAAGAGGCGGTTGGAGAGGAAGCTTGTTACATGTCTCATGGTGAATTCACTCCTGCGGCGACCCGTGATGCCGCCGATATGCCGCTAACGTTACATCTCGAGACGGCTGATATATGGACCAGCAAAGCCCATCTGGTGTACCTGCAGCAGAGTTCAGCAATCGCAGAGCTTCCCGGGTTGCCATCCACCGTCACCTGGACTCTTACTGGAGATTATGGCTGGCCCTTTAGCGACGAGAAGACCTGGAGTGGTTCAGTGCGTGTTGTAGCTGGTGTCCTGGATGAAATTACTGATTTAGAGTTTAAGATACTTGGTGAGGAGACCATTACCGTGCCCGCGGGAACATTCGACTGCTGGCATATGGTGGCATACGAACCGTCAAGCCCGGGCACTTATGTCAACGAGTACTGGATCAACGAAACTAAGGTGAAGTCAGTTGTAAAGGAGATAGAGCGCTCCCTCTGGGCCGGCGTGGAGACCAGAGAGCTTTCATCCTACTCTGTTAGCTAACTCACTAGTTAGTGCGTTTTAACAGGACAGCGGTAGCCGTCTAGAACGGCTACCGCTGCCTTATTTCTGCCATCAGGTTAATTGAACTTTTTCATTTCCCGTCATAACCGGGAATCAAGCCGATAATAGACAAAATCTCTTTAGGAATTTTATTGTGGGGAGTATAATAAGAGATATCATATGGGGTTTGAAGTTTTCTATCGTAAGTGGCGACCGCAGAATTTTGCTGAAGTAGTGGGGCAGGAGCCGATAACAAGGACTTTGCGCCGCGCTGTGGAGAGCGGGGAAGTAGCCCATGCTTATCTTTTCTGCGGTCCTCGCGGCACTGGCAAAACGAGTACCGGGCGTATCCTGGCCAAGGCGGTTAATTGTCCCAATCAGCAAGGGGGCGAACCATGCAACAATTGTGATATTTGCCGCTCCATTACCGAGGGAAGCTCTCTGGATATAATGGAGATAGATGCTGCCAGCAACCGCGGCATTGACGAGATTCGCAATCTCAGGGAAAGGGTGGGTTATAGCGCCAGCATCACGCGCTACAAGGTATACATCATAGATGAAGTCCACATGCTTACTGAAGCAGCTTCCAATGCACTGTTGAAAACTCTGGAGGAGCCACCACCTCATGTAATTTTCGTCTTAGCTACTACTGAGCCACATAAGGTGATATCCACAGTAGTGTCGAGATGCCAGAGGTTTAATTTCTGTCGTTTGGGACAATCAGCGATAGTGGATAAACTGAAAATGATATGTCAAAAAGAAGATATCCAGATTGAGACTGAATCTCTGAGGGCTATCGCTCGAGCGGCTACGGGAAGTCTTCGTGACGCAGAAAATTTAGTGCAGCAGTTGGTAGGCTATTACGGTCGCAAGATTGATTTTGGACAGGTTCAGGTAACTCTGGGGTTAACCAGCGATTTAAGGGTGAAGCAATTGGCAAAGCATGTCCTCAACAGGGATATCTCCGCTGGTCTTCAGGTTATCAACAGTGTCAACAGCGATGGCATTGACCTCCGCTTATTTAATCGAGAACTTGTGGAGTATTTTCGGGGTTTATTGTTAGCCAAATCCAATTGCGAAGAGGCGATAGATGTTACCAATGAAGACTTGAATGAAATGAAGGAAACTGTAGCCAGTGTTGAGCTGGATTACTTATTAAAAACGATCAAATCTTTTGCCGGAATAGATTTTCGTGGCGATAGTTATTCTGTTTTACCTTTGGAGATGGCTTTAGTGGATTGTGTTTTATCTTTTGCCGATGGGCAGCAGGTTACCATCGATAGACCTTCGGAAATTGCAGAGGCTACCTTACCGCAAGATTCTGAGAAATTTGGTGAAGAATCTACCTCATTGACGGAAAAAGTTGAGGAGAGCGAAGGCATCAGGTATGTGCAGGCTCGGTGGAAAGAGTTTATCAATTCTTTGAAAGGCGAAGGTTCAAACGGTAATCTGGATGCCTTTTTACGTAGTGCTTGTGAGCCAGTGGCAGTGGAGGATGATACCCTGGTGTTGGGTTTCTACTATTCGTTCCATAAGGAAAAGATCGAGGACCCCAAATATCAGCATCTGGTAGAAAGGAAACTTGAAGAGTTTTTCCAGCAGCCCAGTAAAGTAAGGTGCATATTAGTTGAGCGGAAGGAAAGGGCGCCCGGTTCATCAAAGAGGGAAGATCCGATAATCAAGGCTGCTATAGAAATGGGTGGCAGAGTTGTGGATCAATAAATTGGGAAGATGAAAATAGATAAATCGATATTGCGTCAGG
>Ga0307431_1002284_pt1 | contig 10028 bp, 5 predicted proteins | sample SalMarWE160170MG_FD_202155 | JGI IMG/M metagenome (GOLD analysis project Ga0307431, IMG submission 202155) | Salt marsh sediment microbial communities from the Plum Island Ecosystem LTER, Massachusetts, United States - WE1603-170 | ecosystem: Environmental > Aquatic > Marine > Intertidal zone >... | reverse complement strand
TTGACCGTAAAACAGGGAGGAGTAGTTTTCCTTGATCCAGTTTCGGAAGAACCTGTTGGGGCATCCAAGGTGGATCATGCGTTCATCCGAATCCAGCAACTTCAAGGGCTTTACCCAGAAGGCATAGCTTTTCTCGTCCATGAGGCCTTTGAGGCCTTCCCTAACTTGATTCCATGCTGCTTCCACCTGATATCCTCCACTTAGTGCTTCGATTCGCAATTACACTCACGTATTTTCTATGATTATGGGGCAGTTCTTTCTCACTCCATACTCTCATACGAAAGGCAACGGAAGTGAACTCACATACCTATAAGAGGCCTTTACACAAAGAAAGACGCCTGGCTGAGGCTCCTTGTCTTATAAGCCAAAGGAGGAGGGGTTATTTCACCTTCACCAATGCCCGTATTTACCTCCAGCGAAATGGCTGGAAAGGTTCTGCCGCGCTTAAAAACAGATACATCGCAAGTCATGAATCAACGTGCAGTATCTTGGTCGCCTGGGCTTTCAATAGAGGGACTATTCGACATCACGCAGGGTTCAAATCTGCCTGAATACCTTTTGGCAGCGTTATGCCTGACCATCATCAGGTTAAGCATTTATCCGGTATCTAAACGAAAAGAAACTGGGCTGTCAAAGGCGATTATATAAGAAATCATATTTCTTTCACGTGAGGTTTTCAACAGATGCAATGTATTGATTTCACGAAAGTAACGGAACCTCTTCTCTGCAACCCCTTGCCATATCAGGAAATAATGCTGTCGGAGAAATTGTCTTTCTAATCAGATACTTTCGTTTTTATTCAACAACATTCGCTCTATGGTCTAAATTTTTGGATCTTTCATTTTCACGAAAAATCGATCTTTTTTAAAGCTATACTCCATCTTTCTCCTTTAGAAAGCGGATGCAGAGGGAGCCCTTCTGAAAGGCAAGCATCTTGCTTGTACCGGCATAATCCATCTGGAGAAGGATAAACAAGGGTTAATGAACGCGCTTCATTAAACAAAAGGAGAGATAGACAACTTTTTAAAAATTTTTTCCGCCTATTTTTTTTATTTTTATGATATTTATGGTAAAATTTTTCAGCTTATTTCAGGAGCATCAATGGGGAAGTTGAGGATTGCACTTCTTTCAGGGGGGTGGTCGCAGGAAAGGGAGATATCTCTTAAAAGCGGAGATGCCGTGTACGGCGCCCTTGATAAGGATAAGTATGAGGTGCGCAGGTACGACCCCCGCGACGATCTTATCGGGTTAATCCAGGATTCAGGGCAGATCGACCTCGTCATGCTCTTTCTCCACGGCAAGAAAGGGGAGGATGGCTCCATGCAGGGCCTTCTCGATCTGCTGAACCTTTCCTATGTTGGATCGGGTGTCCTGGCGAGCGCCTTAGCCATGAACAAGGGCCTCAGCAAGGAGTTCTTTCGAAATACAGGATTGAAGGTCCCTCGGGAGATGATTATTCCACAAGGTGAGGAGGCGGGTCTCCATGAGCTTTTCTCTACCCTTGGCAGACCAGTGGTCATCAAGCCGATCGCAGAAGGATCGAGCATTGCTCTGAGGATATGCAGCACCGAGAGAGAGGCTGCTGAGGCCATCAGTGACATCCATACTCTGGGAGAGGCGGTTTTAGCTGAGGAATATGTGAGGGGCATTGAGGTGACCTGTCCTGTGCTGGGGAACAGAAATCCGGAGGCCCTGCCGGTCATTGAGATCATCCCCAGCGAGGAGCACCAGTTCTTCAACTACACGGCTAAGTATGTACCAGGGGCATCCCAGGAGATATGCCCTGCACGGCTGCCCGTCGATATATACGGGAAGGTGCAGGAATACGCCATTCTGGCCCACCGTGTTCTCGGATGCCGGCATCTGTCTCGCACCGATATGATTGTAGCCGATCGGGATGTATATGTGCTCGAAACGAACACAATTCCCGGCATGACGGAGAACTCCCTCTTTCCCTTGGCAGCGAGGACTGCGGGTATTTCTATGTCGAGGCTCATGGATAGATTGATTGAGCTCGCCCTTGCTGATTGAATTGGATGCATGCCTGCTCGGTTTCAGGGATTTCACCCAGATCGTTGAGTAGCATTCGTCCGGACTCGTCATCTTGTATACAAAGGACCGGGAAGGCACTTTTGTATTCCGCCTTTGAGATACCCCCTAAAATTGGCAGGTGCTCGAATTCCTTATATCTTACCTCTTGATGTGCATCTTACGCCGTGGACATGGAAGTTGGCAGGGGGATGCCGAACTTCTCAGCCCATGGTTTCAGGGCTGGAATGATCGTTGGGTAAAGCGAGACTCCTTCTTGGATCTGTTCTGCGCGGAGCCTCAAGGCCCTGTCACCCGGGAGGCGAACAGGAGGATCGCCCTGTTTCGTTTGATTCGACCGGCACGCCTCGGCAAGCCATTCCATCTCCCGAGTGAAATGCTCAAGCCCGCCAAAGGCCTGCGGGTCAAGTAGTTGAAGAAAAACAGAAGCCCCCCACTTTATTGGATTATCTGCTCGGCCGTGACCGCTCAGTGCAGCGGTGAGGGCCTCCACTAGAAAGCCGAGGGCGTATCCCTTGTAGCCGAGATCAGATCCCCCGAGTGGAAGTATTGATCCCGGTGGCTCGGCGAAGAGGACAGCGGGATCGTCGCTCGGATTTCCCTTGGCGTCCAGAAGCCACTTATGAGGGAGGCGTCCCCCCTGCTGATGCTGGCGAATCACCTGGCCGTTAGCGGTACAGGAGGTGCTGAGGTCGATGATAATTGGATCTCCACCCGTCGGTATCCCCGCTGCGATCGGGTTGGGTGTATAGAGGGGCTGGAGGCCTCTGTATGGCGCTACCGATTGAACGCTCGGATCAGAACAGGTGAGCAACATGAATAATCCCTTGTCGGTAGCCCTCTTGGGGTAGGATGCAAGGCCGGCGATGTGGTGGCTTCTCTGAATCGCCACGGTTACCGTGGGATGATCATGGATTCTATCGAATGCAAGCTCCATTGCCTTGGAAATAAGCCATGGCCCCGGGAGGTATCGGCCGTCCCATGTGATTGCTGAGCCCTTGTCCGAAACAATCTCGGGATCACCCTCCTTTGTCATGGCGTCCGCCTCGAGCTCATCAAGATACCGGGGGAGAAGTTCCAGGCCGTGGGTGGTGTGACCCATGAGATCTCCCTCGAGAAGGGTTTCCGCCACGGTGCTTGCTCGATCCTTGGCAAGGCCGGCGTGCTGAAGAAGCTCTTTAGAAAACGAGATCAGTTCATCAGCAGAATAGCGCCCATGTGACTGCCTTCTGTTTTTCTCATCTATAAACATACGACCCTATGGCTGGATCCCCGGTACCTTACCTGCAGACTATTATTCCCTGTATGATAGGCTTTTCTCCTCGCCTTGAGGTGTGAAGCCGAACCCTGAATCGTTTCGGGACAATTTCCTCCAGGCTTCCTTTTCCTATGAATGGATCCGTTATGGTCTTTCGAATGCTCCCCTTTGGGACAGGTGCATCAACCCTGTATGCCGGATTCTTGGCGAGAAAGGCCATTATCTAGATGGTCCTTTTCGCATCGTCTGTATAACGGGATGCGTGGGCGACCCATTTCGAGTTCTCAGGTGATATCCCGTTGCACCGACAGAGCGCATGCATGGTGTAGAAATGAAAATCCCTTTGCATTGTGTCCCTCTGTTAAGGGTTTATACTGATGACCAGCGCACTAATGATACTTAGCTATGTCCCGCCCGATTGGATGCGGATGATCTTTGCATTCAATTCAGGATTATTTACCCTTAATAATTGATAGACCCTTCTCGCATCTTCTTCTGTCGAGTGGCTTGAATATACCAAGATGTACCGGTTGCTATCTAATTGAAATACATTTAAACCCTTGGCGGCATATCGTTCCGTTCTCAGTGTCTCGTTGCTGTATTTATCATATGCCTCCCACGCCTTTGACGCATTGCCGTATTCGCCTATTACCGCATAGTATGTATTATTTTGAGAAAAAATAATGATGCTGTTTTCTTCATTCCCATTCGCCCATGCAGTTGCAGTGAATAACCCGCTGGTGCTGTTGCTTGTCGGACGCGCAACTGGTTCCAGGACTCCCTTGATGACCTCTGTTTCAGGTGGGCTCAGGATAGCAGCGGTAGTTTTTTCTTGAACTTCATTTATCGTTTGAGTTTTCTGAAACTCGGTGCTGATATTGCTCACCGTTGCAATTAATATTGCAGGAATGCCGAGAGCATAGAAAAATACCTCTTGAGGCTGTCTGTGTTGAAATGTGGTGGTGAAGAGGATTGAAGTGATTGCCCCGACAAGCATTCCGGTGAGGATTATGGGAATATAGTTTGGAAACGTACCATATAAGCCCGGATTCAGGAGTGCGGGGAGGAACTGCATGAAGACAAAGGGTGAAACCCCCGCTACAAAACCGATGATGAATGTCATGATTATGTCCCTTATAGTATTTTGTTTTGAAGGCATTTGAGACTCCTTTCCTATTTTAAAAAAGACGTCTAATGCTCCCTGTCTTCTTACCTATAAAAAATACCTCATTACTGAAATATATTCAGCAATAAAATCATCTGTATGGGATACATGAGATATATTTTTAGGATTTTGTACCATGAAGTCTTATTCTGAAAAGACAATACGGAGGCGAATTCGTTTCTTGTCACTATTATTCGTCAGATTTTTTCGATCTTAAAGACCTCTAACCCGGGGAGGCAGGTGCAGAAGCGCCCACCTCTATAAGGCACTCGATAACTGCAGGAACTTGGGCTCGCTTGATCGACCTCAAGCGTGATGATCTTTTTTTCTCTCATGTCTTTAACTATTCCACAGGGCTTCCGCAATTCTTACTGTTAGGCTATTGCCATTTGCCGCGGTAATCGTTGTGGGCTGTTCGTTTCTTTGCCCACAAACGTGTGATAAGAAGCGCGATGATGAGCCCGGAGGAGTCGGCCAGCAGGTCGCTGATAGCGCCGGTTCTATTGGGTACAAAGGATTGATGGATTTCATCGGATAACCCGTACAGGACGCCGATGAGGCCGAGGATACCATAGGCACACAGGGGATAGTCGAGGGAGACGTTCCATGGATAGGCGGCAAACATGAGGGTGAGGCCGAAGAAGAAATAGGCGGCGCCATGGAACAGGAGATCATTAAAGGAGATTACCTCAAGCGGGAGATCTACCTTCTCCAGGGAAGAGACATAGAAGATGGCCCCTGCCGTGAGGAGTGCGGGTAGTGCGTAAATTCCCTTTTTCATTATCCCGCTCCTTTAAAAAGTAAGGAACCCTGAATCGAATTATTCAGAGGAGATTCAGAACCTCCAGGGGATGAGAGATCAAGGCTTGAGCGCCTCTTTCCTCTAGCTCTTCAGCCCCCCGGAATCCCCAGAGCACACCCACGGGGAACATGCCTGCCGCTACAGCTGTCTCCATGTCGACGCCGCTATCGCCGAGATAGAGAAACGCCGCTGGGGGGATATTGAGACGTGTGGAGATCTCAAGCGCACCGGCAGGATCCGGCTTGTGAGGGGTTCCGTCGCGATGTCCGAGCACTGCATCGAACTCCCATCCCTGAAGGAATCCCTCTACGCATAAGATCGTGGTTTCATGAGGCTTGTTTGAGAGCACGGCTATTTTCAGACCCCGCTCTTTCAAGGAATCCAGCAATTCGGGTATGCCCTGGTATGGCCTTGTATGCCTATTCCAGTTTTTACGATAATTTTCTAAATACGCCTCTATGCAGGTGTGAGCAGTGGCCTCATTGCTGTTTTTCTCAGGCAGGGCGCGTTTGATGAGTTTCTCTACCCCGTCGCCGATGAAGGATCGGTATTCCTCGATGGGATGGGTGGGAAAGCCCATATCCGACAGCACCCGGTTCATTGCGTTTCCGAGGTCATCCAGGGTGTTGAGCAGGGTTCCGTCGAGATCGAAGATGATGGCCTTGTATGTCATTGAGCACCTTCCTCATTTTACCGCTTTGTACTTTCCAGATAGCAGGAAACAATCTTTTTGTCCAGAGGCTTAAAGACCCTCCCTGAGATTATGGAGCACATTCACCTTGCTGGTTATTTTTAGATATAGTAAAAATTTACTACTTGGAAAATATTATCGTTTACATTTGCATATCTGAGGAGGCCATATGAGGGTTATGAGGCCTTTTCCTCTGTTCCGAGGCTCCCGGCCTGGTCTTTTCTACGACGTATGTGTGGGGGACCCTTTACCCCCTCCGCATTCCCCCCGATCATGCTGATCGGGAGGCTGCGGCTTCCCCCACTGATAAGTCGTGAAAAGGACGGCGGCCTCCCGCCAGTCACATCAGAAAAGACCTCATAACTTTTTGCTCATTGTGTGCTATTTAATGCGACCATGTTAATCATGAGGAATGAGCCGACAATTGTGCGATATGGCAAATGGTAAAGGAGAATGGAAAGCCACCCATGAGCATGCAAGGTGAGGGTAGGTTTTTCGGGGAGAAGCGATGCATGACGATCTGACATTCGAGCAATACTGTGCCCTTGATTGCAACAGGAACATGGTGGTCACAGCAGGGCCTGGAGCAGGCAAGACCAGGGTGTTAACCGAGCGGTTCTGCCACATCCTGCTCACCGATGATGAGGCGGGCATCGGAGAGATCGTAGCCATAACCTTCACCGAAAAGGCGGCTGAGGAGATGAAGGCTCGAATCTACCGAGAGCTGACCTGCCTTTACAACGAGATGAGGAAAAGGGAAGGGGAGGGCGCCACCCTTGTGAGGAGACTCAAAGAGAGCCTGGATGGTTTTTCCAGAAACAGGATCGGCACCATACACTCCTTTTGCTCACACCTGCTGCGCCAGTACCCGGTAGAGGCCGGTATTGACCCAGGATTCATCATTATACAGGGATTAACACAGCGGGAGATGATGCTCTCTGCCATCCAGACCGGGATCTCCTCGCTTAGGAGGGAGGCCGGTGAAGCCCTGATAGAACTCACAAGGATCTTCGGCAACAGGAGCTCTCTTCTTGAGGGCGTCAGGCAAGTAATAGAACACCCCGTGACATTCAAGAAAATCCTTAAAACGCGGGATCGCCTCTTTAGGAAACAAAACTGGCAGGCACAGGTATTTGCCGAATACTGCGCGTATATACGCGATGAATTTCTTCTTCCTTACTACCGCGGTCTCAAGGGGATGGAGGATCGAAGGGGGCAATACGAGCAGGTAATGGCAAGCCTTGATGAGTGGCACCGCAGCAAGGATGCGAGGCATGACGACTTTGGCGTACCATCACTTTTTGCCGAACTGCGGAGGCTCTCTGGAGAAAGGCAAGCGGGATCTTCGCGGCTGATTGTGAAGCAGGGCAGCAAGGAGGTCTCATATCTCGATCTTCTCGAGGGCCATATCCCGGATCTCTGTGCAATCCTCAATCCCGACCGTCTCTATGCGCGAGGGCTCGATATATTCCTCAAGCTGGCAGAGAAATCCTTTGAAAGCTACCGCAGAGAGAAGGAAAGGATGAATGCCCTTGATTTTGCAGACCTGGAGGCACGCACCTTGGAGTTCTTGACAAACCTCACCATGTCTCAGAACCCATCCCTCATTATCCGGATTCAGGGGGGATTTCGATACATCATGGTGGATGAGTTCCAGGATACCAATAGAAGCCAGTGGGAGATCGTGGGGCTGCTCGTCACTCAAAAGGATAACAGAGGGCATTCCATGTTCAGAGAGGATAAACTGTTCGTGGTGGGTGATAAGCGTCAGGCCATCTACCGGTTTCGGGGGGCTGATGTGACGGTCTTTGAGGCAGTCATTAACGAGATACGGAGATCGAATGTATCGAACAGAAGGTCCTTTTTCTGGCATGACGAGCAGATCGTTGCCAGGCTGATCAAAGGAGACCATGCCCTGGAGAAAAAGCTCGCCGAGCAGGAAGAGATGTGCAATTCCATGGATTCGGAGGACCTGGACAGGATCCGGAGGGGGGATATCTACCTGGGACTCAACTTTCGATCCAATCCGGAGATCATCTGGTTCTTGAACCATACATTTGGTCCTATATTCAGCAACAAGGGCGTAACGGATTTACGTGACTACGAGTGTGGGTATCCATTGATCACGGGGACTGAATCCGCTCGGGATGAGAGAGAAAAGGGAATGGCGGCTTTTTACCTCATACCTCAGTCGAAAGGAAGGTCCTCTTCCCCGGAAGGTTATAATAAACCAGAGAGGGAGGCCATGCTCATCGCTGAGGTTATCCAGAGGATCATGGGAAGAAGGGGAAGGGAAGTGCCCGAGTATGGGTTATACGGCTCGGTACGTGAGAAGATAGAGCAGGGAGAGCCGGCGATCGGCATCCTCTTTTTTGCATACACGCACATAAAAACGTTCGAGACCCTCTTTAGAGAAGCAGGCCTGCCCTTTATGGTGAATAAGGGTAAGGGCTTCTATCGGAGTGAAGAGGTTATGACGATGATCCAGTTGCTTCAGGTGCTCGTGGACGAAGGGCGCGGGATTTCCCTTCTCGCAGCGCTCAGAGGCCCCTTGTTCGGATTTACCGATCCCGAGGTATTCGATCTCTTCATCGATGAGAGGCCTTTTCCCGAGCGCTTTCTTGGCTCACCAAACCCATACGTCAGGAGCGCGGGAGACCAGCTCGACAGGTGGAGGAGATTGGCAGCCCATGTAACGATACCCGAGTTGATACGGACCGTGATGCGTGACCGGGGCATGACGGCCAGTTTATCCGCCCACCCCAACAGGGTTCAGAGGATGGCAAACCTGGAAAAGTTGATAGAGATAGCACGGGAGTTTGAGGCCGAGGGAAGCGGGGTCCTCCCGGATTTTGTCTCCTATTGCCTGCGGATGGCAGAGGAAGCAGATGAGGAGGGAGAGGCCCTGGTAGAGGCGCCTCAAGGGGTCCCCATACACCTGATGACGATCCATTCGGCAAAAGGTCTCGAGTTCCCCATGGTGATCATTCCCGAACTGGACAGGCCCCTGCCTATGGGGCAAAAGCCGGGAAAACCTCTAAGGCTCTATGCAAAAAAAGGATCGGACACTGAGGGCTGGAACGACCGTGAGGGTGTGCTCCCGCTTTTGGGTGTAGAGTACCCCCTCACCGGTTTCAGAAAGCAGTTCAGTCCGCTCATGATCCTCTTAAAGAGAAGGGATATGCTGGAAGAGGTGGCCGAGAACAGGAGGGTCTTCTATGTCGGGTGCACAAGGGCAATGCATCATCTGATCCTCACGGGGCACATGGAGGTGGGAAAGGGCAGGGAAGGACCCCTAAGTTCCCGTGACTACAGGGAAGGGGCCCCTGTTCTAGATCTCCTGGACGATATCTGGGGGATAAGGGCTCTATTCAGGGAGGATAGCGTGGGCCGGTATCCCCATGGGCAAGGCAGCCCCCGGATCATATGGGAGGACCCGACACCTCTCACCTTCGCGGGCGTGAGCCACACCGAGGCAAAGCTTACCCAAGCGGATTTCATGGAGATGGACGAGAGGGTAAAGAAGCTCGACCTTACCGCTCCCATGGCGATTCCTGCCCATTACCAACTCAGCCCTACGGCGCTTGCCCTGTACAAACGATGCCCTCTGAGGTTCTACTACCGGTATGAATTGAATATCCCTGAGGATCATTCCTTTTCCATCGGAGAGGCCGCACAGGATGAAACCTGGGAGGACAAGGTCGAGGGCGAATCGATCGAGCGCAGAATTATCGGAACCATAGTGCACGCCTATCTGGAGCGACATGTGTTTGGATCGGACCTTGATCATGACCTCCTCGATGCCGTCTTCTCCACCTTTTTGGGGCAGAGGGGGGATACTATGCTGTTCGAGAAGTCTGTCCTTGACAGGATAAGGGCCAGGACCATGGAGTTGGTAACCATTGCAATCACCGATCAGGTTCTCCTGCAGCTGCTTTCCGGGGTTGACCAGTACTCTGAGCTCCCCTTCGTGTTCAATGGGGGCACGTACAGCTTGAGGGGAAGGATCGATAAGCTCTTCAAACACAAGGAGCGCAATGGGTGGGCTATCCTGGATTGGAAA
>Ga0307431_1002281_pt1 | contig 10032 bp, 9 predicted proteins | sample SalMarWE160170MG_FD_202155 | JGI IMG/M metagenome (GOLD analysis project Ga0307431, IMG submission 202155) | Salt marsh sediment microbial communities from the Plum Island Ecosystem LTER, Massachusetts, United States - WE1603-170 | ecosystem: Environmental > Aquatic > Marine > Intertidal zone >... | reverse complement strand
ACAATTAATTTATACAGTTAATACAGGTTTTAAGTTCATAGTTTCAAAATAATTTGTAACAGTCGAACAATAAAAATTTGATGAATTCTGTCTTTAAAAAATAATGGACATGTTTATCAGAAAATGAGCAGGGAAAAATTATGATGCATGTTCATATGAAGCCATTTCAAAGCAGAAAGATACATTGCAGTACACACAAGTTTTCCGTGCTTGATTTAAGGTCACCGAATAACACTGGGCATTTATTTCGTCTTTTCTTTTTTCAATTTTCGTTTTTCCTTTGGATTAAGCTGGGCCTTTTTCTGTTGTTCCCTTTTGCCTTTGTCTCTTTTTCCCTTATCACCCATTTCTGTTTCTCCTTGTTTGAAAGTGATTATACGGATCTGGATATCATTACCATTGTAATGTTATCCGTATTTAAATTCCATAGGTTATCGTACCAGAAAACTAAATGACGTCCTTCTTAAACGTTCGAAAAAGCAAAATCTTATCACTCTGATCAACCAGTAAGCTATTGAGCTGGGAAGTTAATATCACATCACTTTAAATTTTATTTTTTTTCCTTCTTCATTCCGGATATTTCTTTAAGGATTTTTTCCAGATTTTCCAGTTCCCTCCCATAGCCGGTCCAATCGCCATGACGCAGATATGCTTTGGCTTTATTATAGTGGTCCAGGGCCGTGGCGCCGAGCTTGGATAACCCTTCACCCTTTATTTGAGGAATAACCAGGGAAGCCGCATGTTTCGAGGTTGTTTCAATATCCAAGATATTGCTCAAAGCCTTGTCCAGGTTTTCTTCCATAATCAGGCGATTGCTAAAAGCGACAATGACTCTTTTGAGTTCAGGCAGAGAAGCGGCCCTTGCCTCTTCCACCTGGGGACGCGCGTGCGCGCCTGCCTTCCGGGACTTGGCTCTACCGGCGGGCTGAGGGGTGTCGGTTGGGGGCATTTGGCTTTCTTCCTGGATGGCTTCCAGATATACCGGCTCCACATAGATAAAGGTATCACTGACGGGAATAGCCAATAGATTGCCCCGGATGACCCGGGAACCTCTCTGCCCCCACAGGCTCAATTCTCGGGATATTTCCGTTTGCTGATCCACCCTGGCTTCAATCTGCATCGGTCCATAGACCAGTTTTTCCTTGGGCAGCTTGTAGACCAGCAGGTTGCCGTAGTTGGAGAGGTCACATCGGGCCGCCAGCCAGCCGATCATATTATCTTTCTTGGAAGGGGTGAAAGGGGTCATCAGGAAAAATTCTTCCTTTTGCTCTTCGGGCAGCTTGATAATGATGTAGTAAGGTTCCATTTTCTGACGGCGCTCCCCATAGACCTCATCCGGAATTTGCCAGAGGTCTTCCTGGTTGTAGAAGACCTGGACATCTTCCATGTGATATTTCGTGTAAGTCTCCATTTGGATTTTAAAGAGATCTTTGGGATAGCGGATATGCTCCTTCAGCTCCGCGGGCATTTCCTTGAAAGGCTTAAACAGATCCGGGAAGATCCGCGCATAGGTTTTGACGATGGGGTCTTTTTCATTAATCATGTAGAAAACCACATCCCCGTTATAGGCATCGATGGTGACCTTGACGGAATTGCGGATGTAGTTAAGCTGTCTTTTATTAAAAGTGCCGCGAGACCGGCGCGAATAAGGATACATTTCAGAGGTCGTGTAGGCGTCTTGAATCCAGTAGAGCTTTCCACCGGAAAGAACCAGATAGGGATCACCGTCATAATCGAGAAAGGGGGCAATCGAATTCGTCCGCCGGTTAATCCGCCGGTTAAACATGATGCGGCTCTCCGGACTTAAGTACGTAGTAAACAGTATCTGGGGATCCAAAAACTCAATGGCAAACAAAAGCCTTCTGAAAAAAGATTTGATATGGATACCGCCCTTGCCCTGGTAGGTGTTATAAACATTTTTGTCCCCCTTGGGATAATCAAATTCCCGGGCGTTGGTCTTTACCATCACATACTCATCCGTTTTTTCGCCATAATAGATCTCGGGGCGCACGACCCTCAGGTCCGGTTCAAAGGAAGGCGGCAGGTCTTTGATAAAGAGGCGGGGCAGCCCCTCGCTGGTCACTTCATTGACCGGGCTTGCGGCCAGTCCGTAGCCATGGGTATAGATGAGGTGTCTGTTGACCCAGGTGTCGGCCTGGGGAGGCAGCTTGTTGACCACCAGCTCCCGGGCGGCCAGCATGATCTGGCGATACTGGTTGTTGAGGAAATACCGATCGACGTCGACATTGTTAAAATCGTAATACAGCCGTATGGCTTGAATTTGCCGGTAGGTTTGAAGCAGCGGGCGCTCGTCCCAGATCCGGATGTTTTGGATCGTTACGTCATGCTGCTTGAGATCCTGGGCACTGAGCCGGTCGTTCACTTCAAAATTGACTACTTTGATTTTATTCAGGTTGTAGGCCTTGCGGGTATAATCGATATTGTGGGCGATGTAGGGGGATTCTTTGGCCAGTTCATTGGGTTTGACGATAACTTTTTGGACCAGGATAGGGAGCCCGGTTCCCAGCACCAACACGACGCCTATCCAGATTACCGCACTAATCCAGATTATTTTTGCCCTAAGTTTAAAGGCGTTGATAAAAAGGACTACGGCAAATCCTATCGAGATAAGAACGATAACCCTATAGGCCAGAACCTTAATGTGAACATCGGTATAGCTGGCGCCGAAAGCCGGTCCCTGGGTGGAATATAAAAGCCCGAACATTTTCAGACGATAGGCCCAGGCCATTAGCAGCACAAAGAATCCGCCCAGAAAAATAAGATGCTTTTTAACGTTTTCCGCAAGGGTGATTTTAGGCAAAGTGGGCAGGGTACCCTGGGCCTGACGGAAGTCACCCTCTATTTTCAGGGCACCGTTTTTCAGATACCAGCCCATAGTGGCCAGTGCAGCCACGACAAAAAGAATCAGCAACCCATTTTGGATTAAGATGTAAAAAGGCAGCGAGAACAAGTAAAAACCGATGTCCAGGTTAAAAACAGGGTCGGTGCTGCCAAAAGGCTGCTGATACAGATATCGCAGGAGCAAATCCCATTCAGTGGAGCTTTTTGAAGCAATATAAAAGGTGAGGGTAACCTGGCAATGGTTGCCAGTTGAGCAGGAATGATCCGAAAGGATCACAGGCCTGCCCGGGTAAGGTTTAGTCAACCGCTCGGTAGTGTAAAGTTGAGTTGCGCAAGCAACAAGGCTGATAAGCGAGTGTGGCGAGGTGAAGGGTGTAGCCCTGAATCTGACACGTAGCTCCGAGAACTTATAATTTTGGGACCGTGCCGATCCCATCTCACCGGGCGCAGGCCATGCGGCGGGCACGTTAATGACGAGTGCAGAGCCGACACCCCGGGGTCTAAGACAGCATCGAGCCACACAACGACCGGCAGTTAACCAGGCGAGCGACGATCAAGGTGTCCTTGGGGAATCATCCGCAATGGCAGTACCCGAGTACCACAGCCAATGTAAAAAGAGGTTGTGGGATGGCCGCGTCGCAAGTGATGGGAGCCGGAGAGCCGCAATGGCCTAGCGATGAAGCGGCTAATTCCCGCTGAGCGAAGGTTCCCACGGTGAGTTGGCCATGGAAGGGACAACACAGACATCATGCAAAGGGTGATAATCGGTGGCAACGAATCTGAAGTGGATAGGTGAAAAGGCGCGCAACGAGCCGGAACTGGTATTTACCAGTCTGTACCACCACATCACGGATGTGGACAATTTGCGAGCCTGCTACGACAGTCTGGAAGCCGGCAAGGCGACCGGAGTGGATGGCGTAACCAAGCAGCAATATGGCAGTGATCTGGAGAGCAATCTTCAGGAGCTGTCAGAGCGACTCGGACGGATGGGTTACCGTCCGGGAGCCAAGCGCCGGAGCTATATTCCTAAAACGGGCAGTGCGAAAGGCCGTCCGCTGGGGATCAGCAATTTTGAAGATAAAATTGTAGAGGCTTCGGTGAAACGGACGTTGGAGCCGATTTACGAATCGGTATTTGAAGACAGCAGCTACGGGTATCGACCTGGACGCAGCCAGCACCAATGCCTTGATGCGCTGGGTCGCACGATCCAGCGCAAACGGATCAACCATGTGGTGGAGGCCGACATCAAAGGTTTCTTTGATCAGGTGAACCACGAGTGGCTGATCAAGTTTCTGCGGCATCGCATCGGAGACGAGCGGGTGATTCGCTTGATTATCCGAATGCTCAAAAGCGGCATCATGGAAGATGGGCTGGTGAAGGCCAGTGAGCTGGGAACGCCGCAAGGGTCGATTTTGTCGCCGCTGTTGTCAAACGTCTACTTACATTACGTATTGGACCTGTGGTTCAGGCGACGGGTGAAACCGCAGGTCAGGGGCGAGGCGCATTATTTTCGCTTTGCCGATGATTTTCTGGCCTGTTTTGAGTATCAGGAAGATGCGTGGGCATTTCGTCAGCGACTGGAGGACCGGCTGGAAGGCTTTGGCTTGCAGTTGGCCGAGGATAAGACCCGCAGCATCGAGTTTGGTCGTTTTGCCCGAGAAAGCGCCCGGAAACGGGGCGCCAAGCCTGAAGAGTTCACCTTTCTGGGTTTTACCCATTATTGTGGCAAGACCCGGCAAGGATACTTCAAGCTGAAGCGCCGCACCAGCCGCAAGAAGCTGGGAGCCAGTCTGTGTGAGTTTACAGACTGGGCCATAAAGGCGCGCTGCGTAATGCGCAAAGGTGAAATGTTGCGAATGGCCAGGCGCCGTGTAATTGGGCACCTGAACTATTACGCCATAACGGACAACTCGGAAAGGTGCAGCTACTACGTCTATCGTACGACACGGATTTTGCTCAAATGGCTTAACCGCAAGAGCCAGCGCAGGGCGTACACCTGGGCAAGCTTTAACCAGGCACTGATCTGGGTAAAGTGGCCGAAACCGAGAATCCGCAAAGACCTGGACCCATGTCGTAGGGCGGAGGCATACTGAATGACGATCCGAGGAGCCGGATGTGGGAAAGCTGCTTGTCCGGTTCTGTGAGGGGCAGGAGAGCAACTGAGGTATGGAAGAGATCTTGTGGCACCGCCGCGAAAGTAGGCGGAAAACGGAGAAAACAAACATTTTCCTTTAGCCTCGGGAGGCTCCTGCCTACTCGAAAAATAGAATAAAAGCGGTCACCAGGGTTTTTAGCGTTGGAGCGGAAAGGCCAATTTGGGAAGCATAATCGTCGGTAACTTTAAAATCCCCCTCTGTCCCGATACGCGGGTTTAAGCGATTGGCGGCGTAAATGTTAATGCCGATGATCAGGACCAAAAGCAGCCAGACCATCGATCCAAACCCGAATTTGCCCAACAGCATAGTCCAGAAAACAGGTGAAAAGCCCAAATTTTCAAACCACAACCAGTCCGGATAAATTGAAATCCCTATCCACAGCAATAGAACACCAACAATTCCTATACCGATAACAATTAATTTCTTATTCATAACACTCCCTAAAATAATATTGGTAAGTAAACACCCACGGGCTTACGCTCGGGATCTTATGCTAATGATTGATAAAAAAAGGTATTTTCAGCGATGAGAAAGCTCATGCATTTTTAATTCCCGAATATTGAAATATCTTACCAAAACAGCAACCTGAAACCAATTCATGTCTATTACATATACCATAAAATTGAAAAGGGCAAACCCTGTGAAATTGTGATTTGCCCTTATTTAGAAACGATATAGCATGAACATTGAGGGGTTGATATTACCGAGTAACCGGGGACTATTGCTGGCCCCGCCTAAGGAGTTTATCTACGAACAAATAATTATTTCACAGCTTCTTTCAAAGCCTTTCCAGCAACAAATTTTGGAACTTTACTTGCTGCAATATCTATCTCTTCTCCTGTTTGTGGATTGCGGCCTTTACGAGCCTTCCTTTCAGCTACTTTGAATGCGCCGAATCCAACCAATGATACAGAGTCTCCATTCTCTAATGCCTTGGTAATGCTTGAAAGAACACAGTCCACAGCTGCCTGAGCGTCCTTTTTGATTTTTACGACCTTGGAAACCTCGTTGATTAAATCTCCTTTATTCATGTTTTTCCTCCTTTCTTGAAAAATATTACATTAGATTAATGAGGCTATATTTATTCCCTTTTTAAAGATTTACTCTGCCTACGCCCAATTTCAAAGCCGTTGTTAGGTGTTATTTATATCCTACTGATGATTGCTCCGGTTCTTATGTCCGGTTGCCGTTAACTAAAAGCGTCGTCCTCCGACATGCCTTGGTCCTCCAGATCTTGCGCCACCTCGGCGGCCTTCAGAGCGAGGGCGGGCTTCACTGACATTAAGGCTTCGCCCTTTCAGGTCCTTCCCATTCAAACCTTCGATTGCAGACTGTGCTTCAGCTTTAGCGGGCATCTCCACAAATCCAAATCCTTTTGATCTGACAGTGTAATTGTCTTTTATAACCTTGACGGTGTCGACTTCTCCAAAGACCTCAAAAGCCTGTTTTAAATCCTCTTCGGTCAACTCATACGATAGATTACCTACGTAGATATTCATTCTGATCTCCTTCTAATTACAGAAAAATTATAGGTTAAGATTTATTTGATCTTGGCATCAAAATATTAAAGGCACTCCATCATAAATCCATGGAGTGCCTTTTTTCCCCAGAACCATAATCTAAACTACAGTGACATTTACAGCGGCAGGACCTTTTTCCCCTTGCTCTATATCAAAGGGAGCATTACCAGTTTGTTAATAAAAGTAGTTGATTAAAGTGGCATCTGAGCTTTCTTATACTTTTCGAAAACCTTGTCATAGGTTCCATTATATATCGCACAACGAATTCCAAGCATTTCGTTTCCCGTTTCCTTAACCCACCATGCTCCTGAACGTTTCATTCGTGTATGACAGATAAATTTGTTCGCAGATTCAATGCCCCCGCTTCCAATAGGATAACCGCCTATTCGATCACCGTGATAATGTATTCTTTCATGGTTGTTCTGCAAGTAACCAATGAGTTTTCGGATTTCTTCCTTTGCCAAACTATCTCGGGGCTTCATCCGCTGAAGCCCCCAAATCACATTATCCACTTCCGCATAAAATAGTCGCGTTATCGTACTTTCCACCCATTCCAGACATTTTTGAGATTTTTCACCATATTGCAGCTTGGCCACCTTGTGGATATGCTCTGCACAATGGAAATAGTCCAATATTTGTCTGCCTTCAGGAAAGCACGCAACCATATGTTTCCACAACCAGTCGGCTCCGTCACCCAACAATCCAATGCGAAGATCATCCTGTGGGATTCGATATGCCACAAGTGATAGATCCTCGCCAAACTGTTCTTCATTTTGGATTTGATGCCAGCTTGCTACATGAACTATTCGACCCTTGCCCAGCAAATATATACGGAACCCTTTGGCCTCCTGCCATCGACCTTTGCCTCTTTTTTCATTGCGTTTTGCTTTGGGACGCGTCGGGACATGAGCACCGTCGGAGGCTACGACCAATACCGGGCGCCAGGGACCCTCGTTCACCCCCTGGCACCGTTCGGCTATCTCTTTCCGGCTGGGAATAACATCTTCCAGGCATGCATACGCACCCACCTCTTCAAATGTATCGTGCATGAAATGGTCACTGACAGCGTGGTCGGTGAGTTCTGCAAACAGCTCACTGCCACTGGAAAACGAAACCTCTGCAGTGGTCCTGGTCGATTTTTCCTGAACGTCAAACTGATATTTTTTACGGCTGATCTCAAGCACCTTGTCCAATGGCGAAAACCCATAGGAACAATCCACACAATAAAACCAGGGCCGTTTCAAAACGCTTGCGCCCTGCATGGTCACCATCTCTTTTAAGTTGCCGCGCCGTTTTTTACACACCTTGCCGCATTGCGGGCAAGGGGCATATTCTTGCTCCAATAAACCAACGTACTTCTTCTCAATCAGGGCTTGAAAACAGGCACCGAAAAACTTTTGTTTCGTTTCGGAAAACAGTTGGCTGAGCTCCATTACCGTGGGCTCTTTACCGTTCTCAAACACTTCATCTATAATCTGGTCAACCCATTTGTCCACTTCATCATGGATCATGTGTCGAAATTCCCCTGTTGGATCCTGTTCAAGAGTGCGAGCCGCAAGTTCCATGACGCCCCCCTTTTACAATCCCGCCAATTCTTGACGAAATCGGGATGTAAGGGGGTAAACATAGATCTCCTTAACCGCCGCGCCGTGCTTTTTGTTGTCACGGTCCATCCGTCCACGGCCAGTCGTTTTCCCCATGTGTATCCAGTTGGCCGCCTTATAGCAAGTGCCTTTGAATCGTTTCCGGTCAACCAATGTTTCCATAAGAACCGGGCGGTAGCCGTAACAACGTTGCCAATCATCCGGGATGGTCTTAACCGCCAACGCGAGAACCGAACTGGCAAGGTTTTTGACCTCAACCCAAGGAAAAATGAGAAACCGGCTATTATTAATGATCTTTTGTAAGTTGACCTTTCGTTGCTCATCGGTCCAACCAATCCATCGGTCCCGTGGCGCCATCTTCCAGGCAGGACTGGAAAATTGAAAACAGCCAAGAATATCATCGGTTGCACCAGATTTAATAAAATAGCGCAACTGCGCTCCAAATGGCAATTGATATCTCAGGTAATGATACCGATCAACGTATTCATACCAAAGCTGTCTTTGTTCCTGTGTTTTAACCCTGTTCAGCAATATGGGAGATAGCTCTCGTAGCTTTGTTGAAATAGTCGCCTGTGAATCGGTCCTCTCGGTTCGGGGTACCTTTACTATCGTCTTTTTGGCAAACTGTTTTCTGCATAAAGGCAGACAGATAACGCCATTTGCATCCAGACGTTCAAGAAATTGACGGCATTCAACACCTTTTAGCTTCCCGGTCGGCCTTTTCCAAGAAAATAGTTCACAGATCGTGTTAGCCAGTTCAGTTCGGCTGAGATTGGGGAATGTATCAATAATCTCTATTATTTCTTGCAGTTGCTCTTCTGTAACAATCTGGCCGCAAAACTTTTCTGAAGATTTTGATTGCATATGATTGCCTGCCCTCCATAAGGATTATTTATTCTCCTATACAGGTTGTCAAATGCAATGTCCAGAACTTTTTTCACTTTCTTTAAACTTTTTTCTTAACAGAGCAGCACAATTCATTAACAAACTGGTAATGCTCCCATGGAGACCATCTGGAGTCCAAAATATACGAACCATCCCATCTCCGCTCAAGCCAAATTCGATACGATCGTTGCCCCAATCAGCCCCACTTACCACACTACGTCCAGTTACAATATTGATAAACTCAGCAAAATCTGATTGCTGGGTTTCACCGAGCTCTTGTGCTCCTAATGTAAATTCAGCCATATCATCTTCCTTTTAGGCATAACGCTCCGCATAACCGGATGGCAAAAAAGCGCAGCGGATTTGCCAGTCCGAGTTAATGCGGTTGTTGGACGGCCAGTTCCTACCCGAGATCAATTTTTAGATCGACGCCAAAAGTTAATCCTGCCACTTCGCAGGCCATAGTAACTATTCGTTCGACCTGCTTTTTGCTGATATTGATTCCTACCCAGTATCCTGACTTTAGTTGATGAGAATGCTCTTTTGCAAGATCAGGACGGCCAGGATATAGGTCAGTTCGTTCACGTGCGACATAACGTCGAGTCCTACCATGTTTGGGCAGAGACGCGAACCTGTTTATAAACGTCTGGTCTTTATCCGAGAAAAGCTCTATCACAGAAACCAGAACGTCCCGCGCGTTTCGGCAAGAAGTGAACTGGCCCTTAAACATAAAACCGACCCCCGACACTCCGCCAGATGGCTGAGCGATTGGGCGCACTGGCTTAACCACAGGGTGTGTAGAGTTTTTGGGTGAAGGCATTTGAGAAGGGCTGAATGTGTCCCGCAAAGCAACGCTTTTTGTGAGAAAATGGGCAACAGTGTCCGGGTCTGGCTTATAACCGCACAAGCTTTCAACGCGTTCAGCCAAGAGTTCAATCAACAGCTCATCTTCTTCTTCAACAATTTTCTGCCATGCTTGGGGAAGAACATCCCTTATTTCTCGCT
>Ga0307431_1002275_pt1 | contig 10047 bp, 5 predicted proteins | sample SalMarWE160170MG_FD_202155 | JGI IMG/M metagenome (GOLD analysis project Ga0307431, IMG submission 202155) | Salt marsh sediment microbial communities from the Plum Island Ecosystem LTER, Massachusetts, United States - WE1603-170 | ecosystem: Environmental > Aquatic > Marine > Intertidal zone >... | reverse complement strand
TGCCAATCGAAAGGAGGTTGGTAATATGGTAAGAAAGATTGGTATCGGAATACTCGTTGTGCTGGGAGCATTTGTAGTATTGTTTATTGTGCGCCAGACTCCTATTGATCCCGCCGCATACACACCCCCAAAGAAACCAGAGCTAACCGGCGTGCTTGCACCTAATAATCTTTTGAAGGAGGCGCAGCTTTTAGCTGCGGGTCAAATAAACGGCCCTGAAGACGTGGATGTGGACAGCCAGGGCCGTGTCTATGGTGGCACCCAGGATGGCAAGATTATGCGTTTGTTGCCAGACGGCAGACTTGAAACCTTTGCCGAAACTCATGGCCGTCCCTTAGGTCTTCACTTTGATAAGGATGAAAACCTCATTGTCTGTGATGCTTACAAAGGGTTGCTCTCTATAGACGAAAACGGGCGAATCACGACTCTGGCAACCTCGGCAGAGGGCATACCCTTCAAGTTTACCAATGATCTTGATATTGCCAGCAGCGGAGTCATCTATTTCTCCGACGCCAGCGATACGTATGCCCAAAACGAGTACCTCTATGATCTTATGGAGGCTAAAGCCCACGGCAGGCTTATGAGTTATGACCCGGCAACCGGCACGGTGAAGGTCTTGCTTAAGAATCTCTACTTTGCCAATGGGGTGGCCTTGTCGAGAGATGAGGATTTTGTCCTGGTTAATGAAACCTACCGTTACCGCATAACCCGTTATTGGCTTAAGGGGCCTAAGGCCGGGACCAGCGACGTCTTTATTGATAACCTGCCTGGATTTCCAGATGGTATTTCGGCTAACCGTAAGGGAACCTTTTGGGTGGCTTTTTTCACTATCCGAAACGACATCTTAGACAAGCTTCACCCATTCCCTTTTCTCAAATCCCTTATGTCCAAACTACCACGCGCGTTCTGGCCCAAGCCTTTCCCTTACGGCTTAGTGCTGGCTTTGGACGAGAATGGGGATATTATCCGCAGCCTGCATGATCCGACAGGAGAACACGTAACGGAGATTACTTCGGCCCAAGAACACCAGGGCTACTTGTATCTGGGAAGTCTGCATTCGGATAAAATCGGGAAATACAAATTGGTTCGGTAGTGAATTTGTATAGTTGGACATTCGTGCAGAAATTGCTTAACTTCCTTTTAGGCAGTAAATGAAGGGCTTTACCCCGACCGCAGAAAGCCACGGCTTTAGTTCCTACCTTTTGTGATCGGGATTATGGTCGGGCCTGCCCGCCACCTGCCCGCCATCGGCTTCGCCTCAGGCGAGGCAGGCGGGTCGCTCTCGCTCAGGCGAGGCGTGCAGCGCAGGCGCTCGCGCCGCGTGCGGGCGGGATGTCGTGCTCCACCGGCATAACAGATAATTATTGGTTTGCATTTCAAAAATTTACTGAATAGTACCCATGATTGCAATTTATCAACCCTAGCACACTTCAATTAGGAAGGATGCCCAAATGGATGCCTCTATCAGCATACTGGGTCTTGGAACGATGGGACGACCGATGGCTCGTAAATTATTGGATGCCGGCTATCCCGTTCACGGGTGGAATCGTTCAACTCTATCCAATGATTTAACTGATGGAATACCGTTGTGTCAAAAATTGGAGGAGGTTGCCCGGGCTGAGGTATGCCTAATGATGCTTCAGAACTCAACTGCGGTAGATGAAGTTCTCGAACTTTTAGAGCTTCATCTATCCGCCGGCCAAATTGTGCTGGATATGGGCAGCTCAGATCCGACACACTCAAAAATTCACGCCCAAAGGCTGGCTGCCAGAGGTATTGGCTGGGTTGATGCCCCCGTCTCCGGCGGCCCGGAAGGAGCTGCATCAGGCTCTCTGGCGATTATAGCCGGCGGCACAAAAGAAAATGTGGCGCGAGTCAGGCCCATTTTGGAAGTTCTGGGGGCAAATGTTGTACACGTTGGGGCAGCGGGCATGGGACATATCGTTAAAGTCGTTAATCAGCTGGTTGTTGGATTGACCATAGAGGCTGTTGCCGAGGCGCTGACCCTAGCAGAAAAATCCGGTCTTGACCCGAGCATTGTGCAGCAGGCCCTGAAAGGAGGCTTTGCTGATTCCAAAATTTTGCAGCTGCACGGTACCCGAATGATCAATCGGAGTTACGATCCGGGCGCAAAAGCCAGCATTCAGCTTAAAGATTTAAAATTGGGAAAGAAGTTGGCTGATGAGGCGACTCTAAAACTCCCTCACCTGAAGAGCACTATAAAGTTTTTCGAAACGCTTGTGGCTCAGGGAGATGAGGATTTAGACCATTCCGCTATCCATAAATTACTGTGGTCATAATTTCAAGAAATGTGAAAGAGGACATCCTGCAGAAATTGCTAAACGCTCCTCGAAGCAGGAAATGAAGAGCTTTACTCCGACCGCAGAAAGCCACGGCTTTAGTTCCTACCTTTTGTGATCGGGATTATGGTCGGGCCTGCCCGCCACCTGCCCGCCATCGGCTTCGCCTCAGGCGAGGCAGGCGGGTCGCTCTCGCTCAGGCGAGGCGTGCAGCGCAGGCGCTCGCGCCGCGTGCGGGCGGGATGTCGTGCTCCATCGGCGTTACGGATAATGATTAAAAAAACCCTCACACCCTCCCCTATTTTTCATGAATTATTGAAACATTAGTCAAGATATCACCAGCGTGTGCTTACCGCTTACAAAATCTCTGGATACCTCTCTTCATCATTCAAGAAAAAAAGCAGTTGAGGTTTTGATAAGCATACGTATACTGAAATTGATCCAGATCTGGGTATGTTGCACGAAGTCATAACCTATTGATCGGGTTAGCCAAGCACACTATACAGACTGTTGAGACTCTCAGCTTCTCCCTTCTGCCATTATCTCTAAGTGAATGAATCTCAATGAAATAGGGAAAGGGCCTTCTGTCTCATTCTTTAAAATGGAGGCTGGGTTTTCAGGTGGATAGGTCTGTACCCTAATCTCGCCAATGTGCCCCTTTTGGCGCAATAAATCCTCCAAAGACCTGTCTTTCGCTCGTTGCTTTAAGACATTACCGTCCAACGAATTCCACAAAAGGTCTTCAACCACAACATCATGTAGGCATTGTGTGATTGACACACAACGATAGTTCCCCTATATTCCTTCCCATAAAAAGGGAGTTTCTATCAACATAAATAAGCGGTCTAATTATTATATGCCTACTGCAAATAATGTTCCGCAGGGAAAGAGAAAATCAGGATGTTATATTTTTTTGTTCTGTGATTTAAGGGGTTTTCTGGCTACAATTCTAAGTATAATTATATTGACAAAAAATGATGTTTTATAAATAATCCTTTAGTCTTGGCTCACACTTTATCATTGAGCAATCATTGAATGAACTATGCACGAGAATCTGCGAGGTTTCTTTTAGAATCGAGTAATTTGACATGAAAAAATTTCTTGCTGTTTTTATTACCCTTGTAATTATTGGCCTTATAGGCTGGAGGATCTATACCAAGGTCTCCGTTTCCGGAAAACCGGAAAACAAAACGCGTAGGGTAAGCGCTGTTGGCGTTGAGGTTGTACCGGTTAGAAAGGCCGATATCAGAGACATTGGGCTTTTCACGGGCACCCTGTTGCCCCGGGCAAAGTTCATCGTGGCCCCCAAAATTTCCGGCAGACTTGAAAAACTGCTGGTAAACGTGGGTGATAAGGTCAAAAAAGGACAATTGATCGCTGTCCTGGAAAACGATGAATACCTCCAGCAAGTCAATCAGGCCCAGGCCGAACTGGACGTTGTTAAGGCAAGACTCGAGGAGAGCATGAGCAACCTTGACATTGCCCGTCGTGAATTTGATCGAGCCAGGGTCCTTCGAGAAAAAAAGATCGCTTCTGCATCGGAGTTGGATGCAACCGAGGCTCAGTTCAAAACTGAGAAGGCAAAACACAAGGTGGCGGTGGCCCAGGTGGCAGAAAAGGAGGCAGCCTTGCGCGGGGTGCGCGTCCGTCTGTCCTACACCAGGATTCATGCGAACTGGGAAGACGGCAGCGAACACCGAGTGGTAGGTGAACGGTTCAGGGATGAAGGAGCTATGCTATCATCTAACACCTCAATTGTCTCCATACTCGATATTAATACCTTGATAGGGGTTATTCATATAATAGAGCGGGACTACTCAAAAATTCGAGTGGATCAAAAAGCGGTCATAACAACTGATGCATTCCCCGGTAAGATCTTTTCAGGAAGGATCATCCGTATAGCGCCGTTATTAAAGGAAACTTCTCGCCAGGCCAGGGTTGAACTTGAGATACCCAATCCCAAGGGCATACTCAAGCCCGGCATGTTTATCCGCGCGCAGATTGAGTTCGCAAGCCACAAAGATGTTATCGTGATCCCCCTGACCGCCCTTTCGAGGCGGAATGGTCAACAGGGTGTCTTTATTGTCGACAGACAAGAGATGACCGCCCATTTCCTACCTCTGACCCTGGGTATTGTGGACAGAGAATGGGCCGAAGTGCTTAAACCACCGCTCAATGGATGGGTTATAACCCTTGGCCAACATCTCCTTGGGGAAGGCTCACCCATAGTTATCCAGGAGGCCGAGTCACGTGTGCCATCTCAAAAAATTCCCGACACAAAAAAACTAAAAAAGAACAAGCCTAAGAGTTCCAGGAAAAAACCATGAAATTCTCCCGGTTTGCTGTCCACCATCCCGTCTTTACCATTATGGCAACGCTGATCGTGATCATTCTGGGCGCCGTGTCCGTAACCAGGCTTCCCATTGACCTGATGCCGGATATTACCTATCCTGCGTTAAGCGTTTCTACTGAGTATGAGGGCGCCAGCCCGGAAGAGATTGAAGAACTGGTGACACGCCCCATTGAAGAGTCCATGAGCGCTGTGCCCGGTGTGGAAGAGATTAACTCTGTGTCCATAGAGGGACGGAGCCGGGTCAGGCTGTCTTTCAGCTGGGGTACAAACCTTGATGCAGCGGCCAACGACATTCGCGACCGACTGGACCGCGTCATTCCGCACCTCCCGGATGATGCAGAGAGGCCGAGGCTCCGCAAGTTCGACCTTGCAAGTTTTCCCATCCTTATTCTTGGGGTTTCCAGTAACCTTGGGCCCATACAACTGCGGAGAATCATTGACAATCAGGTAAAGTATCGTATCGAGCGCCAGCCCGGTGTTGCAGCACTGGATGTGCATGGCGGTCTTGACCGAGAGATCCATGTGAATCTCTCTGCAGACAAGATCAAGGCATTGGGATTGTCGCTGGATCAGGTTATCAGCAAGATTAAAGCAGAAAACGTCAATATCCCCGCAGGAACAATCGAACGGGGAAATCTTGAGGTAATGATCCGTACGCCGGGAGAATACACCAGCCTGGAGGAATTACGCAACACGGTCATTGCCATGCGCCAGGGCGTACCCGTTAAAATAAGAGATGTCGCCGACGTTGAGGATTCCTGGGAGAAAATTACCCGTATTGTGCGTATCAACGGCCGTCCCGGGGTTCGCCTGTCCATCAATAAACAATCGGGCAAAAACACGGTTGAGGTAGCCAACAGGGTTCTCAAGGAGATTGAGCAGATCAATCAAGACATTCCTCAAATCCATATAATACCTATCATCGATACCTCGGACTATATCAAGCGCTCTATCACAAACGTGGGCACTGTAATCATCTATGGCGGGATCTTTGCTATCTTTGTGCTGCTCTTTTTTCTTCGCAACTTAGGCGGCACGGCTGTGATCGCAACGGCCATACCTATTTCCATTATAGCCACGTTCACCCTTCTGTATTTCGGCGGCTTCACCTTGAACCTCATGACCCTCGGCGGCCTGGCCCTGGGTATTGGTATGCTCGTTGATAATGCGATCGTGGTCCTTGAAAACATTTATCGCCTCTGGGGAACGGGCGTTAAACCAGAGCAGGCGGCTATTGATGGCAGCGAGGAGGTCACTGCTGCCATTATCGCCAGCACCTTGACCACCCTTGTTGTATTCCTGCCATTGATCTTTGTGAAGGGAATGTCAGGGGTCATGTTCAAGCAGCTTTCCTATGTGATAAGCTTTGCCCTGGCCTGTGCGTTGGTAGTAGCCCTTACCCTGATACCCATGCTGGCGGCCAGAATTCTTCCTGACCACCAAAATCACAGGAAAAACCCTGAAAGCCGAATAAACAGCGTGTCTCGGTTCGGCGACCGATTCTTCATGGGCCTTGAAAACAGTTACAGGCGTCTTCTCCATTATTCCCTTGATCACCGTATAACGGTTGTTACCTTAGCGATTCTGTTCCTGGCGGGCAGCATTGCCCTTATCCCATTGGTGGGCGTTGAGTTCATGCCCAAAACCGATGAGGGTGAGGTGCGCGCTGACGGGCGGATGGATGTGGGTACACGTCTTGAAATGGTTGATGAGGCCTTCAAGAAAATCGAGGCTGTCGTCAAAGAGGAGGTCTCTGAAGCCAAAAGCACGGTGACCTTTATCGGAGGGAGTAGCTGGAGAAGAGGCGGTTCTCATAGTGGGCAGATAAGGATAGCCCTCGTACCCAAAGCAGAAAGAACCCGGTCAAGCGAAGAGATCGCGGATGTCTTGCGGAGAAAACTCAGCCATCTTCCCGGCATTAAAATCCGTACCCGAACGAGCGCCGGGCTTCGCATCCTGCGCGCAGGTTCTGCCGATCTGGAAAGAGTCCAAGTGGAAATTCGCGGTCATGACCTGGAGATTGCCGATGCCCTGGCAAAACGAGTCGAGGATATTGTGGAGCAGATTGATGGGGTTACTGATACCCAGGTTACCCGTGAGTCAGGAAACCCTGAGGAGCTTATTATCGTGGACCGCCAAAAGGCCGCGGACATGAAACTGACGGTCTCCAAGATCGCAGAGATGCTTCAGACTGTTCTTTCGGGAACCAGTGCCAGCAGCTTTCGAGAGGCCGGAAACGAGTACAAGATTCGGGTTCAACTCAAGGACGCTGAGCGCATGGCCCTTCAGGATATCCTTGACCTGACCCTGACCAATGGGGACGGAGAGCCGGTAGTTCTGCGAAACGTGGTGCAAATTCGCCCGCGTACCGGTCCCGTATTTATTGAGCGTAAGGATCAGGAGCGGATTATTTCGGTCTTGGCCAACATCTCTGGACGAGACCTGGGCTCCATTATGACTGATATACGAAGGGCCCTTGCTTCAATGCCTGTACCCCGAGATTTCAGTGTGGTCTTTAGCGGAGATTACGAAGAGCAGCAGAAGGCATTTCGTGAACTCCTGCTCACCTTTGTCCTGGCCTTGGCACTGGTCTATATGGTAATGGCATCCCTCTATGAGTCACTCCGCGAGCCCTTTGTGGTAATGTTTTCAGTGCCATTAGCCGCCATCGGCGTTATCCTTATGCTGCTCCTTACCAACACCACCTTCAATGTACAGTCCTTTATTGGCTGCATCATGCTGGGAGGAATCGTGGTCAATAACGCCATCCTCCTTGTGGACCATACAAGCCTCCTTCGTCGCCGAGACGGAATGCCTCTGCGAGAGGCCATCGAAGAGGCCGGCCGCAGGAGGCTTCGCCCGATTTTGATGACAGCCACAACAACCATGCTCGCATTGGTTCCCTTAGCCATAGGGCTGGGAGAAGGAGGAGAGGTTCAGGCCTCCATGGCCAGGGCAGTCATTGGTGGCCTGTTAAGCTCCAGCCTTATCACCCTTGTGTTCGTTCCCACGATTTACTCTCTGCTGCCGAGTCGATCAACGAAAAACAAAGAGATCAACGATAAAAGACAAGGGATTTTAGTTGAGGAAAAACCTGACAGTCCTGAATGGTCATAGGAGAAGACAAGGTATGCCTTTAACAAACCTCTTGAACCGGTGTGATCTTTTTTTTCTGGGAGCCCTTCTATGCATAATCACGACCTCCTGCGTGGTCCCCAAAACAGCGGGTTTCGAGGATCATTCCTATGCCACCACTCAGTCTCCCACGGTTAAAGCAAAAGAATCTAAAGCCGCACGGCTCCAAACCAAGATGCCTGCTGCAGTGAAAACGAATGGGGATCCAGCCCGGATTACCATTGAAAATGCTATTTTTCTTGCCCTGGAGAATAATCGCTCGCTGCGGGTTGAGCGACTAGAGCCATCAATTCAACAGACCTTCGAAAACCAAGAAAAGGCTCGCTTTGATCCTGCTCTCAATGGGGAAGCAGGGTTTTCACGTGAAAAAGAGCAAGAGAGGTCAAAGGGCTCCTCTGGGGTATCCGATAATACGAGCAACGTAAGCGATCTCACAATGGGCATTTCTCAATTTTTCTCCTATGGCACTGATGTAAACATTGACGTCTCCACAAATCGCACCTGGTCCGATGTTTACAGGGATCAACATGCCTCTCGTATAGGGCTCAGTGTGACGCAGGCACTGCTCCAGGGTCGTGGGACTGATGTCAATCTCGCAGATCTCCGCAAGGCCCAGCTGGATACCAGGGTTTCACGCTACGAGTTGCGTGGTTTTGTAGAGGCGCTTGTTTCCCAGGTGGAGCAGACATATTGGGATTATGCCTTAGCCCGGCGCAGGATCGAGATCTTTCAGGAGTCATTGAATATCGCGGAGCAACAGCTCAGAGAGACAGAGGAGATGATCAAGGTCGGAAAACTGGCTGAAACAGAGGTCATTGCTGCACAGGCAGAAATCGCACTGCGGCGCCGAGACCTTATCAATGCACGAAGTACTACGGAGAAGGAGCGCCTGCGACTGCTTCACCTGCTTAACCTTTCAGGCCCTGATCCATTAAAGCGAGAAATCGGCCTTCTGAGTGATCCTGTTGTTCCGAAAGTTACCTTAGATCCTATTGATGCACGCGTGGAACTCGCTCTTCGAATGCGGCCAGACTTAAGCCAGGCAAAACTTGAAATCCAACGCAATGAACTCGACGTGGTCAAGACCAAGAACGGCCTCCTCCCTAAATTGGATTTTTTTATTAACCTGGGAAAGACCGGATATGCTGATTCCTTTAGTACATCCCTTTCCCACATTAATGAGGATTATTACGATGTTTCCACCGGTATAACACTCGAATATCCTCTGAGAAACCGGGAATCAAAGGCCCGCTATCAGCGCTCAATCCTCAAGCGAGAACAGGCTGAAGAGGCCCTAAAGAACCTGGCACAGCTCGTGGAACTGGATGTCCGCTCCGCCTGTATCGAGGTAAAACGCTCCAAAGAGCAAATTCCTGCTACCGCTGTGAGCCGGAAACTTCAGGAAGAAAAGCTCAGAATCGAGACTGAAAAGTTTCGCGTGGGCAGATCCACTATGTTTCTTGTAGCGCAAGCTCAGAGAGACCTCGTATTGAGTAAGATTGCAGAGGTGGAGGCGTTGATAAATTACCTCAAGGCCCTAATCGACCTCTACCGCCTCGAAGGAGCCTTACTGGATCTTCACAGCATCTCAACGTTTTAGCGCAGAGGAAAATCGCCCTTTATCATCCTGCTCTATATAGTGGCACTCCTGGAACTGAAAAAAAGATCGTGGAATAGAAAATTCATATTCATTCAAGCATGCCCAAATAAAAAGCCTGGGCTTTCTACGTTTAATGCTTGTGAACTCTTCCCGCCTTGAAAGGCGGGGCATTCTAATAGTATTTCGTAAATGTTATTTAAGAAAAGCACAATTCAAAATTACCTGACCATAGTCTAAAGCGGGACGCCCTTAAATAACTAAATAAGCATTCTTGACTTCCTATTTCAGTGAAGTAAATTTCCGGCTCAAATTGTTATTCATATTTGTAAACACCCTATTATTTGCTAAAAATAGTCATGCTCTAATGAATAAAAAAAGGTACCAGGAAATCTAAAAGATGAAGACATCAATTACCGCCTCAATGCTTTATGATTTTGTCCAATGCCCGCATCGCGTCACTATGGATCTTTTTGAAGATTACTCCAAAAGGGACCCGATAAACCCATTCGTGCAGTTGTTATGGGAAAAAGGGAACGCTTTTGAACGAGAGGTTATAGAAGGATTACAGGTGCCGTTTGTAAATCTCAAACCTTTTTCATATCAGGAAAGGGAACAAATGACCATAGAGGCAATGTCACGGGGAGATACGCTCATATATG
>Ga0307431_1002274_pt1 | contig 10059 bp, 8 predicted proteins | sample SalMarWE160170MG_FD_202155 | JGI IMG/M metagenome (GOLD analysis project Ga0307431, IMG submission 202155) | Salt marsh sediment microbial communities from the Plum Island Ecosystem LTER, Massachusetts, United States - WE1603-170 | ecosystem: Environmental > Aquatic > Marine > Intertidal zone >... | reverse complement strand
TGGGACATTTTTGGCCGGACTGAGCGTGCAATTCTTGCTCTGATTATGCCTATTTTTGTTGTCGGCGCAGTGGTTACCGGTATAGCCACCGCAACCGAATCCGCGGGGATTGGTGCATTGTATGCATTTGTTGTTGGTTATTTCATTTTTCGAGGGTTAAACCTAAAAACAATTCCAACTCTTTTGAAGACCTCGATCTCGACCAGCGCACAAGTCATGATCATTATTGCCCTCTCTAAGCTCTACATATGGATTTTGGTCATTGAGCATATTCCCCAATCGGTTGCGGGTTTCGTATCAGGATTTGATCTTCCGGTATTCTTCATTCTGCTTGTTATCAGTACTATAATTCTGATTACCGGGACCTTCGTGGACGTCAGCCCGGCAATCCTCCTTTTAACCCCGGTTTTTCTTCCCGCTGTGACCTCCCTTGGGGTTTCACCCATCCAGTTCGGCGTCATCCTTATCACAGGATTGGCGATTGGGCTGGTTACTCCCCCTGTGGGTATGTGTTTAAATGTGGCCTCTGCCATATCTAAACTTGGCATAGGCACTATATTCCGCGCGGCCGTGCCTTTTTCATTGGCCAATGTAATTACGTTAATCTTGATCACGTTAATTCCACCCATTAGTGTGTGGCTTCCTTCTGTGTTGATGGAGTAGCAAGGGAGGTCATGATTTCATGGGAGACTGATCATATGAAAAAGCTACCTTCCTTAGGGTGCTTTGATAGAATGAGCCCTCGCAAACGAGATTTCGAAAAAGGAGGTAGCCAAGATGTATTAGCCAATTTGATAACCTTAATCATTGTGACCTTGGTTCCGGCAGCGAGCACATGGCTGCCTTCACTGTTAATGAAGTAAAGGGAAATGGATTCATAAATCGTAGGAGGATACAAAATGGAAATACGACATGCAATCGATCCTGAAGGAGTGAGAAGGTTCTCTACGCAAGAGCTTCGAAAACACTTCCTGATCCAGGATCTGTTCACACCTGATGCTGCCAAGCTGGTCTACACCTATTACGACCGGCTCATTGTTGGGGGAATCTGTCCAGCGCAAACGCTCAAACTCGCGGTGGACGAGAAGCTGATAGGAGCGCCTTATCTCCTGGATAGGAGGGAAATGGGGATAATCAACGTGGGTGCGCGGGGAACGGTCTCAGTGGATGGAACGGCCTATGATCTCGATACGAGGGACGGCCTCTATATCGGGATGGGCTCAAAAGAGCTGGCCTTTTCCAGTGAGGACAAGAAGAGTCCTGCCAAGTTCTACCTCAACTGCGCTCCTGCGCATCAGGTTTATCCCACTGAGAAGATCGCCTTCAACGATACCGAGCCGTCGCACCTGGGTTCCCGTGAGAAGAGCAACGAGCGGACCATTCACAAGTTCATCCACCCCGACGGCGTCAAGAGTTGCCAGCTTGTGATGGGCATGACGTTGCTCGAGCCATGTTGCGTGTGGAACACCATGCCCACGCATACCCACCAGAGGAGGATTGAGGCATATCTCTATTTCAATATCCCGGATGAGGAAGTGGTGTTCCACTTCATGGGAGAACCACAGGAGACGAGGCACCTCGTGGTGAGAAACGAGGAGGTGGTGATCTCGCCGAGCTGGTCGATCCACTCGGGATCGGGCACCTTCAACTACACCTTTATCTGGGGTATGGCTGGGGAGAATCAGACTTTCACCGACATGGATAATGTTCCCATGACGGAATTAATGTGACAGAATAGGAGGCGAAGAGCGATGATTCTTGAGGATTTTTCACTATCGGGAAAGGTGGCTATCGTGACCGGGTGCAGTACCGGCCTGGGGCAGGGCATGTCCTATGGACTCGCCGAGGCAGGGGCTGATATCGTTGGCATTGACTATGTTGATTTCCCTGAGACCCAAAAGGTCATCGAGGGCATGGGAAGGAAGTTTCTCGGGATCAAGGCAGACCTCTCCAGCCTCGAGCCCATTGAGGGGATCATACAGAAGACGGTTGAGACCTTCAAAAAGCTCGACATCCTCGTGAATAACGCCGGGATCATCCGGCGCGCCGATGCGATTGATTTTACGGAGCAGGACTGGGATGCGGTGATGGACATCAACATCAAGACCCTCTTTTTCCTCTCCCAGGCGGCGGCACGACACTTCATCAAGCAAGGCACAAGGGGAAAGATCATCAATATCGCCTCCATGCTCTCCTTTCAAGGCGGAATAAGGATTCCTTCCTACACCGCGAGCAAGAGCGGGGTGATGGGAGTAACACGGCTCATGGCAAACGAGTGGGCAAAGCACAAGATCAACGTCAATGCCATCGCCCCCGGCTGGTTTGCCACCAACAACACGGCGCCGTTGCGAGCCGATCCGGTCAGAAGCAAGGAGATACTCAGCCGTATCCCCGAGGGACGATGGGGGACTCCTGACGACCTGAAGGGCGTGGCAGTGTTCCTGGCATCGGATGCCTCGAACTACGTGAATGGCTATACGATCGCCGTTGATGGGGGATGGCTGGCGAGGTAGCGATCTTACTTCAGGACCACGTTATAGTGAAGCTCACCATGCTTGCGCACTGGTCATCCTGGCAAAGGAGAGTGAACAGTGACCGCTTATGATCATGTTGAAGCCGTCTTCGGGGGATGAGGCAAGACATCGGGCAGATTCCGGAGGGAGGTAAGACGAGAAGCAGAGGGCAACGGAATTACGGATATCTCAGGTATGCGAAATATTCCCTGTTTCCTTTGGCGCCGGTGATAGGGGATTCCATAGTTCCTTGAACCTCGAGGCCTAAGCCTATAAAGAACTCCGTAAGCTCTGCCACCACCCTTTTTTGTAGCTCCACATCCCTTACGACGCCGCCCTTTCCAATCATGCCCTTTCCGGCCTCGAATTGTGGTTTGATGAGGGTGAGCAAGAAGCTGTTCTTTTTGAGATGTCTGAGCGTAGCCGGAACGACGATCCTGAGCGAGATAAAGGAGGTGTCGATCACGGCGCCGTCGAGATCCTCCTCGATGGTGAGCACTGAAAGATGCCTGATGTTCGTCCTCTCAAGCACCGCCACACGCGGATCATTTCTTAGAGACCACGCCAGTTGCCCGTAGCCCACATCAACGGCGAACACCCTCTTTGCGCCGTGCTGAAGAAGGCAATCGGTGAATCCGCCGGTAGAAGCCCCAACATCGAGGATCGCGAGCCCCTGCACGTCAATGGAGAATGCCTTGAGTGCCGCCTCAAGTTTGACCCCGCCTCTGCTCACGTACGGATGCTCCGGGCCAAGGAGAGCAATGGATGCTGTAGCATCAACCATGTGGCCCGGCTTATCCACTACTGCCCCATCTACGCGCACCAGGCCGGCCATGATAACGCTCCTCGCCCTCTGGCGAGTCTCTGCCAGGTTTTTCTCCACAAGCAGTTGATCAAGCCTTTTTCTTGGCCCGGCCATGGCGGCTGCAGAGCTTTTTTGCCTCCAGGAGGATCTGTTTCGTGTTGATCTTGCACCTCTCCCGCAGGATTTCCTGTGGACCATGTTCGATAAAGGCATCCGGAATGCCGAGTCTTTTTACCGTGACATCGTGCACCCCTTGGTCGGCAAGAAACTCGAGAACGGCACTCCCAAAACCGCCTTGAAGCGTATTTTCCTCAACTATCAGGACCTTGCCTATATTAGAAGCCATCTTCGGCAAATTCAGGTCCAGGGGTTTCACAAATCGAGCATTGACCACACTTGCCGAGCACCCATCCTTCTCAAGCTCTTTCGCGGCCTCCAGGCATGGGTAAACTCTGCTCCCGATGGCCAGGATCAGAAGGTCTTTGCCCTGGGTGAGCACCTCTGCCCTTCCGATGGGAATTATTTTAAGTTCCCCGTCTATTGGTACACCCACGCCCTTTCCCCTGGGATAGCGGATGGCAACCGGGCCTTGGGAGTCGAGAGCAGTAAACAGCATGTGCCTCAATTCATTTTCATCCTTTGGCGCCATGACCTTCATATTCGGGATGATCCTCAGGTAGGAGAGGTCAAAGGTGCCGTGATGGGTGGGACCGTCCTCACCTACAATGCCGCCCCTGTCCATACAGAAGATAACAGGAAGGTTGGGCAGGCACACATCATGGATTACCTGATCGAATGATCGCTGAAGGAAGGTGGAGTAGATGGCGACGACCGGCTTAAAGCCTTCGGTGGCGAGGCCCGCCGCAAAGGTTACCGCATGCTGTTCTGCGATTCCCACATCGATAAAGCGATCGGGATAGGCCTTCGCATACCCTGAGAGACCTGTTCCCTCAGGCATGGCAGCAGTAATTGCAAAGAGCCTCTTCTCTCTGGCCCCAAGCTCGACCATGGTTTCGCCGAATACCTCGGTATAGGAGGGAGGATCCTGATTGGATCCCTTTGGGGACAGGCCGGTAGCTATGTCAAAGAGCCCGATGCCATGATAGAGGGTGGGATTTTTTTCTGCAGGGGCATAGCCCTTTCCCTTTTTTGTCAGCACATGCACCAGGACCGGGCCATCGAGCTTGGATACATCCTTAAAGGTTTTAATAAGGAGGCCGATGTTGTGTCCGTTAATAGGACCGATGTACCTGAATTTCAGGGCCTCAAAGAGCATACCGGGGGTAAGGAGGCCGATCAAGGAATCCTCGCTTTTTTTCAAGATCGAAAAAATATTGTCTCCGATAGCTGGAATGGAACGAAAAAAGGCCTCCAGGTTCTTTTTAAAATTTACGAACCGGGGTTCCGAGATCTTGCGGCTGAAGTATGAGGAGAGTGCCCCCACGTTTTTGGCGATCGACATCTCGTTATCGTTCATCACCACTACCAGGTCCTTCTCGGTATGGCCCGCCTGGTTGAGGGCCTCGAAGGCCATACCTGCGGTCATGGCGCCGTCGCCAATGACCGCAATGACCTTGTTCTTATCCCCCTTGATAGTCCTGCCTGTTGCGATACCGAGAGCAGCAGATATGGAAGTTCCGGAGTGGCCGGTGTTGAAGGGATCGCACGGACTCTCCTCCCTCTTGGGGAACCCGCTTATTCCCTTGTCCTTTCTGAGAGTGTGGAACTGACAGCGTCTTCCCGTGATGATCTTATGGGCGTATGCCTGGTGCCCCACATCCCAGACGATCTTGTCATGGGGGGAGTTGAATACATAGTGGAGTGCGATGGTGAGCTCAACCACGCCGAGGCTCGGGGCCAGGTGGCCGCCGTTTTGAGAGACGGTCTCTATAATGAGATCCCTGATCTCGGCTGCCAGCTGCTCCAGATCATCGATCTCCAGTTTCTTGAGATCAGCGGGATTATCGATGCGATCGATGAGCCGCTCCTTTGACCTAGTATGTTTATTACCCTGTTCCATATTTTATTGCCTGAATAGGCGAAATTAAACGCGCCTAAAGGTAAAGGTGAGATACCCTCTCTGCACTGAGCCGATCCAACATCGCAATCTATACTGCTTACTCCTTACTGCTTACTCCTTACTGCTTACTCCTTACTGTTTACTGTGCCTACTGCCTACTCCTTACTCCCCGCTGTTATCTCGGCTACGCCTTTCTCTTGATAATGTAGCGGGCGATACCGCGTAGCGGATCAGCCCTTTCATCAAACCCCTTGAGAGATTCTATTGCACTGTCCACCAGCTCCTCTTGAGCCCTTTTGGACTCAGTGATCCCGAATACGCTCGGATAGGTCATCTTTCCCTTAGCCGTATCGCTTCCTATATCCTTTCCCATTAGAGCTCTATCTCCCTCTACATTCAGGACATCATCAGCAATCTGGAAGGCCAGGCCTATCTGTTGACCGTATCGGTTGATTGCTCTTTCCTGCTCCTCGGTGCCTCCGGCAAGGATAGCCCCTGAGGTCACAGCAGCTGCTATCAGGGAGCCTGTCTTGTGCCGGTGGATATACTCCACCACTGCGGGATCGGGATCGTTTCCTTCATAGGCGATATCGACCGTTTGTCCGCCTACCATTCCCTTATAGCCGGCTGCATGGGAGATCAACTCGATCACACGCAACAGGTGCGTTTTGTCCATATCGCGCTCGATCCCCTGCCGAGCCATCAGGTTGAAGGCGAGCGTCAGGAGGCCATCTCCTGCCAGTAGAGCCACTGCTTCACCGAATACCGTGTGGTTGGTGGGCTTACCTCTACGGAAGTCATCGTTGTCCATTACAGGCAGATCGTCGTGGATCAGAGAGTAGGTATGAATAAGCTCGAGAGCGCACGCTACCGGCAGGACCATCTCGGCTGATCCTCCGACTGCCTCAGCACCTGCGATACACAGGATAGGCCTGAGCCTCTTCCCCCCGGCAAAGAGACTGTAACTCATCGCGGTGATCAGCTCACGAGCAAGGCCGGAGGGTTGCGGCATGGCCTCTTCCAGCGCCTTGTCAACAATGCCCCTTTTTTCATCGAGATATGCTTTAATCCCCTTCGGTATGATCATCCTCACCCGTTTCAAAGGGTACTCTTTTAAGGCTGCTTTCATCCTTCACGAGAATCGAGACCCTTTTTTCCGCCTCCTCCAGTTTTTGAAAGCAATACCTTGACAAGGCTACCCCTTCCTCGAAGATCTTAAGCGATTCCTCCAGAGCTAGCTCGCCGCTCTCCAAGCGTTTCACGATAGCCTCGAGTTCCTGCAAGGCATCTTCAAATCGTTTTTCCTTCATTATTGTCCCAGTCCTGTGCTGAGCTCAATAAGGGTCAAGGGATTCACCCTTTCGTTATTGAGCCTTATGCCAAAGTGGAGATGGGGACCGGTGACCCTTCCCGATGAGCCGACGCGCCCTATGAGATCTCCCTTTTCCACGATCTGGCCGGTCTTTATGGAAATCTCGCTCAGGTGGAAATACATGCTGTGAATGCCTCCCCCATGATCGGTGACCACACTCAGGCCGCCGAAGAAGTGATCCGCCGCCAGCACCACCCGTCCCCTGTTGGCTGCCTTTATCGGTGTACCCAAGGCAGCCTTAAGATCGACCCCTGAATGGGGAGACCGTTCCAGATCATTGATGATGGTCCTGCACCCGAATGGGCTCACAATCACACCTGGTACCGGTCGTACCCAACTTCCTTGCCAGAGCGGTTGATCATGGGATACAGAAAGGGTATCCCTCATCCGTTTTGACTCCTTATGCACTCTTTGGAGGGTAGCAGGATCAAGGGCCTCCATCTCCTTAGGGACCGTAAATCTCCTGATTCCGTGGTCCTTTGGAAACACGGTGATTTGCCTTTCGAGAACCTCATCGCCGTACATAACTTTTAGTGTATACCCTCCCGGCGCAGTAGTCAAATCCGCTCCAAGAAACGCGAGCCACGTACCGTTCGATGAATCGAAAACCACGGTGATTTTCTTGCCACTCCAGGTAACCTCAGGTGTGAGCTTCCCCTTTTCTTGTATAGTAAGGAGCGCTATTTCCCCCTGCCCGATGTCTGGTGGATGAAGTGCAATACCGGATGGGGTTAAAGGCTGTGCCTCAGCACCTGAAAGGAGAAAAGAAAGGGATACCGCAAGCATCAACAGGCATTTTTTCCTTGTTAATGCCATATCAGTCTCCCTTCTCAGTTTTTTTGACCACGCCGCTGATAATGCCGCGGGCAAGCAGGATTTTGATACCGCTGCCGGGGCTTACCTGGGCTGAATCCTTGATGATGGTCATATCAGGCAATTTTTGGGTGATGCTATACCCCCTTTTCAGTATGGAGAGGGGATTCAGGGTGCCGAGTTTCTCACTGAAGGCGGTGGTATCCCTCTTCCTTTTTTCCAGGATCCCTGAGATGGCCTGAACGAGAGCGCGTGTATAAAAATCCGTCTCCTGAGTTCGCAGGGCGATGGCATGGGAGGGGCTATTAAGAAGGAGCCTCTCATTCATGAATTGGAGCCCTCTCGACTTATCCCTGAGGAATACCCGTGATATGGAAAGCAGGCGCCCGTAAAGATCATCGAGCTTAAGCCAGGTGTCGGCGAGGCCTCGCCGCGGGTCTCGCATGCGAACAGTGAGGTTTTGAATCCTGTCCCGCATCCTTGACAGGATTCCTTCCACGGCCGTTGTCAGCCTGGAGGAGAAGGCAGTGAGATCTCGGACAAGAATCTCCTGTTCCCTTACGATCAACTCAGCCGCACCGGAAGGGGTGGGCGCCCTCAGGTCTGCTGCTAGATCCGAGATGGTGAGGTCCACCTCATGGCCCACTGCGGATACCACAGGGATACGCGAGCGCCTGATGGCATAAGCAATCTCTTCCCGGTTAAATGGCCAGAGGTCCTCGAGCGATCCCCCTCCTCGTGTCAGCACGATCACCTCGATATCCTTCAGTTCCTGGTTGACCAGCTCAAGGGCCTCCACGATATCGCCTGCAGCCTCATCCCCCTGAACCCTCACCGGGACAATGGTGATGTCCAGATTGGGCATCCTACGATAGGCTATGCGCAGGAAATCCCGGATCGCTGCCCCTGTTGGGGAGGTGATCACGGCGATCCTCCGGGGGAGAAAGGGGATGGGTCTTTTTTGATCCTCATCGAATATCCCCTCGAGAGCAAGTTTTCTTTTCACCTGTTCAAAGGCAGCAGCGAGGGCCCCTATACCCAGAGGCTCCAGATAGTCGAGGATGATCTGATACTCCCCCCTGGGTTCATAGACACCGATCCTGCCCCTGGCTATTGTCATCATGCCGTCTTCAGGGAGGAATTTAAGGTAGCGGGCCTGGGGCCTGAACATCACAGCCCTGATCTGGGCATGCTCATCTTTGAGGCTCATGTAGAAGTGGCCTGAGGATGGAGCGGAGAAATTTGAAATCTCTCCCTCTATCCAGATACGGTCGAATTCCCCCTCAAGCAGGGATTTTATCTCGGCGGTAAGCTGGCTGACCGTAAAGATCCTCGGGGGCTGGAAGGGAAGGTCCATGCTTGTCGTGTCCTTGTTCATTAAGTTATATGTACCTTTTAAGACAAGTCAGAGTCAAGGGCAGATCTTACGAAGGAGGCACCATACGAAGGAGATGTAATAGATAAGCTCTTGCCGTACAGGTCCGAGTTGGGGTCAAGGGCTCGGGTGCCTGCAAGGGTGTGCGTGACCCCTGGGTCAAAAAAATGGATCGATAATACGGTCTATTTCCATATCACAACCCTATTGCTGATTTTCCGGATTATCAGCAATATAGCAGTTAATTTTTCGGCTTTCAATCCACAAGTCAAACTGGATGGCTGATCCGGCATCCAGTAGACAATGATGGATTCTCTTCGTGAAAAATCGATCATTTAAGGAAAAAATGAAAAGAAATAGGATCATGGGGATCAGGGTGACGTGAGGCCGTTAAAAAAATTAGTTGATATTTCGTATTCTCTATGTAATCAACAGATCATTGATAGTAAAGATTACCGCATGCTTTTGCTGACATAGAGGAGGCATTTGATATGAAGGTACCATTTAAAGCCATCCTTATATCCATGGTCCTATATTCCGTAGTATTTGTAGCCGCCGCCGAAGCCCAGCGTGCAATCAACGTTGTTAGCCGGCTTGACGGCGAAACCATAAAGAAGCAATTCTCAACCGGCACCAATTACGCCGTCATCATCGGGATAAACACCTACCGCCACCACCCGAACCTAAAGACAGCCGTAAAAGATGCCGAGGCCATTGCTAGCCTGCTTGAGAAAAAATACTTCTTTACCCATGAAAACATCTTCCTCATAAAGGATACCGATGCCACCAAAAACTATGTCATGCAGGTGTTCCGGGACCTTGTGGCCACCAAGGTAAACAAGGGAGACAATGTCTTTGTCTACTATGCCGGTCACGGTTGGTTTGACACTATCCTTGAAACAGGCTACTGGGTAACTGCCGAGGCAACCAAGAGCCCGGCCACATTCCTGGAAAATAGTACAATCTACAAATTTATCGCTGCCCTGGACAAAAAGGGTGCCCAGCATGTTGTTCTGGTATCGGACTCCTGCTTTTCAGGGGCATTTACCAAAGAACATCGTGCAATCGAGACCGCCATCGACGATCGGTATTTTAAGGAGAAATACGCCAAGCCCTCACGGAACGTTCTCATCTCAGGGGGCATCGAGCCGGTAGAGGATG
>Ga0307431_1002272_pt1 | contig 10067 bp, 11 predicted proteins | sample SalMarWE160170MG_FD_202155 | JGI IMG/M metagenome (GOLD analysis project Ga0307431, IMG submission 202155) | Salt marsh sediment microbial communities from the Plum Island Ecosystem LTER, Massachusetts, United States - WE1603-170 | ecosystem: Environmental > Aquatic > Marine > Intertidal zone >... | reverse complement strand
AATAGGTGAGGCAGGTCTGGGCAGTGATGCCTGGGCGGTAGAGCAGAAAAAAATTTCCATTACACCATTACTTCAAAATCCTCGCAGTGGCAAATCAAGCCATTCCTTGCAGGAATTAGCTCGGGCTGTTTTCACCGAGCTGGTCAACAGTCCTATCACGAGATAGATTGATTGACATCGGTTTAGTTGTGCATTATCCTAATTATGCCTCTTTGAAGTAGTGTTTTGCGCCGAGGTAGCTCAGGTGGTAGAGCAGCGGACTGAAAATCCTGGGTAAATTGTCATTTAGCTTCAAATCAGTGTTTTTAAGTTTTTGCTAAACCCTTATTTTGTGCCTAGAGTGTCATTTAGTGACAACCAGTTATTTTAATTCTGTCGCTAAAATGTCGTGACTTTTTCTAAAAAACTGGCTCATTAGTCCGTTAAAATAAGGCGTTCCAACATCTATGTGATGATTTACTGGTGGATAAGACTATAAGTGCCACCAGCATTAAGTTTTACCCTTAACTTTATAGGCTAGGGGTATTCAATCATACCAGATTGGCTCGCTGTTTACCGAGCAGGCAGTCAAACGCGCGCAGGTGCGAAAATATATTCGATAACTCGTTTTATCAAATGGAGGTAGGGAATACATTCCCCGGATAACCCGAAATTGATTTTCTTTGATTGAGGTCTTGACAAGCTTTTCCGCCTTTGTTACACTGTTGATATACAGATGTATAACGGTAGACAGGAGGAAAGGCAATGAAAGAATTTATAGGAACACGACTCCCAGAGGGAATCACCAAGGGAAAGCTTCAATCAAAGGCTTGGGAGTACGATTTCGTAGCCTATACACAATTAATACAATTGGGAATTCAAATATTGGTTGATTGGGACACGCCATTCTACAAGATGCTCAAAGATTATGCAGATGGTTTACACACTACAATCGGAGCAGTAATTGAGAATATGATTTTGCGAACATTCGCAGAGCGGGAAGCACACAAACAAGTTTGGGGGCCAAGTGGTCAATTACTCCCTGAATTTAGTGTCATGGGCAACAAGCCACTGACAGGCTTAGAGTTGTTTAGCTTCCTCAAAGATTGGTTTGTTCAAAAAGAAGAGAGGGAGCGTGTGAATCTATTGCTAAGAGAGGAAAAACAAGGATTACTAACCGACGACGACAAGGCTTTCTTGATAAAGAAACGAGCTGGTCAAACCTGGTTAGAGTCTGCGGAATTTGCCAAAGAGCAGCGAGAGGAAAAAGAAGCGAAAACAAAGGCGTCTTTAACTCCAAAGCAGCAGGAGGAAATCCTGGCAACTAACCGCAGGAAGATTAAAGAGGGTAGAAAATAGTATGAGTGAAAACCTCGGTATGACGCTTGCTGAAGCTGCAAAAGAGCTTCGCATTAGTCGCGGGCAGGCGTATCAATTAGCCCGGGAAGGCCGATTCCCAGTCCCTATTATTCGCATTGGCGAGAGGCGATTAATCGTATCTCGAAGGGCAATTGAAGAATTATTCAAAAATAAAACGGAGGATTGAATAAATATGGTAAAAATACCAATAAAGCTGGACAAGAAACGGAATCTCTTGCTTAACGGCAATGTCATGGTGAGCTTTGAGGAAGCAACAGGGAAGAATCTATTTCAGGGTGATTCATTGGATAATCTATCAGCCAAGGACTTCAGGGCGTTGGTCTGGGCTTGCTTACTGCATGAGGATAAAGACTTAACCTTGGAACAAGTGGGGGCTATGATTGGCGCAGGAAATATAGAGGACATAGCTGCCAAATTGAGCGAAGTATGGGAAGGTGCCACGCCCAAGAGGGGGCAAACTAAATGATGGGAGATTCTCTCTCCAAACTCTACATAACCATCGGGGCAAAAACCGAACAATTCCAGAAGAGCATGGATCAGGTCTCTGCCAGGATGCAGAAAATTAGCACAGGAATGAAGATTGCGGGTGCTGCAATCACTGCAGTAGGTGTCGCTGGATTAAAATTGTCCGCCGATGCCAGAAAGCTAAACGCCACGCTAGGGCAGACAGCTTTGTCAATAGGTGCCACTACCGGGGAATTGCGTGCAATGGCATTGGAATTAACCAATGTGACCTTTTCACTCGCCGAGGTTGTTAGCACAATGGACTTACTGGCCAGGGCGGGGATAAGAGACAAAGAAGTTATAAAGATAGTAGCCACTGCCTTTGATACCCTGGGGGATGCTATTGGGTCAACAGCGTCTGTTGTAACTGACCAGATGATAATGGCCATGAAGACTTATGGGATGACTGCAGAGGAGATTGCTGCTATAACTGATAAAGTCACGTACCTGGTGCGTAACACGATCCTGTCGATGGATGATTTTGCCTCGGTTGTCGGATATATTACGCCTGAATTAGTCGATATGGGCTTAACAATGAGTGACACTATATCTCTCTTGGGCATAATGGAGGGCAAGGGTGTCTCGGGTGCTGTTGCAACCAGAGCATTTCGTACAGCCATAACAGAAGCTACCAATGAACAGATACCACTCGCTGAGGCTCTAGGAGTTACGTCAGCAGAGATGGATGCCTACCAAAAAGAATTAGATGGTGCTACCGGCATGACTCAGAAATATGCAGATATAGCGAATGAGCAATACGGCGTAATGGATAAGCTGAAGCAAAAGATGTCGGAGCTTGCGTTTGTAATGGGCTCATTATTGACCCCGTTAGAACCTATGTTAATTGCCTTCACGGCGCTTGGACCGGTGATGATATTCCTCTCGACTTCGATTGGTATTGCGACTGTCAAATGGATAGCACACACCGCAGCGATAATTGCCTCCACAATAGCTATCAAGGCTGCCACCATTGCACAATGGGCTTGGAACGTGGCAATGGCGGCCAACCCGATTGGCATTATCCTTGTGGGAATAGCGGCTTTGGTAATTGCCCTTGTAGGGCTATCGGGGAAATGGCGAGATACCACGTCAGAAGTAGAACGACAGGTAAAAGAACAAACCCGTATCATTTCAGAGGAAGCTGAAAAGCAGAAGCAGATAATAAACGATACATATAATGAGCGTATTGAAAACATTGACGCTGAGACACAGGCGAAAATCGATGCATTGCAGGCTCAAAAAGACGCTATTCTACAAGGGGAACGGGATGAACAACTTGCTGCTCAGGAAACGGCAGCATTACAAGAGGCACAAGCTGGCGACCAGACTGCATTAATACAATTTGTCAGGGATGCTAGGCTTGCAGCACTTGATGAAGAAATGGCTGCTATTAGACTAGCAGGAGAGGAACAGAAGAAAACAGAGGAAGAACTAAGGGTTGCTGATTTAGCATATCAGGACGAAAGGCTTGCACGTTGTGAAGCGGTAAATACCTGCATTGCTAATCAAGCAGCATTAATGGATCAACTAGCATTACACGAAATGCATGCGGGCGTAACTGGGCCTGTTGTAACTCCTGAGCAGATGGGGGGATTCACCATCCCAAAGCTTCAACTAGGTGGCTTGATAACACAGCCAACACTGGCAATGTTAGGGGAGCGGGGGCCAGAAGCTGTTATACCATTAAGTCAAGATACATCTATTGGAGATACCATAATAAATGTTGCAGGCCCCTGGTTTATCCGTGAAGAAGCCGACATTAACCGTATAGCCAGGGAATTATACAGACTACAACAAACCAGAGCACGGGCAGCAGGAGTAGCATGAACAAGTATCAGGATGCTTTAATTCCTAACCCCCTCGCCAGCGATAGGCAGTATGAAAGATTCTATTGCCTTGATATTAGTGGGCTAGAGGATATGGAATTGACAGACGAACTTAATTATCTACGAGCGCATTTGTGGGGTTTGCCTCCGATACACTGGGCGAGGGAGCGAGTATTTTTACTCGAAGAAGAGATGAAAAAGCGTAAGGGAAACCCTAGGCATGACTTTAGAATCCAGTACACGAAGATAGCTGAAGGTATAAAGGTATGATAAATAAACCTGCGATAGCTCCGGGCATTGACTTTGTCAATCTTAGCTGGCGTGACTTAGGTATAAGGGTCATGGCAGAACGTATTACAGACGAAGGCTTTGCCGAGCTGCGGTTTTTTTCAAATAACGGCGGTGGTGAGGTATTACTACATACTACAAAGGTTAACCTTCTGTCGACCCCTACAATGACTACTTTAATGAAACGATTAAAGCAGAACTCCCAGGATATGCCCTGGACTGATATTCTAACCTATATCACTGAGGAGACCATCAAGATTGCTCGGCGTGTGGAGCCGGCAGAGAAGATATGGCCTTCAACAGATGATACCCTTTCCGTTGAATACTTACTTGAACCGCTACTCTATCTAAATCACCCGGCTGTTATCTTTGGGGATTATGGCTCATTAAAGAGTATGTCTGCATTGGCAATCGCCTATATAGTGCAGCTTCCTTATCATAACAATGCCTTGGGGCTTATTACATCGATTGAGCCTATTAAATGCTTATATCTGGATTATGAAGATGATTCTTCTTCTTTCAGAAGGCGCTGGAGCGCTCTTGAAAGGGGCTTTGGCAAGGGTGCTATGCCGATACTATATAAACGCATGACTGGTACTCTTGCTGATTCGATAGAGCAGGTAAGGCAGATAATAGCCGATGAAGATATTAAACTTTTGATAATAGACAGTTTGGGGCCAGCAGCAAGAGGGAATCTAAACGACCCTGAGCCTGCTATAAGATACCATGCAGCTTTACGTCAGCTAGGGATTACTAGCCTGACTTTAGCTCACACTTCAAAGGACACGCTCACCAAGAAGAGGACTATATTCGGGAGTGTATTTTTTACCAATCTAGCTAGGTCAGTTTGGGAATGCAAGGCAGAGCAAGAGGTTGGGGAAGATGAAGCTATTATCAGCCTAAAGCACACGAAGGCTAATCTATCGAGGCTGCATCCACCACTGGGATATAAATTTACTTTTACTGATAACGCGATAAACATAGTTAAAGCTGAATTGAGAGATACAGGGCTATCGGGCGAATTACCATTATCGTTGAGAATTAAGGACTTGCTTCGTAGTGGTGCTAAGCCGGTAAAGGAAATAGCCGAAGCATTAGAGGCTAATGAGGGCACTACTAGGACTGCTATACATCGTATGGGTAAGAAGGGTTCTCTCGTTAAGGTAGGAGATTCATGGGGATTACAACAAGAGACATAGCATATAGCAGTATAGCAGGGGATATATAATATCCCCCCCCTGCTATGCTATATAGCAATATAGCAGGGTGCTATATAGCTGTTATATTAGCTAGGAAACAGCAAAATAATGCCGAAGTGCAATGTAACAGTCGGTATAGCACTAGGGCGCCTTCAATCATCAGATATTCACGCTCTCACAACCGAGTCGGCAGTGACAAAGACGATAAAGTGTACCTGGTTCAATTTGAAAAATGACTATTAAAGATAAGGTTAAAGTCCCGGAGCATTTGAAACGGGCAAGTAAGGCGTGGTTTAGGCAAGTGATGAGAAATTACGAGCTGGAGCCTCATCATGTCAGGCTTCTTACTCTAGCTTGTGAAGCTCTTGAACGTGCTGAGGATGCTCAGAAAATGCTGAGAAAAGAGGGGCTGATATATTCAGACCGCTTTGGAGCGCCTCACCCTAGGCCTGAGGTGAAGATTAAAGAGCAAGCGGAGATTATCTTTGCCCGGTTGCTAAGGGACTTGGCTCTCGATATCGAGCCACCGAAGGGAATCGGGAGGCCAATAGATTAAGGAAGGTAATATGAGGAAACGAATAATAAACAAGGCAAAAGACCCACTGGCGGTACATCCAGATGCTTGGCTCGTCTTGATGTGCGGAATGGTGTTCAACGAGCGAGAACTAGGGAAGCCAGCCTTCAGGTCATTAGCAGCGGTAAAGGAATACTGGGAGGATAACAGAATTAAATTGGTGGATAGATTTTATGATTCGTGGGCATGGCACATGTTTGAGGAACACGACAGAGCAACCTGTGAGTATTGTAAAAGATTTAACATCGCTGGGGATATTAAATGCCTCGAGGTAAGCAAGCAAAACAGATGAAACATAGAAATAGGGCAGGCGTGTCAGGGTACTCAAAAATGCAACGTTGGGTATGTTGGGACGAAGGCTTCACATAAGATAAAAAACAATATTGGAGGTTTTAGTTAAACATGGAAAAATATTTAGAAATGCAGTCTAAGATAGGCAGTCTCCGAGACGAAGCCAATGTCATTCTAGACAAGGCTGAATTGGAAGAGCGCTTTCTTAGCAAAGAAGAAGACAAAAAACTGGTAGATCTCAAAGATGAGATGCAGAAAATACAGCAAACCCGAGACCGTCACGTCATCGAGAATGGCTTAGAGGCTGAAATTGCCAAGGACTATGAGCCGATTAAACCCGGGGAAGACTATGATTCCCCCAGGGGAATGTCTAGTGGTAACGATAAGACCTACCGGGGATTATTCCACAATGGCGATAAAGGCGTTTCCTTAGATAGAGGAGGCTTTGAGAACTTTGAGGAGTTCTTACAGGTTGTCTCTACTGGAAGGCACGACCCGAGGCTAAGGGAAGTCTCTACTCGGTCAATGATTGAGGGAGACGACTCCTTAGGTGGTTTTATGGTGCCTGAGCAATTCGGCGCCTTTTTGATGGATGCTTCCCTTGAAAAGGAAATCGTTCGGCCGAGATCGAAGGTTTGGCCCATGAAATCGGATACATTGAAAGCTCCCGGCTGGAGTGGTTTCACACACACTTCAAATGTCTATGGTGGCTTTTCAGGTACATGGTTGGCTGAAGGCGGAACTGCCACTCGGCAAGATGCCAAGATAAGGCAAATCAAACTTATTGCCAAAAAGCTCGGCATTTTTAACCAGGCATCAAGGGAATTAATCGCCGACTCTATTGGCTATGAGGCTCAGCTTAGCGATGCATTAACATCGGCGATGGCTTTCTACCTCGATTATGCCTTCTTTACCGGCGATGGTGTGGGTAAGCCACTAGGACTTTTGAACGACCCAGCGCTGGTCACCGTGGCAAAAGAAGGTTCACAGACCGCAGATACGATAGTTTATAATAACATCATAAAGATGTTGGCCCGGTTGCATCCAAATGCATACAAAAATGCTATTTGGGTAGCTAACCAGACTGCTTTACCTCAATTCATGACTATGTATCTGCCAATCGGAGACGTAGGGTCGGCAGTGAACGCTGTCAAAGAGCAAGGTGGAAAATTTACTTTGCTCGGCAAGGAACTTCTCTTCACAGAGAAACTTCCAGTGTTAGGAGACAAGGGCGATGTCTTGCTGGTTGACCTCGAAAAATACGTCATCGGCATGAGACAGGAGGTTGTATTCGAAAAAAGCAATGCTCCGGGTTGGACTGAGGACATGTTAGATTATCGAACTATACTGAGATGCGATGGTCAAGGGATGTGGCAGTCTGCTGTTACGCCTAAGAATGGCGACTCTTTGTCGTGGTGTATAACATTAGCTGCAAGAACTTAACATAGTACCTTAACATTGGTATCACCGCTGCCAATTAGTCGATGGCAGTGTGATATAACCGTTGGTGGTGCCAGGTGGTTTTCGCTTTCCCCTGGTACTCAGGGACTTTTCCATTTTGGGTGCCCCGTGGGCAAAGTTGCAAGCCTGCGGGGCTCTCCTCCGTAAGAAAATTGTTATACCCCCTTGACAAAAGTTTACCTATGCGGTAAGATTTCAGGCATGGTATTAAAAGTCTTTAATTGTAAGCGTTGTGGGCATAGCTGGGCCAGTAAACAGGATAAACCCGGTATGTGTCCTAAATGCAAAACCAGGCTTTGGAATAAGGCCAAGAAGAAAAAAGGGGGGCATCACAATGAAAACAGCGGAAGCAGTGCGGTTATTCATGACTAACTGCGAATTGAAGGGACTATCCGCCAGTACAATCAAACAATACAGGCAACAACTATCCTATTTGGCTGAGGCATTTCCAAAACTTCCTACTACTCCTGAAGCTATCGAAACGCTTTTGGCTCGCATTGATGCAACGCCTGAGACAAAACATTCTTATTTCCGCACATACAGAGCTGCTTATAACTTCCTGGATAAACGGCATAAAACAGGCAATCCTATGCTGAATGTCACGGCTCCCAGGCTGAAACCCAAAATCATGCCTACCTTAGAGATGAGCGATATTGGACTGTTGCCTATCTTTATTAAAAACGATGTCACCAAATATACTGCTGCTGTGGTGCAGGCTAGAGACCTGGCATTGATAAGTTTACTATTAGATAACGGCATAAGGTCGGGTGAAGCAACTGGACTAAAGAGGGAGGATATTAAAGAGCATTATATCAAAGTCAAAGGCAAGGTCGGTGAGAGGATAGTTCCTATTTCTGATTCAGTGGTCAAACTGTTACTTGACCTTCCTGATTATGATGACGGCTATGTCTTTCACGGTCACCGGGGGAAGCTCACAAGGTCAGGAGTTTATCGTATCGTCAAGAAATATCTAACCAAGATTGGTATTACTGGCGACAAGTTAGGAGGTCATAGATTAAGGCATACTTTTGGAAGGCAATATCTCGTTCTTGGTGGTGACTTGCGTTCTCTGCAAATCATCATGGGACATTCAAACATCCAGACAACGGAGAAATATGCGAGCCTATCAAATGAGGATGTGATGCAAAAGCACAACAAATATACTCCCTGGGACAATTCCCTTAGCGAAGTTAATAGAAGTGAAAAGGTTACTATGAGCAGGTTGGCACAATATAGGCGGTAACTGAAATTATTTTAGAGGGGGCATAGTGAAATGAAAGGGTCAATCAGGCAACAAGGTAAGCAATCCTGGCAAATCGCTATTGATGTCGGCAAACAAGGGAAGCGTGATCGCCGTTTTGAAACAGTGCATGGGCGCAAAGGTGACGCTCAAAAGAGACTTAATGAGCTATTGGTCAATATGGAGAAGGGTATTTATAGCCCTCTAGGACGGCTTACCTTAGCACAGCACCTTCAGAATTGGCTCGAAGGCTATGCTAGGAGTAATTGTTCACTTCGGACTTTTGAAGGCTATCAGAGCATAGTAGAGCACCACTTGATACCAGCTCTAGGTGATATTCAGTTAAAGTATCTTCATGACCAGTCAATAGAGGCCTATTATGGTAAGGCTCGTGAAAAACTATCGGCCCGAACAGTAGCCTCACATCACCGGCTATTAAGCCAAGCTCTGAAGTATGCTGTTAAAAAGGGTTATCTTGGCAGTAACCCTTGTGAGTTGATAAAAGCACCATCTTGGAAAGGCAAGGCTATGCGGACCCTAACACCCTTTGAAGTTCAAGTATTACTGGAGGCAGCACAGGATAGCTATTATTACCCGGTATATTATACTGCTGTGAGCTCAGGGCTTAGACAGGCTGAATTATTAGGTTTAAGGTGGCGAGACCTTGACCTTGATTTGCTTTCACTCTCGGTTAGCCAAGTGCTGTATAAGCGTCGCGGTATATGCCGATTCATGGAGCCTAAAACAAGCCATAGCAGGCGCCGTGTTGCTATGACTCCTAAATTGGCATTATTCCTGAGAGAATACCATGAAGAGAGGGTATTGCTATACCTGGAGTTAGGAAGGCAGCTTGGTTTAGATGACCTCGTTTTTGCTTACCCGGACGGAAGGCCGTTAGACCCTGGGACAGTAAGCCATGCTTTCGTCAAGATAGTTAAAAAGGCGAGACTGGAGAATGTACGCTTCCATGACCTGAGACATACTTTTGCCAGTCTCATGTTACTGCGTGGGGCAAAGCCTAAAGTAATTAGTGAAGCGTTAGGACATGCCTCGGTAGCCTTTACAATGGACACTTACAGCCATATAATTGAAGGGATGCAAGAGGAAGCCATGGCATTACTCGATGGAGTGTTACCGGAAGGGGTAAATAAAAATTCCGTCGCTATTTTGTCGTGACTTTTGCAAAGGTTAGCTTTGATGCCGAGGTAGCTCAGGTGGTAGAGCAGCGGACTGAAAATCCGCGTGTCAGCAGTTCGACTCTGCTCCTCGGCACTGGTTAGGATATATGCCGAAGTGGCGGAATGGTAGACGCGGCAGTCTCAAAA
>Ga0307431_1002268_pt1 | contig 10078 bp, 8 predicted proteins | sample SalMarWE160170MG_FD_202155 | JGI IMG/M metagenome (GOLD analysis project Ga0307431, IMG submission 202155) | Salt marsh sediment microbial communities from the Plum Island Ecosystem LTER, Massachusetts, United States - WE1603-170 | ecosystem: Environmental > Aquatic > Marine > Intertidal zone >... | reverse complement strand
GGGATCCATAGTGGCTACGGAGATATGGAGGTCCTTCACGACGTCTCCTTCCGCATAGAGGAGAAAGAGATCATCTCGATCATTGGTCCAAACGGGGCCGGAAAGTCGACCCTGTTGAAAACAATCTTCGGGTTGCTCAAACCCACAAAGGGAAGTGTCACCTTTAAGGGAAACAGTATCACTGGACTGGCACCTGATCGAATAGTCCGCTTGGGGATGGCCTATGTTCCCCAAGTGGAGAACGTCTTCCCCTCACTCACCGTCCATGAGAACCTGGAGATGGGCGCCTTCATCCTTACCGATGACTTCAGCGCCCGCCTGGAGGATGTCTATGAGCTCTTCCCCCTCCTCAAGAAACGGCGGCGGCAGCGGGTAGGAAAAATGTCAGGAGGTGAACGGCAGATGGTGGCGATGGGCCGGGCACTGATGCTCGACCCGGAGCTACTCCTTTTGGACGAGCCTTCCGCCGCGCTGGCCCCGAAGTTGGCGGAGATGATCTTTGAACGGATCACCGCGATCAACGAGACCAGTGTTTCGATCCTCATTGTGGAACAGAATGCCAAGGAATCGTTGAAGCTAGCTGACCGGGGGTACGTTCTGGCCAGTGGACAGAACCGCTTCGAAGATACAGGTGAGAACCTGTTGGCCAACGAGGAGATCGGGCAGCTCTACCTGGGCGGGTAGAGGAAACAAATGCAGATACTATCAAGAATTCCACAGTTGCTTATATACGGTGTCATCTCAGGGAGTATCCTTTCCCTGGGAGGGATTGGCGTCTCCCTCACCTACAGCATCCTGGGTTTCGCCAACTTCGCTCATGGTGACTTCATGGCCCTTGGCGCATACATCGCCCTTGGACTGTTCGCCTTGTTTACAGGGTTGGGAATCCCGAATACTCCCTTCGGTCCACTCTCGTTTGGATTCGGTTTCATCCTCTCCTTTATTCTAGCTATGGGGCTGACTGCCTTGACGGTAGTCCTGATCGACCGGTTCCTCTTTAAACGGTTGCGGCACACTAGCTCGATCATTCTGATGATGTCTTCAATTGGAGTCGCATTGGGCCTACGGAACGTCCTTCAATTCTTCTGGGGGCCGCAGCCGCACTACTACATAGAGAAGATACAACTGGCTATCGTGATCCCTGGGGTAGGCGTTAGGATCAAGCCCGACCAGGTGTTTATCATTATCGCCGCTATAGTATCGGTCGGATTGGTCCACTACTTTTTGCAACACACCAAGATGGGTAAGGCGATGCGTGCTACTGCGGATAATATGGCGCTTGCCCGAGTAACGGGTATCAATACGGAACGGGTGATCCTTTGGACATGGGTGATTGGCGCTGCCTTAGCAGCGACGGCAGGGATCCTCGCCGGGATTGAGAACAAGTTCATCACCCCGGAGTTAGGGTGGCAGATGCTCCTGTCTATCTTTGCCTCCGTCGTCCTGGGTGGACTCGGCAACCCTTACGGGGCGATCCTTGGAGGGATGATCATAGGCCTTTCCGAAGAGGTCTCAACCGCGTTCATATCCACCGGGTATAAACCGGCTGTGGCCTTCATCATCATGATCATCATGTTGCTGATCAAGCCAACCGGACTGCTAGGGAAGAGGCGATAATGGACACGATTGTCGGAATAATAAACTACATCGTCTTCTTCGCTATTACAGCTGGCACCTACGGAATCCTTTCCCTGGGCTTAAACATCCAGTGGGGGTATACCGGCCTATTCAACATCGGGATCGCTGGATTCTACGCGGTGGGCGCATATACAGCGGCCCTGGTCTCTGGCCCGCCGCCTGGCGCATGGGACGGTCGCATCTTCGGGGGGTTTGAGCTCCCCTTCCTCGTTGGGCTGCTGGCGGCGGCCGTCGTCTGCGGAGTTGTTGCTCTGCTGGTCGGTATTCCTACTCTGCGTCTCAGGGCGGATTACCTCGCGATCGCCACGATCGGGATAGCTGAGACGATCCGATTGGTGCTAAAGAACGAGTCTTGGCTCACCAACGGTGTGTGGGGACTTCAGCAGATCCCTTCCCCGTTCTATGATCCAATCCACAGAGGAGTAGCCAGATTCCTGGGAGGACATCCTGACTTATCACCATGGGTGCACGATCTGATCTTCAAGTCGTATAATTGGTTTTATCTCCTTTTAGTTCTGGGCATCCTCTTTATCCTCTATCTCATCATGCAGCGTCTCGTGCGCTCCCCTTGGGGACGCGCGGTAAAGGCCATCCGCGAGGACGAGGATGCCGCTGCGATGTCGGGCAAGAACACCTTTTCCTTCAAGATACAAGCCCTCGTGCTAGGCGCGATGATCATGGGAATCGGCGGGAGCCTCTACGCCCACTACGCCAGGTTTATCTCTCCCGCCTCGTTCAAACCCCTCTACGGGACCTTTCTTGTCTGGGTGATGTTGGTCCTGGGAGGGAGTGGAAACAACAAAGGCGCCATCCTCGGTAGCTTTGTCGTATGGGGGATCTGGGCGGGGACCGACTTTTTGACCGGTTACTTCCCCTTCTCCGCTACCCAGGCGGCCTCACTTCGCATCATCATCATTGCGATACTGCTGGAGGTTATCCTGCTTTGCCGTCCTCAGGGGCTGTTGCAGCGAGAAAAGCGCCCCCCAACGATCCTCAAGAAAAAGGCGTGAAAAACGGGGGGCGGCCCGATAAGGTCACCCCCGGGAACAGGAGAGACGAAGGTATCTCCCTCCTGCAATCTGTCTTACCCTTGGTCTTCTCTAGTTATCCAGAAGTCTCCATGAGATCAATGACCTTACACCCTTCGATTTTCCAGATCAGGATTTTTCCCAGAACATCCCCGGTGTCTGTGAAATCTACTACTCCAGAGACGCCCTGGTAGTTGATCTCTTTTCCTTGTTTTAGGAGTGAAACCGCCTTGTCCCACTCACCGTAGAAGACCTCCACTCCGGGAGAATTGGCAACAGCACGCAGGTTGTCGCGAATCGCTGGCCCTGTTGCTTCTCCCGCTCTGACCATGGCGAGAGCGATCAGCATGACCGCATCGTATGCCTGGAAGTTGTAAGGGACAGCGCTAGGACCAAACGCGGCGTTGAAATCAGCGGAGAACTCATCCGCTCTAAACCCAGCGGCGGCCACCGTGCCGTATGCCCCCTCAATGGGGCCGGTGCCTTCCGCCTCGTTGCATCCCGGACCGGATGCAACTGCTTCTCCCTTCATCCCGTCGGAGAAGAAGAAATCACCCTGGTAGCCGGCCTCAACCGCTTCCACAATCTGTTTGTTCCCATCGACCGGGTAGCTGATCATGACGATCGCATCGGGATCCCCGGCTATGAGCTTGTCCACTTCACCCCGGTAAGAGGGCTTGTTTTCCTCGTAGGGGACCATCGCCAATACCTGGCCACCGTACTCCTCAAACGTGTCTTTAAGGGTGTCTGCTAGGCCTTTGCCATAATCGTTGTTCACGTATATGACGGAAATCGTCTTGTAGTTAAGAAGCAGGACCATCCGGGCCATAACCACGCCTTGTATGTCATCGGGGACAACCGTCCTGAATACGTAGTCGTTGTCGTCCAAGGCAGAGACCGAAGCGGCTGATGAGGCGGGTGAAATCAAGACCACCTCAGCGGGGATGGTCACGCTGGAACACGCTACGGTAACGCCACTGGAGAGGGCTCCCATGATTGCCGGGACTCTATCGAGCTCCACCAGTTTACTGGCGGCATCGCGCCCGACATCGGGGGAGGTCGCTGTATCCCGTACTACTAACCCCAGTTGCGTGCCTAATACTCCGCCCGCGGCGTTGATCTGATCAACGGCCAACTGAGCGCCGTCCACAATCGGAGGACCAAACGGGCCTAGAGCTCCGGTCAGCGCCATTAGGGCACCGATCTTGATCGTCTCCGCTGCGGTGGCGGTGATCGCCAATCCCAAAACTAGCCCAACTACCAACAGACAAACTGAAACTCGTCGCATGTTAACCTCCCTGAATATTTATGTGCCTACCTATACAGTCTCTAGCAGTCTCTTCGAAACGCTCACCTCCTTTCTCGACCCAGTGGATAAGGCCGCCTAAAAATAAAGACCACAGGCATTGCCTGTAGTCGTCTTCTGGCTCTCCCTCTACTACTACCTAGTTACTAGGTGAGCGCAGGAAAGCCAGCAATAGTCCAATAAAAGCGGAAGAAGCCGTTCATCAACCCACTATGTACATGCCTCTTCGCCTCTATCATCTTAAGCCCATCATATAGATAACCTCTAAGCTTGTCAAGAGGAACTTACCCCATATTGACAACAAAGGTCGGAGGGGCTATCATTTAGCAAACACCATTGGAGAGTGCTAAGAGCCAGAATGACCCTTCCAGAAAGACAAAGGCTTATCTTGAAAGAGATCGTCGACCGCTATATCCGGCGGCGCGAGCCCGTCTCCTCGAGGATGATCCTCGATGATTACGGGTTACTTGTCAGTTCCGCCACCGTACGCAACGACATGAATGATCTAGAAGCAGCCGGATACATCGAGAAACCGTACGCCTCCTCCGGACGGATCCCGACTAAGAAGGGATATCGCTTCTTCGTCGACTGGCTCCTCGACCTCTCCGAACTGACAAAGAAGGAACGCCTAGAAGTGGTGGAGGCTTACGGGGTGCGCTGCCTGGAAGTGGGAGAGACGATGCGCCAGACGGCTTTCTTGTTGGGGAACATCACCGGCTACGCAGGGTTCGTCATTCCACCTCGCTTGGAGGAGACACGCCTCGACCGAATAGTCCTGATAAGGATGGAGCCAAGAATGGTCCTTCTGATAATTGTCTCTGATATCGGCGTCATCGAACACAGGCTGATCCCGCTCGAAAAGGATCTCCCCGAGGAAGAGATCGACCGGGTGACGCAGTTAATCAACGACAACCTGTGTGGGGTAAGCCTCGACGCGGTGCGAGAACTGACGCTTGAAGACGGACCGGAAGGGTGGTATGAGCCACCGGTGCGTCAGGCATTATTAGTCTTACGCCACATCCTGGAGCGACGGAACCGTCAGCGCCTCTACTTCGAGGGAATTCTGAACCTCGCTGATAGCTTACAGGAGGTGGCCCCTGCTCACGCGATGAAGCGTTTCGTCAAATTGATCAACGCCGTGCAAGACGAGCGCGCATTTACCGAGGCAATCCGAACAATCCGTGGGGACAGAGAAGGAGTAATGGCCGCAGTTAGCAGCTGTCCGCTCCCTGGCCTAGAGGAGTACAGCGTGGTAAGCTCCGACTACCGTCCGCATTCCGGGATACTCGGTGTGATCGCTCCCCTATGGATGGACTATGGCAAGGCGCTTTCAACGACAAGCTACATTGCAAACCGCTTGGAGGCACTCCTTGTCGGCTCCTGCAAGGCAGGCTTGAGGGGGCAAGATGGTGGATGAAAAAAAGGAAACAAGGGATGTGACAGAAGAAGTGAAAGAGAAAATGCAAGGGGTCGAAGCCGAGGGACAAGAGCTCCCCACTAAAGACGGTCTTTTGCTCGAGAAGGAAGAGGAGATCCGTTCCTACGTCGATCGACTCAAGCGATTACAGGCAGAGTTCGAGAACTACAAGAAGAGGGTGCTGCACGAGATGGCCAATCTGGAAGAGCGAATTTCTGATCGAGAGATCCTTTATTTCCTCCCCCTGTACGACAACCTGCAGCGCGCATTCACCAGCTTCTCAGGGAACAATGATGCTCAGTCATTCATCGAAGGGATAGAGCAGATCTTCGCCCAGTTCGATGAGATCCTTAAGCAAAAAGGGGTCTCTCCCATCGAGGCGGTTGGAAATCTCTTCGATCCAGCCAAGCATGAGGCCTTGCTGAGTGTTGAAAGCGACAAAGAGCGAAACGAAATCCTCGAGGAGTTCGAGCGAGGATACATATGCAATGGACGCGTCCTGCGGCCAAGTAAGGTCAAAGTGAGTAAAGGAAAGACTGAAACGGAGGAGGAAAAGACATGAGAGAGAAGATCATCGGAATGGATTTAGGAACGACGAATTCCTGTGTCGCCGTCCTGGAGGGTGGGGCACCGGAGGTGATCACAAACACGGAAGGAGAGAGGGTAACCGCCTCGGTGGTCGCCTTCACAGACACGGGGGAACGGCTGGTCGGCCGACTGGCAAAGCGCCAAGCGATCACGAACCCGAAACACACGGTCGCCTCGATCAAACGGGAAATGGGAACCGACCACCGGGTGAAGATCGAACTTGACGGGAAAGTCGAAGAATACACCCCGGAGCAGATCTCGGCGATGATCATACAGAAGCTGAAGAAGGATGCCGAGGAGCACCTGGGAGGCAAGGTTAAAAAGGCAGTGATCACTGTTCCCGCTTACTTCAATGACTCGCAGCGCCAAGCAACCAAGGACGCAGGGAAGATCGCCGGGTTGGAAGTGATGCGTATCATCAACGAGCCAACCGCTGCCGCCCTTGCCTACGGCCTCGACAAGATTGAGGAACAGACGATCCTCGTCTTTGACCTTGGTGGAGGGACGTTCGATGTATCAATTCTGGAGATCGGCGAAGGCGTATTCGAGGTTGTCGCCACCGATGGCGACACCCGGCTCGGCGGGGACGACTTCGACCGCCGGATCACCGATTGGCTGGTGGAAGAGTTCCGTAAGGATACCGGGATCGACCTCACGAGCGACCCGAGTGCGATGCAACGGCTGAAGGACGCGGCCGAGGCCGCAAAGATGGAACTCTCCAGTCGCAAGGAGACGACGATCAACCTCCCCTACATCACCGCGGATGCGACCGGGCCCAAACACCTAGAGAAGAAGCTGACCCGGGCTAAGTTTGAACAGATGATTGAAGATTACCTAAATCGAACGATCAACGTCGTCGAAGCGACCCTGCACGAGGCAGGAAAAAGCGCTGATGACATCGATCAAGTGATCTTGGTCGGGGGATCAACGCGCATCCCCAAGGTGCAGGAGCTCATCAGTTCGCGGATCCCGGGGAAGATCAATCGGGAGATCAACCCCGATGAGGTCGTCGCCGCCGGTGCAGCGATCCAGGGCGGGGTCCTCGCCGGTGAGGTGGACGAAATCGTCCTCCTTGACGTCACTCCACTCACCCTCGCCATTGAAACCCTCGGTGAAATCGCTACGCCCCTGATCGAACGAAACACGACCATTCCTACTGAGAAAACGAAAACGTTCACCACAGCAGCGGACAATCAGCCGAGTGTAGAGATCCACGTCCTCCAGGGGGAGCGAAAGATGGCCGCAGACAACAAGTCGCTAGGGAAGTTTCAGTTGACTGGTCTCCCCCCTGCTCCGCGCGGGATTCCACAGATCGATGTTACGTTCAATATCGACGCCGATGGAATCCTTCACGTTACTGCCAAGGACAAGGCAACCGCAAAGAGCGCTTCGATCACGATCAAGGATTCCTCCCGCCTCGATGAGAGCGAGATTGAGCGGATGCGGCGCGAGGCTGAGGAGCACAGCGAGGAGGACAAGAAAAAAGCAGAAGAGATCGAGGTGCGAAATCAGGCAGATCAGCTCGTCTATTCGGTGGAGAAGACTCTCTTAGACCTGGGAGAGAAGGTCACTCAGGATAAACGAGGCGAGATCGAGGATCACCTCCGTCGGCTGAAGGAGAAGCTGTCCCAGAACGCGAACATGGAGGAGATCCGCCAAGCGATGGAGTCCCTTTCTAAGAGTTCGCAGCAGCTTGCAGAGGAGGCCTATAAGCAAGCGGCTTCGCAAAAAGAAGAGCCTAGTGATGCGTCTAAAGGTGACGATGACGAGGGGAATGGCGACTACATCGACGCCGAGTACGACGATAAATAAGAAGAAGGGGGCGGCGTGGCCAAGCGAGACTACTATGAGGTGCTCGGAGTAGCCCGCGACACCAGCGCGGAGGAGATCAAGAAGGCCTTCCGCCAGAAGGCGAAACAGTTTCACCCTGACAAGAACCCAAAAGAGCGCAAGAAGGCCGAGGAGGAGTTTAAGCGAGTAGCGGAAGCCTACGAAGTCCTCTCCGATCCGGACAAGCGGGCGCAATACGACCGCTACGGCCACGCTGGCCCAACGCAGGGATTCGACTTCAGCTCAACCGACTTTCGCCGGGCACGCCAAGCCTACTCCGATTTCGGTTTCGGCGCGGTCGACGACCTCTTTGACCTCTTCTTTCGCCAGGGAGCCCCTCGTACTGTCACGCGCAAGCAACGCGTGCTGCAAGGAGAGGATATCGAGTACAAGCTGCGCATTACGCTGGAGGACGCTGCCTCTGGAACGAGGATGAAAATCACCGCCCCTCGTCTCATCTCCTGCCACCGCTGTCAGGGATCCGGGATGGAACCGGGAACATCCAAGCGCGCCTGCCCAACCTGTAGAGGGAGAGGACAGGTGGAGTACCGGCAACAAAGTCTCTTGGGGAGTTTTGTCAACATCCGTACCTGCCCTGAATGTAACGGCAAAGGTGAGATAATCGAGCAGCCATGCCACCGCTGCCGAGGCACCGGTCGGGTGAAGGAGAAGAGCAAGATCTCGATTAACGTCCCCGCGGGGGTGGACAACGGCTCGCGCCTGAGACTGAAAGGGCAGGGAAACGCTGGACCGAGCGGCGGTCCGGCAGGCGACCTGTACATCATCATCGAGGTGATTCCCCACCCCAAGTTCCAGCGCGGGGGGCAAGACATCCACTCCAAGGTAAGAATCAACTATCCCCAAGCGGCCCTGGGAACAAAAGTGAAGGTCGATACCCTGTGGGGGAAGGAAACGGTCAGTATCCCTGCCGGAACGCAGCCTGGTACGGTCATCCGAATGCGGGGTAAAGGGATGCCGAATCTAAACGGTACCAGAAAAGGAGACCACTTCGTCGAGGTAGGGGTGGGTGTCCCCACGCGGCTCTCTGCGGCACAACGCAGCGCTCTCCTCGAGCTTCAGAAGACCTTTCCAGAAACAGAGGATCAGTCGTGAGCAAGCTCTCTTAGAACCTGTTTGATCCCCTCGATCGCCCGCCGCCGGTGGCTGATCCGGTTCTTATCAACAAGCGTCATCTCGGCAAGAGTACGCGAGAAGCCATCGGGGATAAACAATGGGTCGTAGCCAAACCCCCCTTCTCCTTCGAGCTTACGAGCAATCCTCCCTGTGAGGATGCCCTCACGCACAAACTCTCGCCCGTCAGGAAAGCACAGCACAGCCACCGCTATGAAGCGAGCCTTCCGGTCGCGCACCCCGGCAAGGCGTTCGAGGAGGAGGGTGTTGTTTCGCTCGTAGTCAACTGGGACGCCGGCGAAACGAGCGGAGTGAACACCGGGCTCTCCCCCTAGAGCATCAACCTCCAACCCTGCGTCCTCAGCAAGAACGGGAAGTCCTGTCTCTGCGCCGATCGTCCGCGCCTTGAGCCTGGCATTCGCATCAAAGCTCAATCCGATCTCCTCCACAGATTTGAAAGGGCGGGCATGAAAGGTGAGAAGCTCTACACCCTCGAGATCGGCCAGGAGCTCCCGCAACTCGCTTAACTTCCCCTCGTTTTTTGTCCCGAGGAGAAGGAGGATCATCCTGTCCGGACCGGCCGCAGGCTCAGCGAGTCAGCGAAATGACAACAGACAAAGTGCTCATTACCCAGATCGCGATAGACCGGGGCCTCCGTTTTGCAGGTATCTTTCGCGTAACGACAGCGCGGATGGAAGTAGCAACCGGAGGGTGGATTTACCGGGCTGGGGACATCCCCCTCGAGGAGAATCCGTTCCACATTGTAATCAGGGTCCGGAACCGGAACTGCGGACATCAACGCCTCGGTGTATGGGTGCTTCGGGTTTGTGAAGAGCTCCTCGGTCTTGCACAACTCCACAATCTTCCCCAGGTACATCACCGCTACCCGGTCGCTTATGTGCTTAACCACGGAGAGGTCATGGGCAATAAATAAGTACGTCAGGCCAAACTCTTCCTGCAGATCTTCAAGCATGTTTAACACCTGCGCCTGAATGGAGACATCAAGCGCGGAGACCGGTTCGTCAGCTATAATCAGTTGGGGGTCGAGGGCAAGGGCGCGTGCCACTCCGATCCTCTGCCGCTGACCACCTGAAAACTCGTGTGGATAACGCTTCATGTGATCCGGTTTCAGCCCAACTG
>Ga0307431_1002267_pt1 | contig 10088 bp, 11 predicted proteins | sample SalMarWE160170MG_FD_202155 | JGI IMG/M metagenome (GOLD analysis project Ga0307431, IMG submission 202155) | Salt marsh sediment microbial communities from the Plum Island Ecosystem LTER, Massachusetts, United States - WE1603-170 | ecosystem: Environmental > Aquatic > Marine > Intertidal zone >... | reverse complement strand
TCTCTCAGCTCCAATCGATCATCGATGAGATACTGTGAGGGAAAGACGAGATAACAAAGAGTTCTTCGAGCCCCTCCAAAATCAATATTCCTTTGATTGCATCAATTTTTATCAGCCCTTTTCTGCTTTTAACATAATTCGGTCGCCTGCCAGCGATTCCGCAATAATCCTCAGCTCAGGCGGGAGATGTTTCAGCTCGATGCAGCCCTTTACAAAGGCCCATTATACGCGGGAGAAGGATGTTATCTCTACAGAGGAACTGTTTGAAAAGAAAGAATCGGGTTGACAAAATAAGATATTAATAGTATGAATTATCTGATATGAAAAATGGAGGTATTTAATATGAAAATATCTGAAAGGGGGCAGATTACTATCTCCAAGCCAATGAGGGAGAAATTTGGGCTCCACAAAAATGTCGAAGTTGAACTTATCCCGACCAAAGAGGGGATCTTAATCCAAAAACGCAGCAGAGGCAAACACCCTGTTGATTCGATATATGGAATTCTTAATAGGCCGTCTGATACTGATGTCTACATTGAAGAGATTAGGGGAAGATGATTACCGCTGTTGACACCAACATACTCTTGGATGTTTTCCTTCCGGATAAAACATTTGCTGCAAATTCTACAGAACTCCTAAAGCTCGCATATGATGAAGGGGCATTGATAATCTGCGATCTTGTGTATGCTGAGCTTGTTCCGCAATTTGAGGATAGATCAATACTGGACAGGACCTTAGAAAACATAAATGTGGTCTTAGTATCTGTAGATATTGATGTGGCTTTCCTCGCCGGGGAAAAATGGAGTCTTTATAGAAAATCGGGTGAAAAAAGAGAACGAATAATTAGCGATTTCCTCATAGGGGCCCACGCTTTTATCAAGGCTGAACGCTTTCTTACACGCGATAGGGGCTTTTACATATCATATTTTCCTGAACTTGAAATAGTTGCCTTGTAATCTTCGGAAACCCAGACAGAGATAGCGTAATTATGTATCTCGGAATTTCTATCCTGCCAGGCGCGAAGAACATCCGTTTCTTGTTGTGTCTTTATTCGGTGCCAAGCCCCTAGGCTCAATTCTTACTTCGATTTCCCTCAGGTATGAAAAGACGCATTAAAATCGTTCATATCATCACCCGTATGGATAGGGGTGGATCAGCGCAGAATACCTTGCTTACCTGTGCTGCATTGTCCGGGAGCTATGAACAGGTATTGGTCCACGGCCTTTCCCTTGAATCTCGGATGACCGAACTGGAGAGAAGATCGGTTGAAAAATGCGTTCATGAGGCAAAGAAGAGCGGCGTAAGGATCATTCCTCTATCCTCTTTGGTTCGAAGAATAGATCCTCTGAGGGACCTCATCGCCTTGTTTTATCTGTGGCGGTTCATGATTCGAGAGAGGCCCGGTCTTGTCCACACCCATTCCTCTAAGGCGGGAATACTCGGCCGATTGGCTGCCAGGCTGGCCGGTGTACCCGCGGTTGTCCATACCCCCCACGGGCATGTCTTCTATGGTCATTTCGGTTCCTTGACCTCAAAAATCTACCTTCTGGTGGAAAGGATTATGGCCTGTATCACCGACCGGCTGATTGCCCTCACCCACGGGGAAAGGGATGACTACCTTGCCCTATCCGTGGGTGATCCGAAAAAGATTTTTACGATTCACAGCGGGGTGGACATCGATCACTACCTGCATGCAAAGGTGAATATTCAAGGAAAGAGGAAATCCTTAGGACTCAAACCGGAAGGATTGGTAGTCGGTACCGTAGGTTGGCTCCTGCCCATCAAGGGGCCGATGTATTTGCTCAAGGCCATGGCCGAGGTCTGGAAAGAGTACCCCGAGATGAGCTTGGTCTTCGTGGGAAAGGGGGATCTGGAAGGGGAACTGACACAAGAGGCATCCTGCATGGGGGCATCTGAAAAGGTGTGGTTCTTAGGTTGGCGCGATGATATCAACGAGATCCTGCCCGTACTGGATATCTTCGTCCTTCCTTCATTGAACGAGGGGATGGGCAGGGTACTGGTGGAGGCTATGGCGGCAGGCAGGCCTATTGTTGCCAGCAATGCCGGAGGCATCCCCGATCTGATTTATCAAGGGGAAAATGGCCTGCTGGTGCCGCCGGCAGATCCCAAGGCGTTAGCCCGGGAATTGGTGTTCCTCATTTCAAATCCTGGAAAAAGGAGGGAGATGGGAGATAAAGGAAGAGAGATGGCGGTACGATTTGGAACGGATTCCATGGTTCAAAAGATAGATCAACTCTATCTCGATGTATTAGCAGAGAAGGCGCATTCTGAAAAAAGGTGATGACGGCATGGGGAAGTTCCGAAAGATAGCCATGGGTATACTGATTACCGTCATTGCCTCGTGCTGCGGGTCGGCCCAAGCAGGTTGCGCTGATTACCAGCAGGTTTCCGGCCTCATCGACCTTCGGACAAGCTTTAGCGATGGAGCCCATGATCTCCAATCTATTGTGGAGTCGGCCAGGGAAAAGGGTTTTGGCGTGCTCGTCATTAATGATCATGATAGGATGGCTATGGAATACGGCGTTCCCCCTTTTCGGCATATCATCAAAAAAAGGGTTGAACGGAATTCCATTAATAAAAAGGGCGCAGGGGAATATCTCAGCTCAATCAAGGAAGCAGGAAGTGCGTACCCCGACATGATCATTCTCCCCGGTTCTGAAACCGCCCCTTTTTACTACTGGTCAGGATCATTTTTGAAAAAGAACCTGACCGCCCATAATCATGAGAGGCGGATTCTCACCGTAGGACTTGAAAAAGAAGAAGATTATCGGGATCTCCCCATACTCCACAACGGCCTTTCAACCCGGTTTGTCGGTAAGTTCATGCCTGCCGTTCTGATGTTCTGCATGCCCCTTTTCCTGGGCCTTGTGTTGCTCAGGGGAAAAGGATGGTATCGGATAGCTGGCATTATGATAGCAGGGGTGTCCCTCTTGCTTGTTATCAACACGAGCCCATTCAGGAGCTCACCCTTTGACCAGTACCATGGTGATCAGGGCATCGCCCCTTATCAGCTCTTGATCGATTACGTGAAGCAAAAAGGAGGGATGAGCTTCTGGAACTATCCTGAGACGAAATCAGGAATAAGGAAGTTGGGGCCGATCTTCGTCCATACGCCCCCTTACCCCCATGTGTTAATGGAATCGAAGGGCTACACGGGATTTGCCGCACTCTATGGAGATGAGATAACGGTCACCGAGCCGGGGAATATATGGGATAAGGTTCTCAGAGAGTATTGCGCCGGGAAAAGGGATATGCCTGCATGGGGCATTGCAACGGCGGATTTCCATAAGGAAGGCGAAAGCGGTGAGAAACTCGGAAATTTCCCCACGGTGTTTCTTGTGAAAAACAGGACCAAAGATGAAATAGTACGAGCCTTGAAGAACGGAAAGATGTATGCCTGCCGTGGCAATTATCCTCTTATTGCGAAGCTTGAGGAATTTTCCGTGACCTCGTCGAATGGGGAAGTAAAAGGCATTTCAGGAGACGAGCTGTTCTTACAGGGATTCCCGAGGATAAGGATTTCTCTTTCATCAGGCATACCCACAGAGGGCCTGGTTCGGGTTCGCCTGATTCGATCAGGACAGGTAATAGCTCGGTTTGAGGGCAAGTTGCCGTTAGAGATTGAGCATGAGGACAAAGATATCAAAAAGGAGGAAAAAGAGTATTACCGAATGGATCTTTACGGTTGTGGAATAATAGTTTCAAATCCAATTTTCGTAACTTGTAAACATTAGTTTCTTCGGCCTGATGCAGTGTTTTTCATTTTTCCGTTTGCTTTTTATCCTGTTTCGCCTTACAGTGCCGCTAGAAATAAGGATAGAGGAAATCTGACAACAACAATCTCAAAGAGGAGGGCATGGATATGAAAGAGGACACTTTGGCGCGGATATTTATCAACAATCTCGTTATGGCAATACCCTGGGGAATTATCTTTCTGATTGTTCTTCTTATAGGTTTTCTTGGCGTTAAGCAGCAGATCAAGGAAAGTATGCAGTTTGCGGCACGGATGGCTATCTCTGAGACGAGCAGAGTAGTCTTGGATTACCCGGCATTCACCCGTATTAAACAAAACGCCAAGGAGAGCATAGAATTTAGCGCAAATGCCTTCAGTCATGAGCTCAAGTCGCTCCTTAATGATCCCCAGGTGAGAGAAAATCTGAGGGAGATCCTGGCCAGCCAAAAAAGATGAGAAAATGAGGGCTCGGTTCACGGACAAGAAGCGCTCGTTGCCCCTGAGAAAAAAAGGGCAATTTTTGAACGAGGGCAGAAACCGATGATGGTTGCTGTTCATCAGCCGCAGTACCTTCCTTGGATTGGATATTTTCATAAGATCGATCAGGCCGATGTCTTTGTGCTGCTCGATACGGTGCAATTCAAGAAAAACGAGTGGCAGAACAGGAACAGGATCAAGACCGCCCAAGGATGGCAGTGGTTGACTGTTCCCGTGCTGTATCGGTATCCTCATTTGATACAGGAGGTGCCCATAAATAACAAGGTACATTGGCAGCACAAACACCGGCAGGCCATTATTTCGAATTACAAAAAGGCACCGCACTATGACCTTTTGGAACCATTCTTTGCGGAGATCTTTTCCTCAGCCTGGGAGATCATCTCTCAGTTGAACATAGAGGTGGTAAGAAGGCTCACCGGGATACTCGGAATCGATACCCCCCTGTACGTGGCATCGGAGTTAGGAGCATTTCCCGAGGATCCTGATGAGAGGCTCATCAGCATATCCCAACACTTCGGTGCGGAAACATATCTGGCAGGAGCCGGGGGAAGGGAATACATGGACTTGAAGAAGTACGATAAAGCCGGGGTCCAGGTGATCTTCCAGGATTTCAGGCATCCGGTCTACGATCAGCTCTTTAGTGAGTTTGAGCCGTTTATGTCGGTGATTGATCTCATCTTTAACCATGGGAATAAAAGCCTGAAGATACTACGAGGAGATACATGAATATACTTGCCATAGGACCGCATCCTGATGATATCGAGATAGGTTGTTCAGGTACCTTAATCAAATACGCCAAACAGGGCCACGGTGTTTTCCTCTTGATCATTACCAGGGGAGAAAAAGGAGGGAATCCTGAGGCCAGATACGAGGAACAGCTCAAGGCGGCCGAAATAATAGGAGCCAGGGATGTGTTCTGGGGAGGCTTTACGGATACGGAACTGCTTGATAGAGGCAATGAGATCATCCACCTTGTTGAGTTGTATATCGAGAGGATCCAACCTGATTTTATCTTTGTAAATTTCTACGATGATACCCATCAAGATCATCGGGCGGTAAACAGATCAGTCCTGTCAGCAACCCGTTATGTACGGAACGTGATGTTCTACGAGGTACCTACCACCAATAACTTCACACCGAATATATTTGTTGATATCGGCCCTGTTTTCGAATTGAAACTCGAGGCGCTGAAGGCCCATAGCTCCCAGGTAATGAAGACGAAGATTCCGGATTTCTCTATTATTGATATCGCCAAATCCTCAGCGCATTTTAGGGGTATGCAGGGCAGGATCCCCCTGGCAGAAGGATTTATACCAGAAAGGCTTTTCATTAATATTGATTGAAAAGGATAGTGCCTAAAGTGAGCTAAAATGCCTAAAGTGACTAAAGTTATTGATAATAAGGAATTTTCAAAAGAACTTGAAAAAAGGACGCGAAAATTTGCAGTAAGAATTATCCAGGTATCACATACATTACCGAATACACCCGAGGGGATGGTAGTAAGGAATCAAATCAGAAAATCCGGAACCTCTATTGGTGCAAATTACCGTGAGGCCAATCGAGCAAGAAGCAAGGCGGATTTCAGAAATAAGATTAAGATTTGCGAAAGCGAAGCAAGTGAAACTCAATACTGGACGGAAGTTATTGTTGATGCCAAGTGGTTATCCTGGGAGAATGTAAAACCCGAATATGATGAATGCAGTGAACTGCTTGCCATTTTTACTTCGATTGGAAAAAAGTAAGTCAATTGAAGTTTTCGAAATATAAATTTGACAAAGTCGTAAAAAGTCTTCTAATCGTCATGCCGGACTTGATCCGGCATCCAGAACCTATTGAATTTACTGGATTCCGGCTTCCGCCGGAATGACAAAAAAATGGAAAAAATGACTTTTTACGAAACCATCAAATTTAGTTCACTTTAGTCACTTGTAACTTTAGTCACTTTAGCTCACTCAGGGTGCAAGGTGATCCCCCACTCAAAGGTACTCCTCGATGAAGAAGATCTTGCCGCTATCGCAGCGGTATTGCGTTCGGGCTATCTTTCCCAGGGAAAGCACGTCGTATCGTTCGAGGAGAAGGCCGCATCCTTCATCGAGGTACCGCACACAGCTGCGGTTAGCTCAGGAACCGCTGCGCTCCATCTATCGCTGCTCGCTCTCGGGGTAGGCGAGGGTGATGAGGTCATCATACCAAGCTATGTTTGCACAGCCCTGCTGAATGCAGTCCGGTATGTCAGGGCAACGCCGGTCCTGGTGGATATTGATCCTGACACCTACAACATCACCGTTGAGAACATAAAAGGAGCCAGGAGCAAGAAAACAAGGGCTGTTATCGTACCGCACATGTTCGGGCTGCCGGCGGATATTGAGCCCATTATCTCTCTTGGAATCCCGGTCATAGAAGATTGCGCCCAGTCGATTGGTGCACGCTTCAAGGGCAGATGTACCGGATCGTTCGGGGCGCTATCGGTCTTTTCCTTTTATGCCACCAAGATGCTCGGGGCCGGTGAGGGAGGAATGGTTGCTTCCAACGACCCAGGTCTCATTGATGCCATTAAAGACCTGCGTGATTATGATGAGAAGGAAACATACGTTGTAAGATTCAATTATAAGATGACGGAAATGCTGGCAGCTCTGTGCGAAAGCAGGTTACAAAAGCTGCCCTTATGTATCGACAGAAGAAAAGAGATTGCCAGGATCTATGACGTGGGATTGCCTGAGATAAAACTTCGAATCCCGATTGTTCCTGATCAAAGGGATCATATCTATTACCGGTATAGTATAGAGGTTGAGGATCCAATCCGGTTTATGGATGAGATGAGGAAACGAAATATTTATTGCAGGAAACCTGTATTTAAGCCGATACATAGGTACCTACGATTGCCCGGATTTCCGAACACGGACCATGCATGGGAAAAGGCGGTAAGTATCCCCATCTATCCGGCGCTCGAGCGAGATGAGGCCTCTTTTATTATCGATACCATCAAGAGCATTCTTTGAAGGAGGAAGTCACGTTGTTCGCCTTAAAGGACTCATTCTTATTGAGGATATTCTACCTGGTAGCACTCGCCGTCTTTGGTGGTCTCCTTCTGCCCTTCTTTCGATTCCATTTTACCTATGTGGGGCTTCGTTGGCTCTATATCTTCCTTTTTTCCTTTTCGCTCTCCTACCTGTTGACGCCTTTGATGAGGATAGTTGCCCTCAAGGCCGGCATCATCGATAACCCTGATCAAAGAAAAATCCATAAGAGCGCAACCCCCTTGCTCGGCGGGATTGCAATAGCGATCGCCTTCTCCTTATCCCTCGCGGCCAACATGTTGTTAGACAAGGAAATGCTCGTGCTCCTAACTGGTGGAATGATCATGGCGCTGCTGGGCCTGCTGGATGATGTGAGGGGGATACGGGCGCTCACAAAACTACTCGTACAGATTCTTGTCGTGGTATTCTTGGTCTATCAGGGAATTATCTTGGACCTTTTCCCTCCCCGCACCACCTGGGGATTTTGGCTGAATCTGCTTTTTACCACCATCTGGATTGTGGGGATTACCAATGCCATGAATTTCTTCGACGGGATGGACGGGCTTGCTGCCGGCTTGAGCGCCATCATGGCCGCCTTTATCGGCATAGTAGCCTTCCAGACCGACCAACCCTTTGTGGGATGGATTGCTATCGCGATCCTCGGCAGTTGCCTCGGGTTTTTCCCCTTCAATTTCAGGCTTGCCAAGCCCGCGTTGATCTTCCTGGGAGATGCCGGATCCACATTCCTGGGTTTTATGCTGGCGGGACTGGCTGTTATGGGCTACTGGAGCGAGAGCAGGATTGTATCCTTTGCAAACCCGGTGCTGATCTTCTGGGTGCTTATCTTTGACATGATCTATATTACGGTTGAAAGGGTCTTGAACGGAAAGGTGAAATCGGTGAAGCAATGGATAGATTATGTGGGTACTGATCATCTCCACCACAGGCTCTTTTACCTTTTAGGAGATAAACGGAAAGCAGTATTAACCATATTTCTCTTTTCTGCTGCCCTGGGGCTCAGCAGCATAGTGCTGAGAAATGCGAGGATGATAGATAGCATACTGCTCGTCTGTCAGGCGGGCCTCATAGCTATCATATTCTCCCTTTTGGAGTATGTGGGGCGTAAGTCCCAGAGAGAATGATAACCGGAGGCAGTTTCGTCTTGGATGTCGAAAACCATATAGTGACCCTTTATTCGAACCATACCCGCCTCCGCTATTTCCGGATTGCAGGAATAACCATCCGGATAGAATCTGTTATCCCCATACGAGAGGATACCTTCTCAGCCAAGTTCACGCCCTTCGAGGTGGACGGACCTGGATCCGATGCCATTACCATAGAGCACCGCTTTTCCATTCCCGATCTGAATGGCCATGAGATGGGCCGGGAGGTCTATCGCAGGGAGCCGTGGGTGGTCTACAGAAAGGGGCGCGTATGGATTTATATCAATTATTCTCATGAAATGCCATGGGCTCCCCTTCAGATCTTTCCCCGTATGTGGCATCGGATTAGATATGGTGGGCGGGAATCTCGGCAAGATGAGGGAAGCAAGGCGGGCTATCCTTTCAAACCGGCAAATGGGGCTCATATTCACCTGCTGGCGTTCTGTAGCTCTGATCATAGGAGGCTCAGGATATTCAACCGTGGCGAGGATCAGTTTCGCGGAGGGAATCTGGGCTCACTCACGCTTTTTCCCACCGATCAGATCCTCCTCGCACGGATTCTCGCTCAAAGACGGGGTTGTTTTTTCCACGCAGGAGGAGTAGCACTCAGGGATAAAGGGTTTGTCTTCGTCGGTCATTCAGGTGCGGGTAAAACAACGATAGTCACTATGATGAAGCCCGTGGCTGATGAGGTGCTGTGTGACGATCGAATGATTGTGAGGAGATGGCCGGAGGGATTCAAGGCCCATGGGACATGGAGTCACGGTGATCTAGAAGATGTTTCGTCCAACTCAGCCCCCTTAAAGGGGATATTTTTCTTGAATAAGGCCAGGGAGAACCGCATTGTTCCACTCGCTGACAGAAATGAGATCGTCCGGAAACTTCTTCCTTGCCTGGTAAGGCCCCTCGTCACCTCGGACTGGTGGGACAGCATGCTGGAGCTGGTTGAGGACATAGCCTCAGAGGTGCCCTGCTTCGAGCTCTACTTCGATAAAAGCGGAGCTATCGTGCCACTTTTGAAAGAACTATAAGCCTTTGTTATGGAGCAGAGCGATAGAAAATCCTTACTGCGAAAAACTCAATACAGCGGATGCGAAACTCTGGAAAGACAAAAGGCCTGCTCTGGAAAGCCTTGATATCGAGCTCACTGAGCGATGTAACTGCAATTGCATACACTGCTACATAAATCTGCCGGCTGATGATAGAAATGCTCTCCGGCGAGAGCTATCCACAGAAGAGGTGAAGGAGATACTCAGGCAAGCAGCATCGCTAGGGTGCCTGAGGCTACGATTGACCGGCGGCGAACCGCTTCTAAGGGAGGATTTCTCAGAGATCTATACGGCTGCCCGCAGGCTTGGGCTCCGGGTCGCCCTCCTGACGAACGCTACCCTCATCACCCCTGAAATAGCCAGGCTCCTGGCATCCATTCCGCCTCTGGAACCTATAGAGATCACCGTTTACGGCATGGAAAGGGATTCCTATGAGGCTGTCACCAGGACGCCCGGCTCATTTGAGGCTGCCTGGCAGGGCATAAATGTGCTCTTAGAGGAGAAGGTACCTTGTATCGTTAAGGGAGCGGTCCTTCCACCGAACAGGTTGGAGGTGGGGAGGTTTGAGTCGTGGGCATCTACCATTCCCTGGATGGATAGGCCCCCG
>Ga0307431_1002261_pt1 | contig 10100 bp, 6 predicted proteins | sample SalMarWE160170MG_FD_202155 | JGI IMG/M metagenome (GOLD analysis project Ga0307431, IMG submission 202155) | Salt marsh sediment microbial communities from the Plum Island Ecosystem LTER, Massachusetts, United States - WE1603-170 | ecosystem: Environmental > Aquatic > Marine > Intertidal zone >... | reverse complement strand
CGAATATGTTTTGCCATAAAAAGCATAAAATACATAACAAAGAACTGACAAGAAATAATTGATGTTATATAATACGTATTATAATATGTACTATAATGTGTATGTCAAGAGTTATTTCCAATGGCATTTGCTAGAAACATAATCTTTTTTATCATTGCAACCGTCCCTATTTTGTTTGCTGCGGTACATGCTTGGATCTGGTCGTTTTACACGGCATGTATTTTTGCCGCATTTTTAATTCTTTTATGGCAAAATAGAATAAACAAAGCATGGATGCCGGATAAGATTTATATTTTCGCTCTGGGGGCATTCTATTTGGTATGTTTGGTGCAGTGCCTGCCGCTTCCTTCCTCTATTCTTTCCTTTTTAAGCCCCTTTAGACACGAGGCGCTGATGCAATCCATGGCAATAATCCATGGATCCGTTGCGTGGCAATCCATAAGCTATTCCTCACGGAGGTCATTGGCCTGGTGGACGTTTTTACTGGGTCTTTTGGTGTTTTTTCTTATATTCCGGAAAACTTTTACGTCTTCAAGACATTTGAAACTTTTGATTTATATACTGCTGGGGTTGGCAGCGGTTGAGGCGTTATACGGTCTGCTCCAGGCGCTTGTCCCGACCCTTGGCGTTCTCTGGATTGATTATATTGAGGCCTATTTGGGGGATGCCCGGGGCACGTATATTAACCGGAATCATTTTGCCGGTTTTATGGAAATGATATTGCCTCTGGGTTTGGGATACACCCTGGCACTGGGCAACTGGAAGGAGAAACCGAGTTTTAAAGCATTGATGTCCACGGATCGACCTAATTTCCAGTTTTTTCTTACCATCGGGTTGGCGGTTATGGTACTGGCATTGCTGTTTTCCAAGTCCAGGGCCGGAATTACCGGGTGGGGTCTGGGCTTTTTAACCTTTGTTATATTGGTACATTCCGGAAGCAACGGAATACCCCGAAGTTTCTGGGTGATTACATCGATAATTATAGGCATGGTCGCTTTTTTCAGCTTTAGAATCGGTGTTGATCCGATTTTGGAGCGGTTTTTGAGAGTTTCCAAGGAGGCTTCGCGACTCGATTTCTGGCGCGACAGCCTGGTGGTTGTAAAGGATCACCCCTTTGGAATCGGCCTTGCAACGTTCAAGCAGGTGTTTCCGGTTTTCAATGTCTCCACCATTTCTGAAAAAACGCTCTATTATGCGCACAACGACTATCTGCAATTACTGGTTGAGGCCGGATGGATCGGCTTTGCGGCTCTTGTGGGCGGATTTTATATTTTTCTGGTTAGAAGTTTTCGCAAGGTCAGGCGCATGAGCTTGCAAGCTGATCCGCTTCGATTTTTCCTTGCCATCGGCGCCTTAAGCGGCCTTGTTTCCATAGCCTTTCACAGCTTCTTTGACTTTAACCTTCAGATGCCGGCCAACTGCGTTTACTTTGTCATGTTGATCGGAATTGTTGATGTATGTCTATGGCAGGGAGGTGAGGAAGAAGGGAAGAGGGAAAGAAGGTGAGTCCGCCACACTGATGGCGGATAAAAAGGTAGGAAGTTTGGAACATAGGGTATATGGGGAATAGAAATTGAAAAGTGTCGTCGTTAAAAGTTTGGTTACGCTGGTTCTGGCTGGGTTGTCTGCGTGGCTTATCGTCTATAACTGGCAGTATCGGACAATATATCATGAAAATTACAGGTTTGGGACAAAAGATGCGAAAAAGTTCAGACACTTTCCCCGAGCCCTTTATAATTTCGGCCTCAACGCCTGGTTTCAAAACGATTCCGATGTTGCCGCCCGATTTTTTCGCCAGACCGTATTGCAGGACATTTTTTACATGGAAGCCTGGCTAAAGCTGGCCCAGGCTGAAATTGTTCTGGGAAATTCAGACAAGGCTCAAACCATATTACAGTTTTCAAACCGTTTAACTAAAAATGTGTATCGCTGGAAATGGGATCAGATCCTTCTGGCCCACGAGTTGGGAATGCAAGAAATAGTTCTGAGTAACATCAATTTTTTAATCCATCACCACAAAAAGATACAAGATTCGTTCCAACTGCTAGACACTCACCTGGACGGAAACGCAATGCTTGCGGTTAACGTGCTGGATACGGTCAATTTGATCCCCTTTCTTAAATGGTTGATGCGCTGGGGCCGGGTGAATGATGCTCAGACTGCCTGGAGCAAGATTATTTCGGCCGGCATTCAGGATGAAGATATCCGTTTGAAATATATACACTTTCTGGTCAACAGGAAACGCGTTCCCCTGGCAGCTAAGATCTGGGGATCCAACACCGGCATTAAGGGCATGACCAATCCCGGGTTTGAGGAACAAATCACGGGCTGCGGATTTGACTGGCGGTATACCGCAAATAATAAGGACAAGTGGGCGATACGGCGGTCCATGTCCGAGGCTTTTTCCGGAACCCATAGCCTGAAGATTATGTTTGAAGGAAAGGAAAATATCTCATTTGGCCATCTGTCCCAGATCGTTCCGGTCGACTCGCGGATCCCTTACCGGCTGACCTATCGCTGGCGCAGCAAAAATATTACAACAGACCAGGGACCGTTTGTGGATGTATACGGGTACGATTGCCATGGCTTTTATGTCAAGGGCTCCATGATGCTCGGCACTCACGACTGGCGGGAACAGGATATCGAGTTTACGGTTCCTGAAGACTGCCATGCTGTGGTTGTCCGGCTGCGCCGGCAGCCCAGCCATCGGTTTGACAACAAGATTGCAGGCATTTTATGGCTGGATGATTTTAAGCTGGAAAAGCTGTAACCTTTTTGTTTTTCTTAAAAAAAGATAGACAAAACCGTCTGATTTTAGTAATTTTAATTGAGGTAAAAAATGTCTGATGAAATAATCAAATTAAGCAAAATTTCGAGAAGTAATAACGGCGGGGCAGGTAATGAGAATCTCCCCTCCACTGAACCCCGATACACTGTTTCTGAGTGGGATACCGAAGAGGTACACCTGCGCGACTACCTGGATGTTATTTTCCGTCGCAAATGGCTCATTATCAGTTTCCTGGCTCTGACCTTCATCACCACCCTTATTTTAACCCTGGCTTCTCCCAAAATTTATAAGGCATCCACATCCATTGAGGTAATGCCGCAGAACCAGAAGGTTACCAAGTTCGAAGAGGTTGTTGCCACAGAAATGCGTGCCCAGGAGTTTTATCAAACCCAGGTGGACTTGTTGCAAAACAATGCCCTTACTCTGAGGGTTATTGAAAGGCTGGAACTGGTCAAACACCCGGTTATTGTTGAAATGCTGTATGATAACGGAAATCCGGGTATTATCTCAAGGATAAGGGCATCCGTTAAAAACCTTTTAAGCGCTTTAATATCGAGTAACGAGGACAAGGAAAAGAATTCGTCTTTGATTTCCGAAGAAGCTTTGAAACAACAAGCTTTGCTTAAATTTGTTGAAGGCAATCTTGAAGTTTCCCCCAAGAGAAACTCCATGCTAATTGGCATTTCTTTCATGTCCCCGGACCGACAATTATCGCAAAGCATAGCAAATGCTTTTGTAGAAGAATTTGTCCACTGGAACATGGAGAGAAAACTCGAAGCCTCTCAACTGGCCCGCGAGTTTCTGATGAAGCAGATCGACCGGGCCAAGATCAGTCTGGAAAAAGCGGAAGAGGATTTAAACCGGTTTGGCAAACAGGCGGGTATTGTTTCCATGGATGCCAAACTAAACAGCGTCTATCGCCAGCTCGAGGAACTGAATTCAGCCCTGGCCATGGCTGAAGCCGACTTGATAGACAAGGATTCTGTTTACAAACAGGCTACTTTGGACGGACCCTCCAGTTTGCCACAGGTGATGGAAAACCAGGTAATTTCAGGCTTAAAAGGCGAATATGCCCGTCTGCGATCCGAATATGAGGATTTAACCGTTACCTTCCACGATGATTATCCTTCGGTTAAATCCTTAAAGATGAAGATGAACAGTATTGCCGACCGAATCGGTATCGAGGAACAAAAAGTATTTTTAGCAATCGAGAATCAATACAAGTCAAGTCTGCAAAAAGTCAAAACCATGCGTGCCCGTTTAGAGCATCAGAAAAAAATGGCTATTGACCTGAATGAGCGGGCAACCCAGTACAAAATTATGGCCCGGGAAGTCGAGACCAATAAAGGGATCTACCAGAGCCTTCTGGAGCGTACCAAAGAGATTGAGTCCATCATAGGGGTGTCATCCAGCAATATACATATTGTAGACAAGGCCATGCTGCCGATTAAACCGTTTAAACCCAATGTTAAATTGAATTTGCTCCTGGCCATTGTGGTCGGTGTGATGGGCGGCATCGGGCTCGCCTTTTTCTTAGAATATTTTACCGACACCATTACCGATCCTGACGAGATTTCCGACCGTTTTCATATTCCTATTCTGGGGGTTGCGCCCCTGACCAAAACCAACGAGTTTCCGGTTGAACATACTTTTGCTAAAGATCCCCGGGCGCCCCTGTCCGAAGCCATGCGGAGTACTAAAATGTCGATCCAGCTTTCCGGGACCGCTTCCCAGGCCGGAAGTTTTTTGTTGACAAGCACCAAGCCGTCGGAAGGCAAAACAACTATGGCATCTAACCTTGCCCTGGCTTTTGCCGGAGCCGGGGAACGGGTGATCCTGGTTGATGCGGACATGCGCAAACCCAAACTCCACAAGTTTTTCCAGTGCCATGATAATGCCTTCAGCCCCGGCCTTTCGAAATTTCTGGCAGGGGTTAGCAGCAAAGGTCTGGTCTGCCGAAACGGTATATCCAACGTGTGTTTTATACCGGCAGGGCCGATTCCGCCAAACCCGGTTGAGTTGCTGGCCTCGGACCGTTTTGCAATGCTGGTAAAAACCCTGAACATGCGTTTTGATCGCGTGATTGTAGACGGGCCCCCCTATCTGGGTTTTGCCGATTCCCTGGTTATTTCGCGACAGATGGGCGGCGTAGTCCTGGTAAGCAGCATGGGTGAAACCACCCGTGACGCCTTACTTCATTTTAAAAAGAGCGTACTCAACTCCCAGGGAAAGATTTTAGGATGTATCATCAACAAGGTTAATCTCAGCAAGCGATTTGGATATCAGTCCTACTATAAATACTATAGTTATTACAGCTATGGCAGTACCAAGATTAACAAAAAGAAAAGAAAGGAACTGACAAAATAAACAAGAACCTCAATTGAGGAAGAAGTAAAAAGAAAACCCATGTATCTTACTCATTACAATTTGGAGTCCAAGCCGTTTCAGATGAGCACCGATCCAAATTTTCTCTGGCTTGGCGAAAAGCACAAAGAAGCTCTTGCGACGTTGAAATATGCCGTTGTTGAGAACAAGGGAATTCTTGCCCTTACCGGTGACGTGGGAACGGGCAAGACCACGCTCATTAACGCTCTTATCCAAAGTCTCGGGGATGATACAATGGTCGCAACCATTTACGATCCGAGTTTGGAAATCTTGGATTTTTTTAATATTGTTTCGGTTGCATTTAACATGGGGAGAACCTTTGACGGCAAAGGTGAGTTTCTTATTTACTTCAAGCGATTTCTAAAAGAAGCCCGTGTCAGGAATAAAAAAGCATTGCTGATTATTGACGAAGCCCAGCGGATTACCAGTGAACTGCTTGAAGAGATCCGGCTTTTATCGAATCTTGAAGATGAGCATGTCAGACTTCTGAATATTTTTTTTGTAGGGCAGAATGAATTTATCGATATTTTGAATGAATATAAAAACAGGGCGCTAAGACAGCGAATTACAATCAGATACCACATTGAGCCTTTGACCTTAAGTGAGACAGAAACTTATACCCGGCATCGGCTTAAAACCGCCGGTGCTAAAGCACCTATTTTCAGCTCGGATGCGATTCAAGAAATCTTTTCTTTTTCCAAGGGCTATCCCCGCATGATAAATATTATCTGTGATCATGCCCTGTTGAGCGGTTTTGTCAGGGAGATAATAATTATAAATGATGATATTATCAGAGAGTGCAAGGAAGAACTACAGATATCGATTTTAAATAGGGTGCGTGATACGGATAGCTCTGATGATGAGAGCGCGTCAAAACCAGAAATTCCCGTTATACAGAGGGAAGAAAGACCGAAGAAAAGAGATATTCGGTTAAAGTCCGTGCTAATAGGTATTGGCCTCCTTGCAGTGATTGGGAGTCTTACCGGATATGTTTTTTATAACAATATAAAGACAAAGACAGAGCCCCGTGCAAATCTGGTCTTAAGCCAAGGCAAGACATCTTATCCCGGACAAACGGAAGAGAAAAATGACTTGCGAACAACCGTTCCAACCGTGCCGGAGAAAAAAACGTACCCTGTTCCTTCCAAGGTGGAAATAGGGAAAGTGGGTGACTTCCGTTATTATATAGTAAAGGGCCCTGAACCCAAACTGTTCAGGGAAATTGACACAAACAAAGAGGAGATTCCTGCTTCTGTGCCGTCTGAGCGGATTGCCGGTCAAGCTGACACACAAGAAACTTCAGGCGGCGATAGGGAACCGAAAGCGTCTGATGCCTTCACTAAGATTGTGCCTGAGGAATCCAAAATCGCTAAGATTACCCCTGAGAAACCTAAAACCACACCGCCAAAAGCAAAACCGGTTACCGTGCAGAAAAAGACACCTGACAAAGAGCGGGCTAAACCTGAATTCTTAACGAAAAAAGATCTTTCACCGCAAAAAGATCGCCCAATTGACTCCAAAGTCAGCACGGTTACTTCTGATCCTTCCGAGAAACAGGCAGCCCGGGTAACGTCCAGATTTTCTGACAGCGTTCCAAAACCAACGGTAGCGGCTGTTTCAGAAAAGAATAAACAGCCTGTTAACACTCCGGCAATCCGTGAGAGTGCAACCGCCAGGGTGGCGGTACCGGCAAAGAAGCCCGAGGAAAAAAAGGCGGCGGTACCGGCAAAGAAGCCCGAGGAAAAAAAGGCGGCGGTACCGGCAAAGAAGCCCGAGGAAAAAAAGGCGGCGGTACCGGCAAAGAAGCCTGAAGAAAAAAAGGTGGTGATACCGGCAAAGAAGCCCAAGGAAAAAAAGGTGGCGGTACCGGCAAAGAAGCCCGAGGAAAAAAAGGTTGTTCGCAATGGGGAACAGAAAGTGGTTGCGGCATTCCGGAAGGGGATAAAATCTGAAGGAGGCACCGGGGATAGATTTGCCCGTGCAGATTTGCAGTTCCATCTGAACGCTTTTTTAAACGAGTATTGCCGAACATATGAGAAAGAACAGCTTGATAAATTTGCCACCTTTTTTACGCCGGATGCCATGGAAAAGGGCAAATCGTTTACTTCCCGGTTAGGTCAATATCGCCGCACTTTTGGAAAAATTGATGCCATGGATTACCGGATTGACCTCAAAAGGTATGCAGTTCAGGAAGAGACCGGGGTCATCAGAATCGAGGGGATCTTTCATGTCAGGGCCAGATTGGATGGAAGCGCAAAATGGCGGAAAAGCAGCGGCCCAATAATCATGGAGCTTTTAGCGCACGGAGATTCTTTTAAGGTCAGGCGGTTGGATTATTAATTCGCAATTTCTAATCCGGATAAACCGGAAATAACAAATCACAAGCATCAAATTTCAAATAAATTCCAATTTCAAAGGTCTCTTCGGGTTAACTATCAGTATCTCCTTTCCGGATCATGGTACCCGACCCCTAATCCGGGAATTCCGATATTTATCCCTGTTCCGTGAACCAGCTTGCCCCAGGTGCTGGATTTAACGACGATGATATCCCGGTCCTGTAATTCCATTTCTTGATTTTTTGGAGTATACTCGAGTTCAATGACTTTACGGCCCTTGTCCTTAACATAGCGGATCAATACAAGGGAATCCTTGAGAGCGTAAGGGGCAATTCCACCGGCGGCCAGCAAAGCTTCCTTGAGAACCATTTTATTTCGAATAGGGTAAGATCCGGGGCGACGAACCGCACCGTCAACAAAGAAATTGCCGGCTTCGGGAACAAATATAACATCCCCGCCGTTAATTTCAACATTCAGTTCTGTCCGTCCTTCCTTGATGAGCCGGTCCAGGTCAACCACGAACACGTTGGGTTTGCCGGGAATATTTCCTTGACGCCGGACCTGGACGGTCCCTCCGGCCTTATCGGAAAGCCCACCGGCCAGGGCCATAACGTCAAGCAGGCGTTGTTTGGAAACGTAGTCATATGTTCCGGGATTTTTAAACTGCCCCACCAATGTCACTCGCTGGCTGAAATGCTCTTGAACAAAGACACTGACATGGGGATTTTTAATATATTTTGTCTGAAAAAGATTTTCGATTTTTATCTCGGCTTCCCGTGCGGTCAACCCTTTAATCTGGATTTGGCCAAGGAGCGGCAGCGTGACATGCCCCCGCGAACTGACGCGGACCGTTGTATTAAGATTATCGGCTTCAAACACGGTGATTTGAAGCAGGTCACCGGCGCCTAATAGATAGTCACTGGGATCGACGTTCATCTGGGCGGCGGAAAACAGCTGTTCGTTGAGGCGGGTTATGTCATCATTTTTACCCGGTGCGGCGATATATCGCTCAATAATGTCACTGTTTCGTTCCTGTTTTTTGCTGCAGCCCGATAAAAAAGTCGCCAACAGCGACACTGTGATTGCTGCAATCAGGAAAAAGCGAATATTTGTTGTTCTTAGTTGCAATTATTTACCTCTGGAGACCTTTGAAAAAATGAAAGCGGCAGTTCACCAAAGAAGTGTGAGCCACCGCAATATACTTTTATATTGAAAAGCCTTTTTCCCCGCCTATCACGGTGAAGCCGGACTTACCGGGGGAGCACCGTCCCCACCGCCGCCGCCACCGCCGCCTCCGGCAAAAGCAGCAGCACCGCCACCTATAACTACAACTACAAGTCCGATAATAACTTTTGTGGTGGTTGACCAACCTTTATCTTTATCCGCTGTTTTCTCTTCTTCAGTTTTTGGTTCCTTTTCTTCCTCTTCTTTATCTTCAAACAGACCTGCCTGAGCCAATCTGAGTTCCTGCCCGGCGTTGATCCTCTTGGTTTCGCCGTCGCCGACCGATAATAAGATTGAGCCGCCTTCAAGCACTCCAACCCTGGTAATGCCCTCCGTAACCGATACATAGCCTTTGAGCAAGCCGGATTTAGCAGATGTATTCAGCAAAATATGATGTGTGGTTATCACACCATCCGGAGTTTGGAATACCAGAATATGCGGCATGGCGGAAAGTGCAAAATAAACCGTTCCGTTTTTAACGGCCAATTTACGGAAGTCGGGATCCGTTTTAACGGAAAACAGGCTTTTGTCTATTGCCACCAGATAAAGGTCGCTCATTTTGACACCGCACTCGCCTTGAACGGATAAGAGAGCACCTTCGGGAAAAGGGGCTTCAGAACTGAACTCTCCAACCTTCTGTTTCCCCCGAAATAAGGTGACCTTGCCCTTAGGGATTATTCTGCCCACGGATAATCCTGAAGCAAAAGTCGTTGATACAAACGCCAGGAGTGCGAAGATAGCAACAATCTTGAATTTGATTTGATGATTCGATATAAAACGCATCTAATAGCCCTTTTTTTGAAGGAAATAAAAGGAACACAAAATATCTGAGACCGATAACATATATACCTATATATAATAATTTATATAGATGTCAATTTCAATTTTCAAGTGTTTATCAATTGGACATTTAATATCGACGAGATTTGGCCATAAAAAGCACAAAAGTTACAAATAGAGACTAAACCGTGAAGATTTGTAAATATACCTCATGAAAACCAGCAGACAATCTTACATAAAAAGAAATCTTTGGCTGAGGGCACAAATCATCCAGGCTGTGCGCACATTTTTCATTGATAATGACTATCTTGAAATTGAGACTCCCTGCAGAATTCCTGCTCCCGCTCCTGAAACCCATATTGAGGCTGAAGTTTCAGGCGACTGGTTTTTACACACTTCCCCGGAGCTTTGTATGAAACGGCTTTTTGCAGCCGGATATCCGCGCATCTTTCAGATTTGCCGTTGCTTCCGTCAAAAAGAGAGGGGCTCAAAGCACCTGCCTGAAATGACGATGCTGGAATGGTATACCGCCGGCCATAATTATTTTGACATGATGGAGCAGTGTGAAGAATTGATACGGTTTGTGG
>Ga0307431_1002256_pt1 | contig 10111 bp, 6 predicted proteins | sample SalMarWE160170MG_FD_202155 | JGI IMG/M metagenome (GOLD analysis project Ga0307431, IMG submission 202155) | Salt marsh sediment microbial communities from the Plum Island Ecosystem LTER, Massachusetts, United States - WE1603-170 | ecosystem: Environmental > Aquatic > Marine > Intertidal zone >... | reverse complement strand
TCGTTTTTTGGCCTGGCCATAGCCCGTTCCGCCGTTTCGATATTTGTTTTCCCAGTCTGTAAGCTCATCCGATGAGGCAACAAGTCTTAAAAGTGCGAAGACATTACATTTGTCGGGATTCTTCGGTTCTTCGACAGGTGTGGAGTCGGTCACGATTTTCATGATTTTTTTTCTTACGCTGTCCTGCTGCTCGAATATTCCGATTGTATTTCCGTAACTTTTGCTCATTTTCTGGCCGTCAATGCCCGGGACAACAGCGACGGATTCGATTATGTGTTCCTGAGGTATAGTGAAGACTTCGCCGTAGGTGCTGTTGAATCTTCCTGCTATGTCGCGGGTGACCTCGATATGCTGTTTTTGGTCTGCGCCGACAGGGACAAGGTCACTGTTATAGATAAGTATATCCGCTGCCTGCAGGACCGGGTATGCGAACAGGCCGTGATTGGGGCTTAGTCCTTGAGCAATTTTATCTTTATAGCTTGTGCATCTCTGTAGGAGGCCCATCGGTGTCACACAGGATAGCAGCCACGTCAGTTCGGTCACTTCCGGAACATCCGATTGTCGCCAGAATACGGTTTTTTCCGTGTCGAGACCCAGGGCAATATAATCCATTGCAACGTCAAATGAATTTTCGAGCACTTCGGCCGGATTCGGATTGCTCGTAAGAGCGTGGTAATCGGCGATGAAATAAAAGCAACTGTGTTCGGCCTGCAGTTGCAGATGTTGACGCATGGCACCGAAAAAGTTGCCTATATGAAGTTTGCCGGACGGTTGTATGCCGGATAGAATCCTCAAGTTTACCTCCTGATTCTTAAAACCAGATTTTTCATACATAAGAACACAATCTCAGAGAAGATAACCATATCCGAAACAAATGTCAAGGATTCGGGCCTGTAATCGTTCCGGACAGGGATTATATGTTGGGGAATTTATATTAAGCATCTTGGAAAGCAGTCTGGCCGAGAACATAACATTCAAATAAGCTTCCGCACATGTTCGCATGGAGCGTGAGAATATTATCCGGACACAAAAAAAATCCTACGCTCGCCGTTTGATGGGGAGACTCTTTTTCTGTGCTCAATATCGATAATAAACAGAATACTGCTTTCTTCAACCGAAGGTATAGAAGCCTCTTGTATTTAATTCTGTATATACATGTGTGTAGACATACTCCACATTACCCAGGGTTAACAGCCTATACCTGTGTCACTTTATGAAGTAGCGGCTTTGTTATTTAAGCTCTGCCGAGTGACTTCATGTATTTTTTCGATTTGCGAAGGCCCATTCTGGATGCTTTTTTCTTGACGGCGTCTGTCGGCCGTCCCAGCTTCTTCGCTATTTTGGCTGTTGCATTACTCGGGAAAAGTTTCTTTAGTAGGCTGATATCACTCTTTGACCACAAACCCTTGGTGAGTTTCTTTTTCGCTTTCTTCTTCTTGGCCATAATATGCCTCCTTTCATTTTCATTGGTTTGAAAGCTCGCACAGGACTTTGAGGTATTGTAGAGGGTGTTGTGACAATAATCAAATATTTTTTGCTACAAAATAAAAAAAAGCTTCCCGGTCGCCCGGTTTTGTTGAAGTCATTGACTTTTTTGATAATCATTGAGGTTGAGACCTCCAATTCGGCGATTTACAACTAAAAGGGTGTCACAATGTATACTCTGCATTATCTTTGGCAGAAGTAAAAATATAGGAAAAAGTCAAAAAGTCACGCGGAAAAACCTCTCTATGAGGTAATAATGAGGTCTGTTTGCCTACATTAAAATCGGTTTGTTCGTCTGTTATAAATCAGGGGGATACCGGTTTTAAATATGCCTGATGTTCAGGCGGTCATTTTGCCCGGGCAATAATTATGTCTCTTGCACTTTTTTTCAGGTCCCCATAAAATAGCGAATTTCGGCGAAACTGAATATTGCAGCCGTTTCCAAAAAAATTGAGTCCGGCTTTTAACGACAATAGAAATGTACAGACTTATGTTACAGCGGAAATTTTTCTCCCGGATTTCGGGGGAAAATTAAGGTATAAGCCTTTTGTCTGCAAGATATTATCTCTGTAGCCTTTATTTGGGATTCTTTTAATATGTGATTGTAATTTTTTATGTGGATTAAAAGAATCATTGAAATACAATGCTTGACTTGTATGTACCTATGCAATAGCATATCGGCTTCTGACAAATATGGTTATGGTCAGTTAGAAATAAAAGCGGATAAAGTGAAGTTAAATTACATTCAGGAGAGTTGAAATGGAGCAAATGAAGGTTTTCTTAAATGAGAGTGATATTCCTCGGCAGTGGTACAGGTTGCTGGCGCATTAATAAAACCAAAGCTACCGCTGCCTTGAAAACTAATCCTTTTTAAAATAGCACTGTTGAATAACTAGTTAACTTAAGGAGAATATAATGGACAAAAAAACAAAATTCACCCTTGATGAAAGTGAAATACCTACTAAATGGTATAACATCTTAGCAGATCTTCCTGAGCCACTACCGCCAGTTTTGCATCCTGGCACCGGAAAGCCTGTAGGCCCTGATGATTTGGCTCCATTGTTTCCTATGGAGTTGATTAAGCAGGAAGTGAGCACCGAGCGTTGGATTGAAATCCCCGAAGAAGTCCGAGATATTTATCGATTATGGAGACCGACCACTCTATTTCGCGCGCATAGATTGGAGAAAGCTTTGGATACACCTGCCAAGATTTTCTACAAATATGAGGGGACGAGCCCACCAGGGAGCCACAAGCCTAATACTGCCGTAGCTCAAGCATATTACAATAAAATGGAGGGTATCAAGCGCATCACTACTGAGACCGGCGCCGGTCAGTGGGGAAGTGCGTTATCCTTCGGTGGTGCTTGCTTTGATGTTGAGATTAAAGTATATATGGTCAGAATTAGCTATGATCAGAAGCCGTACCGCCGCATAATGATGCAGACCTGGGGTGCTAACTGTATACCCAGCCCCAGTTCCGAAACAAAGGCAGGGCGAGAAATGCTGGCAAAAGACCCTGATTGTCCCGGCAGCCTTGGTCTTGCCATCAGTGAGGCTGTAGAGGAAGCCGTTTCCCGTGATGATACCCATTATGCATTGGGCAGTGTGCTTAATCACGTGCTGCTGCATCAAACTGTTAACGGTTTAGAGACAAAAAAGATAATGGAGAACATAGACGCCTACCCCGATATTATTGTGGGTTGTATTGGTGGTGGTTCTAATTTCGCCGGTCTGTTTTTGCCCTTCGTCAAAGATAAAATTGATGGCACAAAACCGGATCTACGCATTATAAATGTAGAGCCGGAAAGCTGTCCTACCGTGACCAAAGGTCCGTATGCCTATGATTTTGGTGATGAAGCCAAGCTAACTCCATTGATTAAGATGTATACACTCGGGCATGGCTTTATACCACCGCCGGTTCATGCCGGAGGGCTACGCTATCATGGAATGGCGCCTATTATATGTCACCTGCATCAATTAGGACTTGTCGAAGCAAGAGCCGAGCACCAGATTTCTACGTTCAAGGCAGGAGTAACCTTCGCTCGCGCCGAGGGTATTATTAGTGCCCCTGAGACAAATCATTGTATTAAGACAGCTATCGATGAAGCACTCAAGTGCAAGGAATCGGGTGAGGCAAAAACGATACTCATTGCCCATAGTGGGCATGGACATGTTGATATGGCAGCTTATGATGCCTACTTTAGCGGCAAACTTAAGGATTACGAATATCCCGAGGAGAAGATAAAGGAGGCTCTGTCTGAACTTCCCAAAGTGTCTGTCGAATAAAGAAAAACTGGTAAATGGTAAAAACTCTCTTTTTAACTTTTATCATCAACGCAAATACGGAAATAAGTGTAAAACAGAGAAATATTTTTGAAAGGAGATAATTATGAAAAAGCAGTTACTGATGGGTGCCTTAGTCTTTTTGATCGTGGTATCTCTGGGCTATGCTCAGGAACCCGAGGTTAAAGGCACAGCCAGCCTGACATTCACGGGTAAGTATGTCTGGCGCGGCTTCAATGTTTACGGAGATAAAAGTGCTATACATCCGATGGTGGATTTGTTTATGCCGAGTACGTCCGTTGGGTTGAGTGTTGAGGGGCACAGAGCTAATTCATCCGACTACGAACTGACTGAACGTTGGGACTATTCGTTATATTACCTCGGGAAAATGTTTGAAGATGAGTGCTATGCAATCAATTACAGACTTGCTTATGTTTACTATAATTATCCGGATTTGAGCAGTCATACTAATAACAGCTTGGATATCCACGAAGGGCATGCCGTTTTGTCTTTCCCGAAATTATTAGAAGTAGAAGGTTTGGTTCCAACTTATATTCTTGTCAAATTGATGCCTGTAAACAGCGGCACTGTGGTGGGAACAAGGTCGCCATCCGGAGGAACAGCTTCGGGCTGGGCGCATATTTTCATGCTGGACTATGTTGTACCTATGACCTGTCCCTTCACCGGTGTGGATAGAAAAGTGAATTTTCACTCGGAAGTTGTCTTTAACGACGGCGTGGCTCCTACCGGTGCAAATGCGGACCACGATTGGTCGAATGCTGTCTTTGGTGTTTCAACGAATTATGAAATCGAGGAAAATCTTTTCTTTACGCCGGGTATATATTATCAATCATCATGGGATGATTCAGTCAATCCGAGCGATGAGTATTGGTTGAGCCTTGGCATGTCCTACAAATTCTAAGATGGTTGAACACTTTGATTCTCGATATTTCAGCATATGGCTGGTTTGTCCAAACCAGCCTTTTTTATATTTTTTTTGTTTGGGGAATTCTTATTCGAATGTATGATTACCGTTTGAATAGATTGAAAATAATGAGATGCTGACACTTGTTAATACAAACAGGATGACACCTGTGATTGGGCCGATAGGTCTGGATTATCTCGCCGCCTCGGTCCGGCAGGCGGGCATAGATGTAGAAATGCTTGACCTTGGTCTGGTTGACGAACCGGCCGTGGCGATGAAAGATTATTTCGATCGGCGAAATCCCGAATTGGTGGGACTTTCCTTTAGAAATGCCGATGATTGTTTTTGGCCCAGCGCCGACTGGTTTGTACCGGGATTGAAAAGTACCGTAAATACGATTCGAAGCATGACCGATGCTCCAATCGTTGTCGGCGGCGTGGGATTTTCGATATTTGCCAGGGCAATTTACGAATATACAGGTATTGATTTTGGGATTTGTGGCGATGGTGAATCGGCAACAATTGCTCTTGTTAAACGGTTGCAGGGAACACGTAACTTTGTAGATGTCCCCGGCCTGATATGGCGGGAGAATGACACAATCTATGAGAATCCGCCGTCGTGGCCGGATTCTGTTTCCTTAGGGACGGCACGCGATTTTATTGATAATCCGGCTTATTTCAAAGAGGGCGGGCAATGCGGTCTGGAGACCAAACGCGGTTGCAATCGTAACTGCATATACTGTGCCGACCCGCTGGCAAAAGGGACCGGGCTGCGACTAAGGAGGCCTTCTGAAATTGCCGATGAGGTGCAGTCTTTGTTAGACCAGGGAGTAGATGTCTTGCATACCTGTGACTCTGAGTTCAATGTCCCCCGAAATCATGCTTATGCAGTCTGTGAGGAATTGAACAGGCGCTCGCTCGGCAAGAAGGTTCGCTGGTACACGTATATGTTGCCATCCCCTTTTGATTCGGAGCTTGCTAAGGCGATGGCGCAAGCCGGTTGTGTTGGTATTGATTTTACCGGAGATTCCGCCTGTGAATCGATGCTTAAAACTTATAACCAGCAGCATCATCGGGAGGACCTTGCCACAGCGGTTAAACTATGCCGCGAAAATAATATTGCTGTGATGATTGATCTTATGTTGGGCGGGCCGGGCGAGACGCCGGAAACGGTTCGGGAGACAATTGAATTTATAAAAGAGATTAATCCCGACTGTGCCGGTGCCGCGTTAGGCATTAGAATTTACCCTCGTACGATTATGGAAAAAATAGTTGAACAAGAGCTGCGGCAGGGAAATGATGTCACTATCCGCAGAAAATATCCCGGGCCAATCGATTTGCTCAAACCGACGTTCTTTATCTCCGAAGCATTAGGAGAAAAGCCCGCGGAATTGGTCAAGGATTTAATTGACGGCGACCAGAGGTTTTTTGAGCCTGTCACCGAGGCTGATATTAATGAGTCGAAAAGCGACGATGCCTCCGATTATAATTACAACGAGAATGAGTTATTGGCACAGGCAATTGAAGAAGGCGCCCGCGGGGCTTTTTGGCACATCTTACACCAACTCCGAATAAATTAATTTGATAGTAAAATACAAACTTTTTTCCTTTATCTTTTTGCCACAGTCTGATTTTCTTACGCCTCCAATTTCTTTTACGAACGTAGCATTTATCTGCCAAAAATAAGGATTTTGCAGAAAATTGCCGGTAATATTCCGTCGGAAAAGTTGATTTTCAGAATTTCCCTCCAAATTTTCATTATTCAGGCGTTTTTACATAAGCAAGTGCAGAAAAAATCCATGAAATAATCATTGCCGAACCACGACAAACCTAATGTGGCCGGTAGTCGGCCGGAATAAAGAATCTAAATTAGGTGTTTTTTTATAAGGAGTAGAATCATGATTATGAAATGGCTAAAAAGAAGTGTGTTTGTTGTGGGTGGTGTTTTTCTTCTCGGTGGATTGCTCTTTGGAAAGGATGTCGTTAGCTATGTGAGCAGCTCGGCAAAATCGGTGCAGAGCGCGGTAAAAGACTCGGTTCCTATCGAGTTTGAGCTAAGACGTGCACGCGATCTGTTGGAGGAAATCATTCCTGAGATGCATGCCAATATCCGGCTGATAGCCCAGGAAGAGGTGGAAGTGGCGGCTCTGAAGGTTGATATCTCCAAGAGCGAAGAAGCCATCGAAGAGGAGAAAGCCCGAATTTCAAAACTGCGTAACGCCCTCGATGTGCAGCAGGCCCAGTATCACTTTGGCGGCAAAGAATATCCACGAAGCTACGTCAAGGAAGATTTGGCCAACCGGTTCGAGCGATTCAAAGAGTGCGAACTTATCCTTGCCAGTAAGAAGCGGCTGTTGGCAACCCGCGAAAATTCCCTGCATGCGGCCATGCAGCTACTTGAGCAGACTCGTTCCCGTAAGCGGGTGCTTGAAGATAAAATCGAGTCGCTTGCAAGCCAGTACAGAGTTGTCAAGGCGGCGGCTATCGGCTCGAATATCCAGGTGGATAACAGCAAGCTGGCCAAGACGGAGAAACTTATCTCCCAGATCAAAAAGCGGCTGGATGTCGCCGAACGCGTATTGGCACATGAGAGCCAGTTTGTTCAGGCAATCCCTGTCGATGCGGTCGCTGAAGCGGATTTGCTGACACAAGTTGATGAATATTTCCAGACAAGAGAGCAGAAATCAAAGCTGGCACCGGCACTTTCTGCGAAAGCAGATACAGAGGCAGCAACTAAAACCAATGAAACTAAGCAATTACTGGAAAATTAACGTCCGGCGCGGTAAAATGATATAATGTTATATCAACTGCCGCGTTAGATAATCCAGGGAGCGAAACAGTGCTGATCCTACGACTAAAACAAGCTGAAACTGCGGTTGCCGACGGGCGGCTGGATGAAGCCTTCGACATCGTCCAGTCGGAACAAATCAGGCAGCATCGCCGCGGTCAGAAGCTTATAAGTCGCTTGGCACGGGCTTTTGCCAAACGCGGTCAGGAGAATCTTGAGGCCGAACGAGCGCAACTGGCTCTGATTGATTGTAACAAGGCGGAAAAGCTGGCAGGCAATACGAACGATGTTGCCAGACTGCGTTCGGCCATCTGTAGCGAGATGGAGCAAAGACGGCTGAGAAATCAGCACCGTTCGTACAAAGTCACCGAGGCAAGACGGCAAATACAGGATGGTTGGATATCCGTTGGCGAGCAGATTCTGAACGATGCTGATGAGAACGACGGCCAAATGGGAATGGTCATGCAACAGGCAAATGTCGCGAGGTTGCAGCTCAATGAAGCAATAGCTAAGGCCGACCGAGCTCTTCGACGAAACGACCTGGATAGTGCGATAGATATTTTTCTGCAGACCGGAGTCACTAACAGTAAAAACGATAGAGTTACCGAACTGGTTTCAAAAATAAAATCGTTGTCGATTCAGCAAATCAGGGATAATTTTAACTCCGGCCGAATCGACCGTGCCCGGTCTTTGTGGCAAAAAGTTTCGCCGATTGCTAACGGCACGAGCGAAATATCTGAGCTTGGATCGGCCCTGAGCCAGTGCCGTAAGGCGGCCGAATATGTCGCTGCAGGCCGGCCTCGCGAAGCTGTCGTCCTTCTTCGGAAAGTTAAAGTGATTTGTCCATCGGCAAAATGGCTGGGTACCGTCACGGAGCAAACCCAAAAGGCGGCCGGACTGCTCGATGAACTGGCAGCAAGCCCCCTTGGATTGGATATCTGTTCCGGTACACCGTATGAAAATGGTACTGGCGGCGAAAAAATCAATAAGGTTCCCGTCGGTGATAGTATAAAATCCCGGGAATTGCGGCACGGGATGAATGATACCGGGGCTGATTCATCACTGCCGTCGGAATTTGTGATGCAAATGGATGGTGTCGGCAGCTTTCTTGTCCTTCGGGAAAGATGTATTACAGTAGGTCCGGTGAGTTCATCGGCACGGCCGACGGTCGGTCTGATGGCGGACCCGAATATTCCCGTGGCAACAATTGAGCGTGTGCAGGACGATTACTTTATTCGTTCATCCAGTCCGATTCGTGTTAATGATATCACCACAAATAATAAATTGCTTGTCGATGGTGACCGCATTATTTTGTCACCGAGGTGCAGGATGAAGTTTCATATTCCCAATCCCGCAAGCACAACGGCCGTCCTGGCCCTCTCAGGAACAAGATTGGGGCGTGCCGATATTCGACAGATAATTTTAATGGATAGAGATATTTTAATCGGCCCGGCTGCGGGTAACCATATTCTTGCGGAATTTCTTGATAAGACCGTGGCAATATACGCTCAAAATAATCGGCTGCTTTGTAAAGCTTCGGAAAAAGTGCTGGTTGATGATAAGAAGATTAGTTCGACGGCCGGACTTGCTATTGACAAACAGATTAGAATTGGTCAGATTTCATTTGTAATAACAAAACAAAAGGCATAGTACAGCGGAAAGAAAATGCAAAGATACAGATACAAACATGGTGATCGCCCACTTGAGGGATACACAATCCAGCGGGCGGCCGGACACGGCGGATTCGGTGAGGTGTACTATGCCCTGAGTGACAGCGGCAGGGAAGTTGCCATTAAGGCTGTCCAGAACTACGAGCAAATTGAGCTTAGGGGAATCAGCCAGTGCATGAACCTAAAAAGTCCGCACCTGGTGACTATCTTCGATGTAAAGTACAACCAGCATAATGAGCCTTTTGTTGTCATGGAGTATGTCTCCGGGCCTTCCCTGCGCGAGCTCCTTTTGGAGTCGCCCGGCGGCCTCGGCACACAGAAGGCGGCGTTTTTCATTCGTGAAATCGCCAAGGGCCTGTCGTACCTGCATGAATGCGGTATTGTCCATCGTGACCTTAAGCCCAGCAATATTTTTTATGAAAACGGTTATGTGAAAGTAGGTGACTACGGATTGACCAAGGCCATAAGCGCCAGTCGTCACAGCGGCCATACGATTACTGTCGGAACAGTACATTATATGGCGCCGGAAATCGGGGCCGGCAATTACAACTACGGCATAGATATTTATGCCCTTGGTGTGTTGTTATACGAGATGTTGACAGGGGAGGTGCCCTTTATCGGCGGCAGTCCTGCAGAGATACTTATGAAACATATGACCGCCACACCCGAGTTGGATAACATTGACGAGCCCTTTGCTCATGTCATTAAAAAAGCTTTGGCCAAAGATCCCGACGAGCGCTACAAGAGTGTCCAGGAAATGGTAGAGGATCTTTTCGGCTCCGATAATATTCGAAACAGTGTTTCCCATTTTTCGCCGGACGAGCTTTCAGTCGTTGCCGGGCGAGTAGCCGAAAAAGTTAGACCCGGCAAAAAACAGGGCTCGGATAAACCTGCTGTTGATGTGACTGCCGCTGCCGTTGGTGGTGCAGGCCGTCAGTTTACCGGTGCCGCACAACGCTTT
>Ga0307431_1002253_pt1 | contig 10117 bp, 10 predicted proteins | sample SalMarWE160170MG_FD_202155 | JGI IMG/M metagenome (GOLD analysis project Ga0307431, IMG submission 202155) | Salt marsh sediment microbial communities from the Plum Island Ecosystem LTER, Massachusetts, United States - WE1603-170 | ecosystem: Environmental > Aquatic > Marine > Intertidal zone >... | reverse complement strand
CATTTATGTGTGCCTTATCTATATATACTTCTCCTCTCCATACGATCATTTGTGTCACCTCGTTGTTTCAGGGTTTTTGCTTAGTACCCATATAACGAAGGGGTGACACATGTCTTTGGTTTGCACATTTCTCGGATGGAACTAACGGCAAAGATGACTTCGATGATTGGAGAAATCTTGATTTTAATTTCGTCAAAAACAGAAATTTTTACATACCTGATAGATTCCTGTTGCTTCTGTTGAATAAATTGATAATTAGAAGGGAGTGGTGGGTTTAATAACTCGTTTTCCCCCTCCGAATGAGATAATCAACCCTATTAGACCTGGAATCAGTATTTTTACCATAAAACCACTTAATGAAATGACAAAAGCTATTTCAGGATTAACTCCAAATTTTGATAACAACAAAACGAATGTACCCTCTCTTATTCCAAGACCACCGATGGAGATTGGCAGCACACCAGCAACAACTGCCGATATTATGCTTATTGATATGAATGTTAACAGAGGTACATTGATCGAAAATGACAGCGCGATGATGTAGACCTGTATTGTAGCAAGCGTTAAACTTGCTCCCTCAATAATAAGGGGAAGAACAGTATCACGCAACCTTGGGATGTCTTTATAAAGCGAGTCTATTGACTTGTCTACTGATGTTTTGAATTTATCTGGGATGAGAGGTCGTATGATAAGATTAAAAAGTTTACCCCCTCTGTTCCTTTTCATCAATATAATGAATGCAGTTGAATAAAAAATAAATACGATAATTAATACTGTGAGAATCCCAGATGACATATACTTGCCCAAGAAAAACGAACTGAAAATAGCTAAAGCTAATCCTGACAAGAGAGCTAACGTACCATCAAGCAGCGAATTAGTTATACACTTTTCTAGTGATGCGTTACTTTTTGCTTTGAGATAGTAAATGCGCGTATACCATCCCAATGAGCCAGGTGTTACGCTTCCATAAAAAAGACTTATGAGAAATACCTTGGCAAGGTAGATTAAATCAAAGTCCATTTGCTGTTTTCTGCTCAAATATTGCCATTTGTACGCATAAAGAAATAGTCGTGGGAGAAACACAAGTAATGCAAAAACATAATAGTAAAAGGGAATTGTAATGAACGCATATACAATTTTTTCACCACCGATGTCAATTATCATGTACAGAAGAAGGGCAACTCCAATAACTGGAAGGAATTTGCCGAATGTTTTAAAAAATTGTCTGGGCGGCATAGGAACAGACGGTGCATATCTTGTTTGGTTAATAATTTTCCCTACTCTGGTTGATAAAAAACAATTTACTGAAGTGCCAACTGACACATGTATTTTATTGGTTTACCTGAAGAATTATTCAATCCCGATAAGACCATAAATTGACCCTCAAATGACCAATAGATATTATTCTCATGGAATATTATGCCTATTGGTAAGTATTATGAAAAGTGAGTGGTATGGACGCATGCCAAGTGAGGAGTTTAAATCAACATTTAACCGTAGACTAGAGGTTCAGTTATACACCGGATTAAGGAGGGATTACGCATTCCCTCGGGCAGTATGTGGATCTCTCATCGATCTTTTCCAGAACTATTTGGATTTGCATTTTGGCAGTCTCCGTGAGGAAGGTTAGACAGTATTCTATGCTATATCACGTAATGTTCCACCGGGTGCACCCATTGAGGAGATGCATTTAAACATACAACTCTTTGTTTGATGGCTGTCAATGCTGTTGCTCTGACAAGACTCCAAAATGGTGAGGCTGAACCTTGCTAGTGTAGTTTATCTCACCTAGAACATCTGGTAGAAATCTGATGTTTTCATACAGTTTGACTAGAGAAGTTTATAGAAAATTTTTCAGAAAACACAGAAAAATCAATGATTTTGATGAAAAACAAGGACGTGTTAACAATCTAGAGAGGGGTGACATATCTCTCTGGTTTTAACACAAGTGGAAACCATTCATATAGCAAATGGAGTAACTGGACTAATTCTGGTGATTATTTCGGTATGGATCACTCCTGGAACGAGACGGGTTTCTATTTGGTAAAAGCACAAGCAGAGGATGTAGTTCTTCATAAAAGTGCATGGTCGGAAGGCTTACAAGTATACGTACAAAAATGATCTACAGAAATTTACTTTCCGAAGTACTGCCTAAATAAAAAGATTATCATGATATCAGGTGCCACTGACGATATAGGCAAAGAAAATCAATGATCACTAAATGACACCTAAAGCTTAAATAATAGTTAGTATCATAATTAATTAATGGGTTAATGTATGAGAGGCTCCTTAATATTAATGATCTTCCTTATACTACTGACTTTTAATCCATCTATAGAAATTGTAACAGCATACGAAGTTGATAGTCACGTATCTTGGGAGCTACTTACAACAGGATTCGGGAACAAAAATAATTTTGCAACTCGTGGGATTGGGATTTATAACAATGAGTTATATGTAGGAACACAAAGTTTTGATAAATCGAAAAAAGACACGTTGATGAGTATACTAGCCTTTTTTGGAAGCGAAGGCGATATTTTCCAATTTCTTCCTTATTGGTACGGGCTTAAAAGTGCTGGATGTGAAATTTGGAAATACAATAAGACAGCACCGGAACTGCAACAGGTTGTTGGTAATTTACCAGAAGCAAAAATAGAGGCAGGATTTGGCAACAGTATTAACTCAGCTGCTGCTTTCTTTATTGAATTTAAAGATAAATTATATGTTGGAACCATGAATGATCCTCTTAATGGATGCGAAGTTTGGACATATGGTGGAGATAGTTGGGAACAAGTTGTAACGAATGGATTCGGCGATTCAAACAATTATGCTGCTTGGAGTGCTGAAATATTTAATGGGTATTTGTATATTGGGACAGCTAATTGGAACAATGGAAAATTTGGTTTTTGCCAAATCTGGCGTTCTCCTGATGGTAAAAATTGGAATAAAGTCGTTGACAGAGGTTTCAGAGATTTTGATGACACTGAAAGAACACATAATAGATATGTTTGGAGTATGGCAGTATACAAAGATTATCTTTACGTTGGTACATATAACCATCCAGCATTATTGGGTCATAAAGGGTGTCAATTATGGAGAACCTTTGATGGGGAGAATTGGTTGGACGTAAAGCTTCCTGGTGGCGATGGCTTTGGTGAGGCAACAAATTATGGAATACGGAATTTAGAAGTTTACAATGATTGGTTGTATGTGGGAACAGCAGGTTCCCGTCATGGTTTCGAAATCTGGAAATATAATGGTATCACATGGATTCCTGTTATTAGTGATGAAGTACCTGGGATTAAATTTCGACCTTGGCACATTCGTAACGATGGATTTGGAGACAAAGGGAATGGATATGTTTTCTCTATGTTTGTTTCTTCTAATAATGATTTGTGGATTGGCACTGGCAATAATGTCGGTTGTGAACTTTATCGATTTGATGGGATACTGTGGAAACAAATTGTAGGAGATGATGAAATTAGTGAAGCTCCAAATGGTTTTGGTATCTCAGACAACAATGGAGCTAGATCTATGCTAGAATATCCTCAAGGTTCTGGAAACATTGTTGTAGGAACTTCCACTTCGTTTGCAAGGCCCAATACCTGTCAAGTATGGATGCGTGAAAGTGAATAATATAAAAAATTTAGATTCTTCTCCAGCCCCCCCGAGGGAGTACAATATGCCTTCCAATCAAAAGGTGAACCCATGTCCATACTTTCAACACCTGGTTTTTACGACTGGATGGGCGATCACCGCCCAAATGGCATCTTGTTCATGTATGGAAAAAATGTAAAATCAAATAGGAGAATAGATGCATCTGTTGTTGACATAGTACCTACTATACTTTCGGCAATGGACGTTTCCATACCAAACAATATCGATGGAAAAATCATTGAAGATGCTTTCATAAAAAAACCAAAGATAAAGAAGATTGATAGCTACGAAAAAAAAGAATGGGCATTTGACTGAAGCGGAACTAGATAAGATAAAAAAATTAAAATTCAAAATCTAAAAAACCATTTTTGGCAGATTTTGCAACTTGATAAAAAACAAGTCATAAAAAGCAATTTCCATTATCCGTCTAATCAGTGATGAAGAAAATATTTAAACATGCTAAGAAATTCTTGCCATTGATAGGCATTGTATTGTTCATCTATACGATCTATGCCTTGAATTTTGAGGAAATAATTGATGCATTTCTATTGGTTAGCCCTTTTTTTATTGCTATCTCCTTGATGCTTACACTTCCGCGATTAATCATAAGAAATTATGCATGGCGACTCATACAAAAAGAACACAAAATTGAACTCACCTTCTTTCAATCTCTCAAAATATTTTTGATAGGATATTTCTATGGGAGTATTACGCCGGGATATGTAGGGCAGCTCATGAGAGTCCCCTATATGAAGGAAAAAACAGGAGAACCTTATGGGAAATTGTTTGTAAACTCATTTATCGAAAATATTGTTCATACACTTTCATTGTATGCGATGATGTTCATAGGGGCTTTACTCGTAATAGGAACCTTCCCTCAGCTTTTTGGCATAATTATCATATGGGTTGCAATCCTGATGATGATACTTGTATATTTTGTCAAGAAAGAGAGGGGAGAAAAACTATTTCGTATTCTTATTAAATATTTCATTCCAAAGAAGTTAAAAAACGATTTTTACAAATTTGCAGGCACCTTCTATAGCGATTTCCCTAAAATAAATAAATTGATACTTCCGGTACTTCTAGGAATTTTCACTTGGATTGCTATCTTTTCTCAAGAATATATAATTGCTCTATCGCTAGGACTTGACATACCATACTTGTATTTTCTGTTGTTGTTTCCAGTTGCCAACGCCGTTGGTTTTATCCCCATAACTTTTGCGGGATTGGGTACTCGTGAGTTGACGGCTGTTGTTTTGTTCTCAACACTGTTTATGGTTCCTGAGGCAAAGATATTTGTAGTTTCCCTCCTAGGATTTCTTATTACCAATATTTTCACAGGGTTTATAGGCTTCCTTCTTTTGTTAACTGAGACAAAAAAGACAGTAGCATATGGTTAGTTCAAGATATATGTGATTTGTAAGTGCTTGTCACTCCAATTTCTTTACCATAATCATAAAAAAGAAATACTGTTTTCAATATTACATAATAAAAAGTGAACATATGAGAAGGATGTTTCAAGATTGTGCATGTGGTGTATATGAAAGGTGAAGGTATAGGTTTTGGTAAAGCAATTTTGTTTAACGAACACTTTGTGGTGTATGGGATTCCTGCTATTGTCTCTGCTATTGGAAAATATACAGTTGCTAAGGCATCATCATTTGAGGTTCCAGAATTGAAACTTGATGACAATAGAGATGCTACACCAGGGTATAAGGAAGATAAACTAGAGCAACAGAAAACTTCAATTAATAATATTATTAAGAGGATGAATATTGATTTTTCTGGAGAGGGTGTTGAGGTTGAACTGGGTGGTAATCTTTATGCTGCAAGTGGAATAGGTGCTAGTGCTGCATCCTGTGTGGCTATGGCAAGAGCCCTTTCTGATTATTATGCTCTTGATTTGTCAGATGATGAAATCAACAATATTGCATATGAGGGGGAAAAAGGATATCATGGTACACCATCTGGTGTGGATAATACTGCATCTACATTTGGCGGGCTCATATGGTTTGAGAAGGCTGAAACCAATGTTATAGAAAAAATTTCTTTGCCCAATCCTGTAGAGATTGTGATAGGCAATACTGGAAAAATAGCTGATACCACTGCTGCAGTGGCAGGAGTTAGGGAGAGAAAAGAGAAAAATCCTGATAAATATAAAAAAATATTTGATCGAGCTGAAAATATTGCTTATTTGGCGAAAAGAGCGTTGCAAGAAGGAGATTATAAAGAGGTTGGTAAACTGATGAATGAGGATCATAAACTTTTGCAACAGATAGAAGTATCGTCAAAAGAACTTGATTTCCTTGTTAGTGTTGCACGTAATTACGGTGCTTTTGGAGCAAAACTTACTGGAGGAGGTCTAGGGGGCAACATGATTGCACTGACTCCTGGTAGAGAGTTACAAGAAGAAGTTGCAAATGCGATTGAGAAAGAAGGATTTCAAGCATTAAAAACTATTATAGGCGTATCTAGGAGCGAGCATAGTCAATGAACCTTCGTGACTTTCTTGATAAACTTGAAAAAGAAGGGAAACTGACACGTATAAAAAAAGAAGTATCCCATGAATACGAAATCGCAAATATCATATATTCTCTCGATGAAAAACCGGTTATCTTTGATAATGTAAGGGGGTTTGATTTCTCTGTTTTCGCGGGTATTACTTCTAATCGTGACATTATTGCTGAAGGTCTAGGCACAACAAAAGAAAAACTTCTGTTTAAACTGGTTGATGCTTTACGAAATCCAAAGAAACCTGAAATGAGAGACAAGGCTCCTTGTCAGGAAGTCATTATACAAGATCCTGACCTCAGCAAACTCCCTCTTCTCTATCACTTAAAGGATGATGGCGGTAGGTACGGTTCTGCCACAGTTTCAACGATAAAGGACCCTGAGACTGGTAGAAATGTTTCGTATCACCGACTTATGGAAATTGACAAGAACAAATTTACGGCACGCCTTATCAAAAAGAGACAAACTCGTACTACTTACGATAAGATTGATGGGGACCTTGAGATGGCAGTTTGTATTGGTAATTCTGTTGCGGTTATGGTCGCAGCATCTCTTGGCCCACCACCCGGTGTTGATGAATTTGGCATTGCAAATGCACTTGATGAAACTCCATTGGTCAAATGTATAACAAAAGACCTTGAGGTTCCTGCTTATTCTGAGTTTGTTATAGAAGGTAGGCTTACAAGAGATCTTGATCGGGAAGGCCCTTTCGTTGATCTTACTGAAACACGAGATTTCGAAAGACAGGAGCCCGTTTTTGTTGTTGATTGCATAACTCATAGAAAAGATGCAATGTATCAGGCATTGATTCCAGGCAGATTGGAACATAAAATTCTTATGGGCATGCCAAAAGAACCCACAATTTATGATGAAGTAAGCAAGGTAGTGGATTGTAAAAATGTTCTTGTTACCATGGGTGGAGGATCATGGCTTCACGGTATTGTCCAGATTGATAAAAAAAATCCTGATGATCCAAAAAAAGCAATTGAAGCGGCGTTTAAAGGTCATAAGAGCATGAAACATGTAGTAATTGTTGAAGAAGATGTTGATATTTACAGCCCAAATGCTGTGGAATGGGCTATTGCTACACGTTTCCAAGGGGATAAGGATCTTGTTGTAAAACCCAATCAATCAGGCAGTTCCCTCGATCCTTCTGGTAAACATGAGCCAGGTAAGAAGACGCAGACTGCGAAAGTAGGTGTGGATGCTACCATCCCATTTGATATTGATAAAAGCAAATATGAAATTGTAAAGTACAAAAAAGTTGATCTCGATGATTACCTCAGGTGATGGTAAATATAAAGTTTGGTTAAAGCAGATAGAACTGGGCAATGATAGGGTTTATATTTTGGGTGGAGGAGAAAAAACGCATCTTGGTGGCATGGTTATCTGTGAACCCGGAAAAGAAACCAATGTAATACGCTTAGGAACGCACTATGATCATGTTGTGTTGAAACCTATTGCAGAAAAAGCATGTGGAAAATATAATACAAAGGCAGTTGCTCTTGGCGGTGTACATATAGATAATGCTTCAAAAGAAGAGATTGATAAAATTGTTGAAAACTGTAGGAGTTTAGTAAAATGTATTTAACGAAAGAAGAAGAAAAAATGCTAGAAGGTGAAAAAGGAGAAGTACTTGAGAAAATGTTCAGATTGATTGTTAGGTTAGGGGACATTTATGATGCTGACAAGATGATACCTGTTGGCTCTGTCCAAGTTGCAGGCGTGTCCTATAAATCTATTGGCGATCCTGGAACTGAATTTTTAGAGGATATGGCTTTGAAAGGTACCAAGGTACAGGTACTTACTTATCTTAATCCTGCCGGCATGGATCTTGAGGACTGGAGCAAACTTGGAGTCCCTAAAGATTTTGCAAAGAACCAACTTCGCATTATGAGTGCATTTAAAAAGATGGGTATTGTGGTTACTTCTACGTGTACGCCGTATCTGGCTGGCAATCTTCCAAGGTTTAGGGAACACATTGCTTGGTCAGAATCTTCTGCTGTTTCTTTTTCAAATTCCGTTATTGGTGCAAGAACTAATAGAGAGGGCGGGCCTTCTGCTCTTGCTGCAGCTATATGTGGTAAAACACCAAACTATGGATTGCATTTATGGGAAAGAAGGCAACCTACGATTAAAGTCAATGTAGACGCAGACTTAGATTTCAACTCAGATTTTGGTGCATTGGGCTACTTTGTTGGTAAGCAAGTGAAAAACAAAATTCCTTACTTCGCCGGAATAAAAAATGCAAATACTGATCAATTAAAGGCTCTTGGTGCTGCAATGGCTGCTTCTGGGGCTGTTGCGTTGTATCATGCTGAAGGGCTCACACCTGAAGCCGATTTGATTGAGAAAGGTGGTTTGGAAACAATCGATGTCGGTAAAAAAGAGCTTGAAGAAACATATGAAAAATTAAATACTGGTACAGATCCAGATATTGTAATTCTTGGATGTCCTCATGCGTCTCTTAGAGAAATTGCATATCTTTCTGAAAAGCTCAAAGATAAAAAACTGAAAAAACCTGTTTGGATATGTACCTCTAGGATGATGAAAGAGACTGCTGATAGAATGGGCTTTACTGAAATAATTGAAAAGGCAGGCGGCAATATTGTTGCCGATACTTGTATGGTTGTTTCACCAATTGAGCGTATGGGATATAAGACAACAGGAGTAAATTCTGGTAAAGCTGCGAATTATTTACCTGGTTTTTGTAAACAGAAAGTTGTGTTTGCAAATATCGATAAACTTGTGGAGGGCCAATTATGAAAGGAAGAATGATATCTCCTGGAAGAACAGAGGGGATAGCTATTGTTTCAGATGAGCCAATAGGTTTCTATGGCGGCATAGATAGTAAGACTGGTATTGTCATTGACAAAGGACATCCGCTTGAGGGGAGGTGTGTTAAAGATAAAATTCTGGTGTTTCCATGTGGTAAAGGTTCAACTGTAGGCTCTTATGTCATCTATGGGCTTAAGAAAAATGGTGTAGCACCAAGAGGCATTATTAACGAGGAAACGGAGACGATTGTTGCAACTGGTGCCATACTTGCAGGGATTCCATGTGTAGATAAGATAGATATAGAACAAATAAAAGACGGAGACACTATTTTATTAGATGCTGATAACGCATCGGTAACATTGCAATAAAAAAATACACAGAAAAATTAAAAACTAAAGAAGAGGAAATCCCATAAGATTACTGATCTGCGATATGTTCTTAATCAATTTACAGTGTGAATGTGATTTCACAAGAAATCTTTTAATCCCTCTTTGTTTGGATTTAACAAATTATTGTTTCGAATTGAAAACAGATTTTCAAGTAGAGATAGATCCGCTATGTATCCGTGGTATGCATTTTGTATAATGCCACAGAATTTTTTTGCATACTTTATATTTTCAGCAGTAAAACAAATGATCCAGTCATAGTTGCCATGAACGAAGAAGCTACTTTCAATAGTGATTCCTTCTGCTTCGGCAGATTTTTCTACTTCTCTTTTGATTATTTTTTCAGCTAAATCTTTTGTAAGCGGTGTTGTAGTTCTTTTAATAAGCACAAAATATCTTTTAACACCCGTTTTTTCATCATCAGCCACAGCTGTATATCCCCAAATCTTTTGATTCTTCTCAAGTTTATTCATAATTCTCCAAACCTTTTGTCTTGAAAAATTACATCTCTTCGCTATTTTGTCTATGCTACCCCTTGCGTTTCTCTGCAGTTCAAGAATAATTTTCTTTTCATCTTTTTCAATCTGTTTAAAGCTACTTTTAGCCATAACACACATATCTCCTATTATTTTGCAATGTTGACAACATATGTTTCTTTATAAATAGTCTCTACGAATCGTTGTAGTTATACACAAAAAATTATTTTCAACAAATCGAATAAAAATAAAAAACCGTATTATTTCACAGCCAACCCTCTGTACCCCTAACAATATAACGAAGAAAAT
>Ga0307431_1002251_pt1 | contig 10124 bp, 9 predicted proteins | sample SalMarWE160170MG_FD_202155 | JGI IMG/M metagenome (GOLD analysis project Ga0307431, IMG submission 202155) | Salt marsh sediment microbial communities from the Plum Island Ecosystem LTER, Massachusetts, United States - WE1603-170 | ecosystem: Environmental > Aquatic > Marine > Intertidal zone >... | reverse complement strand
TGCGAGCGACGTGCCCGCCATGCGAGTCCGCAAGGCGAGGCGGGCGGGAGCGAAGCAATCTCCTTCAATGTAACTACTTGAATTTACGAGATTGCTTCGTCGCTCGGCTCCTCGCAATGACAGGTGAAAAGACTTTTTACGAGTTTGTCATATCTTAGCCGTCAAAAAAGGGAAGGTCAACGCAGAAGGGAGAGCAGTGTGAAGATTGTGATGATTGGGGGAGGCGGGGCGTGTATTGTGTGTGCGAACACCCTCAGGGTTCTGGGGAATCCTGCGCAGGTCGATATCTACACGAGAAGGGATCGGACTGCCTATACCCCCTGTGAACAGCCCTTTGTGCTGAGGGGTATCATGTCCTTTGATGATATGATCTATGCACCGCCCCCGTGGTTTGAGAAAAAGCATATCGGCCTCCATACGGAATGCACGGTCGAGGCTATCGACAGGGAGAGAAAGGTTATCATGGTTGATGGGAACGAGGTGCCCTACGATATACTGCTGATCAATACAGGGGCCGTCAACAAGACGCCGGCTATACCGGGGCTCGATCCAGACAGGGTGCATTACCTCACCACGGAGCTGCGATATGCCGAGGAGATAGAATCGATTATGCCCAAGGCAGAGAGGGTCGCAATTCTCGGTGGAGGGATTATCGCACTTGAAATGTCGGAGACCTTGATCAGCAAAGGGTATCGAGCTGTTGAACTGGTTGTATCCTCAGGGAATCTCCTCTCCCAGCAACTTGATCCAGATATGGCTTCGAAGCTGGAGCCCAAGGTGAGAGCCGATGGACTCTCCGTGCACCTGTCTACGTCAGCGGTCAGGGCGGAGACGCTCAAACACGGGGTGCGGCTCTTCCTTTCAGGGGGTAAGACCATCGAGACTGACTGGGTTCTTGTTGCCAAGGGGATTGCGCCCAATACAGAGATGGCGAGAAAGGCGGGGTTGAGGATCGGCACAACCGGTGGCATTGAGGTAAATCAGTACCTCCAGACCAGTGATCCATCTATTTACGCGGCTGGGGACTGCATTGAGGGATGGCACATGGTGCACGACACCAAGTTCATCACTGCACTGGCAACGCATTCCAACAGAAACGGAAGGGTCATCGGAAGGAATATCCACTTCGGGAACACCGTTCCCTTTCTGGGCTCGCTGAATACCTTCGGGGCGGAGATCTTCGGAACCACCGTGGTATCGGTAGGCATAACCGAGCGGGCAGCCAGGGACAAGGGGGTTGAGGTTCTATCAGTGGTGAGGAAAGGGGAGACCCGGAAGAAGATGTTCGGGGGAGAGGGTTTCTGGGCAAAACTCATCGCTGATCCGGGTACGCAAACCCTGATCGGCGCACAGTTGTTGGGAACGAGAGAGGCCAGCAGGATAGGCGAGAGGATTATCTTGATGATCGGTGAGGAGATCCCGCTGGCACGGCTCTCCCAGTATGAGACCATTTTCAGTCCGCCTCTGAGCACCGCCTATGACCTGATAACAAACGAGATAGACATCCTCATTTCAGAGTTGCTAAAGAAGGGGGAATCTGTTATATGGCAATAAAGGTGGCGAGTGGTCATTGCTCCCTCCAGAGAAGTCAATCAGGGTTACACGGAAAGGGAAGAGGATAAGATGGCGAAGGTATGCGAGATATGCGGGAAGAGGCCCGTTGTTGGGAATAATGTGAGCCATGCCCACAACAAGACAAAGAGGCGATTGTATCCAAACCTCCAGACGGTGAGGATTACGGTAGGCGGTCAGACCAAGAGGATAAAGGTCTGCACCAGGTGTATCAGGTCAGGGCTGGTAGATAAGCCTGCACTTCGTAGCGTCCAGTGAGCAATCCGGACGGATCATCACCCCGCTCCATGCCGCCTCGTTGATACTGTTTTTCACATCCGCTCCACCTTTAAGACCTCCTTGATGGTCTTTATCTTGGAGATGATCTCCTTTAATTGATTATAGTCGGCAACCTCGATGGTGAATGTGGAGATACCCTTTTTGTCAACCGTGGTATGGAGTTCCGCATTGACGATATTTGCCTCGCTCTGGCTCAGTATGGTGCTGATATGGGCAAGCATGCCCTTCTTCGAGATATTGGTCACCTTGAGCCTTGCCAGGTGGCTTACCCCCTCGGAAGATTCCCACTCTACCTCTATCAGGCGGTCTGGGTCCACATCGCTCAGGTAGTGACAATTTTTCGCATGAACGGTGACCCCCCTTCCCCGGGTGATAAAGCCGATAACCGGTTCCCCTGGAAGCGGATGACAGCACTTTCCGAAGCGAATAAGAATGCCGCTCATCCCTTTCACCCGGATGCCAGCATCCTCCTTTTTCCCCTTGATCCTGTAAACGGACTTCTGGACGATGCCCTGAGAGGCATCCTCCTGCACGGGTGGTTGGGGGAGGAGTTGGTTTAACGCCTGTTTCGCCGAGATCTTCCCGTAGCCGATGCTGGCAAGAAGATCATCCATGCTATTGAGCGAGAATCTGCGGGCGACCTCCTGGAGCTGCTCGTCCCTGAAGTGCTTTGATATGCTGACGTTGGCCTTCTTGAACTCTTTTTCCAGCAAATCCCTGCCTATGGAAATGCTGTCTTGTTGCTCTTGCTTCTTGATCCATTGTTTGATCCTGGTCCTGGCCGTGGATGTCTTCACGAACTTCAGCCAGTCCTTGCTGGGTTTGTTGTTTTTCGAGGTAAGTATCTGGACGATGTCCCCATTTTTGAGCCTGTAGTCCAGGCGGACTATCCTCTCATTGGCCTTGGCGCCGATGCATGTATTTCCGATCTCCGAATGGATGCTGTAAGCGAAATCAACAGGTGTGGCATCCTTAGGAAGCGCCTTTACCTCGCCCTTGGGGGTAAACACGTAAACCTCGTTGCTCAGCAGATCCGTTCGAACGGTGTCCAGGAATTCCTTTGGGTTGGTCAGGCTCTTCTGCCATTCGAGCAGTTGACCCATCCATGGGAGTTGATCCTGTATCCCCTTTCTAGCCCCTTGTCCTTCCTTATACTTCCAGTGGGCAGCGATCCCCTCCTCGGCGATCTTGTCCATATCCCAGGTCCGTATCTGGATCTCCATCCTCTCGCCCAGCGGGCTGATCACGGTGGTGTGGAGGGACTGGTACATGTTGTCCTTGGGAAGGGAAATGTAGTCCTTGAAACGGCCGCTCACCGGCTTCCACATGGAGTGGATGAGGCCTAACACCTCGTAGCAATCCTTCACGGAGTTCACGATGATCCTGAACCCTATGATATCGTACACCTGATCAATGGCCAGGTCCTGCTCCATCATCTTCTGGTACACACTGTAGAAATGCTTGTGTCTCCCCTTTATAGCGGCCTTTATATTGGCCTCTTTTAGCTTCTGGTCGAAGGCCTCCGTTATTTCCCTTATGAATTTCTCCTGTTTCTCGTGTCTCTCGGCAATGCCGAGCCGAATGGAATCGTAGATCTTGGGATCCAGGTAGAAGAGCGACAGATCCTCCAGCGTTGCCTTCAACCAGTAGATACCCAGCCTTCCTGCGAGAGGCGCGTAGATATCAAGGGTTTCTTTGGCTATTATCTCTTGTTTCTCGGGGGGATGAAAACCAAGGGTTTGCATGTTGTGCAGTCGATCCGCAAGCTTCACGAAGAGCACCCTGATATCCGTGGCCATGGCGATGATCATCTTCCGTATATTCTCCGCCTGCTGCATCTCTTTGCTGACGAAATGGATCTTGCTGATCTTGGTGAGCCCGTCAACGATGGTTGCTACCTCTTCTCCGAAGAGGCGCAGGATATCAGAGAGTTCGGCGAGCGTGTCTTCAACGGTATCGTGGAGCAGGCCAGCGGCAACGGTCACCTCGTCCATCTTCATCTTGGTGAGAATCCCGGCAACCTCCAGGGGATGGGAGAGGTAGGGCTCGCCGGACAGGCGAACCTGTCCTTTGTGTACCTTAGCGGAGTAGACATAGGCCTTCTCTATCAGGCCTATTGCCGCAGCAGGATAATAGGTGATGATCTCAGAGGTTATGTCATTTAAGCGAATCATAGAGGCTCTGTACCGTTTCGCTTATTGCCTTGGGGGCCTCTTGTACGGGAATGAGATCGAGTTTCGGGCCGGATCGCAGTTTGATCTCTACAGAATCCTTGTGGAGGGTCCTCGTACTGACGGTGACCCTCACGGGCGTGCCAAGGAGGTCGGCGTCCTTGAATTTCAAGCCCGGCCTTTCATCCCTGTCGTCGAGAAAGGCCGAAAGGCCCTCCTCGTTCAGTTTCCTGTACAGTTGTTCGGCCACCTCTTTCACCCGGGACTCATGGAGCTCGAGGGGCAGTATGGTAACCTCGAAGGGGGATATGGATACCGGGAAGATGATGCCATTGTCGTCGTGACACTGTTCTATGGCGGCAGCCACGGTCCTGCCGATCCCTATGCCGTAACATCCCATGATTATGGGATTTTCATGGCCGTTCTTATCTAAGATGGTGGCCTTGAGGGCATTGCTGTACTTGACCCCGAGCTTAAAGACATGGCCGACCTCTATGCCCTTGCCAAAGCGCAGCTTCCTTCCACACCGTGGGCATGGGTCTGAAGGGGTGATCATCCGTAAATCCGCGTAGTGATCCACACGGAAATCCCTTCCCTCGTTCACGTTGCGCACGTGCCTATCTTTTTGATTCGCCCCCATCACCATGTTCTTCATGCCTTTTAAGGAAAGGTCGGCCAGTATCTTTACCTTGAGCCCCATGGCGCCCGCAAAGCCCATTGGTGCACCGGTGACTTCCAGGACCGTGTCGGGGTCCGCCATAACAAGCTCTTCTGCATTCAGGGCATTTTTTGCCTTGGTCACATTCACCTCATGGTCGCCCCGCACCAGGAGCGCCACTGGTTCACTCTCTGTTTGATAGATGAGGGTCTTGACCACATGTTGGGGGCCAATAGAGAGAAAGTTCGTGATCTCCTCGATGGTTCTCATGCCGGGCGTATCAACGATCTCAATTTCCTTTTCCTCATCAGATCCTGATGGGATTTCCCCTTGTTCTCCCACCTCGGCCTTTTCCAGGTTCGAGGCGTAGGTGCAGTTCTGGCAGCTCACGATATCATCCTCGCCGGTATCCGACAGCACCATGAACTCATGGGAGTAGCTGCCGCCGATAGGGCCTGAATCAGCCTCTACTGCCCGAAATTTCAGGCCGCACCGCCTGAAGATCGCCTCGTAGGCCCTATACATCTTTTCATAGCTTCGATTGCACCCTTGTTCATCAACATCGAAGCTGTATGCGTCCTTCATGATGAATTCCCGGGCCCTCATAATTCCGAATCTCGGCCTAATCTCATCCCTGAACTTGGTCTGGATCTGGTAGAGGGCAAGGGGAAGCTGTTTGTATGAATGGATCTCCCTTCGCACGAGGTCGGTGATGACCTCCTCATGGGTGGGACCCAAGCAGGATTCCCTGTTGTGCCGATCTCTGAACCTCAAAAGTTCCGGCCCGTAGTAGTTCCATCGGCCGCTCTCCATCCATAGCTCACCAGGCTGGACGCCGGGGAGCAGGAGTTCGATTGCCCCGGCCCTGTTCATCTCCTCCCTGACAATGTTTTCAACCTTCTTGAGGGCCATCAGCCCATAGGGGAGGTATGAATAGATGCCTGCAGCGAGCTTTCTGATCATGCCTGCCCTGAGCATCATTTGGTGACTTATAATCTCGGCCTCGGCAGGCACCTCTTTCAATGTGGGAATAAAGAATTCGGAGAATCGTCTTGAGTTGCCTTCCATATCATTTCACCATCTTTCTGACTTCATCAATGAGCGCCCTGGCCAGGTCGTGTTCCGCTACCTTTCTCACTATTTTCCCCTTCTTGAACAAGGTGCCGTAACCCTGTCCGCCGGCAATGCCGACATCGGCCTCACGTGCCTCCCCGGGCCCATTCACGGCGCATCCCATGAGAGCTACCTTGACAGGGGTAGTGATCGAGGAGAGGGCATGTTGGACTTCCTCCGCCAATGAGAAAAGATCTATTTGGCATCTCCCGCAGGTAGGGCAGGATATGATTTCCACCCCCCTTTGCCTCAAGCCCAATGCCCTCAAGATCTCATATGCCACCCTCACCTCTTCAACGGGATCACAGGTGAGCGACACCCTCACCGTATCTCCTATGCCTTCCGAGAGCAGCATCCCTATCCCTAAGGTGTTTTTTACCGTCCCTGAGATGAGGCTGCCGGCCTCGGTAACGCCCAGATGGAAGGGGTAATCCAGCTTTTCCCCGAGAAGCCGGTAGGCCTCTACCGTGTGAGAGACGTTGGATGATTTCAGGGAAACCTTAAGGAGCCGGAAATCCAGATCCTCCAGCATCCCTATAAGTCCTATAGCGCTCTCAACCATAGCCTCGGGCGTTGGATGGCCGTAAGTCTTCAGGATAGATCTGCTCAAGGAACCGGCATTCACTCCTATCCTTATGGGAACAGCACGATCTCGCGCTGCGCTGACAACCTCCTTTACCTTTCTCCTTCCTCCAATATTGCCCGGATTCAGCCGGAGCCCTTCGGCGCCGTTCTCGATGGCAGCAAGGGCCAGCCTGTAGTCGAAATGGATGTCCGCAATAATGGGCAGGGAGATCTGGGCCTTGATTTCCTTTAACGCTGCGGCTGATTCCATATCCGGAACCGCCACTCGAACGATCTCGCATCCGGCATAGGTCAACCGCTTTATTTGATGCACCGTGGCAACAACATCCTTGGTCGGGGTGTTGGTCATGGATTGAACTACCACAGGGGCCTCGCCGCCTATGGGAATCCCACCTAAGGTTATCTGCCTGCTAGCGCGTCTCTTCATAGAAGATAAGGGCAATGGGGATACTCCATGTTTCGATCAATGTTGTTCTACCAGAGGGCAAAGGCTTCATGCGCTTGGCACCGCACATTCGTATTCTTTCGTAGATACCATGCTATCCAGGAAGATATTAGTGAGCGGGGTGAGGGCTGACTGGCAAATTATAGACGGATGCGGGATTCAAAGGGGTTATCCCTGTCTGTTGCATAACGACGTACCAGAATTTTATATAACGGTAACCGCATCCTTTCCTCGTTGCCGGCCCTCTGTAAGGCGAGTCATGCTCCAGGCCCGAGCGAAAAGTTACAAAAAGATCCCGAACCCTGCTTCCCTATCCCTCAATCCATGCGTTCGAGCGCAATGCCTGCAAGGACACCCTAAATATCAATACATTATATCTGAAGTTACCCAAAAAGATGAACCATGTCAAGACGATTTTCACGAGAACATGGCCTTTCGCCTGCTCTTGCTCGGTGCATTCACTTCCCGGGTTAAAGGCGGTCATCCTTTCTTCCCTCCAAGCGAAACCCTACCCAGGCAGAAGATGATCTACCGAGGGGACCCAACTATGAAGAAAGCTGCTGAGAGAACAGCAGTGATCATAGCTCTGCCACATGAGGCAGGGAGATCATGTGCCTGGATCAGGGAAGGGACTCTTTTAAGCCAGAGGGGATTCCGAGATGAAACGGGCAATGACCGACGATTTAGGCTTGCACAGGGGAGGCGAAGTTTGCTACAATATCAACAAGTTCTTAGAATCAGTATAAGATGTAGGTAGCCCCTGTTGGTCTGCCTTGATCATGGAGAGGCTACTGGTTTAAATAATCGAGTTGACGAACGATCTTTGAGAGAGGGAGGAGCATATGCCCGAGGATGAAATTCAGGGTGCGGGATTTACGATTAAGGATAGGAGAACCTTTGACACCGAAGGTAAGGTAAAGGAGGAGGCGAAGGAACAAGGAAAGAAGGAGGAGAAGGCGGGGGAGAGGAAGGAGAGGGAATCTACTCCTTTGCCGGAGGTCAATTTCTCTTCCTTTGTTCTCTCTCTCAGTTCATCCATCCTCCTTCACCTTGGGGAGATTGCGGACCCGCAGTCAGGGGAAAAAAAGAAGGACTTGGCGCTGGCGAAACAGACGATCGATATTATCACGATACTCAAGGACAAAACCAAGGGAAACCTCACGGATGATGAGCAGAAACTCCTGGAATACCTTCTCTACGACCTGCGCATGCGATTTGTAAAGGCAAGCCAAGAGTGATGGCCCCCACGAGATCGAATGAAGGATCGAACTCCCCGCTCTTTACCCAATCATGCTGTCATCGAGAAGTTCGCCCCGGCAAAGCTCAATCTTTTTTTAAGGATTACAGGGCTGAGGGACAACGGGTATCATGAGATAACGTCGTTGTTTGTACCCGTGGCCCTCTATGATACCCTGAGGATCAGTAAACGAGAGCCGGGCCTTGAGATTCATTGTAGCGGAAGAAAGGTGCCAAGGGGGAGTGCGAACCTGGTCCATCGTGCGGCAACCTATTTTTTTGAGACGACAGGAATCGATGAAGGCGCAGAGGTCAGGCTCACAAAGAATATACCCGTTGCCTCCGGTCTGGGAGGAGGCAGCAGCGATGCAGCGGCGACACTGCTTGGGCTCAATCAATTGTGGGGCAAGCCCCTGAAAAAGGGAGGACTCGAGGAAATAGCCCTCTGCCTTGGGGCCGATGTTCCGTTTTTTCTCCTGCAGAGGCCGGCAGTAGCGCGCGGTATCGGCGAGATCCTCCGACCCATCGAAGGGCTTCCCTCTTTTTGGTACGTGATCGTGAGTCCCCCCATCATGGTCTCAACGGCATGGGCCTATAGCAAGGTCAAATTAGAGTTGACAAACAAAGAGGATTTGAATAAAATAGATTCTTTTGAAAAAGCAGACACCAATATCCCAGATATGCTTTCCAATGATCTCGAGAGCGTGACCTTTGGAAAGCACCCATTTCTTCGTTCAATTAAGACTTCCTTAATTGAGTTAGGTGCTCTTGGGTCCTTGATGAGCGGCAGCGGCCCGAGCATCTTCGGTCTTTTTAACTCTGAAAAAAAGGCCCAAGAAGCTGGGAAGATACTCGCAGCGGATACGAGAGGAGACGTGTTTGTCGTCAAGGGGCTGAGTTAGATATCCGCGCTGGGCGGGCTCATTGCAGATTGAAAAACCGAAATGAAGGTGCATTCTTCATTTTTTTTGGGGTGTCGTCAAGCGGTAAGACACGGGCCTTTGGAGCCCGCATTCGGAGGTTCGAATCCTCCCACCCCAGCCAAAGAAATGAATATCGGCAAGGCAGAGAAGAAAGCGGGATAACAGATGAACGAGCCTTACGAGGATCTGAAGCTATTCGGGGGCACTTCCAATATAAAACTCAACAAAGAGGTGTGTGATTACCTCAGCATCCTTCCCGGAGCACTGGTGAACAAGACCTTCAGCGATGGAGAGATTAGGGTTGAGATCGATGAAAACGTAAGGGGAACAGATGCCTTTATCCTTCAGTCTACCTGTAGCCCCGTGAATGATAATTTGATGCAGCTTTTGATAATCACCGATGCGCTCAAGAGGGCATCTGCCAGAAGTATAACCGCGGTAATCCCTTACTATGGTTATGCGAGGCAGGATCGGAAGGTGAAACCGAGGGTGCCCATAAGCGCGAAGCTCGTCGCGGACCTGATTACGGTGGCAGGAGTGAATCGCATGATCTCGATCGATCTTCATGCGGGACAGATTCAGGGCTACTTTAACATCCCGGTGGATAACCTCTTTGCAGCTCCAGTGCTTTTGAACTACATCCGGAAGCATTTCGAAGACAATCTCGCGATCATATCGCCCGATGCAGGGGGTGTGGAAAGGGCGCGAGCCTTCGCAAAGAGGCTTAATGCCTCATTGGCTATTATAGATAAGAGAAGGGAAGAGCCCAATGTCGCCGCAGCCATGAATATCATTGGGGAGGTAAAAGGCAAGACAGCCGTTATCCTGGATGATATGATCGACACGGGGGGAACGCTTGTTGAAGCTGCGAATGCATTGTTTCATAAGCAAGTAAAACACGTATATGCCTGCTGCGTTCATCCAGTTCTATCAGGCAATGCAGTTCAGAGGATAGAGGAATCCATGATCGAATCGCTTGTGGTAACCAACACGATTCCACTCGCCAAGAAGGCCGCACGGTGTCCCAAAATTACGGTAGTGTCCGTAGCTGAGATCTTGGGAGAGGCAATAAAACGGGTGTACTTCTCGAAATCCGTTAGTTCCCTGTTTGTGTAGGCATGTAAAAGGCGCATGGTGTTCTG
>Ga0307431_1002249_pt1 | contig 10134 bp, 9 predicted proteins | sample SalMarWE160170MG_FD_202155 | JGI IMG/M metagenome (GOLD analysis project Ga0307431, IMG submission 202155) | Salt marsh sediment microbial communities from the Plum Island Ecosystem LTER, Massachusetts, United States - WE1603-170 | ecosystem: Environmental > Aquatic > Marine > Intertidal zone >... | reverse complement strand
CTCTCAATGCCGATGGGAAACGAGAGCGGAAGTCCGGACCCGCATCCTGCAGGGTTAGCCGGGAGGTTTCTTATGCTGCGAACTTCGGCGGGCTGGTGAGGATGCTGAAAACCAACTCTGAGGCCGCGCGAGGGCGTTTTCGAGACCTTCGCGTGGGCGACGAGGTCGCACATGAATACATCTCGTTCATCCACAGGTGTTTTCCGAACGAAGAGAGGAATCAGTACCGAGTTCGAGAGTGGCGCTCAGTGGCAAGCGAGCTAGGCATCGATACCGCCGGACTCAGCTTGGATAACCTGGCCCGGGCGGTGCGGGAGGCTGCTCCAAATTACCAAGAGCTACTGCGCTCGGTCGTCGAGATGGGTGAATAGAGGTAGCTCCGTCCGAGTGCCCGCTGGCTTTCGCCTGACGGTGAAATCGCCGGATGGGAGCGGGTTGGGGTCTGAATCCGCAGTCAAGTTCGCTTGCTCCCACTCGGGCAGCACGGGACGACCCCCTGACTCCAACGATGCCATAAGAGCATCCAGCACAGCGGCAGGTAGTCTCGACAGCTGGGCTGCCAGCGCACGCCTGTAGTGGGTTTGCTCCTCTAGAAAGCGGGCGAGCATACGCTGCTCCTCTGGAGGGGGCAAAGGAACCTCGATATCAAGAAGATCTTGGAGCTCGAGGCGCGGGAGAGCTGATCCCGTCTGCAAAGCTGCGACGTATGGGTGTACGTATCGCGACGCGAGAAGCGCGCGGAGGAGGTGGGGGTCGACCTGCCGATGCGGGACGAGGACATAGAACTCGCCGGAACAGATGCCGTTTGCTACAGATCCGCTCGCCAAGTAGACCTTGTTGAGATACGGCCTAAGCCTTCCATAGAGAATGTCGCCTTGGCGGAAAACCTTTGACTTAGAGCGGATCTCTTTGCCGTACTTGGGTTGGAAATCCAGCAGGTCGCCAGTAACCGGCTGAATGTTTTCCAGACCGATGTAATTGAAGAGGTGTTCTGGATAGTCTTGAGGGTTGAGTGCCTCCTGCCGCTCCTCTACGAGCTCGCGGAGCGGACCCCACTCGAACGGTGAACTATGCCGCTGCGTTGGCTCGCCGCAGAAGAGCTCCACCCGCCAGCGTGACCGGTTACGCATCTCGCGAAATGAGACACTGCCCACCCACATCGCTTACCAGCCTTCCAATGCGAGGAACCTGAGAAACGCATCAGCAACTTGATCAAGCTCTGAACCGGCACGCGACCTGCCCGTCGAGTCGTAGCCCACATTATCAACCCGAGCGATGAAGACCGGGTAGTCACTGTCTCTGCTCTCTCCGTGCTTCCACTTCCGCGCAAAGAGGATACTGGTCTTGATCGCAGCTCCAAAGGGTTGAAAGGTCTCGATCGGCAAGCTTACGATCCCTCGCACCTTCGCCTGGACCTCGAGCCAATCCCTAACATATCTCGTATTCCGGTTTGCAAGGACACCGTCCGGAAGGACAATGCCGAGCCGCCCCCCCGGCCTGAGGAACTGGATGCATCGCTCTAGACCCAACACTTCCACGGGGGCGGCACCTCTCTGCTTGGCCAGGGTGAATGGAGCCAATAGCCGCAAGGCTTCCTGGCCCAGAATGGAGCCGAATGGCGGGTTCGTCAGAATCAAATCGAATGATTCGGGCTTCAGATCCAGGTAGTTCTCGAAGGCAAGAAGAGCGTCAGTGCAACGTATGTTGCTGTGGCCATTGCCCCGTAACCACATATCCGCCATCGCGATGCGAACCATTTGCTCGCTTTTCTCAATTCCGTGCAGCCTGCCGAACGCGAAATCGTGAAGTATCTTCCCAGAATGGCCTCTCGCCTTATCCCTGACGTGCTGCAAGGCGGCACCGAGAAAATGGCCAGACCCGCAGAATGGATCGAGTATCCAGTCATCAACGCGCGGGTCAGTGACCGCGACCGCGAAACGGATAACAGGGTCAGGGGTGAAGTACTGGCCCATCCCTGCTCGGATAGCGGGCCCTACCACTTTCTGGAAAGCTCTGCCCTTGACGTCCGTCCCGGATCGACCGAGATCGTATTCCTGAAGGGTCTCAACCACTTTGGCCAGCGCAGGGCTACTCAGCCGCATGCCCGAGCCGAACACGCCAGGCGAGCGATCATAGTCCGGTACCTTCCGCCGAAACACCCGTGCGTCATGTTCTGTGGCTTCGCGATAGACGTGCCTCACGGATGCGGCGAACTCTTCCGTACACCCATAGATCCACGCTTGCATTCGGGGTCGCCCCTGAGAATCAGGGTGCGCCTCATCGTAGAGCTTCGCATAGACCACCTTGCACAGCTCATCCAGAGCCTCACCTGCATGCATGCCGTCAATATCTCTGATATGACTGTGAGCCTCGAAGAACACGTTCTCAAACCTCTCATTGAGGGGAACCATCGGTTGACCGGCAGGAGACCGATGCGTTCGCGGGAGCGCATCCACAGAATCGAGTCTCACCACGCAGCGAGGTGATGGCAGACCTCGACCGGAGTAAGCGTCGATGTCCAAGATATAGTCAAACTTGCTAGCTTCGAACCGCTTCCTGACCACACGCGTTCGCTCTTCGGTACCGTCTGTGCTCATGCCCATAGCGGTGTCAGGCATCGCCAGCAAGCCGTTCCTCAGTCGCTGCTCCGGATCGACGTCGGCTCGCTGCCGGCAGGCTACTATCAAGATGAAGGGATGATTCCATTGCGTCAGAATCGATATGTCCGCGAAGTCATCGCGGTTGGATTCCTCTGGCAGGACGTGTCCTGAAAGGATACGGCTGCCGATCCATTCCAGCGAATAGCCGTAGGATGCCACCAGTTCCCTCAGGAGCCATTGGCGAACGTATTCGACCAGTTCGAGCTCGGGCTCACTCCGAGCAATGCGCTGGCGCATCCGCAGCTCAGCTATCGACGTCAACCACCAGTCCTCAGGCTCAACCCGGTAGAATGGTCTCAGCCGCACTTGTGCTAACCCCAGCGATTCAGCCTATAGGCGTTTCTGTCTCGCGTCGCTCGGTAGAGATGCGCTCGAACATGCGAGCTAATTATAGTGGCAGTTTGACCGCTTGTCAATCCCGAACCGTCGCAAAGTCGACGCATCCCCCAACGCCTCTCGCCACCCGCTCCCCCCTCGAAACGCATCTTACCGCTCTGTCCACAACCAGGGCAATCTCCGGCTCTTACATTGCAGAGCCCTCCCTATTGCCCAGTTCAGCCCGATGACATACACTCACGAGAGCTTGACCTCTCACTTGAACTCGCGATGAGATTCCCGGCAATCAGTGATCCGAACATCAGACGCAAAGTTCTCTGCTACATAAGAGTAAACGGCTCCATCACCAACCGGGAGTGCCGACAACTGCTAGGCATCGGGTACGACGAGGCAATAGCGCTGTTCAACGCCATGGTGAGCTCCGGAGAGCTCGTCCGGATCGGGAAGACTGCCAGCACAAGATACGTTCTGCCGAGCCAAGCCTAGGGCCGGGGGCATCCCCTTATCCTCGACCCTAAGGCCACGCTTGGGAGGGTGCGTGGGACTTTCACATCGGTGGCTACCAAGTCTGCCACAAATGGCTGAAGGATCGTCGCGGCGACCTACTCTCACCCGAGGATATCGCCCACTATCAGGTCATGGTGTTTGACCGTGATCGGTGGCATCCGAATACGACCAACTCACTCTCAGGCTCGCACAACGTCCGATGCAGGAACTAGGCGCCTGCCAGATTCCCTCGGGCGATCTTCTGTAATCGGAGAGAGCCTGCCCGCGGAGCAGGAGATCGCTGAACGGCTTACAAGCTCCATTGGGCGTCAATACCGGGTGGTCCGCCGCACCTCGGTCGGCCGTTCCCCGCAGAGCCGTTGAGGACTTCTCGACGAATTCCGCCAAGAACAAGGAGATCGATCACTTCGGCCACAGACTCCCCCGTTGCCATTCCCATACGAACAAATCAAACGCTGCAGGTGGAGCAGCCAACTCGCGACACCACTGGAGAAAAGCCTCCTCCACCAAGTCGTAATCTCGCGGGAGCTGGATATCGTGCCCGACACGGCCTGCTTCGGAAAGGGCTCGCACAAGATGAACGTCCAGTACCGCCAATTGCTTAGCCCAACCCAGATTACGCAGGAGCCAGCTTGCCGTCTTCGGGCCGATGCCTGGACAACGACACAGGAACTCCCGACGATCCTTCTCGGAGGCCAACGTCAGAAGGCATTCATCTAATGGGTTGTGCAGCTGCAGCCAGTGCCGTGCACTAACAATCAGCATTGCTTTGCGCCGAGGAAAGCGGTATCGTCGGAGGGTCCCATCGCGACGCGCCGGCTCAAACCTGGCAAGGGACAACATTGACACTATTGCCTCGAACAACTCGTCGTCGTTCCACCTTTCGGCAAAGGGCTCCAGCTCAGCCACAGCCTCGGCTGCAGACCGGTTGTGCTCATACGTGATGCCAAAGCCTCCGAGCAGGCAGAAGAGGATTTCGCGCTCCGGATCACGGCAGCCCAGCGTAGTCTTTGTCTCAATCGCCTGGCAGAAGAGGTCGCCACAGGTGCACCAGGCCTCCTCGATGGAGAGTCCGTCCTTCGTGGGCTCCGCTTCGAGAGGTTCATTCAGCCCGTTGACGCTCGAGCGGTAAGATCGCCGCGCCGGACCGTGGCCGAGCAACTGACGCCTCATTCGAAAAGAGCCCGCCAGTCAGCGATTGACTGACTCCTAGACATCATCTCCCCGAGCTGCCGGAGACTGCGCGACAAGCTACGTCGGGCGGGCGAATTCGCTGACCCAAGCTCTTCATCCACATAAAGCGACTGCCCAGTTACGTCCCGCCTTGGACGCAGCACATCGCTGCTCGCGCGCTCAAACAGCCTCGTCACCATCGCCTTTGGCGTTCGGGGTCCCGAGTAGTCGCTGAATGCAGCAACCGCGAGGGCCTCCACGTGGCATCCACTCGGGCTATCCTCACGGAGTCGATTCGCCAATATCGCCTTCGCCAACTTGATGGCTGGCACAACCGCGCCACCCTGGCGCTTATTGCTCTCAGTGAGCCGGCTGGCAAACTCTCGAGGTCGGATCTCAGTCCAAGAACCACCGTCTGCTGACGATATCGAGATTCTGCCGGCGCGTTGTACCGCGGGTAGTAGTTGGATTTCAGTTCCATCGCGATATTCAATCGTTACGGCCATCTTGCCAACACGGATTTCCCGGATTTCGCCCTGCGGAAGGCATCGTGTCAGCGTATCTCGTAATTTCTCACGTACATTTGCGGGACTCATGTCGGCCAACGATTCGTCGCTTAGGACCACCAGGGAGTCGATGTCACTGAGGCCATCGACATAGGTGTGCTTGGCTACGGATCCGCCGAAGAGGAGGTGATCAACGGGTTCCATGCGCTCTTCCAGCGCATGCTCGATCTGCTCCAGATAGCGGTTGACCTTGTCCGTATCCCGGTCGTTGAAACCGGCGAGTTCCTGCTGCAAATACGAATTGACTTCCGCGTCGATGTGGCTCTGCTCAAGTCGCCGCCGAGCTTCTTCGCGCAAGAGCCGCGAGTCACGGGCGCTGAGGTAGCTGCCTCCTCCTCTACTTCCCATGACGTCCTCTCCCTTTCAGCCGCTCCTCAAGGCGCTCGTAGACAGGTCTGAGATCTTCTCCTCTAGGGCCGATCTTAGACCAATCACCACCCTGATCTGCGAAAAGACGTAAGCCTTCGGTCAGGCCCCGCAATGCATCGAGGTTCTGCAACGAAATCATATTCATCGCCAGTTTCTCCCGTTTGCCCGTTTGCCCATCGAGGATCGTCGCCTCCTCTCGGTTTACGGCCAGTCCGTCTCGGTACGCATACCGAAGCCATCCAAGCCCGTCAAAGACCTCGCCGCCCGCGGCGAAGTAGAGAGGCGTATGCAAAGGATCAAGTCCTCCGAATACCTGAATTGGTGACGAGACATCAGCCTCATCGAGTTTAGTTCGTAGGCTTGCCAAGGTCACCAGGCGATCTAGGATGCTGTCTCCGAGCTCTTTCTCTGTCACGCCGATCAGATCGAAGCACCGAAGGTTCTCAACGTCGTCCCCCGAAAGCCCCTTCAGATGGTGAAACCGCGACCCACCAGGTCGCTTCAACAGGATCGCAGACGCGAAGCGCGGGCGACCGGCAAAGAAATCTTGAGCCTGCGCAATCTGTTCTCTATATGGACCTTCATGGTCCCAACTGACAACGACTGCACGGATGTCGTTGTCCAGCCCATCGATGGTCTTCTCGAAATCCGCCTTTTCCCATTCGTTCGGCGAGTTCAACCCCTCAATGAAGGCCCCGCCGAGCGCGCTTCCGGCCTTCTCGTACCACCCGCTGTCGATGATCAGCACACCCAGTTCCGCATACCGTGACCGAGCAAACCCGACCCGCAGTGCCTCACTATCTGTCAGAAGGCCGTAGCAGATGTCGTAGGCAGAGATTAGCAGTGCCCAGTCTATTCCCCACAGGAGATTATGGCTATGTACTATGGAGCACGCAGCCGGCCTTATCTTGCCCGTTTCCTCATCCTCGAACTCGAGCGGACCGAGCGCCCGACTTGACAACGCTGGCACGAGCAGCGGCGTGTCAAACTCGATGCCCTTGCTCAGTCGGATTTTACGACTACGTGCGAGCACCTGGCGCCTCCAGGCTGAGCGCTTGTCGATCGAGGCATGAGCGACACCTCCCGCAGGGTACGTTGCCGGCCTCGCAACTGTAGGTTCGCCGAATAGGAACGTCGAGCGCGAAAGCGAGTCGGCAGATGTCGCGCTTGGTCCAGTCGATAAACGGCGCAGCCAGCGAGATGGAGCCCCCCGCGTGGAAATCGAACGAGCGCTGCATCAGCTCCACAAACTCGCGACTGCAGTCGCGGTATCCGGTTCCAGCGTGGATGCCGATCATTATTGTTCCGGACGGCGCCCCGAATTCGAGCAGTGCCGTCTGGAGCAGGAACGCATTGCGTCCTCGGACTTCACCGGCACCGAAGTGACGTGATCTGTACCGCACGACTTGCAGGCAGATACCTAGGTCGGAGCAGATCCCAGTTACGGCGGCTTCTTCCGCTGTGGCTGCTGCTTGTCCGTAGTCCACAAATAGCGCCTTTGGCGTCATTCCCTCTGCTCGTGCAAGCGCGAGAAGGGCCGAGGAGTCTATGCCTCCGCTCGCGAGGACCAGGGCCGATTCGCAAACGGGCATCACGTCACCCCTCAAACCCACGAGTTCAGTCTGTTCACGCTCGTCTTGACAAGCCCACGCCCTTGAGGCAAGGTTCCTACTCCACAATCGGCGGCATGTCAATGTGACGCTCGAACCAATCAAGATAACCTTTCACACGGTCCTCTGATGTCGCCGTCTCCTCCCAGAAGTACGTCGGAAGCTTGTCCGGGTCGAACGGGAGTTGCGTTCCCTTCTTCGCGCTGATCATAACGCGGCGGTGCCGTCCCAACGCATAGCCGAGTTCCATTGTGCAATTCGGGCGAACATCAGTAAGGTCGACCACAACCAGGCTGGCCTTATGAAGAGTTTCGAATATCTCGACATTCATGAAGGCCGCCAGGGGTGGATCGCGACCCACTTCATGAGGCGTGAATCCCTTCTCGACCACGACGGGATCCACTACGTTCCGAAAGAAATGTTCGACCGCTCGGAAGGAGTCGCTCTCACGATCCAGCAGGCGCGCGTAGAACGCGAGCGGCGGCTGCAAGTCTTCAAGCAGTTTCACCAGCGCTGCGGCCAGGGCATCAGGGTCGCTAGCCCGGTCCAAGCGCAAGGCCGAGAGACGAGCAGCTGCGCCCCCTACTCCACCACGTAGCGAGAAAAAGGTGCTGACTTCATTCAACGCGCAGTCGTGAAGATAATTGCTGCCCCCTTTTCCATCATCTACAATAGCTCCAAGCTCGCAGCGAATAGGAATCACCGGCTTGCCATCCTCCAAGTAGAGCTCCGCAAGCTGTTCCGAACCAGCGCCCCCACTAATGGCAACCAGAATATCGCCTCGAAGCGCTTGCAGTGCTCGTATGGTTCCACCCATGCGCCAGCCCGGGGGAGCCGTGTCAAGCTCGAAATCACTTCGCTCTCTGATCTTTGTCCAGACCCCCCTCCGCCCGTCCGGAATCTTCTCCAGGGCGCGCTGGCTTGCCACCACGCGAAATCTCCCCATTCGTCCTCCAGGCCAGTTCGGCGCCGGGTCTGGTGCTTCGGCTAGCGTCTCAAGAATCGTCCAGTCGAATACGCAGGGCTGGCCGCTCTTACCTATAGGCTCGTCACCGATCCCTGCAACCAAACCACCGCCAGCCTCGATTATCAACCTGACCCCCTCACCGATCATCTTATGGGCGGTGGTCAGCAGCTTACCGTCCGCGTCTACCGCGGCGCTGCCCGCAATGTGAACACGTCGGCCCCTAATACTCACCCACGCCTCCGGCAATTGTCAGCTCGTGATGCCCCTCGCTATGGCTTCCCCCATGACTTCTCGGCCTGCCGGCCGATCCCCATCTTTCTACCCCACACCTGAGGCGCCCTTCACCCCAATCGGCCCCATCGGACTAGCGTGCCAAACCATCGCCCCAGAGTACAATGTGCAAGCGTGGCGATATGCCGTATCCATGGGCAATTGCCAGCTCCCACAGCAACTTCGTGCGCTCAAGCACCACATCCCCACTGACCCCTTCTGGCATCAGGAAGACCCTCTCGCCCAATATTCCATGACGCTGGACGAAAGCAGTCACTTCCTCAACATCGGCCGCCTCACAAACCACGAATTTGAACCACGCAGCTGGACTCTGGACAAACGCCCCGAGGGCGATCGGCTTCTCTCTCCTGTCCACCGTCTCCCCGGAGTTGTTCAGTTTGGGCGATACATTCCATTGGGAGACGTTCTCCAACAGTTCCGGAGCTGGTGCTACTGTCCCATTCGTCTCCACCTCAAGCCTATGGCCAACTGCCCTCAGGCGTTTGGCAAGCGTAACCAAACGAGCCATCTGCAGAAGCGGCTCACCGCCGGTGACCACAACGTTCTCAAGCCCGTTCCTCGAAACCGTCGCCACAATCTCGTCAACGTTCACGCTCATCGTCCGACTCTCGCGATCGAACCTTGCCCAATCCCACGTGTACGCTGTATCACACCAGCGACAGCGGAGGTTGCACATTGCCAGCCTAACGAACGTGCTCGCTCTACCGACCGATGGACCCTCTCCCTGAATAGACTTGAAGATTTCTGGCTCGCCGGACGGCATCCGACTGACGAGAAGCGTCTCTTCCATGTGTCCCCCCGCACACCGTCCTTCTACCGTTCTTTGGATCGGGCAACCACAGTTAGTATAGCCCTCCCGACAAGAGCGTAAAAGCTTGCTTTCTGCGCTGACGGCCTGAGCCAAGCCTCTTCCCACCATCTCCCCCCGAGCCCAGCGCGCGTCGCAGAACTGACACGCCCGCTGTCATCCAGTCTTCGTCACCGGCCGGACTGGAGTTCTTGGACAGGCTCCTGGGCTTCGATACCTGCTCGCAGCTTCCCAAGGGACGCGCACTAGCAAAGAGGAAAATCCGCGGCAGAGAGGCGCAAGGCGGCTGGCTAGCGCGAACTCGACCGCCCTGCAATGAAAAGTAGCATCAGAACCTGGTCAGCCAAACACCGGCTTGCCGTTGATCTCCATGAGCGGCCTCGGCGCAGCGGGGATCAAGTAGTGAACAGGCTCATCGCCTGGGTGCTGAAACACCCACTTGTGGCTGTATCCAGCGACGAGGGAATTGACGAACAACACGTTGTCCTTGACTAGCGCTATCGCCCGTTCCTGCAGGGTACCAGGCGGCGCGAGTGCCAGGACATAGTGCCTGTCGAGCGGGTAGTAGACTTCCTCGGCGTTCGCGATTCCGACGCCCACGTAACGGCTCATCTCCGTCGGTCTGCTGTACCACACCACTGGGTGATCACTCGTGATGAACGTCGCGGTCTTGCAATCGCCTACCAGCCAAGCGCGGGCAGCGATCACCGGCGCGACCTGCGTAGCAACGCTGAGCATGACCTTGATGTGCTCATTTTGGTGGGGAACGAATTCATACTTGTCCGGGTTCTCCACCACGTCCATGATCTCCGCGACTGCTTCATCTGTCGGTTCGAGTCCCTTTTCC
>Ga0307431_1002247_pt1 | contig 10136 bp, 7 predicted proteins | sample SalMarWE160170MG_FD_202155 | JGI IMG/M metagenome (GOLD analysis project Ga0307431, IMG submission 202155) | Salt marsh sediment microbial communities from the Plum Island Ecosystem LTER, Massachusetts, United States - WE1603-170 | ecosystem: Environmental > Aquatic > Marine > Intertidal zone >... | reverse complement strand
TGATCCCCTTGGCACCTACCTTGTCGGCGAGCTGCAGGAGTTCAGGGTCCTGAGCCGCCACCACGATCATCTCAGAGAGAACCGGTTCATGCCCATGGACAACGATGTTCACCTGATCCTTCTCCAGTGTACCCAGGTTACAGGTGGCCCTTATGGGCGCGGGAGTCCCGAAGAGAATGTCTTGGAGCTCGGTGGCGATCATTGACCCACCCCAGCCGTCGGAGAGGGCGCAGCGCAACCCCTGCTTCATGATGTTCCGATAATCGGTATCGACGCCCATGTGAGTGCGGTGCATGATCTCGACGATCTCGCGGTCGATGCCACGGGGCATAATCCCCAATTCCTGCCAGCGCTCGACCCTTCTTTTGGGCGCGCGGTGTGCTAGCTCCAGCTCTCCTTCCTGCTGGCCAAAGTTGGCTAGGGCCCGCTCGGCCAGGGCTATGGCGATCTCTCGATCGCTGGCACCATTGAGCCCAATCCCGTAGACGTTCGCTACCTCACGGAGCTTAACCGGATCCTTAATCTCATAATCGCTTGACTCATCCTGGGCCGCCAACAGGAGCGCATGGGCTACATCTCGTCCGTGATCAGAGTGGGCCGCCGCACCCCCTGCGATCATCCGAATGAGGTTCCGCGCGGCGATCGTGTCCACGTTAGCTCCGCAGATCCCATGATCTGTTCTTCCCGGGATGATCCGGCAGGGTCCCATGCTGCAGATCCGACAACAGACCCCCTCTATTCCGAACTTGCACTGGGGCTGCATCGCCTCAAAGCGATCCCATGCGGTGGTGTACTGGTTTTCTTCAGCGACTTTCAGCATTTGTTGAGAGGCTTTGTCGATGCTTCTTAGCCTTTCCTGCGTCACCTTCTCCTCCTTCTAAAGTCCACGCCGTGCCTGGAAGGCTCGCACGTAGGAATCGCTATAGATTTCTCTGTTTAGGATCAGCTCTGCCGTTACAATCGCCGCCATGAGCTCACCATCCATGACGTTACAGATCGCCGCATCGAGCCCTTGCCCTATTGCCATCACGAGGAAAGTACGAAGGATCAGTCCTCGCTCGGCGGCCTTGGAGGCGATATTAGACAGCCCAACCGAGATGTGCGGCGACGGATCGGAGAGGATCGTGTATTGACCGATTGCCTCCAGCACGTTCTTCGCCTGCTCCTGCATGAACTTAAGCGGCATGAGAATGGGATCGAGGATAATCTGATCCGGCTCAAGGCCGCCTTCCACGGCAGTCGCGAAGATCATCGCACCGTTCTCCACCCTCCGCTCGACGTCCGGTGGGCTCCCCCGTTCGTCCATTGCTACTCCGAGTAGGCTCACATCGTACTTCACCGCCAATGGGATCAGCCGTTCGAGCTTTTCGGGATCGGCAGTGGTTGAGTTGATCATTCCCCCGCGGCCGTCCATTGCCTCCAGACCGGCTTCGACGATCTCAAGGTTTGTAGAATCCACAGAGATCTTGGTGAGCACGGTCTCTTGCACCGTCTTCACTAGCCAGGCCATGTCCTCGGGCTTCCTGGATGCGGCCCCGATATTGACGTCAAGGTAGTCTGCCCCACGCTGCGCTTGCTTCTCGGCCCAGCTTTTCACCGGAGCTGGATCCTGTTCTCGGATCGCGCGGGCGATGTCTTTAAACCCGGCGTTGATCCGCTCTCCAATCAGGATCATGCTTCCCCTCCCATCAAGCGTTTGATTGTCTCTTTCGTCATTCGCACCGCCTCCGGGTGACGCATGATCAAAATATCGGCTCCAGCAAGGAGATAGACATAGGCCGTGGCAGCCTCCCACAGCGGGCCACGACGCTTTTCCTCCCCCCATTCAGGGACTTCAGTTTCAGGAGCCTTGGCCTCTTTCACCCCCCACACCTCGATCCCGATATCACACAGAATCGGCATGGCGACGACCTTGTCTCCTTTAAGGCCCGCGATCCGCAGCCGCTCCATGATCGAGTAGACGTACTCGATCCCGTAACCGAGTGCGCCAGTGCTGGGATAGATTAGGATATTCTCCGGGGGGAACCCAACATCCATCGCGAGGATGTTGACCTGCTTGGCCAAATTTATGTCCACCGGTGATTCGGCAATCAGCTTGTGGTTGTACGCCGTGCCAACGGCGGTCAAGGTCTTGTAGTTACCCTCGGTAATCGTTCCAAGTAGGCAGTTCTCTTGGGAGACCGCCTCAGCCACCGCTGGGAAGACCTCGTTGTCCTTATCCGCATTGCTACAGCCCCAGAGGATGAGGGGAACCCCGACCGATTCGAGAACGCGTTTGGCAGCCTTGGTCGCCTCTGCGGGGGACTTATTTTTTCCGTTTGGGTCGCATCCTTTAAGACGCAGACAAATGAGTTGAGCGCCGTACTCATCCACACATTTCTTTGCCCACGCGCCGGGATCCGCCATTACGTCCGCAAATGGTTCTTTAATCGGGTCGGGCCAGCCCTCTGCAGGGATGTCCCACACTTCCATGCCGATAACCGGAGCGTTCGGCATCTCCCCTTCGAAGTGGTGGAACGGGAGTGTGGTTTCACCTCCCACCGTAACGGTGGAGGTCCGCGTGCCACCCTCTTTAGCGGTGGCTCCAATCGTGACTGCATGGATGGGATTCGTCCAACTTTTCTTCACATCAGGGATTTCCATTGTCAAACTTTTTCCTCCTTCCGCAACGCCTTTCCGAGCATCGACTCCATCGCCGATAATGCCCTGGCCACTGGCAGCAAGTCACAAAGAGGCCGTGCTTCCAGATTGAGCCGCGCTAGAGCCTCATCATGGGGAATCTCCCCCAATACCTCTAACTCCGAGTGGTTGATCTCCTCTTGCACCCGCTCGGGGACCTCGCCGCGTAGATTGTTCAGCACCAAGTAGCGTTCTTTTATCCTCAAATTCAACTCGCTTGCCAGGGCATTGATTCGGGCTGCAGAGCGGACCGCCACTGGGTTTGCATCACTTACGATGAGAAGCAAATCGACCCCTTGGGTGAGGTGTCTAGAGAGGTGCTCCATCCCCGCCTCGTTGTCCAGGATCACATAGCGATAGTTTTCTTGGATCTTGTCAAGGTAATGCCGCAAGATATGGTTGACCACGCAGTAGCAGCCGTCCCCCTCCCCACGGCCCATCACCAAAAGATCGACGCCCACTCCCTCCACCAGGGCTTGGTGCAGCTCATATTCCATATAGCGGTTCAGGGGAACCCCGGCGGGGAGATCGTGGATCTGGTTGAGCGTTCCGGCTTGCAGGCCACCCACGGTCATTTCAACCTCTAGCCCCAGCAGGTCGCCAAGGTTTACGTTAGGATCGGCGTCGACCGCGAGGATCGGCCTCTGACCTTTCTGAAGCAGGTATTGGATGAGGAGCCCGGAGATGGTTGTCTTACCCGTTCCCCCTTTTCCTGCCACTGCGATCGTAAACGGCATCTAGTCCCTCTCCTTCAACGGCAGTTCTTCAGTAGCAATCCGGTCCTTTTTTAGCCAGCGAGCAACTGTTGGGAAAAGGTCGAGATTAGTGTGTGGCAAGAATTTTGCCGACATGAACTCATCATAGTAATATGGATAGGTTATAAGGTCATAATATGTCGTGTTATGAGAAATATCGATGCTTCTATCTAAAGCCTCACTGGACAGAAGAGCCATCTTTGCGCCGATGATCGAGGTATTCCCCACAAACCGGATCCGTTCCAAAGGGATGTCGGGGATCAGCCCAAGTATGATTGCCTTTTCGCGGTCAAGGTAGTTACCAAATCCTCCGGCAATAAGCAGTTGCTTGATGTTGCTGAACTCCATATTCACCGACTGGAGAAGGATCCTCGCCCCACTATAGATCGCTGCCTTAGCGCGGAGGAGGTTCTCGATTCCCCGCTGGGTTATGATGATCTCCTTCCCCGCCTCAGTGCGCCCCGGCGGGACCACCGTAAACTCCATTAGTCCGTTCTTATCGCGTACGTGAGGGGAACGATCCGAGAGGAGCTTCCCCGAGCGGTCGACGTACCCTGCCTTGAACAACTCAGCCACAACATCGATCAGGCCTGAGCCACATAAACCCTTGGGAGCAGCATCTCCAATAGTGCTATACTTGATGTGTCCCGCTGGGGTGATCTCGACTCGCTCAATTGCACCGCGACTCGCCTTCATTCCACACGCGACTCCACTTCCCTCAAATGCCGGGCCGGCCGATGTGGCACAGGCAATCATCCACTCACTATTTCCGATGACGATTTCTCCATTGGTTCCTATGTCAACAAGCATCGTCAGCCGATCGGTCTGATAGAGGCCAGTTGCCAAGATGCCAGCCGTGATATCTCCTCCAACCCAGCCACCGATTGAGGGCATCGCGTAGAGTAAGCCACGAGGGTGAATCTTTATCCCCACTTCGGCAGCGCGCACGGGCGGCGGAGTGGTTGAAGCCGCGATGTAGGGGCTCCTACGGATCTGAGAGGTGTCAAGCCCCAACAGAAAGTGAAGCATCGTCGTATTTCCAGCGCAGCAAAGAGTCGACACATCACTGAGTTCCACCCGATTTCGCGAAATGAGGGCCGAAATCAAATTGTTGATATCGCCAACGACTGCTTTACGCAGCTCGTCTGCCCCTTCGCGCTCAGCATGGATAATCCGCCGCGTTACCTCGGCCCCAAAAGGTATCTGGGAGTTATAGCAGGCCTCAGCATCCATTGTTCTTGACGTAGTGAGATCTACGAGATGAGCCACGATTGTAGAGGTGCCAACGTCAACTGCTACGCCATAGTTCTGCTTGGCGCGGTTGCCCATCTCTACCTGAATCACCTCGGTTGTATCGCCGCGCTTTCCCAGGGTTGCGGTCCCTTTCCACTCGGTTCTGCGATAGAGTCCGCAGAGTGTCCGGAGAACCTTCAGTCCTATCTGCATGATCGGGGCTGAGATTTGCCGACGGATCCCCCTGAAGAGCCGTTCCCGACAAGCAAGGTTGTCCTGCAAAGTTGGCGCAGGCAATTCAAGATAGAGCTTCCTGACAAGGGGATCGTGGTCAAAGAATATCTGCTCGTCCGACGGGGCATACAGCGCGCGGAACCGCTGAGCGTCTTCATCAACGAGGATCTGAGCCCCCTCAGTCCGCGACTCGGGAGGGATGAGCACTTCAACGTCCCCAAACACCCTGGTCTGGCAGGCGAGGACGTAACCGGCTTGAATCTCCTCACGGCTAAGATGGGTCGTGGGACTAGCCTTGACTTCGCCATCCTTGATGATCAGGCGACACTTACCGCAAATTCCGTCCCCGCCGCAGATTGAGGCGATGAAAATCCCCGCATCCGTAGCGATCTCAAGCAAGGTCGTCCCCCGCTTTGCCTCGACGACCTTACCATCAGGATAGAATGTGACCTTGACTGCATCCATCTTTTGTCTAGTTAGAATTCCATTTGGTCTTTAAAAAGTGAGGGATCCCGGCGGCGTCCTCAGGACCGACGATCACCTCCCACCCAGAGTCCTCCTCAATTTCCATTCGCAGCACAGCGACCAACCCAGGGATAATTAGCCTGTTGTGACTGACCTTCTCCATCGCCCCTTGTTCTTGAACCGTCTTGATCACCTTCTCTGCGGTCAGCTTGTCGTCGGCGTAGGCGTTTAAAACCCCCAGCCCTTCCGTATCAGCCACGCAGATGTAGCTCGGGATTTTGCTGTTCTCCACCTCTCCAGCCACACTGAAGTAAGTAAGGGCGAAGTTGGTCGTGAAGAGGACCGGTGCATCACGTCCTGGCTCGCCGATCTCGTAGATCTTGGCCTCGATGGCGTTGGGAACCTGAGGGTCGGTATAGATGTTCTGGCGGGCGGTGAGGAGCGGAAGTATCTCCCAACTCTCCGCCCCGTTCATCACCACAATACCTGCGTAGCGACAGATGTAGGCCGTTGCTTCGCTCGCCTCCTCCGATGGCGAGGTGCTATCCGTGAATACCAGCGTCGGATAGCCAAGTGGCCGGAAGACCTTCTCTAGGGCCAGCCGCCGAAGATTGGTAAGATTGGTAAGATTGTCGAGGAGATCTATCCCGGCGGGCTCAATCACCAGATCCTCCACCCCTTTCCCCCTGATCTTTCCTGTCAACTCGGCTAATCCCTCCAGGGTCTCAGCACGGACTGCCAAAGGGACCTTGAACTTTCCGGCAAGATCGGCCATTGCCTCCCAGTTCTCCTGCGTGGCGGCGTAGACCAACGGCCGGGTTCCAGCGGCGATCTCAAGAGCCGGCGCTAGGACCTCTGGATCGGGGCAGATAAGGACCAGTGGTAACTCTGTCTTCTGCTTGATCTGGTCGACCACTTCTCCAAAGCGTTCCGCGTCCGTTCCGTCGTGATCGACAGCAGCCAAGTTCACTCCTATAGTCTCTCCCACACGCACGAAGTGCAGCGAATTAATCCGCTCAATGCGCTTGTCCAACTCCTCCGGCGAGAGGCTGGCAGCTACCTTGATCGCGATACCTGTGGGATTGTAGAACTTCTCCTCATGACGGAAGAGGACCGTCTCGCCACCAGTGACGAACTCTTGCTCACCAGTACCGATCTTGACGGTCAACATCGGCGGAGCTTGCGCCTCACCCAGGGCAGACTGTGCCTCTTCGGAAACGTGAGGACACTGATCGAGAGCGGCTTTTTTCGTTGCCACCTGCATGGCAAAGGCCATGCACGTTGGAAAGTTGCAATCGCCGCAGTTAGTCTTCGGCAGAAGTTTATAAATCTCGATACCGGTCAGTTTTGCCATGACGCGATTTTCCCTCCTTTACATCATTGGTTCCATTTTAAGCGCCGGATGGTCCACCTTTTGCAGGAACTCCACGAGTTTCTCACTTGTTGCGGCGTTCTCCTCGGTGGCGATTTTGTCGAACAGATCAGGCTTTCCAATCTCTTCGAGACGCTTTGCCAACCGCTCGGAGATCTCCTCCTTGAGTTGTTTGGGCATCCACACGACCCGTTCGATTCCCCCATCCGCGGAGATGAATTTTCTACTTGTGATGTAAAGCTTCCCCATCCCGATGAAGCCAGGGGTCTGGATCCCGCCGCCAATCTGGCCGGCCATGGTGGAGAAGCTCATCCCGATCGGAGTCATCTCCGTGTACTCGCGGTTGACGATCATCACCCCATTTGTCTCGGGAAGGATGGCGGTGATGCATTCAAAACAGCCGCAACTGGTCATCGGATCCTCCATCATCGAGTAGGCATTGAACCGCTTCAGGTTCCCATTGGAGGCGACTTCGAGGTACGCATTGACTCCCTTCCACTGGCCCTTCACCGAATCGATCACTTCGCCTTTCTTCACTGGCTGGTTCGGCCCGTGGGGGTTCATCTCATAGCTTGCGGCACAGTCAAGCCAGGTGTAGGCCCCACAGAGCCCAAGCCGCTCCGGGGTGACGATGCAGACGTGATCGGGGGCATATGACTGACAAAGGATACAAGAGTAGAAGGTATCGATGTCTTCATCCTGCATCCCCATGATCCGCTCGTCCCGCTGGTGGTAGATCACTCTTGCCTTCTCGAGAGGCTCTCCCAGCTTCTCCGCATCGGTGATGATCGTGACCTGAAGCTTATCGAGGATCCCGGAGAACTCCTCGTGCATCTTAGCCACGAGGATTTCACCGTAATGGGTAAGACGAAAGCCCTTAGCGAAGGCCTCCTTGCTGATCCGGGCCCAAACGATCGCTCGTTGGCCCATGTGGAAGACACCGTAGGCCCAGGAGGTGAACTCGTGGATTCGCCGTTCGAGGACCGTTTCGAAGTCTTCCTTGAAGTCCCGGCCAGCGACCTCCACGATGACACCTAACGGAAGCGCGCTCCCTTCTTCGACCTCATCGATGTCCGGACCGATCAGTTCAATCTTGCCATCTTCCACCTCATCCATTGGCCTACCGCGCACTAGCTCAAACGCATCCGTATACTTGCCGCCAAACTGGACGTGCATCTGCTCCTTGCGCACCCGCTCGCCCTCAAAGCCAGCACCGTAGGGGACAGGGATAGGGATTTCACTTATCTTGAGTTTAAGTCCGCGGACCTCGACGGCCCTGTTCACAATCGCATCTCGCGGAATGCCGGAGACGACATGTTCGTAAGTGCAGATTCCCCGCGGCAGGATCTGGGGGATCTCGACATCGGAGATGATGGGGAAGCCAAAGTTGATCGCCCCCGCTGCGGTGGCATATTTCTCGTCGGTGAGGAGCTGGCCACCGTTCTCCTGCGGATCAAGATCCGCTCCCAGAGCAAGGACAAAGGCGTAAACGCGATCCTTGTTATAGAGCAGGATCTTCCGAGCCGCATTGAGATCTCCGGGCTTGATCCCGCCAAAGGTCATTGCCGCACGTACGGCGAAATTCAGCGCGTGCACCGAAGCGGATGTATCCTTGCCGTAGGGAACGAGGAACGTGTCCCAGTTCATCTCCACTCCCTCTTCGGCCAGCTGCTCGGCCATCGAGTGCCCATTGGTGCTGGAAGCCATGAAGACCAAGATGTTTCGTTCTTGGAGGGACCTTGCAAGTTCAACTGCTTGTTCATTAGTTGGAAGCGCGCCCACACAGGCGGCAAAGCCAGGCATCCGCCCATCGACGAGCTTGATCCCCTGGGTCCTCAGGGTCGCATCGTCGGTGAAACCGAGCCACGGCTCCTCTGGCTCAAGACCGTTGACGCATTTCAGTGCCTCGATGATCTCCTCGGCAATCAGGGTGGCAATTCCTGCATCCAGAGTAGAGCCAAGATAGGGAACCCACAACTGGCTGGTCGGTACCGGCGAAAGGAGCCGTTCGGCATGCTCCAAAGCTTTTTGCGCGTCTCCTATGGTCTTCACCTCAAGACCCATGAGAGCTAAGATCATGGGGAGGTAGTACGCAGTGTTGGGAAACTCGACATTCTTCTCCGGTCCGAATGCCTCGATTGTCTTGTCGAGCTCTTGTTTTGCCTGCTCGACGTAGCTGTGAGCGCCTCGGATGGCCGCCGTCGCGATGATCCTCGACATAATCTATTACCTCCTAAAAGAAAATCCTTCCCCCCGGTGGCTCGCAAGCATAGGCCTGCACGCAGTCATATCCCAAAGCAATATAGCACGTTGAGAGGATCTTGCCAAATTAAGGCCGTGGGGCGTAACAGTAATTAGCACGAAACTCTGGGCTCTGACGATACGGTGGCGGAGCCCAGCCGCCCTTCCAGAAGCGTAAAGAGGTCTTGAACGGCCGGAGGGGAAGACCCTTCGTGAGGATTACCTGAAAGGCCAGTCGCTCGGATTTCTTCCAGGTAAGAAAGCACGCTCAGAAGAGGGATGCCATCCGGGAGCCCTTCGCGGATGAGCGCTTCTTCCTCGGGTTGGCGAATCTTGTTTCCTACTGCGAGAATCCGATCAAGGCCAATCTCGTGGGCTAAGTGGACGATTCTCGCTGCTGTCTCCAATGAACGGCGATCGCCCTCGACAACAACGATCAGAGCATCTACCCCCTGCACCGTACCACGGCCAAGGTGTTCGATGCCCGCCTCCATATCCACTAAGACGACCTCCCCTTGACGAAGGAAGAGGTGACGGAGGAGGGAGTGCAGGAGAGCGTTGGCCGGACAGGCGCAACCACCGCCACCTTGGCGGACGCCTCCGAGAACAAGCAGCCGGATTCCGTTCTGCTCAACCGAGTAGCGGTCTGGGATGTCGTCCACAGTGGGGTTCAATTTGATCAGCCCACCGGTGCCAGCCCGGTCGGCAATCAGATCCCACTCTGTTGCTAACGGAATGATCGGTTCGGGGAATCCCAGGGTCATGGCAAGATTGGCATCGGAATCGGCATCCACCGCAATCACTCGATAGCCACGGGTTACGGCCTCACGAGCAAGCAGTGCCACGAGAGTAGTCTTGCCCACCCCGCCCTTCCCAGCTACGGCAAGCTTCATGCTTCCCTCGCTAATTTAGCCAGTTTTCGGCATAGCATTCGACCAAGAATTGCCAGACCATCAGTAGGGAGATAGTGACCGGCCGTCTCAGCGAACAACACGGTCGCCTTTGCAGGAAACTCCTCATCGCCTGCCCACCAGACCACCGCCATCGGCAGCTGCGGCAGCGTGCGGAAGGTATAAGAAGCGTCTCCCATGTCCAGTGGTTCTCCTCCTAGCCTTTTCGTCGCTCGATGGAAGGCTTCGATGTTACCGGCCAGATCT
>Ga0307431_1002245_pt1 | contig 10138 bp, 6 predicted proteins | sample SalMarWE160170MG_FD_202155 | JGI IMG/M metagenome (GOLD analysis project Ga0307431, IMG submission 202155) | Salt marsh sediment microbial communities from the Plum Island Ecosystem LTER, Massachusetts, United States - WE1603-170 | ecosystem: Environmental > Aquatic > Marine > Intertidal zone >... | reverse complement strand
TATCTGCCTTATTTAAGCCCGTTTGGCAAATTACTTCTTCAGGTGAATTGCCGATCATTATAGCCAGGGGTCTTATAGTACTGGCGTAAATATTATTATTTATATTAAAACATACAGATAAAATAAAAAGTAACAATATAAACCTACAGGGAAATAATTTGTTCAACGTTTCTTTCTTCATAATTTATCCTCTTTCTTTAATTGCTAAATTATTTCATAATTTTTTGATTTTATCAAATTCATCTTCTATCTCTCCAAAAATCTCCTCTAACAAATCTTCTATGGTAACTACTCCGGATATTTTCTTATCCTTGTCTATTACTACCGCAATATGAATTTTCTTTCTCTGAAATTCTTTTAGAAGAGTCGTGACTCTTTTATTTTCTGAGACCAGGTAAGGGGGATGGATCAAACCTAATAAATTTATATTTTTACTTAATTTCTTTTCTAAATCTCCTATAAGGAAATCTTTGGCGTAAATAAAACCTGTGATATTATTTATATTATCCTCATAAACAGGTATCCTGGAAAGACCTTCTTTGTTCATTAATTTTACAGCTTTCTCTAAAGAAGTATTTTCTTCAACGGCTACCATATAGTTTTGTGGTATCATTACATCCTTAACAAAGATGTCATTTAAATTTAAAATTCTCTCAATCATACTCTTTTCTTTTTTTTCTAATACACCTTCCTTTTCGCCAACTTCAAAAATTAGTTTTAAATCTTTTTTAGTGAAAAAAGCATTTAGGGGTATGTACTTCTTGCCAGTAATAAGTCTAATGATAAAGTTCGATACCCAACTAAAAAAGACTTCAAGCGGAAAAAGGATGTAAGAGGCAATTTTTAAACCGTAAGCTGACTTAAGCGAAATTTTTTGTGAATTATTTTGAGCAAGAGTTTTAGGAATTATCTCGCAAAAAACTAAAATTATTAGAGTGGTAAGTAATATTGAAATAGTAACTCCCCTATCACCCCATATATGTATTGCCAAAGAAGAGGAAACTGTAGAAGATACGATTATTGCTATATTGGTTCCAATTAAAACCAACCTTAGAAATTTATCGGGTTTTTGAATTAAATTAGACACTATTATAGCTTTTTTCTCCCCTCTCTTGGCTAAATATTTAAGATGCAGCTTAGAGGTAGAGATAACTGCAGTTTCTGCGCCCGAAAAAAAAGCAGCAATAAATATACACATAAATAATATAAAAGGACTAACTTTAATCCACCATTCTGTCAAAATTTCCTTACCTCCTGTGCATCTTTACCCGGAATATTACTTTCAGTCTGCGGCAGTTCTTTTATCATCTTTACTCTTCTAATCCTATTTTTTACCACCTGTTCTATTATCATTTGAAAATTCTGATACTTAATCTTTTCACCTTTCTTAGGTACCCTGCCCAATAGGTCAAATATAAAACCAGCTAAGGTCTCAAAATCATTTTCTGGTATTTCTATATTTAAAATTTCATTTATTTTTTCAATATCTATTATACCATCGGCAATTACAGTATTATCTCCGATCATTTCAAACAATTTTATTTCTTTATCGTATTCATCGATTATCTCGCCTACCACTTCCTCTACCACATCCTCCATGGTAATCAATCCTGCTGTCCCGCCATATTCATCAATAGCAATAGCAATTTGAATTCTGTCTTTCTGAAAAATATCCAGTAGATCGTCTATTTTTTTATTTTCGGGAACAAAATAAGCCTCCCTTATTACCTGATTTAAATCAAACTTTTCCTTGGAAGTATACCATTTTTCATATATACCTAAAAGGTCTTTGGCATATAATATTCCGATAATATTATCTATAGTTTCTTCATATACAGGGATTCTCGAATGTCCTATTTTTTTAATCAACCTTAATATTGAATTTAATTTAGTATCCACTGGAATGCAAGCCATGTCTACCCGGGGGACCATTACTTCTTTTACCATAGTATCGCCGAATTCAAATATATTTCTAATCATTTCTTTCTCTTCCTCTTCTATCACACCCTCATCCTTACCAGCATCTATCATGCTTATTAAATCTTCTTCGGTAATTTCTTTTTTCTCTTTAACGCTTTTTTTACCAGAAAAGTAATACAGAGTACTAATTACTGATTTAAAAACCTTAATTAAAGGGAATAATCCAATGGAAATTATTTCTATCGTTCTGGCAACTCTTTTGGAAATTTTCTCGGCATTAACAACAGCTAATGATTTAGGGACAATTTCTCCGAAAACGAGTATTATAAAAATCATTATTCCACTGGCTATACCTATGCCTATATTTCCAAAAAGTTTTATAGCTAAATAAGTAGCTAAGGAGGAGGCAGAAATGTTTACGAACATATTTCCGATTAAAATAGAAATTAATGTTCTTTGAGGATCATTAAGGAGTTTGATAATTGATTTTACCCGGTAATTGTTTTCTTCTTTTTTTTGCATTTTTTTTAATTGCAGTTTATTAAGAGAAAAAAGAGCAGTCTCTGTGCCAGAAAAAAATGCTGATAGTATTATAAAACCCAACAAAGCAACCGCTTCAAATATCAATATTATTAAACTAAGAGGGTCATCCAAAAAATAATCACCGCAACTTTTTCAAAATCCGTAAGTTACATTCTAAAATATCGACCATTTTAATCAATTAAAACCATGATGATGTGCCTGTTTTTGCTCAGTTAGATTGGGAATCTAAATATTAGCAATTCTTAAGTCTTTTAGATTCCCAATCTAACCGTGATTAAGTATAAAACTACTTAAAATAAAAATTAACCTGGATATATATAATTTCACTATGCTAATTTAGCTTTCTTCAATACTCTCATCCTCTGTAAGATTATTACTCCAGCCAACAAGATAATACCCACACTATCAGTTAATAATCCGGGGGTTAATAGAGCAAGCGCGCTAATAATTAATATAACTCTTTCATATATTTTAGTATTATCCAGTAGATATCCGCCAGCAGCTGCTCCTAAAGCCAAAACTCCTGCCAAAGCAGTAACAATTAATAGCAAGGTATGTCCAATTGTGCTATCTATAAATAACAGACCGGGATCAAGGGCAAATAGAAAAGGAATCATAAATCCCGCTACCGCTAATCTCACGGCAATAAATCCGGTCTTCATGGAATTGCCACCTGAAATTCCTGCTCCGGCGTAAGCTGCTACCGCCACTGGCGGGGTAAGGTCAGCGATGACTCCAAAGTAAAGGATAAATAAATGGGCAGCCAAAGGGTTTACCCCCAAATCAACCAAAGCAGGGGCAGCCATAATGGATAAAATAATATATTTAGCAGTGGTAGGAAGTCCCATCCCTAATAAAATTGAGGCTATCATAGTAAAGAAGAGGGTTAACATTAGATTTCCATGGCCTAACATTACCAGTCCATTAGCAATCTTTAATCCCAAACCGGTAAGAGTTACCGCTCCTACTACCATTCCAGCACAGGCACAAGCCGCCGCTACGCCTAAGGCACTCTTGGCTCCATCTTCAAAGGCTTCACCTAATTTCTTTAAATTTAGGCGGGTTTCAGATTTTACCATACTTACAGCCAAGCTCATCACAATTGCCCAAAAAGCAGAGAATAAAGGAGTATATCCTCTGACCAATAAATATACTAAACCAATTATAGGAATAACTAAATGACCTCTGGCCTTTAACACTTTACCTAATTTAGGAAGTCTTTCTTTGGGTAGACCTTTTAATCCGTATTTACAAGCTTCCAGATGAACCATTGTCATTACGGCAATATAATATATTACGGCCGGAATAGCTGCTGCTGCTGCAATTTTAATATAGGGAATCCCTAAAAATTCAGCCATTACAAAGGCAGCTGCTCCCATTACCGGAGGTAATATTTGCCCACCTGTTGAGGCGGCAGCCTCTACCGCTCCGGCAAAATCTTTTCGATAACCTATGCTCTTCATTAAAGGAATAGTGAAACTACCGGTAGTTACCGTATTTGCCACAGAACTTCCATTTATAGAGCCCATAAATCCACTGGCAATAACCGCAACCTTAGCTGGTCCACCGGTAGTATGACCGGCAAGAGCCATAGCCACATCGATAAAAAACTTACCCATCCCGGTCTTATTCAGCACCGCGCCAAAAAGAATAAAGAGAAAGACGAAAGAAGCAGATACTCCTAAAGGAATGCCAAATATCCCTTCTGTTCCTGAATATAAATGCTCTATTATTCTTTCCAATGAGTACCCTCGATGAGCGAAGAATCCCGGCATTATCTGCCCGAAATAAGAATATAATAAAAACACAGTTACTACTATGGGAAGAGCTGAACCAATAATTCTTCGGGTTGCTTCCAAGACTAATATGATAGTCAGGCCGCCTACAATTAAATCAAGTGTAGTAGGTAAACCGGAGCGTATTACCATAGCATTGTAAAATAAGACTAAATAATAACATGCACCTGCTCCCAATACAGCCAGAATTATGTCCAGAATAGGTATTTTTTCTTTATTTTTTTCAAAACTTTTTTTACTGCCGGGGTAAATAAGAAATGCTAAACACAAAGTAAAAGCCAGATGGAATGCTCTTTGTTTTAGAGCTAAAAGCAAGCCGAATCCTCCGGTATAAAATTGGAAAGCCGAAAAAGATATAGCTATAATAGAAATGATTATAGCCGCGATACCGAGAGGTCTTCTAATTCTTGATTCTGAATCATATTGTTCCATAAGTTTTTGAACATCAATTTCATTATTTTCAGTTTTCACATCTTCAACCATTTACAAGTTTCCCCCTAAGATAATTAAATAAATTATTCCTATTTATTTCAAGGGTTAACAATCTATCTCCTACTAATGAAGATAAATTAATTTCTTTGTCTTTAAAGTAAAAAATATTTTCTCTTATCGCCCCAATTCTATAATAAATTGGGGTAGGTATAATCCTGTGCATATTTTTTATTTTAAATCTATCTTCCTCTTCCACAAATATTTCTTTATCAAAAGTTGCATAAGGTAATCCCGCTCCGTGGTCAAGAAAATCAGTTTCAATTAATACAATTTGATAATCTTTATCAATGATAAATATTTCCCACACAGGAGTTAGGGCGACAGAGTGAGTATATTTTAAAATAAATTTATCTCCTGATTGGACTTTCTGTTTAAAAATTAATTCTCCATCAGGAAAAGGCCTGAGTTCCAGGGTATATATCGACATAAAAAATAATATTATAATAATAATTATGGCAATAAATAATCCAAATAGTGCAACATATCTATTTTTTAACATAATAAATTAATTCCGGATACCATAAAAAAATATCCTCATTTTATGGTATCCGGATTTTACTTTCCTAACCTTATTTAATTAAGCCAACTTCTTTGTAGTATTTTTCTGCACCCGGATGTAAAGGTATTCCCATACCGTCAATAGCAGTTTCTATAGTAACATTTTTACCCTGAGAATGTACTTTTTCTAATACATCTCGGTGTTCCCATAAAGCTTTGGTCATTTTGTAGACTAAGGTAGGTGATAGTTTGGCATCACAGATCCATAAAGCGGGTGTAGCAAGGGCTGGAACATCTTCATCTACACCTTTATACAGTCCGCCAGGGATAACCGTAGCTCCGTAATAAGGAATTTCTTCAACTAATTCTTTTATCTTTTCTGCACTTATAGGAATCAATACGATATCTCTTTTGGTAGCTATATTAATGATACTGGAAGTTGGGAAGCCGGCAGTGGTAAAACCTGCATCTATTTGTCCATCGATCAAACGCTGGGCAACTTCATTAAAGTCAATAAAATCTACTTTTACATCATCAAAAGTAATTCCATGAGCTTTTAAAATTACTTCAGCATCGGCGGCAGTTCCGCTGTTAGGTGCACCTACTCCTACTCTCTTTCCTTTCAGGTCCTCAATGCTATTAATTCCGGCAGCCTTGGTAGCAATTATATGGATAGTTTCCGGATACAAAGAAGCAATGCCTCTTAAATTAGTGATAGGTTGTGTATCTTTTAATATCCCTGTAGCAGTATAACACCAATAAGTTGTATTGGCTTGGGAAAAGCCGGTTTCAATCTGTCCTCTGCTGATTAAATTACAGTTTGCTATAGAAGCATTTCCTGATTGAGCAGTGACTATTAAACCTTCAACATTATTGGAAATCATTTGAGCCAAAGCTCCGCCCAAAGGGTAATAAGTTCCGCCGGTACCACCGGTAGCAATAGCTATAAATTGTTTTTCGGGGGCTACTACAAAAATTCCGCTGGTAACAAGATAAATGGCAATCGCTATTAGTAAAATAATTGCTAAAACTAAGGCCAAAACTGTTTTATTCTTAAACATTAGTAGATTCTCCTTTTAATTTTTATAATTTTTTAAAACATAATTTACATACTAACTAAAAGCAAATATTTTATAGGTCTATGCCTCACCCCCATTTTTTAATTCTTTTCGTTCAGGGAATCCACGCCAAGTATTTTTCCTACATACTTACTTTTTGGGTTGAAATAACCTAAAAAGTAAATAAATATAATAACTAATTTTAGTATATTAAATATCGGGTTACAAAGCAAATGTTTTCAAGATTTCACTCTCTTTTTCCTGCATAATTTTATAATCTTTATCTTTTTCGTGATCGTAGCCGGTTAAGTGCAATAAGCCGTGAATCAGCAACACATTTAATTCTTTTTCTATACTATGGTTTAAGTTATCGGCCTGCCTTTTGGCAGCCTCTACGGAGATAATTATGTCTCCTAAAAGTTTATTGCTCTCCACTTCAGGAGATTTGACAGCTCCTTCCTGCAAACTAAAAGATAATACATCGGTTGGTTTATCAATCCCCCGATATTTATTATTCAGTGATCTTATAAATTTATCATCGGTAAATAAAATACTGATTTCAGTTTCTTCATCAACCTTTAGATATTGTAGAACCTTTTTGATTTTTTCTTTTATTTTTCTTAGATTTATTTTTATTATTTTCTGCTGATTTTTTATTAGAATTTCCATTCTTTTTTCCCTCTTCTTTTATTTTTTTTATTAAATCCTCATCAGGATATTCCACCCGGCTGTGAAACATTCCGGTAAGAATCCGGGAAAAACTATCTCCAATTTTATCCAAGTCTTTCAAGGTCAAATCACATTCTTCCAACTGGCCATTTTCTAAATTCTTCTGGATAATTTCTTTCACCAAAGTTTTTATTCTGGTTGGTGTAGGATTGGTTAAACTTCTGGTTGCTGCTTCCAGCGAATCAGCTAATAAAATAATTCCTGCTTCTTTAGTCTGGGGTTTTGGTCCGGAATAACGATAATTCTCTTCGGCGACTGCATCATTAGCTGATCCATTTTCTTTTAAAGCCTTGTGGAAGAAATAGGTAATTAAGTTGGTTCCGTGGTGTTGGGCAATTATATCGATTATATCCTTGGGGAGTTTATTTTTTTTCGCCAATTCTATTCCTTCTTTAACATGAGAAGCAATTACTAAAGCGCTTAAACTGGGTTCCATCTCATCATGAATATTCTTATATGCCTCTTGATTCTCAGTAAAGAAATAAGGTCTTTTTATTTTACCTATATCATGATAAATAGCACCAACCCGAGCTAACAACCCATTACCCCCAATCTCTTCGGCAGCAGTCTCAGATAGATTTCCTACAACTATACTGTGATGATAGGTACCGGGTGCTTCCAATATCATCTTTTTTAGTAAAGGCTGGTTAGGATTAGATAATTCCATCAGTTTAAAAGAGGTGGTGATATCGAAATAGCTTTCTAAGAAAGGTAGAATTCCGATAGTCAAAATGACTGCTAAAAAGCCATTCAATACTCCCCATAGATTGTTTTGTAAAATTAGATAATAACCGTCATTATTAATTAAACCCAAAGCTGAAATAATAATGATATTAACTCCGGCAATAATTAACCCTGCATGGGTAAGGCTTGACCTTTGAGTAGCTTTCCGAATACTATATACAGCTACAATCCCGCTAATTACCGAGACTAAAACATAATTTAATCCGCCTCCCGGAATAAATCCTATTACCAAGCTTAATATCACGGTAAGTAATATGGCAATATTAGGATTTAAAGATATAGCAATTAACATTGAGGCAGAAGCAATAGGCATTAAATATCCTGATGCCTGACTTGCTATTTTAGCAAGTAAAACAACAAAAATAGAAATAACACCCAGCAATATCAATTTGTTTACATTTTCATAAATGTCAGGATAAAAGTAGCTTAAATATAAAAAGACCACTAAAAGGCAGATCGCAGTAATCATAATTATGCCTATGATATTGGAAAAATTTATCCTGGGATTTTTTAAACCTAAAGCATTAAGGATGGCGATATCTTCCGAAGTCACCACTTCTCCTTTTCTTATAATTATCTGCCCTTTTTGAATTGTTCTTATAACATCATCTACTGAAGCGATAGCTACCTGACGTCTTTTTTCTGTATCTTCTTCATTTAAAAATAAACTTGGTAAAAGCAAAGAGGTAGCAATCTCGCTGGCAATCAGGGCATCGTGATGATCAAGGGAAATCTCGCTAATCTCTCTAATTAATTGTTTTTTAGCATTTTCTAAATCATCTTCTTTAATCCCTTGCTCCATAATTTTTCTCACGGAACTTTTAATATCTACCCTTATTTTCTCTAAAGACAAATTATCGAATTGGAGACAACCTGCTATAACCTGTTCACTAATATATAATCCTAAATCTTCATTTATTTCATTTGCCATTTTGTTTAACTCAGCATCTGTTAATCTCCTGTCGTTTTCCGCTATATTAGCAGTAGTATCTTTAGATGATTCATTTATTTTTCCCTGGTATTCTTTTATCTTTGAAAAGAGACTATCTATTTGTTTTTCGGCATTTTCAATATTTGCTAAATTTAAATCATATACTTCTTTTATCGATTTGGCAGCTTTTTCTCTTAAATTTTGCGTTGCTTTTAAATCTACAAATTCAAAATCACCCGGGGCCAGAATATCTTTAGAACAGATTTGCCCTTCTTTTAAGAGAATTTTATCCGGGAAAAAATTAATAGAGAGAACGAGGGTAATGATGATTAACATAATAAAAAATATAGATATTTTTTTTATTATGTTTTTATCAATTAATTTTTTCTTTTGCATATTTTTACCTGACATTTTATCTCTACTTTTCCACTTATTCCATTTTTTATATAGTTTCATGAGGTTGGATCACTCCTTTCCATGGTTCCGTAAATCTTCCCTTTCGTAAGCACGGATAATCTCCTGAACCAATCTGTGTCTTACCACATCCCGATCATTAAGATATACAAATTCGATACCTTTTATCTTTTTAAGTATCTTTGCCACTCTTATTAATCCGGAATGTTCTTTAAGTGGTAAATCTATCTGAGTAATATCTCCGTTAATTATAACTTTAGAACCAAAACCAAAACGGGTTAAAAACATTTTCATCTGACCCAAAGTAGTATTTTGAGCATCATCCAAGATAATAAAGGAATTATTTAAGGTTCTTCCCCTCATATAGGCTAAAGGGGCTATTTCTATTATCCCTCTTTCCATATACTTTTGGAATTTTTCGGAAGGCATCATTTCGTACATTGCATCATATAAGGGGCGAAAATAGGGGTCTATCTTTTCTAATAAATCTCCGGGTAAATAACCTAAACTTTCCCCGGCTTCTACCGCTGGTCTAACCAAAATTATTCTATCTACTTCCTTATTCTTTAGAGCAGACAGAGCAATGGCTACTGCTAAGTAAGTCTTTCCCGTCCCAGCAGGTCCGATAGCAAAGACAATATCATTCTTTCTAACTGCTTCTATATATTTCTGTTGACCTAAGGTTTTTGGTCTAATCTCTTTATCTTTTTTAAAGACGAGAATCACGTCTTTGTATAATAATTTCCAATCTACAGGCTGGTTATTCTCAGACATTTCAACATGGTATTTTACCTGTGTCATAGTAAGTGGATGCCCTTTTCTGATTATGGAGAGAAGTCCTTCAATTATTTTTACAGCCTTATCCGTTTCGCTCTTTATCCCCGAAACAACTAACTTGCTATCATTTTGGGTTGATATTCTTACGGAAAAATACTGGTTGATAAATTTAATATTTTCATCATATTGTCCAAATAACTCTCTTAGCTCTTCTTTATTATTAACTAATATATTCT
>Ga0307431_1002244_pt1 | contig 10139 bp, 10 predicted proteins | sample SalMarWE160170MG_FD_202155 | JGI IMG/M metagenome (GOLD analysis project Ga0307431, IMG submission 202155) | Salt marsh sediment microbial communities from the Plum Island Ecosystem LTER, Massachusetts, United States - WE1603-170 | ecosystem: Environmental > Aquatic > Marine > Intertidal zone >... | reverse complement strand
AATGGAGGGAACTTACAAATATAATGGTTGACTCTGCGCAGACATTAGAAAAAACTGGTGCTGAATTTATTGTCATCTGTACAAATACTATGCACAAAATGGCAGATGAAATTCAAGATAATATTGAAATACCAATTCTCCATATCACTGATGTAACTGCTGAAGAAATCATAAAAAAAAGACTGAAAAAAGTAGGTTTATTGGGAACCATTTTCACAATGGAAGAAGACTTCTATAAAAAAAGATTGAAAGATAAATACGATATTGATACAATTACTCCAAGCAAAGATGAAAGAATAATAATCAATGATATTATCTATAAGGAATTATCACAAGGGATAACAAAGCAATCCTCGAAAGAAAAATATATGGAAATAATTAACAATCTGCTTTCTAGAAAGGCAGAGGGGATAATATTAGGCTGTACAGAGATACCTCTTTTAATCAAACAAAAGGATGTTAATTCCCCAGTTTTTGATACAACTATAATTCATGCAAAAGCAGCAGTTGAATATGCAATAAAATAGCCCTCTGGTAAAAAACCAATCCCATGATTTTGAGGAGAATAAAGAGATATTCAAATCTACCTTGCTTAGATTTCTATTTTATTTGCTTTACTTTTCATACGATATTTGGCATAATACCCAGGATGGGTTCTTCTCCAGTTCCTCTGATACTCTTTATGGTAATCTGAATTTTGCTTTACCCATTCCTTGTAATATTCTGGATTGATCTCCCTCCGCTTCCTGTCTCGTTCCTTCACAAGTGCTCTAAAAGCAGGTTCAGTCTGGTATAGTTCCCTCTTCCGCCTGTTATATGCCATTACCCCTCTAAAATTCCTTCGAGAGAAAAGGGTTATTTCAGAATAATAAGAAGTAGAATAGGGAAGATAGCATATTTAGGGGGCAAGCCTAAGAACTCCTTCTTCCCTCCCATGTTTACTAATCTATTGTAGTCCCAACAGTTGTCGTAGCAGAGGGAACAGATGTTGATGTTGTTCTAGGAATCGTAGGAGCGGTGCCTGATTTGCTTTGTTCTTCGGCATACTGGCTTCAAGTGTTGCCCAGTCACTTTCGAGATCATAAACATCTTTAGCTTTTGCCTTGATGATGTAAGTCCCTTTTTCATCCCATGTATGATTTACCGTTACCGTTTCACCAGAGGCATAAGGACCAATCCATTCCCCAACACTTTGATAATATCCCCAATCTATATAGTAGTAAATATCATCTCCGTTGGCATCTGTTGCTATGAACGTATATTCATACTCTTCGCCTGGTGTTCCACTTTGTGGGCCTGTAATTGATGGCGTATTTGGTGGATCTGCTGATTCACCAACCCATGCCCAAGTTGTATCAACATCTGTGTTACCTATGCTATCAGTAACTGTTAAGGTCACAGGATAAACCCCCTGCTGCAAGTAGGCATGTGTTAGAGAAACGCCAGAACTAGTTGTTTCATCACCAAAATCCCAATAGTATATGGAAACATCGCCTTCAGCATCAAAACTGTTACTTCCGTCAAAAAATATTTCCTGCCCTGGTTCTCCGAAATATAACCCACCGGCGTCTGCAGATGGGGACCAATCTACGCTCTCTGGGTCATAGTCAACCCATATTATTCCAGAGGCATCAATATTCAGGCCACCATATTCGATGTTAAAGAACCCGTCATATCCCCAATTTGTTCCCCAGCTGTTTTTACAAATCCAATAGCCACCTTTTCCAATAGATGGATCGTCTTTCCATCCGAGAATTATGACAACATGATTAGTCCATCTACCGTCCATGATATGGGGAAAATACTCTTTAGGGTCATGATGTGTAGATCCCCAATATCCAAAATAATTTGTGGCCGCTATGTGAGAAGCGACTGGGCCGGTTTCCATTACTTGGGTTTTAATCGCTTCCCTATCTTCGGAACTTCCATCAGGATTCCAGGATCCAAAGTTTAAAAGAGGGATAAGTTTCTCTTCCCAATTTGGACATTTGTCAACACATGGAACATCGTCATTCCCTTGATATGGAAAACATGTCTCAAGGATAACACCGTTATGGTAATTTCCCTCCTCGGTTGTGTTCATCATACGTTCAAAGGCACGATAGCTGCTTCCGCCATGACAACTTCCTGCAGAGGATAAACATGAAAGCACATACTGTTCAGAAAGATCTGGATTTAATCTTGCACAATCTTCCCTAATATTTATGATACTTTCAAAGGTACCGATAGCTGCGAAATCCCAGCAATCACCACAGATCTGTTTCTTAACTGGGGTCATCCAATTCTGATCATCATAGCCTCTCCAACTGAACTTTACAGGTGTATCTTTTATTTCCGGTTTTACAGATGCATCCTGTGCATTAAAAGAAAACTGTTTATTCATTACTGGATATTGATAACAAAGATTTCTGCTGTATTTATCATCATTTTCATTTTGATTGCTACACCTACATCCATCGTCAGCGATGATGTTAGTCAATGGGTTAATTGTATTGTTTTTTATAGTCGAACTTCCCACAGGTAAAAAGTTAATAATCATCAGCGTACAAACCAGAATACCTACTATCTGCTTTTTCATCTTTAACGCCCCCCAATTTAACGGTTTATATTTATATAATCACAAGATAGGATTTAAATGTTACCTCCTAACCAAAATGCACATCAACTTCTTTTCTACTTAAAAAACATCCATCTCAAGGTAGGTTTCATGCATATCAGACGTTTTAAGGCATTATTTCTAGAGAAAAAGTAATGATTTTTCTAAAAGAGTGATATATCGCTATCGGTAAAAATCAAATAATTACCATATCTTTTATTCTTTTTATTAAGATAAGAATACGAATGGCCCAATAATAAAACCATTAGCTGATTTTGTTGTATCTTCAATCTGTATTGTGATATTTATAGAACCAATGCCCATCACCATTATAGAGTCTATTGTCACACATTCACCAGGCATTAATTCAGAAAATGAACCACTTTGACTTTTTCCAATAAAAATTAATGGACCCTCTATTGCTAGTGACCAATTAATAGAACTTAATGGAACATTCCCAGTATTACATATTTCAAATGATAGCCCGATATGTTTACATCCGTCTGTGCTAGTGCTCCCTAGCAATCTCCAATAGAATGCCAGAAATTAGTACTGTACCAAATCTTGGAGATATATTTCCATTTTGATATTTTGACACAGTATATTTATATAATATTAACCTTAAAAAATATGCTACAGAACAGAGTTACCCGGATAAAAGGAGGTGAGAAAAAAATGAAACACAAGTACAGTAAGATTGGAAAATATGGAATAAAATGGGAACCAGTCGAAGGATATAAGGGAAAAGACGGTAAAATAGTTCCACCACATATGAAAAAAGTGGAATTCAAATGGAAAAACAACTAGAAAGGTTGAAACATTACAATAATGTACAGTGTAAAAAACATCTAAAAACAAATTATCGAATTTTTATCAACGATGAGAAAAGAACAATCATCAAACATCAACGGACGAGTTTTTTGGGAAGTGGATAAATAACCAGCAGCTTCCCATATGCGATTCAAAAACAGGTATACAAATTGATTTAAATAACCACTTCATGCTCAATCTTGATGATGCCTACACAGGAGCAAAAAATGTTAGAGAAGATCAAGGAATTTGCCAAAAAATTACCAAAATTTCCAGATGGGAGAATTGACTACACACACTCTGACACTGCTCTTGTTTTAACTGTCTTCATAAAATACAAAGACAAAATTCTATTGCTCAAAAGAAGTGATAAAGTAGGCACCTACAAAGGAAAATGGAACACGGTCGCCGGTTATATCGATGAGCCCAAACATCTCATCAAAAAAATAATGGAAGAGATCAGTGAGGAGCTAGGGATTACTGAAGATAATATTTCATCATATGATCTGGGAGAGCCATTTGAATTTACAGACGCTAGGACAAAGAAAACCTGGATTGTTCATCCTGCTAACGTAGAACTGAAAACCGATCCAGATATAAAACTAGACTGGGAACACACAGAATATAAGTGGATTAAACCAGAGGAACTAGGAAAATTTGATACAGTCCCCAATCTTAATCTGAGTTTAAAGAGAGGACTGAGTTAAATTATTAAAAGGGGGGTTTTAGCTCTTCCTTAATTGACGCCTAATTATCTTGCCTGAAATTGTTTTTGGAAGTTCATCTACATATTCTACCACACGTGGATACTTGTAAGGAGCTGTTGTCTTTTTCACATGATCCTGCAGTTCCTTTGTAAGAGTCTTTGAAGGTTTATATCCTGCAGCAAGCACAACCACTGCCTTGACAATGATTCCCCGGACTCCTTTAGGATCTGGAGTACCAACAACTGCACATTCGGCAACAGCATCGTGCTCAATAAGTGCAGATTCTACCTCAAATGGTCCAATTCGATAACCAGAGGATTTTATGACATCATCATCTCGCCCCACAAACCAGAAATATCCGTCTTCATCCCGATATGCCTGATCACCAGTATAGTAATAGTCACCTCTAAATGACTTACCCATGATTTCCTCATCCTTCCAGTATTCCTTGAAGAGACCAGGTGGCCGTTCGTCACCAAGATAAATTGCAATGTTTCCTACCTCGTTTGATTTCAGCTCGTTTCCGTCATCATCGACAATTCGTACATCATGTCCAGGGGTTGGTTTACCCACCGATCCATATTTAATTGGCATAAACGGGTAATTGGAAATCACACACACTGTTTCAGTTTGCCCATAGAAATCATAGATCTCTAAGCCAAAAGATTCCTTCCAAGCCTTGATGACTTCGGGGTTAAGTGGCTCACCTGCACTCATAGAATGGCGAAGTTTGAGATTATATTTAGAAAGATCCATCTGGATAAGCAATCGGTACACAGTTGGAGGCGCACAAAACGAAGTCACACCATATTTTTCCATAGCACTAAGCAATCCATCTGCATCAAAACGACCTGGTAGTTCCCATTGGATAACTGCAGCACCAACAAGCATCTGTCCAAACAATTTACCCCATGCTGCTTTTGCCCAACCCGTTTCAGATATCGTCCAATGAAGATCATGCTTTGTAAGTGCCTGGGCAAACTTTGCTGTTACTTCATGTCCAAGTGGATAGCTGTGGGTATGCAGAACCATCTTTGGATGACCCGTTGTTCCCGATGTAAAATAAATAAGCATAGGGTCACTAGAACGGGTTTTACCTACTTCCTCTTGAGAGAGCTCCCTTGAAGTTTTATCCATTTTCTCATCAAAATTACTCCAACCGTTCCTCTTACCATCAATAAGCATTAAATGCTTTAATGTTGGACATTTATCTTTAATTTCTTCCACCCTATTAGCATGATCCATATCTGTTATAATCATACATGCCTCAGCACGATTAACTCGATATTCAATATCTTTAGATGTCAAAAGTACGGTACCTGGCATTGGGATCACTCCAAGCTTAAACATCCCAATAATGGCCTCATACCATTCAGGGACGCTCTGCAAAATCACAAGCACTCTATCGCCTTTTTTTACACCCATATTCCTCAGAACATTTGCAAACTGACTCGATGAAACCGAAAGATCGTAGAAGGTATGGTATCGGTCTCTTTTACCTGTTCTATCAATTGATATCAATGCAAGTTTTGTTCTATCATCGGCCCATTGATCTACAACATCAAAACCAAAATTATAATATTCTGGAACATTCCATTTGAAATTTTTATACAGTATTTCATATCCATCCTTCTTTACTGTATCCTTAATCATATTTTATCCCCCATATCAATTCTACAAACCCAATTGTCTTGCTATTACCATATGTTGAACTTCAGATGTTCCCTCGCCAATTTCACAAAGTTTGATATCTCTGAAATACCTCTCTAAAGGATAATCCTTAGTATATCCATATCCTCCAAAAATTTGAATTGCCTCTCTTGCCGCACGCATAGCCATCTCAGATGCGAACAATTTGGCCATAGCAGCTTCCTTGGTGAATCGAACATTTTGATCCTCAAGATATGCAGCACGGTACACAAGTAAACGAGCAGCATCAATATCAGTTGCCATATCTGTAATCTTCCACTGGATTGCCTGAAACTTGCTAATAGGGCGCCCGAACTGCTCACGTTGTTTTGCATACTCAATGCTGTCCTCAAGAGCCCCTCTTGCTATTCCAACAGACATAGCACCAATGGCTGTACGTCCCCTGTCGAGAATATTCATAGCGCCAATGAAACCCAAATCTTTCTCCCCAAGCAGATTTTTTTTAGGAACGCGACAATCTTCAAAAATGAGTTCTGCAGTATGACTTCCTCGAAGGCCAAGTTTATCTTCCAACTGACCAATCTTAAACCCAGGGGTGCCCTTCTCCACAATAAATGCGCTAATTCCCTTGGCACCTTTATCTTTGTCAGTTTTAGCCATGACAGTAACAATCCATGCAAGATCTCCGCTAGTAATAAACTGTTTTGTTCCATTTATCACCCATTCATCACCATCAAGAACTGCAGTTGTCTGTATGGAAGAAGCATCTGAACCTGCATTTGGTTCCGTAAGTGCCCATGCAGCCATTTCTTCACCATTTGTAAGTTTTGGAAGGTATTTTTTTCGTTGTTCCTCAGTGCCTCTTTCATAAATATGACCAACACCGAGTGAATTATGTGCCTCGACAACAATACCAGTAGACCCACATACACGAGAGATTTCTTCAAGCGCCATCATATAGCTAACACGATCGATACCTGCCCCTCCATATTTCTGGGGGACCGTCATCCCTAAAAGACCCATCCTGCCCATTTTTTTATAGAGCTCTTCTGAGAAATACTCTTCCTGATCAATTTTCTCTGCAATGGGTTTTATTTCTTTTTCACAAAATTCTTTAATAGTTTTTTGAAATAATTTCTGTTCATCTGAAAGGCTGAAATCCAATTATATCACCAAAATCATGATAATTTAATGTTCTAAAAACCTTTAGGTAAAAATATTAAATAGATATCCTAAGACAAGTACCTGAGGAACTGTAATAATCGGGAGCCATAACGCAGCTTTTTTACCAATATTGTGCCATATAAGTCCAATTTCTGTATAATCTGTTGCAACTCCAGCCATCAGAAAAGTAAAACTATTTCCAAATGCTCCTGTCTGATTAAATATTTCAAATGCCAGTGGAGAGCTTCCCTCAGAGCACACCTCAATAATTGTTGCAAAGAATAATGTGACGAGCAATCCAAGAAGTGTAGGCCCCATATATTCCACAAAAAGATGTTGAGGGATGTATGCCCGTGCAAATGATGCCATAACCATTCCAACAACTAACCACCACATGACCATCCTGGTAAGAGACCATGATCCTTGAAGCGTTCCTTTTATTGCATCTATGTTATTCCTCATGGTAAAATCATATTCCTTCCATCTTCTCTTAATGTCGTTTATAATGGAAAAATCAGTTAGCACCGGTACATCTTCTCCCATCATACAGCTATTGCATTCAACCATCCCTCTCCTCTCTAATTCTTGGTAAATCAAACCAGTTATAACTGCAATTATAAGTGCAGACACAACAATGAGCGTAGCCTTAACGCCAAAAAACCCAAAGAGAAGAATAGTAATAGGAAGGTTTGCCCAAGGAGCAGCTAGTAAAAATGCAACGACTGAAGAGGTGCTGGCTCCCTTCTTGTATAGTTCAATTGCTATTGCAAGAATGCCATGAGAACATGCACTCATAAGGAATCCAAATACAATGGAGTAAATAATTGTTCTCTTGCGATGTCTTGACAGGTATTTTTTAATGTAATCGCGCGGAATGAAATAGTCAATAATCCCCCCAAGGAGAAATCCTATTAGTAAAGCCCACCATATCAATACCAGATAGTCAATAAAGGCATCAAAGAACGGTTTCAAAAGAGGATGAACGTAGCCAACGGCAAGTAAAAACAAAGTAGCAACTATTACAATAAACAATCTTTCCTTATACCAAGGAGTCCCAATTTCAGTTGCGCAACCGGAGCAATATTTTTTATCATCTATGATCCCCTTCTCTGCTTCATATTTTCTAATGCAATGTTCACTACAAAAATAATGACCATGCGCGAGAATAGTCCCCTTCATTCCGCAAATAGGATCGATTTTATCCATCTTAGCACCGCAAAAAACACCTATTATTTCAATATTTTGCCAGTTTCCATATACCACAGATACAAATCCAACTCAGCCAAAGTAAGACCAGTTTTGCTAGCAATCTCTTTTAATAAATTTTCAATTTCAAAATATTTCTTTTTTGTTAGAGTCCTAGGTCTTTGTATAAGAGTATATCTTACAAGTATATCGACAATGTGAAAATCAATTATTGCATAGTCATCAAAACCAATGTTTCTTAAAAAATGACTAACCTCTTTGTATCCGAGACCTTTTACATTTTTAACAAACCATTCTCTCATTTCACTAGTGCCATAAAATCGAACAATTTCCTTCAATTTATCTTTACACTTCAAAGATTCTGAAATATATGCTGCCCTTGCATTGGGAAATCTATGGCCGAGATTCTTCAGTTTTTTTGCTAATTCCTCCTTTGAATCTGTCAAAAAACTTTCTCCAATTTCATCTTGAATTCTTATACTTTTTTCAGCCGAAAAATTTGCAGTAAGAATACAGAAACACATTTCTTTGAATAATTCTTTAGTAGAGTTTCTGTCTAATTTTTTGAATTCTTGGACTCTGTTATCAACTGTCTGAGCGGTTTCACTTTGTTTCAAATTTTCAATTTTATCTACCAAATCATCCAAACGCATAATACCGTCGATCCACTAAATTAAATGCAGTTAATATTACTTATAAGTTGACTCCACCATGCCGCGTATTTGTATTGTGATGTCCATACACCCTCTTTTGTCTAATAACTGCAATTTGTATCGAGGTTACCGTACCACCATCAATTAACTATTGTTAATATACAATTGGCACGCGATATTCTGTCTAATTTTACATAATTTCACAAGATATCAACAGATGAAATCAACATGATTGGCAATTTAAAAACATATCAAAAACTATCATAAACACCCATTAATTATAAGTATGTAAAGGAATATTTATCTGTATGAAACAAACTCCATGCGAATATATAAAGTGGTACGGACTACCAGTTATAAGAAGGGAAATCGCTGAGAGTATGATTAATCAATTTGGATTAAACCAAAAAGAAACTGCAAAAAACTTGGGAGTCACACCTGCTGCAGTATGCCAATATGTTTCCAAAAAACGCGGCAAAATCAAAATTATAGATGAAAACATACTTAGAGAAATCAATACCTCTGCCAAACGCATTATTCAGCACGGAGAAAATTCAGTTGTAAAAGAAACTTGTAGACTTTGCAAAATCATGAGAGCGGAAGGAATATTCTCTTTTTTCTGCGACGTCTGTGATGAATAATAAAAGCAATATTTACCGCAAAGGCATTTTTACCAATTTAAATGAAAAGATTCAGGAATGCATCACGTCTTAAAAGTAGAGAAAGCAAGCTAAGCAAGGACTGTGCTCAATAGCATCATTTGGAAATGCAGATACGCATGTTCAGCATTCGATACATTCTCCAACTTCTTTTGCTATTGCCTTTCCATCAACTACTTCAAATATATCCGCCGGGCATGCTGTAGCACGGTCTCCAGCACCCGTACATCTGTCATAATCAATCATTATTTTTACATCGTTTTCTTCAAAATCTTTTTTCGAAGCTTTTTTGAACACATAACTAATTCCTACAAAAAATGGGGGATTACGAAAAATGACTTATATTGTCTGGAAACCAACAGAGGATCGTATTGAAAAGGCAAATATAACAAGATTCATGAAAAAATATGATATCAAAGATTATGATGAGCTAATTAAGAAATCAACCGAAGATATTGAATGGTTTTGGGATGCAGTGATGAAGGATTTAAACATCGAATGGTTCCAACCATATGAAAAGGTTCTTGATGATTCCAATGGAATCCAGTGGACTAAATGGTTTATTGGGGGGAAAATCAACATAGTCCATAATTGTCTTGATCGACATGCAAAATCAGATAAAAAAGACAATGTTGCCATTACTTGGGAGAATGAAAAAGGCGATGTACGAAAATTAACCTATAAAGATCTTTAC
>Ga0307431_1002243_pt1 | contig 10147 bp, 9 predicted proteins | sample SalMarWE160170MG_FD_202155 | JGI IMG/M metagenome (GOLD analysis project Ga0307431, IMG submission 202155) | Salt marsh sediment microbial communities from the Plum Island Ecosystem LTER, Massachusetts, United States - WE1603-170 | ecosystem: Environmental > Aquatic > Marine > Intertidal zone >... | reverse complement strand
GCCTTACTCTCAAGCCTCTCAGGCGTCCCCCTGAAACAATATATCGCAGTAACCGGATCGGTGAACCAGAAGGGCGAGGTTCAGGCCATCGGTGGGGTCAATGAAAAGATTGAAGGCTTCTATGACTGCTGCAAGGCCGTGGGGCTGACCGGGCGACAGGGGGTTATGATACCGGAGAGCAACGTCAAGGATCTCATGATCAGGCATGAGGTGGTGGAGGCGGTAAACAAAGGGAAATTCCACGTCTATTCGGTGAAAACCGTGGATGAGGGGATCGAGATCCTGACCGATAAGAAGGCGGGAGAGCTGAAGCCGGATGGCTCATACCCCCGGGGAACTATCAATTATCTGGTGAACAAGAAGTTAAAGGAACTTGCAGAGGGGTTTGAGAAATTCGGCGAAAAGGAGAAGAAGAAAAGGACTAAGACGCGTCCGAAGCAAAAGAAGAGAGAATAGCACACCAGAAGATAGTTCCTTTATCGCCGGAGCGCTAGTTCCGGAATCGATTGCCCCCTTTCGCATTAGTGGGGTGAGTTTCGTTCCGGCCTTTATGTTCGGCATGATGAGCGCCTTATTCAGTCTGTCACCCTCTAGGTTGCGATGATCCGGGCCATAGAATACATACCCGCCATGCAACCTTATTTTATTAAGAATTATCTTGACAATCAGACCTACCCTATTTAGGACTTTTACATACCCCTATCTCAGCTATAGGTTACACATATATACTCAACGAAGATGAGATATTCTTCGCTACAGTTCACTTTTAGGGAGGAAGATCATGTTCGAAACGACAAAATTCAAGACTCTCAATGGGGTTAAGGCAATAAAGAGATGGGTAATCCCGTACCTTAATTCGCGTATTCATTCCAATGAGTTCAGGCCTGTCCTGTGTTATCTCTATACGGAGTGGCGCTGCAATATAGATTGCTGGTATTGCTTCCAATACAATAACGACCTGCCTGGGATGGACATTGAAACTGCAAAGAGTTCAATAGACTGGCTTAAATCTATCGGCTGCAGGGTTATTCCGCTAATGGGCGGCGAGCCTCTCTTGAGAAAAGACTTCATCTTAGAGGTGATCAGATACGGGGCAGAAAACGGCTTCTTTATGTATCTGCCTACCAACGGCTATCTTATGGATAAGGCATTTATAGATGAGGTTGGAAAGGCAGGGGTAGCAGCAATAAACCTGGCCGTGGACTGTGTAGCGCCTATTAAGGGGCTACCCAAGTCATTGCTTAAGATAGAGCCGCAATTCAGATATCTCGTTGAACGGCAGGAAAAATATGGGTACCTTACCTTTTTTAACATAAATATCTGCAGGAATAATATCAAGGACGTGAAGCTTCTCACAGAGATTGCACATCAAAACAAGATAGGCACCGATTATCATCTCAATGAACCTCCCCAGAGCTTTGTCGATATAAACCACTATAAACATCATGATGATATGCTTACCATAACGCCTGATCAATATGATGAAATCGACGAATTATTGGACTGGCTTATCGATAAACAGCGCCATGGCTGGCCGATGGTAAACTCAATTGCGCACCTCCAGGTATTTAAAGAAAGATTGAGAGGCCAGATGAGGCCATGGGATTGCAGGGCAGGCCATAACGGCGCACTGATAAGGCCTGATGGAACCCTTTCGCCATGTTTTGATCTGCTCAGCTATGATCATGATTGGGGTAGAATATGGGAGCCCAAACTTGATGAGGAAGAATTGAGGGCTGTGAAGGAGAAATGCAATCCATATTGCTCTTCTACGTGTTTCTATACCATGGCGTATTATTACAACCTTCGAAATGTCCCCCAGTGGGTTGGAAAACACATCAGGGTGGGTTGAATCTATGGTGGTTCTCTCAAAGATCGTGACGTAATCAAGATAATGTTTCTGGACATTTCATGGCGAAACGGTTGAGAGATATCAAGGTAATAAAAGGCGTTCCATGATGAAGTCTTTCTTGTCCGGCATCAACATATGGCCCACCATAGGATACAGGCATTAAGACATATCTGGTTCTTTCTTCGGCGTTCACCCCTGATAGAGGTAGCCAAGTTCGTGCTCGTGGTAGGGGCGGCTGCATGGGTGATGGCGAGCAGTACAGAGAGATTGGGATATAGCTGGCATTGGTACCGGATTCCGCAGTATATTCTTTTCTTAGAAGATAGTTCATTGATTGCCGGGCCGCTGCTTTTGGGATTGCTGGTGACCTTGCGCATCACCGCTGCGAGCCTCGTTCTCGCCTTCGGCTTCGGTCTGATGAGCGCCCTGTTTCGCATGTCACAGTCTTGGGTTGCGAGGATCTTAGCCAGGGGATACCTGGAGCTCATCAGAAACACGCCGCTTCTCGTGCAGCTTTTTTTCATCTATTTTGTAATTTCGCCGATTCTCGACATCAGCCGCTTTACCTCTGCGGTCCTTGCGCTGAGCCTTTTCGAGGGCGCCTATGCCTCGGAGATATTGAGGGCCGGCATTGTCTCCATACACAAGGGACAGTGGGAGGCTGCCTACAGCCTCGGCCTCAGCACCTTTCATGCCTATCGCCACATCGTTCTTCCGCAGGCGATCAGGAGGATCCTGCCGCCTCTTACGGGCCAGGCCGTTTCCCTGGTGAAGGACTCCGCACTGGTGAGCACCATCGCTATTTACGATCTTACCATGCAGGGCCAGGCGATTATTGCGGAGACCTACCTCACCTTTGAGGTGTGGTTCACTATTGCCGCAATGTACCTGCTCATCACGGTCACTCTCTCAAGCGTGGTCAACATCCTGGAAAACCGTTTCAGGCTGGTATCGTAAGAGCGGGAAAGAGAGTGTTTCATGCACCAGAGATCCACAGGCGCGTATGGCAGTACCGTGAACAATATCTACGGGATTTTTGCATCTTAAAAAAAGGAGGTGCCGAATGAGACGAAAGCCGTTCAGAGTGGCTGTCGCAATGGTTGTTATGCTCATCATGGGCCTTGTAGGTGCCGGCTTTGCGGGAGAGATCCAGCGGCAGTTGACCAAGGAGAGCACCCTGGAGCAGGCGCTCAGGCGCGGGGTGCTGCGGGTTGGGATGTCGACCTTTGTGCCATGGGCGATGAAGGATAAGTCCGGTGAGCTCATCGGTTTTGAAATCGATGTTGCCACAAGACTGGCCAAGGACATGGGGGTCAAGGCGGAGTTCGTTCCCACGAAGTGGGCGGGGATAATACCGGCCCTTCTCACGGGAAAGTTCGATGTGATTATCGGGGGTATGGGTATTCTCCCCAAGCGAAATCTGAAGGTGAATTTCAGCGTGCCCTATGATTACTCGGGCATGTCGATGGTTGCCAATAGGGAGCTGGCCGCTGGATTTAATAACCTCGCGGATTTTAGCCGCCCCGAGGTTGTGCTCTCTGTCCGGCTTGGCGCAACGCCCGTCGATGCAGCCAAGAAATATATGCCGAAGGCCCAGCTCCGCATGTTCGATGACGAGTCCCAGGCAGTACAGGAGGTGCTCAATGGAAAGGCGCACGCCATGGTTTCATCGGCTCCGCTGCCCGCATTTCAGGCACTGAAGTATCCGGAAAAACTCTTCCTGCCCCTCGAGGGCACCTTTACCAAGGAGGCGATCGGCTTTGCGGTGCGCAAGGGTGATCTCGACACGCTCAACTTCTTCAATAACTGGATCATTCTCGTCACCACTGAGGGCTGGCTCAAGGAACGAAAGCACTACTGGTTTGAAACCAATGAGTGGGAGAGCCGTATCAGGTAACATCTCTTACGGCTTTCATTTTCTGCCTTGGGCCTTGTGCCCTTGGCCTGTTCTCATATCAACCTAAATCAATAACAACAATTCAGCATAAAGTTTTCAAGTCTTGAGTCATGTAGACGTGTAAAGGGGCATCATTGAAGCGGAAAAGGACCAGGATCACGGCGCTTGATATCATCGTGGCTGCCGGCCTGGTGGCAGCAGGCGCGTATTTGGCATACAGGATTACAATCGGCCTCCACTACAAGTGGAACTGGTCGGCTATCCCGCACTACCTCTTTCGCTACGACCAGGAGAGCGATTCATGGCTGCCGAATGTGCTCCTCTATGGACTGCTCACCACCATCAAGCTCAGCATGTGGGCTACGGTGCTGGCGACCATCCTAGGGGGGCTGATGGGGCTCTGCCGCGTTAGCCGGAGCCTCTTTAAACGATTGATGGGGCGGACCTATGTCGAGTTGATCAGGAATCTCCCGCCCCTTGTGTTGATCTTTATCTTCTATTTTTTTCTCGCTGATCAGATCATGTCCCTTCTGGGCGTGAGCAGGTTTATCGAATCATGTTCGATGAGCACCTGTTCGGTACTGACGTTTCTCTTCGCACCGCCTTCCCTCTTCTCACCCTTTATGGCAGCCTTGATTACCCTCGCACTCTTTGAGGGCGCCTACATTACCGAGATCGTAAGAGCGGGAATACAGTCTATTGAAAGGGGGCAGTGGGAGGCCTCATATGCCCTGGGACTATCGCGGCGGCAACTCATGCGCTACATTATACTGCCGCAGGCAATGCCGAGGATGCTTCCTCCCTTGGCAGGGCAATTCATCTCCACCATCAAGGACTCCGCCATCGTGTCGGTGATCTCGATCCAGGAGTTGACCTTCCAGGGCATGGAGCTGATGTCCTCCACCTATCTTACCTTCGAGGTCTGGATCACCATCACAGGGCTCTACCTGATGCTGACCCTTTCACTTTCCCTGGTTGTTGAACGCCTTGAGATCTATATGCGCAGAAGCGAGGCATGAGCCTGAGCCAGGGGATGCGACCAGTGCTCCATCCTTACAGCACTCCATTACACCACTACTCCATTCCTCCAACAATCCCATGATATAAGTTCGCACGCTTGGCGCCTTTCCAGGAGGTTCCAAACAAAGCCATGTCCTCTGGGATACGATTCTATGGCTAGGGAGAGAAATTTGTAGGATAGGGGCTGGGGATATGCTAGAAGGTGAACAGGGCAGCGTTCTTAGGTCTGATCTGCAGGGCGAGTATCTGATGTCTTTAAATAGAAGGCCAGATCGAGTGATGACCATTCGCCAGTAATCCTAAGGAAAAAAGAAGGAGCGAACTATGATACGGATAACATGCTTGGGTGCTGCCGGAACTGTAACCGGGTCCAATTATCTTATTGAGAATGCCCAAGGCAAAAGGCTGATGGTTGATTGCGGCCTTTTTCAAGGAGGAAAGCAGATTGAGGCGCGCAACTGGCAGCGCTGGGCCTTTGATCCTAAAGCGATCCCAACACTTTTTCTGACCCATGCCCATATTGACCACAGCGGGAGGATCCCCAAGCTGGTGAAAGACGGCTTCCGCGGAAGGATCGTTACTACCCCGCCCACCGTGGACCTATGCCGGATTATGCTCCTTGATTCGGCGCACGTTCAGGAAATGGATGCCGAATGGCAGACGCGAAAGAACAGAAGAAGAGGCGGGGCGCCGGTGCTGCCCCTTTATACCACGCAGGATGCTGAAGAAAGCCTTAAGTATCTTTCGCCATTGGAGAGGGATCGGATGATTACCGTTGAGCCCGGCATAAGGGCGCGACTCAGGAATGCTGGGCATATTCTCGGATCTTCTATGGTGGAGTTGTGGGCAGAGGATAAGGGAAGGGAGATAAAGATCGTCTTCTCCGGGGATCTGGGCAAGAAGAATCAGCTGATTGTGAAGGACCCTGACAGGATTACCGATGCCGACTATCTCTTTGTTGAATCCACTTACGGCAACCGCCTGCATCGATCCTTCGAGGACAGCAGAGAGGAGTTTTTGGAGTCCATCCGCTACGCGCACTCCCATGGGGAAAAGGTTATTATTCCGGCCTTTGCCCTTGAGCGGACCCAGGAGCTGCTCTACCTTCTGGGAGAGTTTTCACGAGAGGGCATGCTGCCCGATATTCCCGTATACCTGGACAGCCCGCTGGCAATCAAGGCTACCAAGATTTTCAGGAGAAACAAAAGGTGTTACGATGAGGAGGCCAGTGCCATTGTGAGGCAGGGTTTTGACCTCTTTGATACGCCGAACCTCCTTTTTACCCCCACTACGGAGGAATCGATCGCTATTAATGAGAGATCAGGACCTGCTATCATTATCGCGGCTAATGGGATGTGCACCGCGGGCAGGATCAAACACCACCTCAAGCATAACCTGTGGCGGCCTGGAGCCAGTATCGTCATTGTAGGGTTCCAGGCCCAGGGCACCACGGGAAGAAGGATCGTGGATGGCGAGAAATCGGTAAAGATATTTAGGGAAGATATTGCGGTCAAGGCAAGGGTGTTTACCGTAGGAGGTTTCTCAGCCCATGCCGACCAGAAAGATCTCCTGGAATGGGTGGGTAATTTTGCCGAATCCAGGCCCCGGGTCTTTGTTGTCCATGGCGAACCTACGGCCAGTGAAGCCCTGGCCCGTTCCATCCGTGAGAAACTTGGCATGGAGGCCCATATTCCCAAATGGAAGGAGACCTTAACGCTTGAAGCCAGAGGGCCTGTCCGGGAAAGGGAACGTATGGAGACTGCTCTGCCAGACAGGACAGAATCGATGTTGAGTACGTTTACCGATCTGGAACAAGAGCTTGAAAGACTGAGGAGCGTTCTTCTGGAAAAAGGCGGAGAAAGGGAGATCGGGCAGGATGAGGTGGAGAGGCTCCGGTCTATCCGGGAAGAGCTGCGGCAAATGCTGCCTGAGCAAAGCTCTTGACTGCCGAAGCCATGATTTTCCAGAATAATAATGATTACTTCTGATAATGTGTAAGAGGAGGGAGATCATGCATGAGCGGCAATACCTGGTTGATGAGCTTACGAAACACGACACCTGGAGGATGTTTAATATCATGGCCGAATTCGTGGAGGGATTCGATGTCCTTCCCGAGGTGTATCCGGCGGTGACGATTTTTGGCTCTGCCCGGTCGCCCAGGAACAGCCATACCTATAAGACTACAGAAAAGGTGGCGAGATTGCTGGTTGAACAGGGTTTCAATGTCATCTCAGGCGGAGGCCCCGGCGTTATGGAAGCTGCCAATAAGGGGGCTGCCGAGGCAGAGGGCAAATCGGTCGGGCTGCACATCCATCTCCCCAAAGAGCAAAAACCTAATAAATACGCCAATGTCCGGATAGATTTCAAATATTTCTTCATCAGAAAGGTCATGTTCGTAAAGTATGCGGTTGCTTACATCATCATGCCAGGCGGCTTTGGGACCCTCGATGAGTTGTTTGAGGCCCTCACACTGATACAGACCAAGAGGATAAAGTCGTTTCCCGTTATCCTCATAGACTCAACGTACTGGAAAGGCCTGATTGATTGGATAAGGGGAACCTTGATCAAGGAGCATTCGATAGACGAATCGGACCTGGAGCTCATGAACCTGGTGGATGCGCCTGAAGATGCCATCCGCATCATCAAGAGGAGGGTGATCGTCTAATTGTATCTTGACTTTAATAATCATTTTTTGTCATTGCAAGGCGAAGCCGAAGCAATCTCGCTGTTTAAGCAGTAGATTGGTTGGCAGCCGTTTGTTTTCCGCAATGAAGAACAGCATTGGGACTTGAAGAAAGCATTGCTAGATTGAGGTGGATATAGTGAACGTTAAACGATATTTCGAGATATTAGAGCTTTCGCCTGATGCATCCATGGATGAACTCAATCAGGCCTATAGAGACCTAGTCAACATCTGGCATCCCGACCGTTTCGCCCACAATCCCCGGCTTAAGAAAAAGGCCGAGGAAAAACTAAAGGAAGTGAATCAGGCCTATGAAGCGCTGAAACCTGTCCTGTCCGCAGAATCAGGGCAAAGAGAGAATGCACAGGCAGGATCTCATGGACGGACCCAGGAGAAACCAAGGGCTGAACAGGGGACACGGGAACCGGGCAATCAGGCCGGAGCCAAGGTCGACACCGAAGTAGTTGTTGAAGCAGGCACTACGACGGCACTAAGACTGTGGTCCTATCTTTCCACCAGGCTTCGCCGCCTCGTAACAGAGCAGGTTCAGGCCTTTAAGGATGGAGCGCAGGCCGGTCCGCAGGGAGGCATGGGCCAGGGCAGAGGAAAGGGGAAAGGAAGAGGCGGCGGTCAGGGAAGGAGAAAGTTCCGGGGCGGCGGCAGGAGAAGCGGCGGTACCAGAGGCGGGATGGGGGGCCGGGCTTCCTGAAATTTTCAAAACCCTTCCTTCAGTTTGAGATCAGTACTCCATCCCTCCGATACTCCATTACTCCGACAATTCAACGATCTGAGGACAAACCTTTTGCCAGGCGCCTAATCCACGAGGATAACGGACACACCCCTTGCGAGGCTGAGGATCTTCTGGGAGACACTGCCGAAGATAAATTCCGTGACTTTTGAGTGTCCCTTTCTACCCACCACGATGGTGTCATACCCTTTATCGGCCTCGTTTATGATGTCCCTGACAACCCCTTTTTCCCTTGTGCGAGCCATCGTAGTAATGTTTTTCTCATCAAACCCCGCCTTTTGAAGCACTTGCTTTGCTTTATCCAAGGCCTCCTCGACCAATTCTTTATTTTCATCCTCAATCGCGCAAAAGGAGGCCTGCCTTTCCTGGAAGTACGGGATAAGGCTCGGGCTGTTCATATCGCATATGGCAGCCGTATCAGGAATGATGGAGAGCAGCGTAATCTCATGATCGTTCGAGAAAGATGATGCAATGTATCCAACTGCCCTCATCGCATTTTCACTATCATCGAACGCTACTAATATCTTCCGTCCCACGATTCACCTCCTGTTAGTGTCTTCACCTTTGGTTTGATGCCTCATATAGATGTACTATACGGCAATGCATCATCCTTTTCCATTGATCCTATCCCTCAGCACCCCCGAACACTGAAAGGTAACCACCCTCCTTGCATCCAGCATGAGTTCCCTGCCGGTCTGAGGATTACGGCCCTTCCGCTGCTTTTTCTCCTTTACGCAGAACTTCCCGAAGCCGGTGATAAGGATATCCTCGCCGTTTTCGAGGGTGCTCTTCATGATCTCTATGAGGGCGTCGACTAGTTCCACTGATTGTACCTTGGTAAGATCGGTGCCGGTGTAAAGGGAATCGCTAATATCTGTCTTGGTGAGGGTCATGGAGATCTCCTGTTTTTGTAGTCAAGATAGTTTTGAATGACGATTTTGTCAAGAAATTATAGAAGTTACAAAAGCTTCAAGATAGATGTATCGGCAGTGATATATTCGCAGGGATTGCGCTGGACTAATAGTCTATAAAAAGTGATTGCTATTTTGCATTCTGTAGGTACTCTACAACTGAAGGATATTTTAGCTATGGCACGAAATCAATCGAATAGTGTGATTCCAGCTGTATACAAGATATTGTACCCACTAAAAGGATATTCAACCCCTTGTGATACTCAAATCGACTCTTATACCTGAACGATATCCAATGGTCTCCGGTTTGTTCTCAAGTCTAGATCGTGGCAAGATATCCAAGAAGTTGAATTTAATACATTATTCACAATTCAAGGCGCGGTATCTATTTGTTACCGTTGGATTTCCTTGCCTTCTGAAGCTGATTATGTTAGAAGGACAAGGCTTGGCCAAATATGTATTATTTTGCGGAAATCACGTGATTTTTCCTTCTAACCCCATGAAGAATAAATGACAGTAAACCTCTTACAATTTAATGAGAGCGGGTTTTTCCCCTTCATTAGGCTATTGCATTTAGAAAATACTGTACCTATAGCAGAGTTAAGTCAAGCGCTGACTCACTCCCCTCATTCTCTATTTTTTCAATTCTATCCCCAAATTGAATACAAATATTGGCATGAGATTGGTAGAGAGGCAACGCTATGAGAATAAGTTTTGGCGAAGTTAACGGGAATGATTGGGAGCGTTATTGTCAGCAACTTCTAAAATTAAAATATGGTGATACTGAGGGTTATCAAGAAGTGCCAGATCGTTATGGTGGTGATTTGGGAATAGAAGGATTTACTCAGACAGGGCGTGCTTTTCAATGTTATTGCGCGGAAGGGGAACCACCTCCGAAAGAATTGTACGAGAGTCAAAGAGACAAGGTTACCAGAGATATTTCAAAACTTTTGAAAAACGAAACCGAGCTAAAACGCATTCTAGGTGATATAGCTATCAAAGAATGGCATTTCTTGACTCCTCGTTACGATAGCAA
>Ga0307431_1002242_pt1 | contig 10150 bp, 9 predicted proteins | sample SalMarWE160170MG_FD_202155 | JGI IMG/M metagenome (GOLD analysis project Ga0307431, IMG submission 202155) | Salt marsh sediment microbial communities from the Plum Island Ecosystem LTER, Massachusetts, United States - WE1603-170 | ecosystem: Environmental > Aquatic > Marine > Intertidal zone >... | reverse complement strand
ACCTTGAGAAGGGAACTGTGGCAACCGCTGTTCACTCGGTTGGCAGAACCACAAAAAAGTTGGCAAAAATGAAGGCGGGCGACTCCATAATGGATTTGTCTGGTCCACTGGGAAACCCCGCTGAAATAGGCAAGTTCGGACGGGTTCTCCTTGTCGGCGGGGGAGTCTGGTGCGCCCCTCTCTACTATGTGGCTCAGGCTCTTCGTGAAAAAGGAAATGAAGTCGTCATAGTTGCAGCCGGCAGAACAAAAAACGGTATGGTTTTCGAAAAAGAATTGAAGGAAGTCAGCAACGAATTCTACGTTGCTACAGACGACGGCTCCAAAGGATACCAGGGACTCAGCTTTTTGAAGGATGTGCTTAAAACTCAGAAGTTCGATCATTCAATCGCTATGGGACCGGTTGTGATGCTGCAAACTGTGACTGAACTCACCAAGCCCTACGGTTTGAAGACTATGGTTACCTTGGCGTCAATTATGGTTGATGGCACGGGAATGTGCGGGTCCTGCCGAGTGACCGTGGCTGGCGAAACAAAGTTTGCTTGTATGGACGGTCCAGAATTTGACGGTCACCAGGTTGATTTTGAAGAGTTAATCAAAAGGCAACGTATCTACCTGCCCGAGGAGCGAATGGCTTCTATGATTCACGAAAAACTGGGAGGAGGCGTGAAGCGTGAATAAAGAACAAAGAAAACATGAAGTTCCGATGGCAAAGCAGGACGTTTTGGAGCGAATCCACAACTTCTATGAAGTAGCTTTGGGCTACACTGAAGAACAAGCCGTGGCAGAGGCTGAAAGATGCCTGCAATGCCCCAAACCCCAATGTGTAAAGGGATGCCCCGTGGAAATTGACATTCCAGCATTCATCAAAGAGATCAAAGAAGGAAACTTCCTTGCTGCCAGTGCAAAATTGAAAGAGAAGAACAGCTTGCCTGCCATCTGTGGACGGGTCTGTCCTCAAGAGAACCAGTGTCAAAAGTTCTGTGTGTTAGGTAAGATGGGTGATCCCATATCTATCGGTCGATTAGAGAGATTCGCTTCTGATTACGAACAGTTGAAAGGAGTCACTGTTCCTCCAAAGGAAAAGTCCAGTGTGAAGGGGAGAGTGGCGATTGTGGGTTCTGGACCTGCAGGACTCACAGCAGCAGCGGATTTAGCTAAGTTAGGTTACACTGTTGTGATGTTTGAGTCACTTCACTCTACTGGCGGCGTCCTCATGTATGGAATTCCTGAGTTCCGTATGCCAAAGAAGATTGTGCAGACTGAAGTTGATTACATCAAAAAACTCGGAGTCGAAATTAAAACCAATTACACGATTGGAAAGATATTCACGATAGACGAGCTGTTTGCGAGCGGATTTGACGCAATCTTTGTTGGAAGTGGAGCAGGGCTTCCCCGTTTCATGAGAATTCCCGGAGAAAACTTTGGTGGAGTCTACTCTGCCAACGAGTTTTTGATCCGAGTGAACCTGATGAAAGCTTACCTGTTCCCAGAATATGACACGCCTATACGGATCGGAAAGAAAGTCGCTGTGATTGGCGGAGGCAACGTGGCAATGGATTCTGCCAGATCAGCTTTGAGACTGGGCGCAGAGGAAGTGTACATCGTTTACCGCAGGTCTAAGCAGGAACTTCCCGCAAGAGCAGAAGAGGCGGAAAATGCAGAAGAGGAAGGCATCATATTTCGGCTTCTCACGAATCCAGTGAAGTTTTTGGGTGACAAAAGCGGCTGGGTTAAAGGAATCGAATGCATCAGGATGCGCCTCGGAGAACCGGATGCGTCGGGTCGAAGAAGACCCCTTCCCATAGAAGGCTCCGAGTTCATGATGGATGTGGACACGGCGGTTATAGCTATTGGGCAGACTCCGAATCCTCTTATTCAAAGAACCACTGAAGGTCTTGAAACCACTAAGTGGGGCACCATAGTTGTGCAGGAAGAAACTGGGGCGACCACAAAGAAGGGAGTCTACGCGGGAGGAGACGTTGTCAGCGGCGCAGCCACAGTTATCAGTGCCATGGGAGCCGGAAAAAGAGCTGCTCGGAGCATTCATGAGTATCTGATGAACAAAAAGGGTGCCTAACAGAGCGAGCGGTAAACTTTGGTTTCCGTCTTTTTCTTTATTGTCTGGATAACTAGGGTATCCTAGATTCGTATCGTTTATTAAAGACGTTTTTCCTCTGGTTTACTCTCTGATGAAAAGCATAATTTCTATCCTCTGACGGATGAGGTTGAGTTGATGTCTGAAAAGAAACAGGCTACCGAAACCAAATTGAGAAGGGAGATTAAAATGGGGGACTTCGATCCCGAATTTAAACGTGAGATCAGCAAGGTTCCAGGCATCGAAAACATCAAATTGTGCTTTCAATGTGGCACCTGCACGGCTGACTGTCCCATAGCAAGGTTCAGCGAAATCTACAGCCCCAGAAAAATTATGCGGATGACCCAGCTGGGAATGAAAGACAGGCTTCTTTCAAGCGAATCGCTCTGGCTCTGCGCCGCCTGCTTCACATGCGTTGATCATTGTCCTCAGGGCGTAAACATCGCAGGTGTTGTGACGGCTCTTCGAAACATGGCTGTAAAGGAGGGAATTATACCCCCGGTCTTTAGGGAGTTAACTGATAATATCATGAAGACAGGATACGCTTACAGGATTCCTGAACTGCGCCTCAAAAAACGGGTGGAAAAGGGGTTGCCGCCCTTGCCTAAAGCCAATCTTGAGGATGTGTGTAAGCTGTTTGATGTTATAGCTGTTTCTAAGGCGTCGAAGATGGAGAAGAAATAGGATGGCTGGATTGAAGTATCTGCTGTTTCTGGGTTGCGTTATCCCTTACAGAATCGTCAGCTACGAAACCTCTTCCCGGAAGGTGCTTAAAAAGTTAGGCGTAAAATTGGTTGAGATGCCTGAATTCAACTGCTGTGGGCTGCCCATAGATGGTGTAAATCATGATGCGATGCTGTTGTTGGCGGCGCGGAATCTCTGCTTGGCGGAACAGCAGAACTTGAACATACTTGCCTTGTGTCCGGGATGCGCTGGAACCCTCCGGAAGGTGAACAAGAGTCTTCAGGAAGATAAGAAGCTCAAAGAGCGGGTTAACGGTTTCCTGAAAGAGATCGGCATGGAATTCAAGGGAGGAAAAATAGCTGTTAAGCACCTCATTCAAGCTCTTGTCGAAGATGTTGGCGTTGAGAAAATAAAAGACTCTGTTGTGAAACCTCTCACCGACTTAAAGGTGACTGAGCATAATGGATGTCATGTTTTGCGTCCCGCGAAGTACATAGGCTTCGACGACCCAGAGAACCCTGTTCTGTTAAAGAGGCTTATTGAGGCAACTGGGGCAGAATGCTTGGATTACATGTATGAAACAGACTGCTGCGGAGCCCCGATAATCGGCGTGAACGACAAGATTCCTCTTTATCTGGCTGGAGATAAACTTCGCAACATCAAAGCTGTGAATGCTCAGGCTCTGATAACCGTCTGTCCCTTCTGCCACATGATGTTCGACATCAACCAGCCAAGAATAGAAAGGCTCCTAAGCGAGAAATTCGGAATCCCAGTGCTTCACTATCCCCAACTGCTTGGACTAGCCATGGGCTTCACCCCCAAAGAAATGGCGCTAGAGGAACTCCGAGTGGACGCCACAAAAATCTTAAACACCAATCTGACAGTGCAAGCCAAAAACTGAACAGACATTCTTTGGCTCCCATTATTTTTCTTTCCTAAAAGTGTTAATGTTCCACTTTTTTATGTTTGAAATGTTGCTTCTGTAGCCTGTTGAAGGTTGGGGAATCATTATGTCAAGAATTCTTGACTAAAAATTTATTATGATTCATTTTTTGGTCAAGAAACCTTTACAAAAAAATTCTTATACCTTATTGGTCATAGAATAAATCGTTAAAGTGTCTAGTATGAAGAAAATTGTATCTTCATTTATTCTACTTTTTCTGGCTCTTTCGTTGTGCTGTATTTTACAGTTTGTTGGTTTGGTTTCTGCCAATTTTTTTCCGGCTCCAGTGCCCGATCACAACATAGAGATTACTGAGGACGGAGACGTAACAGGAACAGACCAGATTCAGCGCAACGGCAACCTCTACACGTTCACAGAAAACATTGTGGGCAGCATCGTAGTCTTCCGCAGCTGCATAGTTATTGACGGAGCAGGCTACACCCTTCAGGGAAATGGAACTCGCACAGGTATTTGGTTTCAAGCAGAAAACAATGTGGAAATAAGGAATCTGCACATCAGAAACTTCACTCATGGCATCGAATTCACTTATGCACTGTCACTGGATGGCTGTACAGATATTACCCTTTCCGGAAACACCATAACAGACAACGAATATGGAATAACTTCCTGGATATTCTCACGCAGCAACTATTTTCTGGGAAACACCATCGCAAACAACACCTACGGCATTTACCTCAGCCACTCCTCAAACAACGTTTTTAGAAATAACCAGCTGACCAACAACACATACAACCTTTGGCTGACATGCGAAACATCAGTTCAAATGACATCATACATCAACGACATCGACACATCAAACAGGATAAATGGTAAACCCATCATCTACTGGGTCAACAAGCAAGACAAAACTGTGCCATCAGACGCCGGATACGTAGCCCTAGTAAACTGCACAAACATAACAGTTCAAAACCAAAATATCTCCAATAATGGGCAAGGCATACTCCTAGTAGCCACAAACAACTCGCTGATAACAAAAAATCATATAGCAAACAGCTATTACGGCATCATGCTCTATGCCCCGTACGAGCAATGCGTCGGCAACATCATAACAGAAAACAACATAACCGCAAGCACCAAGGACGGTATCCGTTCATGGAATTCTGAAGGCACAATCATTACTGGAAACAGAATAACAAACAACCAAGAGAACGGCATCAACTTCGTTTGGTCTTCAAATGCGTATGTGGTTGGAAACGCCATAGCCAGAAACAAAGAATACGGAATTAGGCTCTCTGACGCAAACAACACCACGATTTACCACAACAACTTCGTAGACAACATCCAAAACGGTCTTGTTTCAAGTTCCAATCCCGTTTATTGGAACAACGGCACCGAAGGCAACTACTGGAACGAATACACCGGTACGGATGCTGACGGCGACGGCATAGGAGACACTCCTTACTCAAACATCTACGGCGTCAAAGACTCTTATCCGCTTATGGAACCCTATGACATTTCAGAACATGAGATACCTGACGTAATTCCAGAGTTTCCATCATGGGTGCTCCTATTTTTTTCACTCGCTGTGTTTGCGGTTGCTGTGGTCATCTACAAGCGGAGACTAACAAAAAACAATCGTTGGAGGAGTTGACGTGAAGAAATCTGCGATAATGATTATCTTGTTAATGGTTATTGTGTTTCCGATTCTGCAGGTATCAAGAGCTTATTCAGTGGAATCCACTGCTCGGCAAAAGGCTTTGTCATTTATAGAAAATGTGCTTCCCATCGACGTTTCACAATACAATGTAACCTTTTCGAAATATTACACAGTAGAGATTCTGGAAGGTTTTTCTTCAGAGCATGTAGTGTACAACTTGGAATCAGAAGAAAGCATAATCAATGTAACCTGCAGGATCGAAAATGATGAGCTAACCTTCTGTATGGTAACTCCAAAAAATGGGTCAGTTATCAGCGACCGCCAATACGAAAACCTGATTGATGCAGCCAACAGTTTTCTTGACAAATACCAGACCCACACGGGACAAGATTTAGAGGCGATAAAAAACACTCTAACCGATGTTGATCCAACAGAAAACATGACCGTAACAGCAGGCGACATCAAACTGACCATAAGTAATGGAGGAATTTGGGGGATTAAAGAAACATTATTTGACTGGAAATACGTCTATAATGGCTGCGAATACCCTGCAATATTTCTTGGTTTCAGTAACGGGGTTTTCTCCACCTTAAACGATGGCGGCATCATCTACACGATAGGCGACACAACCGTGAATATTTCAGAAGAACAGGCCATCAACATAGCAATGAGTCACATACAGAATTATTCATACACTATGCCGGGTGGCGTTGAAATAAGCGACTTCAACGTAACTGAAGAACGAACAGAAGCTTGGCTGGTGCCCTCCCCAAGAGAGCCTTATACTCTGTATCCGTTATGGGAAATAGTGCTGTATCTGAACCAGACATATCCCGGCAGCGTTTACGCCCTCTTAGTTTCAGTGTGGGCTGACACCGGAAAAGTCTCCTCCTGCAGCAACCAAGCAGCCGGCGGCATCATACCCGAGTTTCCCTCATGGACGCCAATGCTGATTATGCTAGTTACTGTTATTGCAGTCGCATTCATTTACAGGCGTATACTGAACAAACCTAATGAGGGGAGAATAGTTCAGTGAAGAAATCTGCATCTATAATTGTTCTGTTTCTTTTTCTTATCGTTTTTATGGTTTCTCTTCCACAAATTGGTGTAGTTAAAGCAGAAAGCACAGTCTACATTAGGGCTGACGGAAGTGTAGAGGGAACAGATAAAATTCAACGCAACGGTGACATCTATACTTTAACAGGAAACATTTCAGGCAGCATTCAGGTTCAGACGAGTTTCATTGTGATTGATGGGGCAGGTTATACTCTGCAAGGAGATGGAAACATTCACGGAAGGGGATTAGAAATTGTTGAAAATAACAACGTAACAGTAAGGAACTTGAACATCAACGGATTCACTAGGGGCATTCGCTTCACCGATTCGTCCGAGTGTATTATACATCAAAACATTCTAGCTAACAATTCCATTGGAATCGAAATGGGCTACATCGATAACTCCTATTCAAACAACAACACTGTAAGCGACAACATTATAAAAGAAAATGGAACCGGAATTCGTTTAATCTACGGCTCCTCAAACACTATCTGTGGAAACATTATAACAGCAAACAATGTCTCTGGTATTTCCGTCTGGGGAACATCTGGGAATAGCATAACATGGAACAACATAACTAACAACAACAGAGGTGTTTACTTCGAAACCTCTGGAATTAACCTTATTCATCACAACAACTTTGTCAATAACACAAACGATTGGTGGGATTATGGTCTAACAGATTGGCCATTTCAATTACCGTTTTCAGCTAACATTTGGGATGACGGCGAAGAAGGGAACTATTGGGACACATATAACGGCACAGACAATGACAGCGACGGAATAGGAAACACGCCCTATACCCTTTACGAGAACAACACTGACAACTACCCACTAATGGAACCAGTCATAATTCCAGAGTTTCCCTCATGGACCCCCATGCTGATTATGCTAGTTACTGTTATGGCTGTAGCTGTGATTTACAGACGAAAATTGTCCAAAGCCAATAAAAGGGGAGGCAATCAGTGAAACGATCTGCTTCTTTGCTTTTTCTATTGCTGTTGGTTTTCTCTGTTCTGGTTACATTTTCACAAATTGCTCCAGTGAAGGCAGAGAGCACAATCTACATCCGTTCTGATGGAAGTGTGGAGGGAACAGATAAGATCCTGCGGGAAGGGGACATATACACTTTTACAGATGATATTTTGGATTCAGATGGCATAGTTGTGGAGAGATATAATGTTGTAGTTGATGGATCAGGTTTCACTCTTCAGGGACCAAGAGTCGCGGAAGAAGGGGAGCCAGAGCGGGGCCGTGGAATAGACCTTCATTTCCAATACGACATAACAATTAAAAACCTGCAAATAAGAGATTTCGATTGCGGAATATTCATCGGCAACTCTTTTGGTAATATCGTACAGGGAAACGAAATAACAAATAATGGGGTAGGCATCAAGATTAGCATATGTTCAACGAACAAGATTCTTGGAAACAACATAACAAACAACAACAAATATGGTATATGGATTGCTTTTGCATCTGGCAATGAGGTGTCTTCAAACCATATTGCAAACAATAAGCAAAGAGGAATCTGGGTTGACTATTCATCGAACGAAATTATTTCATCTAACATCGTAACAAACAGCAGATATGGAGTCATCATTGAGCAATCGTCGTACGTTACGCTCAGAAACAACAGCATGGTTGACAATTTACAGAGCTTCAGCGTTGAAGGACATGAATCTGACCATTTTGTAAATGTTGTGGATTCTTCAAATACTGTGAATGGAAAACCGATATATTATTGGGTTAGTCACAGGGACATGGAAATTCCATCTGACGCAGGATATGTAGCTCTAGTAAACTGCACAAATATAACGGTTCAAACCCTAAACATCTCAGGAAATGGGCAAGGCATACTGTTGGCATCCACAACAAACTCAACAATAACAAATACCACCATTACAAACACCAATGATGGGGTTTATCTCCATTCATCTTCTAACAACAGCATAATTGAAAACTACCTAACAAACAATGGACAGGGCATTTCCTATTCTTCATCTTGTGACAACATTATTTCTGGAAATCATGTAACAAACAATTGGTGCAGCATTAGGCTCGGGGGTTCTTCAAACAACACCATATCCACAAACAACATAAAAAACAACAGTTGTGCCATCATATTCGAGTACTCCAGTACCAATAATAGCGTGAATAGAAACCTAATAGAGAATAACACTTGCTGCATATCTTTCTTGGAATCTTCAAACAACATATTTTTCCACAATACTTTCCTCAATAACACAGAACACGTTACCGATTTAGGGACGTCTGCATATTGGCTTGCCCCCTCAATCAACATTTGGGATGATGGCAAAGAAGGAAATTACTGGAGCGACTACATCGGAACAGACAGCAACGGAGACGGTATAGGAGACACCCCATACATTATTGACGAGAGTAACCAAGACAATTTTCCACTTATGAAGCAAATTCCTCAACGGTATACTCCTAAAGAACAACCAGAACCATTTCCAGCGCAATGGGTTACAATCACAATACTGATAATAGCTGTAATTGGAGCAGCCTTTCTGATCTACTTTCTAAAGATTAAGAAAACAACTAGACCTAAATAACCCAGAGTTTCCCTCATGGACCATAATACCATTGCTTCTGTTGGCAAGCTTGGCAGCTATAATCTACAGAAAGAAACTGTACACAACACAAACCCAGCAATCATATTAGGAGACTAATAACAGAAGATTGTTGAAAACTAGCTTTTTCTGGAAAAACCAAGCACACAAAATATAGGTTTACCACTTAACAGCTTGTACATTTAAATCAAAAGTGTGTGCTTCAAAGCGTGCACATAAGGTGTGTATAGCTTATTCCTTAGAATCGATTGCCACATTGAAAGCAACTGTTTTGCCGCTATGCTTTCGGTCACATTTCACAGTTACAGTTTTTCCATCTTCGCTTATATACACGACTTTACCGAAGTGCCCCGCTTCCTGATGGAACACGCTGTGCACTGGAATCTTCATTTTATCTCCAACCTTAATTTCCGTCATTCAGCATTTCCTCCCTAAACAGGTTAAGCGTGATTTCAAAACAGCAACCACGTTCACTTCTGGCACATAACTTCTTCTTGATAATAAAAGGTAACTATTAAACGTTACCCGCACAAGCATTTAGTCCCGAAATCAACGTTTTTCCCGAAAATCAACCACGTAAAAAGAAGAGAAAACTAAAACTGGGCGTAAAATGCACATAAAATCGTTTTACTTTTCCGGAACGCGGGTTAAATCGCATTAAAAAAATAGTTCCACAATTGAAAGGGGGAGCCACTTCAAAAGAGAAGGTTGTGACAATTGAAGAGGCTGATCTAGACGTAAAAATGATTAAACTTTTTTTCGAGAGCTTTCCTTGGCAAACAAAGAGAACAAAAGACAGATGGTATTACATCTAGAAACGTACAGATGTTGCATACACACGGATAAAGGTTAATAGGGGAGACCGTTTATCAAGGGCTAAGCAGTTAGGCGCTTATAAAGAAGGCAAAACGGACCACAGGTGGTTTTACTTATTTTATGGCAACTCTAACTGACAAATCAATCGAGGTGATGTATTGTCATATTCACATAGCGGACGAGGGAGATCAGGAAGCAGTGGACCACGATTCAACATGAAAGCACCAGTTGAACTTGGCAAAGAATACGAAGCTGAAATCGAAGATATAAGCAGAAGAGGCGACGGCATCACAAAAATCGAGGGCTTCATCATATTTGTTCCAAACACCAAGAAAGGAG
>Ga0307431_1002241_pt1 | contig 10153 bp, 9 predicted proteins | sample SalMarWE160170MG_FD_202155 | JGI IMG/M metagenome (GOLD analysis project Ga0307431, IMG submission 202155) | Salt marsh sediment microbial communities from the Plum Island Ecosystem LTER, Massachusetts, United States - WE1603-170 | ecosystem: Environmental > Aquatic > Marine > Intertidal zone >... | reverse complement strand
CCAACTGATCGAGGAAGCCCTACGCCAGTATCTCAAGCGAAAGCAAGGTCGGGTGGTCAAAGAGACTAAAGGTACATTGAGGGCTTCGCCCCGGGTGGTCCAAGCTATCATGGAGGAAGAGGAGTTCCATGCCGCTTGAGGAAAAGGCACTCCCACTTCCAGAGTTGCCCGCCGAACAAACCGTCTTTATCGACGCCAATATCTTTATCTACCACTTCACCGGGATCTCGCAGGAGTGCTCGAGCTTCCTTGAGCGCTGCGAGCGGGGAGAGCTTTGGGGCCTCACCGCAGTGCATATCCTTTTGGAAGTCCTGCATCGGTTGATGATGATCGAGGCTGTGACCAAGGGGTTGGTGACGTCGGGGAACGTAGCGAAGAAGCTTCGGGAGAAGCCCAATGTGGTGAAGCAACTCGCCGATTGTCAGACCCAGACCGAGGCCATCTTGGAGATGGGTATCGAAGTGGTAGGACTAACCCTAGATGTCCTGAAGATCAGTCATCCTTATCGCCGACGGGACGGTCTTTTGGTCAACGACTCTCTGACAGCGGCCGTGATGGAGGCAGAAGGAATCTTGGATCTCGCCACTGCCGATCCCGATTTCACCTGGGTGGAGGGACTTCGGGTCTATAGCCCCCTGGATCTTGCTGAAAGGTGAGACTACTAGCCTGCTTCTCGATAGACAGGGGTTTTCGGCGACATAGCGCCTATTTCAGTGTTCAGTAGGTTCTCTACTTTTTTCTTAATAGTTTTCCATGAAAAGTCTTCATTCTTTCTGCAGAATGGCAGCATGACCTGGGAGATGTAGTATGGTGTTACTATATCCCCCGAGTGAGAAGCTGACAGGGCGATCGCTGAGGCGAAAATAAGAAGAAATAGGTGTTGAGTCTCCGGAACTCTGACCGGAACGCGGAACTGTGTACACCGTAGTTACGGCAGGTGCTCAAATTGCAGCAACGCGACGAATATACCACGGCTTCCTTTTGCTCCCTGGGGGTAACTGCAGTAGGATCCAGACGATCCGACATGAAGGTGTAAGGTGAGATCAGCGGTTGACGACTTGACGGGTCAGATGAGCTTATTTTCAGAGAGGTAACGCGTAGGTTTACAAACGGTCAAAATATGTGTATAATGTAAACCTTAAGAAAGGAGGTGTGTGATGGTGATTGGGGAACGGCTAAAGGGCGCCCGGAGAGCTGCCGGTCTTAGCCAGCGCGCTCTGGCGGAAATGGTGGGTGTAAGTGTGATGGCGATTTCCAAGTATGAGCGAGGGTTGAACACTCCCTCTTCTCCTGTACTAATTCGCTTGGCTCAAGCATTAGGCGTCAAGACCGAGTATTTCTTGCGCCCTGTGACTGTTAAAATGACCGCCCCAGTCTTCCGTTGCCGGAGTTCTTTGTCTGTTAAAGAGGAGCGAGCCATCCTGGCGCGAACCAAAGAATGGATAGAGCGATATCTGGACGTGGAGAGCTTCTTTGAAGGATCGCCCCAGTTTGCTGTGCCTAGCAGCGTCAACCGTCACGCGGGTTCTCTAGATGATGTTGAGCACGTGGCGATGGCTCTGCGTGCTGCCTGGAAGCTCGGTCAGAGCCCGATTGAGAGCGTGGTGGAGGTGTTGGAGGATCAAGGGATAAAGGTTGGGCTGGTAGAGGCTCATGATGATTTCGACGGTCTGACCGTCTGGGCGAACGCCCAGGTGCCAGTCATCATCGTCAAAGGGGGACTGCCAGGGGATCGCCAACGCTTTAACTTAGCTCACGAACTAGGTCATCTAGTGTTGAAACTTGGTGAAGGTGTGAACGCAGAGAAGGCCGCTCACCGCTTTGCTGGGGCTTTTCTGGTGCCCGAAGCGATCGTGCGTTTTGAGCTGGGGTCTAAGCGGCGAAGTTTGGACCTCTGCGAACTGCATTCGCTGAAACACAAATACGGGGTGAGCATGCAAGCGTGGATCTATCGAGCAAAGGACCTAGGGATACTCTCCGAGGCGGCTGCTACCCGGTGGTTCCGGGAATTTCGCCGGCGAGGGTGGCATCGTGAAGAGCCAGGAGAGCCTGTTTCTCCAGAGAAAGCTGGGCGTCGAATGGAGCGGTTGGTGATGCGTGCTCTTGTTGAGGAGCTGATCTCCAGATCGCGAGCGGCAGAGCTGCTAGGGAAGCCTCTAGCGAGGTTCCTGCAGGAAGAAGAAAGACAATATGGTGAGTATCCCGCAACCGTGTGTAGTTGATGCTAACGTTTTGATTGACCTACATCTCAGTGAGCTATTGCGGGAGCTCTTTAATCTTTCTTTGGATTTGGTCGCGCCGGACGTTGTTATTGCTGAATTGCTTCAGCCGGATGCTGAGAAGGTGCTGTCATATGGCTTACGACAAGCGGAGCTTTCCGGCCAGCAAGTGGAAGAAGTGGCCTCCCTGAGATCTCAGTATCGTCGACTCTCCGCCAGTGACCTGTCCGCGTTTGTTTTAGCCAGGTCATTAAACGGGACACTTCTCACAAACGAAGGATCTCTGCGCAGGCTGGCGCAACAGGAAGAGTTGCCGGTGCACGGTACGCTGTGGCTGCTTGATCGAATGGTGGAAGCAGACGTGATTCTGCCAGGGCGGGCTGCTGAGGCGCTGGAGCGGATGTTGTCCTGTGGAAGTCGCCTTCCCAGGGCCGAGTGCAAGAAGCGCTTCCAGCAGTGGGAATGAGAGTCAGTAAAGGAGGTAAGGGCTGGGGTTTTCTGGCGACATAACACTTATTTTTCTGTTCAGTAGATTGCTCGCTCTTTTCTTAATGGTTTTCCTTGAGAAGTCTTCATTCTTTCTTCAGAATGGCACCATGGCCTAGGGGATGTAGTATTCTTAAGAGGGTCTTACTATATTTCCCGAGTGAGAAGCTGACAGGGTGACCGCTGAAAAGACGGCGTCCAAGACGAAAATAAGAAGAAATAAGTATTGTGTCCCCGGAACTCCCATGTCCCCGGAACTCCGGGAATCCCGACCGTCTTCTCCATCGTGCGGTTTGTTCCCAATGTATCTGAACGATTCGAGCGGGAAACTGTTCAGAAGGTTCAACAACAAGATCAGTGTTCCGCGGAATCCCTAGAAATCCAAGCCGTCATGCTCGAAGTCATCTGTCCAGTACCCATAGCGTTTGGCGAGGAACTCCTGAATAGCACCAATGTCAGGGACTTGCGTGTGGATCCTTAGATCCCAGATTCTCAATGTCGAAAGCAAACTGGTCTGCAGGTGCAACCTGAGTCTCTCCCTCGAGAGTACGGCATTCGGAATTGGTCCCACATCGGGCAACGTGTCCAATTGCACCAACTGCTGTGCGCGCTCCGCGATCTGGGTTGTGTGTGGCGTTCCCTCCATCTCAAGGCTGGCCTGGTAGTTCAGGACAGCATTGAATGTGGCAAGAAGTATGTGCCAGTCTTTCCAGCCCTCTTCCCTTAAGGAGTCAACCGTTGCTGCGAATGCAGCATCAGAAGCAAGCCGTTTCATGGTATTACTAAGCCGTTTGCTCAGGTTCTCATAGCGATGCTGTATGTGTTGTCTGTGGGTGGTTGGGTCATAGCCGGGGCCGGGGCCATCCATCCAGGCAAGCTGGAGATGGTCAGGGTAGTCAGGCCAACTCACATTGCTTTCGACGGTGGCGTCTCGCTCGAATTCGTGGAAAGAGTCCTCTTTGACAAAGAACGCTAGAAGCTTGGCATAGGATTCAACACAGAAGGTCTTACCCCTCAGCCCATTCTCAAGACACTCCCCAACAAGTGAGACCGTCCGGTCCATGGGAAGAACGGAGGAATGTGCCAACAACCCAGTGGCCGCGACGAAAACTGCCTCTGCAAACCTATCGGCATCGAATGGATCCGGGAGGGTTACGCTCCAGTCCCCCGGCTTCGAGCCCTCGGCTATGACTTCTTCCGCCTTCACGTTTCCTTGCCTGAGCATTGCAGAGATCCTCGTTGGCAGAAGACAGAGATCCCGTCCTCCCAGGTCTGCTACCAAGATCTGGAGAGAGGCAACGAAGTGCTCTCCAGCTATGTTGCCCAGGTAGGAGTTGTTCCAGTTCACCTCCCAATCCAAGCCTAGCGCGCTGAAACATACTTGACGTAGCGCCCTAGTGTCAGCAAAGGGCAAGCCGATGCGTTCCCTTCTTAGTGCATCCCAAATGGTTGAGGAGTTCTTCCCTCCCCATTGTCTGTCAGCCGCCTCTAGAATCTCTGCAAGGTCATCCGCAAGCTCCCATGACTCGATCTTCGAGAAAATTCCTGAGCGTAGCTCAGGAGCGAAGTGTCTGGACATAGCGTAGACGATCCCCGAATGGAAGAGAGTGGCATTGATCTCGTTCTCTGGATCTGAGGGATCACTCCCCGTTCCGTAGGCGTTGAAGGCCATTAGGGCTATCGTTGCTAGAGATAGGTAGTTGCACCAGGCCCCAAGAGCGTAATCGCAATCGGCGGCCATGAAGAGGCCTTGTGGTACATAGCGGTGTAGCTCCAAGTCCTTTGCAACGGACGCAGAGTATGCACCAGCAAGGGCGTAGTACTTGCCAGCCAGCTTCAGGCCAAGAGTGGAATAGCACTTCGAGAGCAAGAGCATTGATAGAATCGAACCACGGAGTGTTTCCTCAGCGAACCAGTTGTACTTTGCTCTATGAAACTGTTCGATGGCTCCCAAGAAATCCTGTTTGTTGTAGAGAGCCATTGCGCGATCTCGGCACTTCTCTGCAGCCGCAAAGGCTCCGTAGCGTTCTTCCAGCAAGCTGTCCATCCGATCAGCAAGCTTCATCAGGCGGGGCATGGCCCTTTCTTGCTCTTCCCTTGGTAGGATTTCGATAAGCTTGGTAAGCTGGTCTGCGAAGCTTCCAAGAGGAAGAAGAGGAGCCTTTTTGGCCAGATCAACTGCCTTCTCCCAACACTCAAGACAAGCATCAAACTCGAAGCTATTGTCTGATGGATCAGGAAGAAGGAGGAGGAACCCCCGTATTCGCAAGAGTTCGGCACGGTAACCTGGGCCTTGCGCTTCCTCAAGAAGCACGGTTGTCCGCTCAAGCAACTGAGCCTTCCAGCGGCCCAGCTCGACGGCGGATATGGCCAGACACGCTACGTGAAACGCGCCAGAGCAGAATCCCCACAGCACAGATGCATCCTCAAGATCAGATGTTCGCACCAGTCCATGGGACTCGTCGTAGTACTCCCGCAAAGGATCCTCGAGCCCCTCCATTGTCTTGAAGCCCCTAAATGAGGCGATTGTCACCTCGTAGATGGCATGCCTGCGCAGCTCATCGGGTAGGGAGTCTGGACTTAGTACTCCCATCCAGAACCTTAGATCTTGATTCGGACCTTCTGCGGCGGCTGCTTGCCGGAGTCCGGATCGAACCTCTAGGAACTCTGCGAAGTTCTGTGGGCTTCCATTATCTACCCAGCGTGCGTGCAAGTCGTGATATGAGGCATTGGCTTCTGGCAAGAGGATCTCGGGGTAGAGTTCCTTTGGAACTCCAAGGAACTCCTGTGCGATCCAGAAGACATCCTTCTGACACAGCTCCTGTGCGATCCATTGCCCATCGTGAATCTCCAAGGATACGTTGTGTTCTTCTATCGACCAGTGTTGGAGCTCATGCCGCTTTCCGACTGGGACGTCAGTTACACACAAGAAGTACACCACGTCGAAGGTATCTGGCAATTCCACAATCTTGGCAATATCCGACTTCACCTTTGCGCCGATATTGTCTCGTTGTAGGGAGCAGGCGAAGGCTAGGCGCTTGGTGCTTGAGAGCCCTGTGAAGACAGTGAACCCTATAGGACCTTCGATGTGCGTTTCGTAGCTCTCGAAATCACGACCTTGGTCACCGCCAGCCGAGACCGGGCCAGTTGCTGGAAGGATGTTGAAGCAGATCCGCACCCTAGTCAGGTGTCTGCATATATGCTCAAACTCATGGTGCGCATTGCGAGCTGCAAGTTGATCCAGCTGGAATCGGATTTGAGCTTCGAGTTCTCTGTGCGTTGCCATACCGTAGGTAGTGTAACGCAATTCCAAGCGTACCAAAACTCGATCAGGTGGCCCTCAAATCTGTTATGGGGGAGACCGCATCTCTAGGGACCGTGATTGCTGGCAACGCTTGGAAATTGACCCAGGGCAACGATCGGTTTTTTGACCCACCCCCTGGCTATCCGTAGTGTACCCTGAAGGGGCACATTCTTCTCCAACTTTCTTCCCCAAGCATGGGGTGTCGCGTAATCATTCCTCCTTCCTTCGTCGATTCGGGGTAATTCTGGGTAATTCTGGGTAACTCTGGAACTCTGAACTCTGGGGACACAATACTTAATTCCGCTTTGGCTTCTGCCGTGGGCACCGTTTCTTCGGTGCGCCTTGGTGATCCTCTTGAGCGGTGACGACAATTCCTTCACCGCCGTAGGGCTTGCCTGGTCAGATGTATACTTGAAAGGGATGGTAAGAAAAGGGGACAGTCCCCTTTTTGGACCGCGCGGGTGCCGCTCTTTTGATAAGGGACTCCGCCTCTTTCATGCAGGCACTCCTTCTTTCCGCACATTCATAAGCAATGGGCTGTTGACTGTAAAATAGTCTTCCGCAGATATGGGATAAACCGATATCAGCACTCCGTATTTTAGATTTAACTCTGTGATTATGTCTATCATCCGGTCTATCTCTCTTCCGGGAGCGATCTTTCCCTCAAGAACAATGAGTAAGTCTATGTCTGACTCTTCTGTTGCAGCACCTCTCGCCCAGGAGCCGTAGAGGATGATGCTCTTCAGCTTTCTACCATATAATTTTTTAATTTCCCCTCTGAAGTCCTTAAGAATTTTTTCTATTTTCATGCTGCTCCCCTTTCTTTCTCGCGATCTATTGTTATCGCTTGTCAGTCTGCTTGACGAAATCCAGATCTGCGAGGTTGCGGAGCAATTTATGGATTGCCTTAACTGGTTGGCACCAATTACTCCGATGCCTGATAGTAGCACAAACTTCCTCGCGGTGCGATCCAGAAATCCACGCTTAAACTGAGTAGCCTTTCCAACTTACCTTGGGGTACTGGAGAAGGTTAACACCTCTGTTTCCCGCATCATAGACTAACTCCTTAGCTGAGTCGATAATGTAAGGGAGGCTTGGCCTATTATGAATACTCCGTAAAAGTTGTTTTTACATTGCTCTTGCGGGTTAGAACCCTTCGCAGATCACTTCATTAGGCGGGCAAGCGTGCTTTGGAAGTGCTCGCAGGACAAATTCGCCGATCGGGTTTTCACGCGCCAGGGCATGGGCGACGTGTAGGTGGAGGCACTTCACCCTGCTAAAATCAGCGGTCCCACCGATCCCCTTCTCAAGAAGGCCCTTTAACATCCGTGCTTGTTCAAGAAACGCACGGTCCTCTGAGGAAAGGAGCCCTTCTCGCTCGGCGATATAAGCCTTATGCGCTTCCTGAAGACATAACGCTAGACCCTCGTCCGCGCGCAGCTCTGCCTCCATTCGCTTGACCCAACCTTCTGCCTCCAGGTGATCGATCGCTTTAGTGAGGTAGGGACACGTAAGCCAGAAGATGGTCGGAAAAGGCTTACCTTCGATCAACGGATAGACGGTCACCACCTGTGGATACCCGTAGCGACAGCGACACTCGATCCCAAGAAGGCCGCGCGGGATGCGCCCAAGCTGTTTTTCGATGATCCTTTTGTCCTTCAGTGATACAGGTTCCATCGATCATTCCTATATTTCTCCGCTGCGAGCTCTCTTGCCCGCTCCGTTTCTTTTTCGGTAAGGCCTCCCTCATGAAGAGGACGCTTAAGGAACTGGGAGAACCCGGCAGCGATCCGTTGTATGAGATTCTCCAAAGGAATGGCCTGACATGAGGCTTCCGCGATCGATGTCGTTTGATGAGGCGTAGAAGGAACCCTTAAAGGATGGTAGCCCTTGCGCAGGGCAAGAAGGAGGGTCTCCATCGGGATGTTGGCCGGTTTTACGAGCAGGGTGGTGTGGTAGAGGAGTGATTTGCCGCGGCGAGCTTGGGCTGCCCCGGCGAGCTTCTTTTCACCGATGAACAGGTTATTCTCACGGACGAGGATACCGATCTTAAGATCGGCGAGGCTCGAGGCGATCGCCTTTCCAAGGCGGGAGAATGTCTCCTTAACCCCGCCTAAAAAGCGACTATCCGATAAGTAAAGGGAGATATTGAGATTTCCCGGGTAATGATAGACCGTGCCTCCTCCGGAGAGGCGGCGAAGGATCGGGATCCCAAGCTTCGTTGCTCGTTCTTGGTCAACCTCGGCTTTAACAGACTGGGATCGCCCTACTATCACAGCGCGGTCGTTCACCCAGAAGCGCAGTGTCTCATTTTCGCAGTTAAAAACGGTCTCAAACAGGGTCTCTTCCAACGCGAGTCCGTCTGCAGGGAAAGATGGGGTGAGATTACAGATCAGCCGGAGCATTCGGTAAACAGCTTTGCCGCGTGATAAGAGCTTCGCACAAGCGGCCCGGCGATGACTGATCGGAAGCCGATTTCTCTCGCATTCTCGCCTAGCTCGTCGAACTCCTCTGGCGAAAGATAACGGGCGACAGGTGCGGCACCTTTTATCGGTTGCAGGTACTGTCCGAGGGTAACGGCCTTGACACCGACATCATGAAGGTCGCGTAGCGCTGTAAGGATCTCCTCGCGTTGCTCACCCATTCCCAGGATAAGTGAGCTCTTGGTGATGGTTCGTGGTGCCAGTACCCTGAACCGATTAAGGACTTTAAGGGAGAGATCGTAGCTTGCACGACGGTCACGCAGGTGGGGGGTCAGTCTTCTTACCGTCTCCAGGTTATGACCGATGACATCTGCCCCTGCCGCTGCAACCGCTGCCAGAGCTTCCTCTTTCCCGGAGAAGTCGGGAACAAGCGCCTCCACCCTAACAGTGGGAGAGTGTTCCTTGATCTTTGACACTGTTTTTGCAAATAGGCTTGCTCCGCCATCGTTGAGATCATCGCGGTCGACCGACGTGAGAACAACGTAGGAGAGTGAAAGTTCGGCGACTGCCGCGGCGAGGCGAGTCGGCTCATCTTGATCGACCACCCCGCCGGGGTCTCCGGTCGGGACCGCGCAGAAGCGGCAGGCGCGTGTGCACACCTTTCCCAGGAGCATGAACGTGGCGGTGTGTGCTCCCCAGCACTCAACCACGTTCGGGCAGAGGGCTCCCTGGCACACGGTAGTCAGGCGGTGACGGTCAAGGATATCGCGAACGATGCGTATCCCCTCCACCGCTTGAGGTGAAGGGGCCTTCACCTTCAGCCAGGACGGTAGATCGTTCATTGTCATCCTTCCCAGAACTTATGCAGATTTGCTCGCGTGAAACGCCATCCGAAGAGCGGTTCCATCTTGGTAATAAGGCCGGTGCCAACTTCCTCTAGGGTAAGGGGCTGTTCGATTAGCTCATTTAAGGAGACGACCTCGATCTCCATCCCGCAAGGGTTGATCATGCCAAAGTGAGCCTTGTCCACTGCTACGTTTAGGGCCAACCCGTGCCTTGTCACCCAGTGCTTTACGTACACTCCAACCGAGGCGATCTTGTAAGAGTTAACCCACACTCCAGGAAAGCCCGGGTGACGCCTCCCTGTCACTCCAACCTCGCTTAAGAAGTTGATCACAGTCTGTTCGAGATTTCGGACGTAACGGTGAAGGTCGTGCCCCTGATCACGTAGGTCGATAATCGGGTAGATGACAAGCTGTCCCGGCCCGTGGTAGGTGATGTTTCCTCCGCGTTCGACCTTGTAGATTAAGATCCCTTCTTGTTGAAGGATCTCCGGAGGAGCGAGGACGTTTAAAGCTGAGCCGCTTCGTCCGATGGTGAAGACCGGGTTGTGCTCAACGGTGAGCACAGTATCTACGATTTCACCGTGAGAGCGCAGTGAGTGCAGCCGGCGTTGCAACCTGTATGTTGTAGCGTAGTCGGCGTGGCCGAGGGGAAGATGGACCGCCTCTAGGGTTTTCTCACTCGATCTCAGCCAAGAGGTCATCAAGACAAGCCCTTTCCCCCTTTTTCTTAACAATGCGGACGAGTTGGCCGGCCTGAGGGGTCTCAATGACGAACGTCGTCTTCTCCGTCTCCACTTCGAGGAGATCCTCACCGGCTTTGAGTGTTTCCCCCTCTTTTTTCAGCCAGTCCACCACCGTTACCTCATCAATCTCCCC
>Ga0307431_1002240_pt1 | contig 10156 bp, 8 predicted proteins | sample SalMarWE160170MG_FD_202155 | JGI IMG/M metagenome (GOLD analysis project Ga0307431, IMG submission 202155) | Salt marsh sediment microbial communities from the Plum Island Ecosystem LTER, Massachusetts, United States - WE1603-170 | ecosystem: Environmental > Aquatic > Marine > Intertidal zone >... | reverse complement strand
GGGCTCAGCGAGTGACCTATGGGATAGCCCACGACCCCGTAGAGTTCTGTTTTTTGATCAATGATCATCCAGCAGCCCAAGTATATCTCTCATGTGCATGACGGGTATCTGCCCCTCAGCAGACTCCTGGCCTTGTTCAAGCGAGGCAAAGGTCAGGTGAGCTCCTAAGAGGGGCGAGGCAATCCGGGATAGGCGGCCCATCGGTCCCATACACAGGGCAATAATCTTGACGCCCAGCTTTTTAGCCATGGGTATCAAGCCCAGCACACGGAGGTTGTCCTCAGGCGCTGTCGCCCGCGTGACAATCTTCACGATATCCGAGCCTGTGGCGGCCAGGGTTTTGAAAATATATTCCAATCTTCTGCTGGAAGGGGTTCCGCCGAGCAGATGGACGGATATGATGACCCCCCATGAGCCCCGCCTTTCAAGAAATCTCCGCCGGAGCTTGCGAGGCATGCGGTACTCCACGTCCACAAAGGCTGCCCCCTCATCGATGGCATCGAAGAGGTAACGGCTGATAGTGTCATAATCGGCAGATCCGCCTCCTCCCTCCCTTTGCGACCGATAGGCGGCAATAACGGGTTTGGCTGCCTCTCTGAGCAGGTCTTTAAGACAGAATGATTCCATGCGGTCGAGGCGCAACTCCAACATATCGGCCATAGGATTGGCCCTGGCAATCTTTTCGCAGGCCTCCCGGGTATGTTTCGCTATAATGGGAATGCAGATCATTGCTTCACCGGATACCGTAATGAGGTGATATTGCTCCTGAGCCTATCGAGGAACCTCTTCATCGCTTCGTAGTCCCTTTCCTGTATTATATGTGCCAGGTAGGCTATTTGAGCATTGATCTCCTCAATCTGCCGAAGGGAATACTGGTTGAACATGATATCGGCCACGAGATGATCGTCTTTTGAAAGAAGCCCTCGTGCGATCTCGAGATGCTTCTTGAATGTCGTGCCCGGCGCCTCCTGTTTTTTCATGCAGGCAGCAAACACCATTGATGAGGCATAGGGGATGGAAAGGGAGTGCGCCATGGCCTGGTCATGCTCTTCGAAGGTGTATTCATGGATCTTGACATGAAGCTTATTATAGAAACTCCGGAAGAATGCTTTTCCTTGCTCATCGGATTCCTTGATAATGATGGCATGCTCATCACGAAGGTCCCTGAGATCGGCGAAGGTGGGGCCGAACATGGGATGAGTGGAGACAAATCTCTTTCCCATTCCCTTGTAGAGCTCATAGAATCCGGTTTTTACCGATGCAATATCTGAAAGGAGACAGTCTTCCGGGAGAGAGGGAAGGAGGTCGTCGAATGCCTTCCGAGTATGCATCAGGCTTGCCGCATTAATAACAAGCTGGGGCGTGAAGGCTTCCAACTCATGAAGCTCGAGCAGCCGTTTTGCATGAAAAAGGGATGTGGGCTTTTTTCTGTCCGTATCGTATACCGCCACCTCATGCTCGAGACAGAGCTCCTCTGCAAGCCAGGCGCCCATATGGCCGGCACCCATGATAAATACCCTCATGCTCCCTTCCTCTCCTTGTAAAACCCCATCATCGTAAAGCTCGTGGTAATCTCTCGTACCTTTTCGAGGGCCTTAGCCACCTTCTCCTCCTTGAGTGAACCGATAAAATCAAGGAAAAACGCATAGTTCCCCGGCTCATTCGGAATCGACTCTATCCTTGTCAGATTGATATTCTCCCTCGCAAACACCTCAAGCACCCTGAAAAGGGTGCCTGCCTTGTGCTCTGTGGAGAACGTTATGGAGCATTTCTCCCCCTCTTCCTTGTTCTCCTCCCTGGACAGCACGAGGAAGCGGGTGATGTTTCTCTCCAGGTCCTCTATACCCTCTTTTATGATCTCCAGGTTATAAAGCTCGGCTGAAAGCTTGCCGGCAATTGCAGCGGATCTCTTTGGCCTCGTTTCCGACAACATCTTTGCAGCACCCGCGGTATTGTAATAAGGGATGGGCTCGAGTTTATTCCTTGACAGAAACTCTCGGGATTGCGCAATGGCCTGAGGGTGCGAGTATACGGTCCGGATCTCCCGGTAGTCGGTCCCTGGGAGTGCGAGGAGACAGAGTCTTATGGGAAGCTCCACAGCCCCTACCACATGGAGGGCCGTCGTGATGAGGAGCCGGTTCACCTCTTCGACAGAACCGCCGAGCGTATTTTCTACTGGAACAATCCCGTAATTGCAGATACCGGATTCAACTCCCTCAAATACCTCAGCAAATTCAGCGCATGGCACAGGAATAAGATCGTTCCTCCACTCCCTTGAGGCCACCTCGGCATAGGCGCCGTGCTCTCCTTGAAATGCAATCAATGCGTAATTACGTTGCTGGAGGGTTTTGCTCTCCTTGATGATCTCGGCATAGATCTTCTCTATGAACGGAGCATGAATGAGCCCTGTTCCATTCCTTCTGATCCTGTGCAGGATCTCTTTCTCCCTTTCTCTGTCTTCAATCTGGGATTTAAAATTCTTGGCCATAAGGGCCAGCTCCATCCTCTCGTTTAAGAACCCTAGAATCTTGGAATCGATATGATCGATCTTGTTTCTGACCTCTATCAAATTCATCTATTCACCTCTTTATTTCCCGTTATGTAATACATTTGACAAGGGAGTGTAGAAATCAACTAATCACTTATTTGATGTACCACAACCTCCAGTTCCCTCATGGGTATCTCTTCCACAACCGCAGTGCCTATGCCATGAAGCAATACGAAAGATAGGCCCTCCCCCTTCCTCTTTTTATCCCTCCTGATAGCATCGAAAACCGCTTCCCCATCAACGCGAACTCCGGTCGGAAGCCCCAGTTTCTTGAGCAGCTCCACAATCCTCCGCCTGTCTTTTTCCGGCAGAAGGCCCCTTTTAGCGGAAAGCTCTGAAGCAATCACCATCCCTACGCTGACTGCCTCTCCGTGGGAAAGCCCTGTGCTCTTTTCAATGGCATGTCCGAAGGTATGGCCGAAATTGAGCTTTTTGCGCTCTCCCCTCTCTGTTTCATCCCTGCTCACGATGGATGATTTGATAAGGAGCGAATCGTAGACAAGCCTCTCTACGACCTTGCTCTCAAGGGCGAGCGCTTCTCTGTAGTTTCCTTCCAGATAAGAGAATAGATCAGCGTCTGCAATGGCGGCATGTTTTACTATCTCTGCGAGGCCGCAGCGTATTTCTCTCTCTGGGAGGCTCCTCAAAAGTTTCATGTCGCAGAGAACACATTCAGGTTGATGAAAAACGCCCACCATATTCTTGTACCCACTGAAATTCACCCCGTTCTTCCCTCCTACGCTTGCATCCACCTGGGAGAGGAGCGTTGTAGGAACAAACCCGAATCTCACACCGCGCAGAAAGGTCGAGGCCACAAACCCGGCAATATCGCAGACGATACCCCCGCCGATCCCCACGATAAAACACGAGCGGTCCGCCTCGATCTCCACAAGCTTTTCATAGATGGTCTGCACCGTATCGAGGTTTTTTATCGTCTCCCCTGTACCGATCTCTATCACCTGATACGGCGGGAAATCGTTCGAATAAAGATACCTGACGTTCTTATCCGTAATGATCGCCGGTTTTTCGGATGGAATATACTTCTTGAGATTTTGAAGGCTCTCGCCGATCACAATGGTTGCATTACCTGTGCTCCCGTGAATCTCAAGGATCCTCACAATGCCTCCTCCTGTGATATGTGGTCCCTATCCCCGTTCATTTCGTTTATTTGGGAGCGCAGCGCCTGTAACCTCTTCACAAGGTCTGCAAACAGAACCGTTGACATGGCTTGATCCTTATCGGAAAGGGCCTCACAAGGATTGCGGTGCACCTCAATCATGACCCCGTCCGCACCTGCCGCAATAGCAGCAAGGCTCATAGGTTCGACAAGGCTTAACCTCCCTGTTCCATGAGAGGGATCAACAATGATGGGAAGACAGGAGATCTCCCTCACCGATGGCACGATGCTGAGATCCAACGTGTTTCTGGTGTAGGTCTCAAAGGTTCGTATCCCCCTCTCGCAAAGAATGACATTAGGGTTCCCCTCTGCAAGGATGTATTCCGCGCAATTCAGCCATTCCATAAGGGTGGAAGACATCCCTCTTTTGAGCAGCACGGGTTTGCCGGCCTTTCCAGCCTCTTTTAGGAGAGAGAAGTTCTGCATGTTTCTGGTGCCGATCTGTAGAACGTCCGCGTACTCGCACACCCAGGAGACGTCCCGGGGATCAAGGACCTCGGTCACCACCGGAAGTCCCGTCTCTCTCCGAGCCTTTTCAAGTATCTTGAGACCCTTGAGCCCAAGCCCCTGAAAATCATAGGGCGAGGTCCTCGGCTTGAATGCGCCGCCCCTGAGTATATTGGCTCCCGCCTCCTGTACCTTCCGGGCCGTTTCTATTGTTTGCTCCTCACTCTCCACGCTGCAGGGACCGGCAATCACCGCAAGATCTTCACCGATCTTCACCTTTCCCACGGTAATAATAGTCCGCGTGTGGTCATCACCGTTTAATGACGCAAGTTTAAGCTTTTTCATGGTCGTATCCTTTCATCCCTCTATCGTTGTTTGAAACATCACGGGCCTTGACGGCTTTGACCGGCATTTCTTACGAGCCACCGGAGAAAGCTTTTTCCCTCCCCATGACTCGCGAGAGAGCAAAAAAAGACCGTGGTGAATCAATCCGCCCACGGCCCTGTTTCTCAGATTTCTTTAGCCGGTAGGCGGACCTGCCCTGCAATAAAAAGAAAAACCATGCCAATATATCTTGACGATAGTATCCATTGAGTTACAGCTGCTCATCGATGGTTACCCCATAATCCATTCAGCCATAGTGGGTTACCAGATCGGGGTTTTGGCGAAGATGGAGCTTTCTATGGGTTTTTCTTTCAAGGACTCCAACGCCTTCGACACGGAAGAACCCTTGTGGACAATCTGGCTAATGGCCTTGATCATGTTGCCCGGCTTTTTGTACTGAAAGATGTTTCTTCCAGCAGAAATACCGCTTGCTCCGGCCTCCATCACGGCATGAACCATCTCAAGGAACTCTTTCTCTCTGGCCTTTTTTTCTCCGCCAATGGCCACTAAGGGCACAGGGCACACAGAGACTACCTCCTTGAAGCTATCCGCTGAGCCGCTGTACGGTATCCGCACCAGGTCAGCGCCGAGTTCAGCCCCGATTCTGGCGGCCCGCATCAGGTTTTGCACCTGGTTTTTCCCATCACCTACACTACCCGGATCCATGAGGGCAAACAGCGGCATGCCCCATCTGGAGGCGTCCCTGGAGACCTCACCCAGCAGCTTCAACATGGGCTCTTCATCCGGTCCATCCACACCGATCCTGACCGATACCGCATCCGCTCCCATAGTGATGGCTTCTTCGACGCTCGTGACGAGCGCCTGTTTTCCATTCTCCAGGGTAGCGGTTAGGTGGATGATCAGGCCGATGTCCGTTCCCCGGCGCCGATGGCCTCCTGCAACAATCCCTTTATGGAGAATAACCGCGTTGGCGCCGCCGAGTGAGACCACATCCACGGTATTCATGATATCCTTGATCCCCTCTATGGGACCCATGCCCACCCCATGGATCAAGGGCGCCAGCACTGTCTTTTTGGTGGTACGGTCCATAATCCTTTCCATTCGAATCGCTTTCCCCAACATCTTTTCTCCTCCTCTATGAATGCCTTATGTAATCGTTTTTGACCTCAAATAATGATCTGCCAGCACGATCTTGACCATTGCCTCAAGCACGGGAATAATACGGGGAATAGCTGCGATGTCGTGCCTGCCGGTGAAGCTCATTTTTGCCGGATGTCCTTCCCTGTCAATCGTATCCTGTTCCTGACCGATGGAGGGAATCGGCTTCATCGCAACCCTCAAGACGATCTCGTCTCCATTTGAGATGCCGCCGAGAATCCCCCCGGCCCGGTTGGTGCCGAATCCATTGGGGGTAAGGGGGTCGTTATTCTCCGAGCCCTTGAGCCTGGCCGCTTCAAAACCTGCGCCTATCTCAACACCCTTTACTGTCCCAATCGACATAACCGCCTTTGCCAAATCTGCATCTAATTTGTCGAAAACAGGGTCACCAAGCCCTGCTGGGCAACCGGTCACGCGGATCTCCGCAATACCTCCCAGGGAATCGCCCTCTTTTCCGGCATTGGAAACAGGCTCCTCCATCCTCTGCGAGGAAATGGGGTCCGGACAGTACAAGGGGCTTTTTTCAATAGAATCAAGGTTGATACTCTCGGCCCTGATGCCGCCCAACTCAAGTGTGTAGGCAACGACCCTTACTCCCTGAGGTTCCAGTATCTTTCCTGCCACTACCCCGGCAGCAACCCTGGCTGCTGTCTCCCGTGCGGAATACCTCCCTCCCCCCCTGAAATCGAAATGACCGTACTTCTTAAAGTAGGTGTAATCGCCGTGAGCCGGTCGAAAAAGCCTGCGGAGGATCTCATAGGGCCTGCTGTCGACATCACGGTTTCTGATGAAAAGGGCAATAGGCGCCCCTGTGGTGAGATCTTCGAACACACCGGAGAGAATCTCCACGCGATCCTCTTCGCTGCGCGGGGTGCTATGGGAACCTGTTCCCGGTCTGCGCCGCGCCATGTCCCGCACAAAGTCCTCCCTCGAGAGTCTGATCCGGGGTGGGCACCCATCAATGACAGCGCCCACGCCCTCTCCGTGTGATTCGCCGAAGGTGGTCACCCTAAATGCCTGCCCGAATGAGTTTCCAGCCATCACTATTCCCTTAAGGATTTTTTGGGTAGATTGGTCCTAACCAAAACTGCTGCCTCCTGGATGGAGAGATCGCTCGTATCCACTATGAGATCCCCGGCCTGCTCGTAAAGAGGATTCCGCTTGCTCAAAACCTGTTCGATCTCTTCCAAAGGATCGGCCCCGGTCAAGGATGGTCTCCCTTTTCCCGATCTCTGATCCCTGCTCATCCTCTCCTTGAGGGCTTCCGGCCTCCCTTTGAGCCAGACTATCAAAGAGTTTTTCTTCAGGTTTTTCACATTTCCTTCATCCATGACAACACCGCCCCCTGTAGCAATCACCAGGTTGTCTCTCCTTGAAAGGTCGTAAACAAGCTCCTTTTCCATCTTGCGGAAATGATCCCAGCCCTTTAAGGAGACCAGCGCCTCAATAGAACGGCAGGCCTTCTCCTCGATCAATGCATCCGTATCCAGAAAATCCCTTCCCAGTTCGTCGGCGAGGATTTTTCCTACCGCGGTTTTGCCGCTGCACCGGTATCCTATCAGCACGATATTCATCCAACCTCATCGCTCAGCCATTGACCCATAAAAAAAGCCGTGGGCTTTGGACTGCCCACGGCTTCAAAACAAAAAGGTATGATCGCTCAATCCATGGGCAGACCCCTCCTGTTGAAATAAAAATAAAAGCCCTGCCAGGATCGATTGTTTATCATTTTCCTTGTCATGAAAGTTCTTTGCTCTGTTTAAAACCCTTTTACGTATATCCAAGAAAATTGTCAAGAAAAATTTTGAAAAATTTCTTGACCCATGAAAAAAAATCATATAAGTAAGGATTATGGAAAAAGCAATGAGTACATCGCTTACTGACATAGCAACCTTTGTAACGGCTTCAAAGTACAATCCTCGGTGGGGGCCTGGCTTCTTTTGAGGTGCTATCCATAAGTCAGGCCGCCTGAGTCACGATCAGGCGGCTTTTTTATTGCTTTTTAAAGCGCGAGGAGGCTGCAAATTATGGAAGAGTTTTCAAATATATCGGTTGACACCAACCTGGATTTTGATCGAATGACAGCATTGCGGGCTGAGGCCGATCGGCTCTTAGGCTTTGAGTCCAGGTATGTCTGGGACGTAAGCATTAATGGGATAAAAATCCAGCTCCGAACCAATAACCATGAGATTTTAAACTTATGGCGCGATAACTGGCATCCAGCACCCACAGGTCAGGGCAACATTCATCCCCATGGCGTCTTGTATGCAATTACAGGCATGAAACACATTGATCCCTTTTGCGCTTATCACCCTGAATCAAAGACAGCCTTCGCCTTTAATATTGATTTCTATGGGAAAATTCGGTCCCTCGCTCTGGGGGTGGTAATGGACTTTGTCGAATCAAGAGAGGAGATACATTTTATTAGGGGATCCCTGGTTGAGGTCGACGGGGAAGGAATCGCTTTTCTTTCCAAGACCGACGGCGGGCGAACAACGCATGCCTTTCTTCTGCTGCAGATGGAGAAAGCCAGAATCCATTCTCACGAATGGATCTTTGCCCAGCACCTGGGAGGGGAAAAAGGCAGGATCTCGACTTATAGCTCAGAGCGGGCTTTTTTCATACGTTCAGATGTGACCAGGATTAATGCCCGCCTGGGTGAGCTTATCAACCGGTGTGTCAGGCACGGCGACTTCTTCCTTCTGGACCCTCTCTGGATTGGCGGCTCTACAAAGGCAGTTGATACAACCAGGATCAAGGTTGCATTTCTGTTAATACCGGACGGCCAGAATGAGGCAGTCGTTCGGCTGGACCCTGAAGAGGCCCTTGACCTGATGATCAACAATTCAGAGCCTTTTTTTAACCCCCATATGCTGATACGCACGCCGGAGCGGCTGGCCATGGAGCGAGACTTCATGAAGAACCTGCTTGAATTTATAAGCGTTTACCGCGTGAACACCTCCCTGCCCTTGCTTGACGTTCATGGTCGAATCCGCGATGTCATTGCCGGTCGTCATTATGAGGAGAAACCGGTGCCTAAATTGGCTCCGGTAGACAGTAAAAAGAGGATCGAGCTCAACATCCCGGAGCTTAACCTTGCAGCCGTTCGCACCATGGTTGAGCGGATGAGACATCAGTCCAACATAGAACACTACCCCGATCATGTGGTGAGGAGAATGGCAGAGAGCTTCGGTACCAGGACCAGGTTCGGCAGCTACAACTTTGTTTCCACAGTCAAAAACCGAAGTGCGGGGCTTACTATCATAGCGAGCCCGAATCTGGAGCACCAGAGAATCGTTTCCGCGAGACAGAGAGAACTGATCGCAAACCTGCCTAAGACCCTTAAGACACTAGAGGAATACCTCAAGCGATCACCCTTTATCTGTGTCGAAAGGACCATGGGGGACAACAACGAATTCTCGCCTCGCTGCACTATGTTTCAGTCCGTTCATCGTGAGGAGATGGCGCGGCTTGCCCATATGGTTAATCAGACCCTGATGCCGAGAGATGAGTCCAAACCAGGCCCTGAGTTGTATCTCGTCTATATCCCAGAGTGGCAGGAAAAGGATCGTCAGATAGTTGTGCTGCCTGATATCGGGACCACCTTTGTTCTCGGCACCGATTACTACGGAGAGGCAAAGAAGGGCTTCTTGCGCATGGCAATGTGGGAGGCCAAACAGAGGGGCATGCTCGGACTTCACGCAGGGGCAAAGGTCATTCGGGCTCGAGATAAGAACGGCGCCTTGAAACAATACGGGATGCTGCTGTTCGGCCTTACGGCAACGGGAAAGACAACCCATACGTGCCACAATCACGGGCTTACCGGCAAAGGCCAGGGCATCAAGATCATACAGGACGACGTGGTTATGCTTAGAAGGGATGGCTCTATCTTGGGAACGGAAAGGGGGTTTTACATCAAGACCGATAGCCTTAACCCAGAGATTCAGCCTATCCTCTATCATGCCGCTACGAGCCCGAATGCCATTTTCGAAAATGTTCTGGTGGACTATTTAGGAGATGTTGATTTTCAGGATGAGATTCTGACAGGAAACGGCAGGTGCATTATTCAGTCCAGCGATTTAGGTGAACACATGGCCGAACCTGTGAACCTTCCGGATCTCTCCAACCTGGATGGGTTGATCATCGCATTTATTACCCGAAGAAACACTATTCTGCCCATTGCCGGCAAGCTTTCCCATGCCCAGGCTGCTGCTGCATTCATGCTCGGTGAAAGCATTGAGACCTCCGGCAGTGACCCGCGAAGAGAAGGCGAATCAGTGCGCGTTGTAGGCGACAATCCCTTTATCATGGGCGATCCTGCCGCAGAAGGAAACACCTTTTTTGATATACTCATGGGCCTTGGCGACAAGGTTCAATGCTATCTCCTGAATACCGGAGGCGTGGGGGAGATCAGGGAAACTTCCTCTGACGGATCAAAGATTCTGAAACGGGCAGTGACAAGGATACAGATACCAGAGATG
>Ga0307431_1002239_pt1 | contig 10163 bp, 6 predicted proteins | sample SalMarWE160170MG_FD_202155 | JGI IMG/M metagenome (GOLD analysis project Ga0307431, IMG submission 202155) | Salt marsh sediment microbial communities from the Plum Island Ecosystem LTER, Massachusetts, United States - WE1603-170 | ecosystem: Environmental > Aquatic > Marine > Intertidal zone >... | reverse complement strand
TTTGCCATAATTGTCACGTAAAGACAAATAGAAAAAGAGAATATTGGATCAAATATTTTCGAGACGCGACATTTAGACGATAAAAACCTATATGGAAAAAATAAGGCCAAATAAAATTCGCCTTCAAATAAAGTATGTAAAAAAGCATTGTTTTTGGACGGACATAAAAATAATCTTGAAGACAATAATAAAAATATTTTAATAAAACATTTATGGATAAATCTCTGCTTAAGAAAATGTATAAAACTATGCTTACTATCCGCAAGTTTGAAGAAAAAGTGGGGGATTTAGTTCTAGAAAAGAAAATAAAAACTCCCTGCCATTTATATGTTGGCGAGGAAGCGGTGGCAACGGGTGTTTGTTCATCCTTGAAAAAAACAGATTACATTTTTGGAAATCACCGAAGCCACGGCCACTATATTGCTAAGGGAGGTGATTTGAAAAAATTAATGGCTGAGATTTTTTGCCGAAGAACAGGATGTTCAAAAGGCAAAGGAGGTTCAATGCATATTATTGCTCCTGAAAAGGGGGTTTTCGGAACGCCTCCGATTGTCGCTTCCTCTATACCAATAGCCACTGGCGCTGCTTTAGCATCTGATTTAAGAGGGAACAAAAGGGTTTCTGTTTCTTTTTTTGGTGACGGAGCGCTTTCAGAAGGTGTTTTTTATGAAACTTTAAATTTCGCTTCTTTAAATAAGTTGCCAATAGTTTTTGTTTGCGAAAATAATCTTTACGCTACCCATATGCCGATTTTTAAAATTTTGGCGGACACCAATATCGTAAAGAAAGCGGAGATATTTAATATGCCTGGATTTAGCGTTGACGGAAACGATGTGGTAGAAATTTTCCAGGCGGTTAAAAAAGCGGTTGATAGGGCAAGGAAAGGGAGAGGGCCAAGCTTGATAGAATGTAAGACATACAGATGGCGGGGCCATGTCGGTCCCGACGATAATGTTCAGGGGAAGCATAGGGATATAAGACCGAGAGAAGAATTAGAAGTTTGGATAAAAAAAGACCCGATTAAAAAATTAGAGAATGTTTTGAAGATTACCGAGAACGAAAAACAAATAATTTCTCAAAAAATAGAAAAAGAAATTGAGGAAGCGGTTGTTTTTGCAGAAAACAGCCCTTATCCTCGCAATGAAGATTTATTAAAAGGCGTTTTTAGATAAATTCTCGAGAATGTTGAATAATATTATTCTTGCGTCGCAGTAGAAAGGACCCTAGTCCGTCCCGGACGGGTATAGGATATTGTTCAATACTCTCATAATATGAGAAAGATTTCTTATTCACAAGCCATTCTGGAAGCAACGGAACAAATAATGGATAAAGACAAGAAAGTGTTTCTAATTGGTCAGGGCGTGACCAGTCCTTGGTATGTCGGTTCAACTTGCGACGGTTTGGCTGAAAAATTTAAAGAGAGGGTTATTGACACTCCTATTTCCGAAGCCGCCGTTACCGGAGCGGCTGTAGGAGCCGCTATAACTGGGCTCAAGCCGATATTGATTCATCCTCGGCTGGATTTTATATATTTAGCGATGGACCAAATTATAAACCAAGCGGCTAACTGGAATTATATGTTTGGAGTAAATGTTCCAATTGTTATCCGAGGCATTATAAATAGGGGAGATGAGCAAGGCGCTCAGCATTCCCAAGCAATACAGGCGATATTTGCTCACATACCCGGGCTTAAAGTGGTTATGCCGTCAAACTCTTACGACGCCAAAGGGCTTTTGATTTCCGCTGTTTATGACGATAATCCGGTAATCTATATTGACGACCGCTGGCTTTATGAATTAAAGGACGATGTTCCTCAAAAAATCTATAAAGTCCCTATTGGAAAAGCTGTTGTCAAGAAGAAAGGAAGCGATGTTACAATTGTCGCTACCTCTTATATGGTTCAAGAAGCGTTGAGAGCGGCTAAAGAGCTAAAAAAAGATAAAATAAAGGCTGAAGTAATTGATTTAAGGACAATAAAGCCTTTGGATAAGGAAGCTATTTTTAAATCGGTTAAAAAAACAGGAAGACTGGTTATTGCTGACGCTGCTTGGAGTTTTTGCGGAGTGAGCTCCGAAATTTCCGCCCAAGTTTCGGAAAATATGTTAAAATCGTTGAAAATGCCGATAAAAAGAGTTACCCTACCTGATGTTCCCGCTCCGGCAAGCTCTGTTTTGGAAAAAATTTATTATCCAAATAAAGATAATATTATAAAATCGGTAAAAAGTTTGTTTAAAAAATGAAATATAAAGTTCCTTTTGTAAATTATCCGCTTCAGTATCAAATCTTGAAAAATGAGATAGACGCTGCGATTCAAGACGTTCTCCGGCGCGGGGATTTGATTTTGCGCGAAGATGTGGAAAAATTTGAAAGAAGTTTGGCTGATTTTATTGGGACAAAATATGTGGTTGCTTTAAACAGTGGCACAGACGGCTTGTTTTTTTCTTTGAAAGTGGCCGGAATAGGGGAAGGAAGCGAAGTTATTACTGTTTCACATACTTTTGTCGCCTCTATTTCCGCGATAGTCCAAGCTGGGGCTGTTCCGGTTTTAGTTGATGTTAAGGAAGATTTTTTAATGGACGCAGAAAAAATAGAAGAAGCGATTACTTTAAAAACGAAAGCAATAATGCCGGTTCATATTAACGGAAGAGTTTGTGATATGGATAGATTGACGAACATTGCTGAAAAACATAATTTAATTGTAATTGAAGATTCTGCCCAGGCGCTTGGAGCGAAATTTAAAGGAAAGAAGGCCGGTTCTTTTGGCTTGACAGGTTCTTTTAGTTTTTATCCGGCAAAGATTCTTGGTTGTTTTGGAGACGGAGGGGCGGTAGTTACTGACGATGAGAAAATAGCCGAGAAAATCCGGCTTTTTAGAGACCATGGACAAAAATCAAAAAACGAAATAGTTTATTACGGATGGAATTCCCGATTAGATAATTTGCAGGCAGCCGTGCTGAATGTTAAATTTAAATATTTGCCCGGATGGATAAAAAGAAGGCGAGAGATTGCCAAGATTTACAATGACGGGTTATCTAATATTTCGGAGATAAAGCTTCCCCCGGCTCCGGACTCAGACGAAAAACATTTTGATATTTATCAAAATTATGTTTTAAAAGCGGAGAAGAGGGATGAGTTATTTAAGTTTTTAAAAGAAAATGGAGTAGAAACCTTAATTAAAGACCCGGTTCCTAATCATTGGCAGAAAGGCCTTAATCTTTCTCATTTTAAGCTTCCTTATACCGAACAGCTTGCCAAAGAAGTTATTTCCTTGCCAATGTATCCGGAATTGACAGATGAGCAAGTTGAATATACAATAAATTCTGTTAAAGATTTTTATAAATAGTATCGCTTGTTTCTATAGTGATTTAGCGTGCTTGTCTCACTTTTTGCATCAAAAATGATATGATTAGAATATAAAAATGATATAATAAGAAATAGTAAAAATATGGATTTTAACTTTAAAAAATTAAATAAGCGGCAAGAAGCAGTTTTAGATTATATCTCTCAGGGCAACAAGTTTTCCGTAGCCGATGTTTTTAGCTATTTACGAAAGAATTTTGGACGAGTATCGCGGATTACAATTACGCGAGATTTGGGTTTTTTGGTCAAACAAGAGTTTTTAGCGCGTTGTGGCGCTGGGCGAGCGATAAGATACAAGATTTCTCCGCAATATAATCTTATCAAAAAAATTGATACAGAAAAGTATTTTTCTATTTTACAAGATGAACGTCAGATTAAAAAACATTTTGATTTTAATATTTTTGGCGTATTGAAAAATAACATTTTTACCGTGGAAGAAAAGAAATTACTATTATCTTTGTCTCAAGAATTTCAACGAAAATTTAAGAGAATAAAAAGTAAAACTTTAATCAAGAAAGAATTTGAGCGGATTATTATTGAATTTTCCTGGAAATCGTCGCGGATTGAAGGAAATACTTATTCGCTTTTGGACACAGAAGCATTGATTAAAAAAAATGAGATTGCCAATAATAAGACCAAAGAAGAGACCCAGATGATACTTAACCATAAAAAAGCTTTTGATTTTATTCTCAAAAATAAGGATAAATTTAAAACTTTATCTCGGGCAAAAATTGAACAAATACATAGAATTTTAACTTTTGGATTAGGGATTACAAAAAATTTGCGTTCCGCGTCAGTTGGAATTACCGGTACGAATTATAAACCATTGGATAATGTTTTTCAGATAGAGGAATCTATAGAAAAAACGATAAAGCTGATAAATAGTAAAAAAAACTTTTTTGAAAAATCTTTTTTAGTCCTGGTCTTATTATCATATATTCAGCCCTTTGAAGATGGCAATAAACGAACCGCGCGTTTAACTTCCAATGCTATTTTATTAGCTTATGGCAGTACTTCTATTTCTTATCGGGCGGTTAATGAAACTGAATATAAAAAAGCCGGCTTGCTTTTTTATGAAATTAACAGTTTATATTATTTCAAGCAGATCTTTATCAAACAGTTTGAATTTGCGGTGAAGAATTATTTTTAAGTGGCGGGATTATATCTCATTGCGTCTTTTTTTAAAATTAACAAAATGTTTAGATTTTTAAAAAGAACTACTAAAACCAGATTGTTGTTTTTTCTCACAGCCGATATTTTTTTTATAATTTTTTCGGTTTTTTTGGCGTTTTTTTTAAGATTTGACGGAGAAATACCAATCCAGTATTTTGGAGGAATTTTACCGGGAATGATTTTTTTAGCTTTGATTTTTTGTTTGCCGATTTTTTATTTTTCAGGGCTTTATTCTTTCTCCTGGTCTTATGTAAGCGCCAGCGAGATGATATCCTTGGTAAAAGCAATAACATTAAGCTTTTTATTTTTAGCCGCTTCCCTTTTTATTCTAAAGAACCAGCCGGTTTTTAATGGCTTTCCGCGTTCAACTTTGGTAATTAGTTATTTTTTGGTTTTTATTTTTTGCGGAGGAATCCGCTTTATTAAAAGGGTTTATTTAGAATTATTTGCAGGCAAGAAAAGGGGAAGTGAAAAGAAAAAAACTTTAATCGTGGGAGCTGGAGACGCCGGCGAGCAGATTTTGAGAAGCATTTTAGCTTCAAAAGACAGCCCTTATCTGCCGGTAGGTATTATTGATGATAACCCGATAAAACAGGGGATAGCGATTCACGGAGTAAAGGTTTTAGGAAAGATTGACGATATTCCGAATATTGTTTCTACTGAAAAGAAAAAAATTGAGCAAATGGTTGTTGCTTTGCCTTCGGCCGGTTCTAAAACTATTAGAAAAACGGTTGAATTGGGCAGAAAAGCAGGCCTTGAAAATATTAAAGTTGTTCCCTCTATGGCAGAAATAATCAATGAAGAGGTTTCAATCAGAGACCTTCGGGAAATTCAATTGGAGGATTTACTGGAAAGAGAATCTGTTTCATTGGACACAAAGGCAATCAAAAATTTTATTTTAAATAAGAAAGTTTTAATTACTGGGGCGGCTGGTTCTATTGGCTCCGAACTTTCAAGACAGATAGTAAAATTCAGGCCTTCTTCGCTTTTGCTTTTAGACCAGGATGAAACCGGCATATTCAACATATCAAAAGAGCTTTTGACTAAATTTTTTCAGTTCAAAATTAAATCTTTAATTGCTGACATTAGAGATAAAAAGAAAATAGAGCGCCTCTTTAATAAATTTAGACCGGATATAGTTTTTCACGCCGCCGCCTATAAGCATGTTCCTATTATGGAGGAGAATCCTGACGAGGCAGTGAAGGATAATGTTCTGGGAACGAAAATTATCGCTGAGGCCTCCTTGGAATTCGGAGCCGAAAAATTTATTTTTATTTCTACAGACAAAGCTATAAATCCAACTTCAGTAATGGGAGCGACAAAAAGGGTAGGGGAGATGATTTGCCAATCCTTGAGTCAAAAAGGCGCAACAAAATTTATTTCGGTTCGTTTTGGAAATGTTTTAGACAGCCGGGGAAGCGTAATTCCCACCTTTAAAAAACAGATAAAAAAAGGAGGACCGGTTGAAGTAACCCATCCCGATATGAAAAGATATTTTATGACTATTCCAGAGGCCTGTCTTTTGGTAATGCAGGCTGGCGCTATGGGACAAGGCGGCGAAGTTTTTGTTTTAGATATGGGAAAGCCAATTAAGATATTAGACCTGGCAAAAGAAATGATTAAATTTTCCGGTTTTGAACCGGACAAAGACATTCCTATTGTTTTTACCAAGCCGAGGTTGGGAGAGAAATTTTTTGAGGAGATTTTAACCGCCGAAGAAGGAACTATAAGCACTAAAAGCCAAAAAATTTTTAGGGCGAAACTTTCGGTCGTTGACGAGAATAAATTAAAAGATAATTTAGAACGGTTAAAGGAAACAGTAGAAGAAGCGGACTCTAAAAAGATAAAAGATATCTTAAAAGAATTTATTCCTTCTTATAATCCAGATAAGACGATTTAGAAGAGAAATTACGCCTCCCTGCAGCCGCCAAGCGGCCACACGCTCTCCGGAGGCGTGTGAGATTACCCTGTTTAGATAACGGGGTTTTTTTATAAATTTGATTTTTTTTGAGAATTATAATAGAATGATGATGCGGGGTGGAGAAGTAGTATCTTGCGAGGCCCATGAAATTTTGTGGCCCAGGATAGTAATGTCCTGTGGAAAAATTCTCTAAACTGCTGGAAACCCGTTAGAACTTTTCTTGCTACAACGTGGTTTGTAAAAACGAGCGTGAATGCTTAAAAAAAGAAAAGATTCGGCAATCAGCAGCCAAGCCTGCCAACATCTGTAAAGTTGTGGCGGGAAGGTTCAGAGACTATAATGAGAACTTCCTTTCTATAGAGTGTGTTCTATACTTTTAAGGAAGATGGGATAGTCCATTCCATCTGGAAACAGGTGGTATACAAGAACCTCGAGACGGCCGTGCAATTCGGCCCCCCGCAACACTTCGACTACGCGAAGCGGAGGCAAATATTGAAAGAATTTTAATAGAAGCTAAAAATAAAAAAAAATTATAGCAATTTTCCTGTTCATTATGGAACGCTTACGATAAAAATCAGAAGATCAGCCGAACTCTATTATGAAATTAAGGACTTGATTGGGGGATTAGCTAAAGCGCGAATGAGGAAAATAAATGAATTTTGCGCCGAGGAGTAGAGTGGTTTTCTAAAGCCGTTTCATAAGCGGTTAATGTGGGTTCGATTCCCACCCTCGGTACCAGCTTAGTATTTTAGCGCCTTAGTATTTAGTGATTAGCGAAGTTTAGAGTTAACTATTAATTAATAGAAGTTTAAGAAGTTTACACTGAACAGTGAACTTGCAGTTCGCTGTGAAGTGCGGGCGTAGCTTAGTGGATAAAGCGCTGCCCTGTCACGGCAGAGATCGTGGGTTCAAATCCCATCGCCCGCGCATAAAACTTACAGCTGAGTTTGCCTCAGCTGTTTTTCATCCCTTAATTGTCATAATTATCCCCAGTTTTAATCTTGATTTTAAACTAAATTTGAGGTAAAATAAGAGTGTTAAATAATAACTATTTAACATTTTTATATGGAAAAAATTGATTTGAGGACAATTAAAGAGCAGGCAGGAAAAGAAGTAGAAGAAGCTAAAGAGCTTAAAGATTTGGATAAAGTTTTCAAAAAATATCTGGGCAAAAAAGGAAAACTCGCCCAAATTTTTAGTTCTTTAAGAAATTTAGGCGAGAAAGAAAGGGCAGAATTGGGAAAAGAAGCGAACAGGACGAGAAAGTTTATTGAGAAAAAAATTAAAGAAAAAACTCCTTTTATTTCCGGAGCGGAAATTTCAGTTTCTAAAGGAAAAAAAGAAAGGTTTGACGTTACTGTGCCCGGCAAGAAGCGTTTATTGGGGCATTTGCATCCTTTAACTTTGATTAAAAGAAAAGCCGAAGAGATATTTCAGACAATTGGTTTTTCGGTAGTTGAAGGTCCGGAAGTTGAAAACGAGTGGTATAATTTTGACGCTTTAAATATTCCGAAGAATCATCCTGCCCGGGATATGTGGGATACTTTTTATTTGAAAGGCGGTTTACTCTTGCGGACTCATACTTCTCCGAATCAGATTCGTTATATGGAAAAAAATAATCCTCCCTTTAGAATTATTGTTCCGGGCAGGATTTTTCGCCATGAAGCAACTGACGCTTCCCATGAAATTAATTTTTATCAATTAGAAGGATTAATGATAGGAAAAGATATTTCCGCAGCTAATTTTAAGGCGATTATTAAAGAATTTTTATCCAAATTTTTTGGAAAGGAGATTAAAATTCGCTTAAGGCCAAGCTATTTTCCTTTTACCGAACCAAGCTTTGAAGTGGATATTAACTGCTTGGTTTGCGGAGGCAAAGGCTGTAAAGTCTGTTCAAAAACCGGTTGGTTAGAATTAATGGGAGCGGGAATGGTTCACCCAAGCGTCTTAAGGGCAGGGGGAATAAATCCCAATTATTGGCAGGGCTTTGCTTTTGGAATAGGAATAGACAGGTTGGCGATGATGAAGTATAAAATTAACGATATCCGCCTTTTTTATTCAGGAGACTTAAGATTTTTAGAACAATTCTGAATATGATATTTTCTTATAAATGGCTGCAATCATATTTTAAAAAGCCCTTGCCAGCGCCTAAAAAATTGGCAGAGCTTTTGACTGTGCATAATTTTGAAGTAGAGGAGATTAAAAATATCAAATATGATTGGACGTTAGATATTGATGTTTTGCCAAACAGGGGGCCTGATTGTTTTTCCCATATTGGCATTGCCAGAGAAATAACGGCGATAACGGAATTAAGGATGAAAGATGAAGAATTAAGAATAAGGGAAGATAAAGGATTAAAAGCTAAAGATTTTCTTAAAGTAGAGATTGAAAATAAAAACGATTGTTATCGTTATAACGTCAGAATCATTACCGGGGTTGATGTTAAGTCTTCGCCAAGATGGGTTCAAGAAAGATTAAGGGCCTGCGGCCTGCGGCCGATTAATAATGTTGTGGATATTACAAACTATACGATGCTTGAAACCGGACAACCTCTTCACGCTTTTGACCTTGATAAAATATCGGGCATAGAAGCGCAAAATCTAAAATCCAAAGCAAAAAAGATTATCGTTAGGAGAGCCAGAAAGGGCGAGAAAATTACAACATTGGACGATGAGAAATACGACTTGGACGAAGACGTATTAGTGATAGCCGATTCAAAAAGGCCTCTTGCCATTGCCGGGATAAAAGGGGGCAGGGGAGTTGAAATAGATAAAAAAACTAAAACTATTGCCCTAGAGTCGGCAAATTTTAACCCCGAACTTATTCATCAAGTTTCCCGAAAAATAAAGTTAAAAACTGACGCTTCCTGGCGTTTTGAGCATGGAATTGACCCTAATTTAACAGAAACGGCAATAAATAGAGCAGTTTATCTAATTCAAGAAATTTCCGGGGGCAGGGCGATTCAGGGCTTGGTTGATTTTTATCCCAAAAAAGTTATTCCCAAAAAAATCAAATTAAATTTAAATTATGTTGAGAAATTATTAGGATTAGAAATTTCTGAGAAAAAGATAGGGGAAATTTTGAAAAGATTAAACTTTAAAATTGCAAAAATTCAATCATCTTCTTCGCAAGTTGAAGTTGATGTCCCTGCTTATAGATTAGACGTTTCTATTCCCGAGGATTTAATTGAAGAAATTGGAAGAATTTATGGCTTTCAGAATATTCCGGCTGTTTTTCCTAAAGCCGCTCTAATTTCTCCCAAAAAGAACTTTGTTTTATTTTGGGATAATGAAATAAAAAATTTTTTAAAGGAGCTTGGATTTTCAGAAATTTACAATTATTCCTTTGTCGGAGAAAAAGAAATGGAAATTTTTGGGTACGGACCCGGGGAAATAGTTGAGGTAGAGAATCCAATAAGCATTGACCAGAAATATCTAAGGCCAAGCTTAATACCAAACTTATTAAAGAACGTAAAGGAAAATTTTAAGCGCTTGCCTGTTGAAGCCCGAAGAATAAAAACCGGTTTTGAAAAAATTAAAATTTTTGAATTGGGAAAGACATTTAAAAAAATCAAAAATTCCGAAAACAAAACAGAGGGCAGACAAAAAGGAACAAGCCTCTCTCAATTGAGAGCAAAAATAACTGAAAAAATAATGTTGACAGGATTGATTGCTCAAAAGAACGGCGGAGATGAAAATTTTTACCAGCT
>Ga0307431_1002238_pt1 | contig 10164 bp, 9 predicted proteins | sample SalMarWE160170MG_FD_202155 | JGI IMG/M metagenome (GOLD analysis project Ga0307431, IMG submission 202155) | Salt marsh sediment microbial communities from the Plum Island Ecosystem LTER, Massachusetts, United States - WE1603-170 | ecosystem: Environmental > Aquatic > Marine > Intertidal zone >... | reverse complement strand
GCCAAGTATGCCACAATGGCCAAAGCCCTCAATCCCACCATACCCGAGGGCATGATCTCCGGCGAAACCATCGAGGAGCTCGACGCCTCAGTCGAGAAGGCTAAAGGCCTGGTATCTTCGGTTAAGCAGTCCCTGGAGTCCGAAGCCTCAAAAGCCAAAGTACCCGCGGGAGCTCCAACCAGAGGAGCCATCTCCCTCGAGGGAATGTCCTCCAGGGACAAGATCGCCGCTGGAATTCAACAAAAAGGAGGAACTAGCTAATGAGTATATCTTTAGCAGAAGCAAGTAAACTGTCTACCGATGTCCTGTTACAGGGCATCATCGAGACCATTATCAAGGACAGCCCTATCCTACAGGAGCTGCCCTTCATTCAGATTGTCGGTACCAGTCTGAAGTACAACCGTGAGAAGACGCTGCCCGGTGTGGGGTGGTATGCGCCTGTATCGGGAACCTGGACTCAGTCCGAGCCAGAGTTCGAGCAGGTGACCGCTACCCTCCAGATTCTTGGCGGAGACGCCGATGTCGATAACTTTCTCAAGTCAACCAGGAGTAACATCCAGGACCTTGAGACAGCCGTCATCGAGCAGAAGGCTAAGGCGATACAGCACGAGTTCGAGAATGCCTTCCTGAACGGATCGGGTGCCAGTGAGCAGCCGTCAGGGCTGTATGTCCTGCTTTCGGACACAGCCTGGGTGGCCGATACCGTTACGGCGGTGGGCGACATCGTGGTCCCCACCGAAGGCCTCGAGAACGGCTTCCGGTATGAGTGCACGGCGGCAGCCGGCGATAAAAAGACTCATGGCACTACCGAGCCTACCTGGCCTACTCAGGAGGGAGCCACCGTTGTCGATGACCAGGTGACGTGGACCTGTAAGTACGGTCACTGGCAGGGAACGGGAGCCAACGGCGCCACGTTATCCCTTAACAACCTGGATAAGCTCATCGACCTGGTAAGAGGCGGTAAGCCAGATATGCTCTTGATGAGCAAGCGGAGCCGAAGGAAGCTCCAGTCCCTTATCAGAGCCTCAGGAGCCGTCCTGGAAACCCGACCGGGGATGTTCATGGAGCAGGTCCAGCTCTATAACGGCATCCCCATCGCCGTCAATGACTGGGTGAAGGACGACTACACCGTCGGCACATCGGATGTTTGCTCCGCTATCTTCGCCTTCCAGATGGGCGAGGGCGGCGTGTGTGGACTTTCCAGCCCCGAAATGCTCCAGGTGGAACGGCTTGGCTCTCTGGAGACCAAGGACGCCACCAGGACCAGGGTTAAGTGGTATGTGTCGCTTGCCCTCTTTTCCACCGTTAAAGCGGCCATGATGACAGGAGTGCTGGACTAAATGAACTTGCTGGCGCGGGCCCGCGGGCTTCAGGAGAGGATACGTCCCGTCTATACCAGGTTTCAAGTTAAGAAGCGGGCAACGTTCGCACCGTTGAAGGGAGAGCGGAACACACGACCTGGCGTAAAGAAGTCCTCTCGGTCCGGAACGAGAAGGATCGCACCGGCCAGCAGTCATTTTCTACCTCCTGCGTCGGGGGAGGGGAGCATCGACCCTCCCCTCCCCCCTTACTCCCTGTCATTGCGAGCGAAGCGTGGCAATCTAGTTTATTCGCATAAAGGTAAAGGATATTAAAAATCGCCGATTTTGAAATGAAACTACAAGCAGGTAAATACTACAAATGCCTACATTGCGGCAAGGCATACCACAGAACAGCTAACTCTACTCATCCTTGGCTACCATGTGGCCACTCTACTAACCACACTATAGAAATTACAGGAGATGACTACCACACACTTAAAAAGAAAGAGAACATGGAAAGGGTAAGATGTCATTGAAATGCCATCTTAGTGCAAAGTGCGAGTACCTACGGAATACTCGACACTTTTTGCACACAGATACAGCGAACAATACCACCTTAACCTTCACCAAAACAGGGGGAGGGGGTTCCTCCATGCTCCCCCTCCCCCACAAACAACCCCCCTTTAGAAAAGGGGGATTAAGGGGGATTTGAGATTATGGACTTAACTGAAATGAGAGCCAGAGTCCGGGAGGACCTCCAGGACGAAGATGATGCTAACTATCGTTGGACCAACGACCAGGTGGACGGAGCCATCGAGAGGGTGGTCAGGGAGTTCTCCATAGTGTCCCCCATACAGCAGCAGGACGATATCGCTACCGTGGAGAGCTCCAGGGACATCGATATCTCCAGCCTGTCAGGCCTGGTCGGGGTGGAGTCTGTTGAGTTCCCTATCGGAGAGAACCCTAGCCACTACCAGAAGTTCCGAATCTGGCAGGATACCATCCAGATGAGCGACGAAGGCGACGGAGGCGATGCCCGGGTAAAGTGGTATAAGGAGCACACCCTCGATGCCGAGTCATCGACAATCCCTACTCAGTTCGAGGAGATCATCGTCCTGGGAGCTACCGGATACTTGGCATCATCAGCCTCAGTTTATACCGTTGACAAGGCTACCATCGCAGGCAAGTGGGCTACCATCAACTTCCTGAAGTGGGGAGAGCAAAGACTCGAGCGTTATGAGAAGAAGCTGAAAGCCCTCCAGAGCCGAGTGATCTCCCGGGAGTTTTACTCCGAATGAACTTTGAACTTTGAACCTAGAACGTAGAACGATGTTAGAACTCGGCATCCTGAAGACCTTCAACAGCACCACCTACAAGGCGGGTGTGCAGCTCGTCGGCTCGTTGACAACTTACCTCGACGACATCGCCGTTGCCACAAACATCGCACCGGAGGCGATGATCATCGGCAACTATGTTCTTGTGGCTATCCCCGGGGGAAATCCCCGGGATGCTTGCGTCGTGGCTTCCTGGCCCCAGGGCAGCTCAGGAGGGGGAGGCGGAACTGATATATCCTGCCGAGTGACTCATAGTGCCAATCAAACCGTAGCTACTTCAACCTACGTCACACTTACGTTTGACACGGAACGATGGGACACCGATGATATACACGACCTTTCAACAAACCCTGAAAGGCTCACCTGTAAAACAGCAGGTAAATACATCGCTAATTTCACCGCTCAATGGGCTTCATCCCCAGCCGCACGTTACAGGTTCTTTATTTACAAGAACGCTGGCGTTAAGCAGGCGGTAAGCGAAGTCATAACAGGTGCCGTAGGCTATCCTGGCTTGACTGTCACGGCAATAGTGGACCTTGCGGTTAACGACTACTTGTATGTCAAAGCCTGGCAAAACAGCGGAGGTAATGTAGCTGTGAATAAGTCCAACCAGAACACGCCAGAGTTTGCAATGATAAAGGTGGGATAAATGAATAAACTCAAACAAGCAATAGCCCGTGTCATTGCGAGCCCCTTTTCCCCTGTCATTGCGAGGAGCGCAGCGACGAAGCAATCTCAAAAGGAGGAACCAATGAGCAAAGTAAAACAATCAGTCTCAAATGGAAGGCCTTCTTTGGTGATTTCCTTGGAAGCCACCAGGGAAGGCCTACCCAAAGAAGCCTTCGCCATCGTCGGAGATCCCGACGACCCCGAGACCTGGAAGCTTCCTCATCATACCAAGGCCATCTTCCGGGCCCTGAGAGGCAGGACCAACATCGAGAAGAGCGTTGACTGGGACCGCATGCCGGCAGCGGTGGCAGCTCTATCGAGAGCCGGTTACCGCGGGGAGAGAGTCCAGGCCGATCCCGAGGATATCATCTCGGCAGCTCGTCATTTAGCCAACCATTATCGGAAGGCTGATAAGCCGGTCCCCGATTCCCTGGGAGCCCTGATATAAACGGCATCGAAAAGGGGGAAAGTGACGAATACTACGGAAGAGAACCCGAAAGCCCGTTCTCGCACGTTTTTTAAGGGTATTGTGCCTAAAGAGCTGCTCAGCACACCAGAGGAGTGGCATGCCTTCCTTGTCGGATTCTTTGAGGTCCTCTGCCCCTGGCCCTCTAGCCAACCAATGCAAAGTAAATACTATGATAGTATTGCCAAGGAGCATCACTACTACCTCGCCGGCAGAGCCTCCGGAGTCCTCGCCTGGATCGCCATCGCCAGGTTAATCCAGGTGATATTTTGGTAATTACTACATGTTGAAAGGAATTTTTATGATCATAAAATCACACCCACAATATGTAGAACATAGAACGTAGAACATGAGAACTCTTAGTTCGACCTTAACCGCAGCTCAGAAGAAGCCTGACCGCCTTCCTTACGTCGAAGCGAAGGTCTATGACTTCGACCAGGGCATCAAGAGGTTATCCTGGGAAAGACTCTATGAAGGCTCAGAAGACGACAACCACCATGACATCGCCTTCGACGGCCAGGGCAGCATGCACCGCATCAGGGCAGCCGCCGACAATAAGCTTTACCGTCAAAAGATAACCAGCCCCGATGAGAACTCAGACTATACTCAATGGACGCAGCTCGCAGCGGACTGTGCCGGTCCTTGCTCCATCGCCGCTTATGGCGCCAAGATATACATCTTCTACCGCACCACGGCAAATGTCCTGTGGAAGTATTATTCCCACAACTACGGCCAGGACTGGTCGAATGCTCAGCTCGTAAGCTACGCCGATGTCCTGTCTATGGCCGCCACCTGGTGGTCAACGGGAGACATCGTTGTCTGCTTCGCTTTGAAGGCTGGCCAGCAGAACGGCATTGTTTTAGATTCCTCAGACCAGTCCACTACCGAGCATACCTGGTTGGGCAGCGTTAATCATCCCTTCTCTACTACCCTGGGCATCGGCGCTTCCTTCACCCCCAACCACATCGATATCGTCATCGCCGCCCTGGAAGCAGGAGACCCCTATAACCTTTATGGCCTTTATCGGCAGACCTTCGACAATACCTACACTTTCTCAGATGTAGAACCGTTCATCATTTCACCTGCAGGTGAGGGCATCACCTATGAGTACCCCGATTGTCACAACCCGGAATCGGCAGCGGATTACGAGAACACTCAGATTGTTGCCGTGGAAAAGTTCACCGGTATTACAGCCTACACCAGGCCGTTAATCTGTCATTCTGTCAGAGGCTCAGCCTTCAGCTCCATGGCCTTCACCGAGCCCAAACCGTTCTTGAATATAACCTCGAACTTTGGACTTAGAACATCCTCAACATCCGATTATTGGTGGCTGGAACGCCCCGACGGAGTGTGGAGAGCCCCCAGGCCTGCGGGTACCCCGCTAGATCTCACCCAGGATATCCTTTCTTTGAACGTAGAACGTAGAACGTTGAACATAGAACTTAACAACAGTTCCGCCCAATACGCCACCCCGCCCGCTAAGCGAAGCGAAGTGGTCTTGAAGTTAGGCTATAAGACCAGCGCCGGTAACGAAGCGGTGGAGGTGGGAAGGTACTGGATCGATTCATGGGAGTATTCCTCCTCTCCTAACTCATCACTCATCACCCTTCACTGCCTCGATGGCCAGGGCCTGGCCGATAAGTGGTCCGCCCGATTTCAAATGAGGTGGCCAGCGAATAAACGGGTGTGGGAGATCATCCAGGAGATTATCTGCAGGTGGGGCATCAACCTTACCAGCCCTGGGGGTATCCCCAGGAGCTCAGCGGTGGATAACCTCTATCCCGACTTCACCCTCCAGCCAGGGACCAGCGGAGACGCCGCCCTTCGGCGTGTCCTTTCGTTTATCCCCGACGCCCTCATCTTCGACGGTAACGAGGCCTATGTCAAAGACCTCCAGGACGACGAAGAGAGCTCGTATTCCTACGGAGCAGCTCACGTCATCCTCCAGGGCAGTTACGCATCACACATTACGCTGTCACGGGCCCGTGCCATCGGGAGAGCAGAGGACGAATCCCGAATTGTCCGGGACGCCTTCGACTGGCCTAACTTAGAACTCGGTATCGATAACCTGGAACAATCCTACGACCCCAACCTTCAATCAGCCACCAGGGCCCAGGAGAGGGCCGACGCTATCCTGAGAAAAGCGTCATTGCGAGCTCAGGGGGGTCAAATAACCATCCCCGTTAATTGCGGCCAGGAGCTCTACGACGTCATCACCGTCACCGATGCCCGCTGCGGGATCTCCAGCAAGAAGTATCGGGTACTCGATATCCAGACCACCCTCAGCCGTCACCAGTGGTTCTATCATCAGAGGTTGACCGTTGGAGCCCCGTAAAGGCCATACGCCAAAACTGTAAGGCCTAAATTCCAAATACTAAACAATGCCCAAAACTCAAAAAGCAAAGCCTAAAATGACAAACCAAAGTTTAAAAAGTAGTGCGAGGCTTTAGCCCTGTGTAGTAGCGAAGATTACTACACAGGGTAGCTTCGTGCTGCACGACCTTGAAGGGTCGCACTACAAAATTTGGAGGTGAAGGATTTCCCGGATAATCAAGACAAACCTGGATCCAAAGTTAGAACAAATGTAAGCAGCCTAAAATGACAAACCAAAGTTTAAAAATGAAGTTTTTTGCTTTTTGAATTGTAATTTTGCTTTTTGGATTTGTTTGGGGTTTAGTGCCTGGAATTTAGAATTTTCCTTCGTGTAAGTCTCGCTTCAGTGCATCAAGCTGTTGTTCCAATGGTGCCCTGAACCTTTGCCAATCCTGTTGGCGTTGCGGACTACCTTCGATGTTTATCCCCCCTATTGCTGAGCCTGAAATCCTCAACCGATGCAGCACTTCCTTTGCCCCGCTTTCCACTCCCGTCCTTATCCTCTCTCCAGCTTGGTGGTATTCCGTCAACAGGTCTATCATCCGTCCCACAATCGGCTGCGCTTTTGGCTCCAGAGTCACTATAGCTCGAGCTGCTTTCTCCGCTCTGCTCTGGCTGTCGAAAGTAATAGCCTCAGTTAGTAGGCCAAATAACGCCGACTCAATTAAAGTCTTTTCTTCCCCAGAATATTTATCAAGCATGGTAGCTATATCCTGAGTTTCCGAAGAGTCAAAGTAGTTCTGGGCGATCCCGGCAGCAATTTGACGGCATTCCTGCTCCTTCTGTTGTTTTTGCTCCTCAGCAGAGAGCCTGCCCAGCCTGTTAGCCCTCTCCTGAGCAATTTCCCAGGCGCTTTTTATGTCACCCATAAGATACCTTTCGCTGTAGAAGCAGAGGACATTTTAGTTTATAATACTGACTAGGGTCAAATAAGGAGGAACTATCGTAAAGGAGAAGCCGTGGCTTGAGGAATATGAGGTGTTTGGCCTTCCCAAAACGCTCGAACCCTACCCTCAAAAACCAGTTTTCTCGCTTCTAGATAAGGCTGCCCAGAAGTAGGGCAGCGAGAGGATCGCAGTATTTATCCAGTTACGCCCTGGATATAAGGGAAAGGTGAAGCAGCAGGAATTTATCCAATATCTCAGCGATAAAGTTGCTAAATATGCCGTCCCCAAATATGCCCTTTTCCTGGACACCATGCCGCTGACCGAGGTTCAGAAAGTGAACAAGAAATATCTCAGGGAAAACGCCAAGAACCTATTGGGACTGCCGTAATGAAAAGTACTAAATGTTTGGAACTTAGAATTTGTTCAGGATTTAATCAGTTATGGTTTATCACCGTTCTTTACGATTAGCGGAGAACTTTTATTGCTACATCTGGCAAGGGATGGGGAATAATTGTAACGCCAGCCTGTGGTGCCATGTTTTGCGAGGGAAGCAACCACATGTGTTGGTTGACCCTGGGCATATCCACAATGAAGTTGGTGAAGCCTGCCTAGATTCGCTAATCGAGACAATGAACAAAGACGGGCTGAGCATAATGGATGTGGGGCTGATAATTGTCACTCACAGCCATCCGGACCATTTTGAAGCTGCATCTACTATCGCTGAAAGAAATAAAAGCCTGATTACTCTGTCCAAAGAGGAACATGATTTCTACCACGGTACAGGAAACAGGCTTTATGAAGTTCTTGGCGCCAGGCTTCCACCCATCAGTCCGTTCTTCTACCTTAAAGAAGGTGATCTGACCTTGGGCACGAGTAACAAGGTCACTGTCCAGGTTTTACTTACCCCGGGACATTCCCCGGGATCGATTTCGCTTTACTGGAAAGAAAAAAAAGTATTGATAAGCGGTGATGTGGTTTTCTGGGGCAGCATCGGCAGAACAGACCTTCCTGAAGGCAGCCCTTCCCTGCTGCGAAGCAGCATTGACAAGTTATCACAACTTGATGTGGAATATTTGATTCCCGGACATAGTACCGAACCGGGCAAGATAATCGCCGGGAAGCAAACCGTGGAACGAAATTTCCAGATGGTGAAGATGTTTGTATAATATAGGTATAAGGAAAGAGATGGATATAGACCCGAGAGTTAAATATGCCATAGAGCGAACCAAAGTAATCAGGTTTCCACGGCAAAATCTGGCTACCTTTGGCAATACCATTATCTCCTATTATGTGGTAACCGGATTGACCGAGAATGTTAATGTGGTAAGGGATGGCAACGTGATTGCTGAGAGGCCAAGGATTGTTACCCCTAGCTACCTGACCAGCTTAGAGGGGTTTAGTGAGCAATCCAGCAAATACCTCCAGGCCATGGCAGAGAACTTTCCCCATGAGCCAGGTATCTTCTATCGATATAAAAATGAACCCAAAGAGATGAACATTGTTTCTGAACCTACAGCAGCACTAATAAATAAGCTAAACGAAAGAATAGAGGAGGAAAACAATCCACTGAGCGCCATAATTAGAGGGGTAGAAGAGCTATGGGATGTATCACTAATGATATTTATTTATGAGCTAACGAGAGGGTCGGTATACACCAACATCACTGATTTTCAAAGGAGGGGCTTCCTGGATATAGATTCCACCGGGGTACCTAAGGATGCTCGAAATTTTATTGAGGAACTTTTCGGACTGGTAAACAAAGACATCTCTCGAGCCCCTGAGTTGGTCAACGAGTTGAATAGATGGGGGCTATTCGAGGAATATCAGGACAGGTTCTTCGCCCTATTCCGGAAATAATGCCTGACCTTGTCAAAAAGATCTCATCCATGCTACATTAGGCAAGTTTCATGACAGACAATGCTGTGGTAAAGGAACTTTTGGAGGCAGGAGCTCACTTTGGGCACCTGACCAGCGTGTGGCATCCCAAGATGAAGGATTATATCTTCACTCAGCGCAATCGTATCCACATCATCGACCTGGAGAAAACAGCCGAGAGGCTGGAGCAGGCATATGCCTTCGTCAGGAAATTAATCACCAACGGGCAAACTCTCCTCTTCGTAGGCACCAAGAAGCAAGCTCAAGAAATAATAGAGGAAGAAGCAACTAGATGCAGTATGTGCTATGTCAACCAGAGATGGATTGGCGGGACATTGACTAATTTCGATACAATACAATCACGGATTAATTACCTGGTTGGCCTGGAAGACCGCCAAATAAAGGGGGAATTGGAGAATTTACCAAAGAAGGAAAAGGCAAAGATAGAAAAGGAAATTTCCCGCCTGAATATTAAGATCGGCGGCTTTAAGGAAATGGATACTCTGCCAGGAGCCCTGTTTGTTGTGGACATAATCAAGGACAAGATCGCCCTTTCCGAGGCTAAAAAGCTCGATATACCCGTGGTTGCCATAGTAGATACCAATTGCAATCCTGAGGAAGTTGATTACCCCATCCCCGCCAATGACGATGCTATTAAAGCGATTAAATTGATTTGTAGCAGAATAGCCGACGCTGTGCTTGAAGGAAAGCAAATAAGAGAGCAAGAACAACTGGAAATGGTCAGTATAGAAGGACAGGAGATGGAAGAGGGTGTTGAACTTTTGGCTTCCTACTCGTTTAGTCCCGATGAGGAACAACCAGCGAAAGCACCACAGGAGCCATCGGAGCAAGAAGCAAAGGAGCAGCCAAAGGAGCAAGTAGAGCAGCCACTGGAGGAACAAACAGTGGAGCAGCCAAAGGAGCAAGTAGAGGAGCCACTGGAGGAACAAGCAGTGGAGCAGCCAAAGGAGCAAGTAGAGGAGCCACTGGAGGAACAAGCAGTGGAGCAGCCAAAGGAGCAAGTAGAGGAGTTACCGGAGGAACAAGCAGTGGAGCAGCCAAAGGAGCAAGTAGAGGAGCCACTGGAGGAACAAGCAGTGGAGCAGCCAAAGGAGCAAGTAGAGGAGCCACTGGAGGAACAAGCAGTGGAGCAGCCAAAGGAGCAAGTAGAGGAGTTACCGGAGGAACAAGCAGTGGAGCAGCCAAAGGAGCAAGTAGAGGAGTTACCGGAGGAACAAGCAGTGGAGCAGCCAAAGGAG
>Ga0307431_1002236_pt1 | contig 10171 bp, 3 predicted proteins | sample SalMarWE160170MG_FD_202155 | JGI IMG/M metagenome (GOLD analysis project Ga0307431, IMG submission 202155) | Salt marsh sediment microbial communities from the Plum Island Ecosystem LTER, Massachusetts, United States - WE1603-170 | ecosystem: Environmental > Aquatic > Marine > Intertidal zone >... | reverse complement strand
ATCCCCGCACTGGTCGTTCTTTATATTATTTGCTCCATTCTATTATATCTCCAGTTCCCCTTGCCTGCGCTCATCGGTTACTCATTAGGAATACTCGTATTCTATTGCCAATTCGTGCGCTATTGGGAAACATTTGACCCACTCTTTCCCAAAGCCACCGGCTATAACGTTTTTGGCTCCATTGAGCCAGAGGGCGAGGTGAAGCAGCAAATCATCGTCAGCGGACATCATGACGCCGCCTATGTGTTTCAACTTATTGCCCACGCCCCAAAATACTATTCTAGATTTATCACCGCAGGGATAGGGTTTCTACTGCTTGGTTTCCTTGTTTCTTTGATAGAAACCGCGTTGGTAATATTTCGCGGTTCTGTTCCTGAGTGGACATATCCATGGCTGCCGTTGGTGCTGCTAGTGGGTACCGTTTTTGTCCTTCCCCTGGCATTTTTTACAACCCGGCAGGTATCTCCGGCTGCAGGCGATAACATGATTGCTGTAGCAATTAGCAATGAGACCGCAAAGCTTTTTCACGATGCTAAGCAAGCAGGTACAAATCCTTTGCGGCATACTCGGCTGATGATGGCATCTTTCGATGCTGAAGAAGCCGGGCTCCGCGGGGCACGCACCTTTTGCAAAAAGCATAGGCCAGAATTACTCCATACGAAGACCTACGTCTTTAACATCGATACACTTTACAAAGTCAAAGACCTCAATTTTTCCCACCGGGATCTGAATAATTCTGTGAAACTTTCCCATGAGATGGCACAGGAGTGCGTCGATGTTGCAAAATCATTGGGCTACGTTGCCAAGATTTCCAGTATGCCTTTTGGTGCCGGGAGTACAGATGCCGCTGAATTTGGCAAAGTTGGAGTCGAGGCCACCAATATGGCCGCCATCAGTTTCGATATCAGTAAGTTCAGTGAAGGGTTGGTGTATCACACCCCGAATGATCTGACTAAATATATCGAACCAGAGGTGGTCGAGGCAGCTCTCAAAATTGCCCGGGACTATATACTCAAAAAGGATAGCGAATCCTGAGTTTCCGCTTCTCGCGATGGACACTACTAACGAGGTTAGGTACTGGATTTTACCCGGCTCTCCCTCAGGCACGCGCGCAGGCATATGGTCCTGCGGATTGGCCAGCTCCCTTAGGGCTACAGCCTTGACTCATTGCAATTAGTTTGGGGACAGCAAATTGGACATTTGTATAACTTGAGAGTAGAAGGAGTTCCCCAGGTTTAGTTTTCCATTCTTATTGAATTAGCTCTTGTAGGGTCTCGTCACCGCTTTGTGCTGGATAGTATTTGAGCCAAGCACCCCAGTCTGGGTCTGGTCCTATTGTAGCCATAGTATGGTCAACCGCTTCCTTTACCGACAGCCCTTTAGAGCAAAGGTTTTCAACCAGGCTTGTTGTAGCTTCATCTACATAAGCCAGCTCAACGCTGTGGTCCCAGGCAAAATAGCAGGAGGCACCTTTGCTGGTAAAAGCTTGAGCCAGGTCATCGTAATGGAGGCAGGAACAGCCATCAACAATTACAACAGTATTATTGAAGTCTCCATTCATGCTGTGGGTGATGAATTTTGGGCCGATGACAAAATAAACCGGGTCACCTTTCAGAACATAGGCAGCGGCTAGTTCATCACCCAATAGTTCCCTGGTATATTTCATGCGATTGAAGGGTTCATTGGTAAACAGGTAAGTTCCTGTCGTTGGTGCCACATCACCCTCTGGGTTAGGGCTAATGGTACCAGAGTGAACTCGGAAGACAATGAGCTGGTAATCATAAATGGGTAAATTCCGGTAGAGGTCAACGGTGACATCATCGCCCTGGTAAACATCAACCTTGAAGCCAAAGTCCTCAAGGTCCTCGGTTACGTTGCTGGTGAAATCCTCGTTGGGATAATTGCTGTAAAGCTGATCAACGATGGCTGCGCTCGTGCCTTCCGGGACAGGTGGAGTGATGAATTGAGACCTCTGAAAAGCAAAGATAACAGCGAGAACAGCGATAAATAAAATTAGCGCAACCCATAGCCAACGGAGGCTCCTCTTTTGGGGCTTCTCCTGGGTCTTCTTAGCCTTTGGTTTAGTCAACGTTTAGCCATGAGCCCTGCGGCGCCTCGCTTCCCTCGTCATTGCGAGGCATCTTTGATGCCGTGGCAATCTCAAATCCTACGGCGTCTTAACATAAACGCACTTGCCCCAGCTATAATAGCCGCAAGTAAGACAATCCACGGAGCCAGGATGGCCAGCTTGTTCATGGGATAGATAGTGCCGCCAACAGGTGGAGGTGGTGGTGCTCCTACCACAGTAAAAGGTGTTGAAGTTTCATTGAGGACAGTTGAGCCTTGCACTAGTTTTGCGGTGGCGATGTAACTTCCGACAGGGTGCCCCGTTGAATTCCATGTAAACGTTGTATGTTTGGTTGCTAAGGGTGCTAACCATAATAGAGGAACTTCAAAAGTTTCATTGCAAGAGCCACTGATGTTTATCTCAATTTTCAAATCAATGAATGTCATATTTGGTACTTCATTCGTTACTGATATATTAATCGGGACTGGCTCATTAAGACCATACTCTGTCTTTGGAAGTGATACCGCAAAATCGAATTTCTCCACCAAAAGCGTTCTTATTAAACTACTTTCAATTTCATCAGACTCAACGGTTACATTTAGTCCACTTAAACCCGGTGTTGTCGGTATGAATTCAATTGGTACCTGTTTCACATCTCCTTCGCTTATATTCCCTACACCTTCAGTAATATTTACATTTGTGAGTATCTGAACATTGTGTAGTGTCTCATCTCCAATATTCTTTATGTAAACCGTCAAGTTGCATGGTTCATCAGCCAACGTCTCTATTACGCCTATATGCTGCTCAATTCCTGCGGTTTCACCGGCTTGCAAAACATCAGTAAACATATCCAGCTGTATTATGTTGATGAAGGCACAATTCTCCGCTGTCGCATTTGTTGAGGTTGCGTTTAGTGCTATAACAAAATCTTCAGTCTCGTTTTGCGACACTGTGAGCGGGCATGTCTTGTTTTCATGCGCCCCAATTGTTCCAAGATTCACGCTTGTTCTGTTTGCCGTCACGTTCGTTGGTGTCATTATGGTCAGATTGACAGTATCTGATGCAATATCCCCCGAATTGGAGACAGTTACATTGAGGAGGAAGTCATCACCTTGTTCTACCTTTTCTGGAACTTGTGGAGTGATCCAGAGTTTTGGTGTTTGAAGTGAGTTTACATCAACAGCCTTCATCTCACATCCACTGTCTGAATACACCTCAACATCCAATCCCAATTGTCCATAGCTGGTTGGTGTTAAGCTCCAATTAAACGTATGCACTTCGCCTGAATTTAATTCTGGAATACTTTTTACCAGCGATTCCGTGGTGTTGAAGTAATGATGCAGGTTTAACTCTGCCGTTATATTACAAATTGGTTCTGTAGCGTTGTTCTTAATTGAAACGGCGAGATTAAATGGTGTGCCTATGGTAACATTTTCTGGTTTTGAAATATTTATATCATAATTTGCTGTAATGTTTGCCATGTAACTTTTCGTGTACATTATTTCTGTGTCGTTGTATGGTGCTAATATCAGTTCGTACATCCCTGGAGAGAAGTAATTCGGTACGGATGTGTTTATTGGCACTTCTTTAATCGAATGGGCTGTTGTCTCTACAGATGTCTCATTTCCCACAAGAATTGCAGTTGGTGTAACTCCAATACTTGGTTCAGCTGTCTGCATTCCAATAGCGATGTTAATTGTAGCATTCTGGTCTCCCGTATTATTTATTGAGACGGTCACTGGACTCGTTCTTCCGGGTTTAAACTCACCCATACCAACAACGCTGCAGTTGATGGTCTCGTTGGTATTCTCAGTTTGAGTTGTATAGCTATTGTCCATTGGCTCGCTTGACCCCGAAGAACTTGTCTGCCAAATTGATGATACTGGTATCCACTCAGAGCTTCCAACTTGAACAACACCATATTCGACATGGGCTTCTGCCTGTACTGAATCGGATTGATAAATGGGGGTACGAGAGGTATCAACCCAGAACACTGTAGTATTTGTTTCTCCGGGGCAAATCATCATAGACTCTAGGACCTGCCCATAGGCTTTAACTGTATTGATAAAGGAGTGTCGCACATTAATGTCAAACTTTACACCGTACTCTCCGGTAAGATTAAGTTCTTCGTCATATGATGACGGATACTCGGCCCTGATTTCAAACTTGCCATGACCTGTCACTGGTGGTGTATAAGATAAGATTGTTACCTCGAGCTCTGGTTTGTATTTGTCTGTTATATCTTCTTTCTTTACTTGTCCATTTTCGTATTTTTCTGTATAAACATGGTCAACCACACTGCTGTCTTCAGCTAGATAGACTCGTCTGTCATATTTGTCTTTTCCCCATTTGGTCTTGCTTGCTTCGTGATCCGTATCTAAATGATGCCATTTATTGTCGCTGTAATACCAGGTCCATGCATGCCCGCCATCACCCCAACCACCAACCATTTTTGCCGGAACGCCGATAGACCTTAGATCTGCAACAGAGAGCATCGCATAATCCTCGCAAACCCCAACTGGATGAGGATGCCATGATTCTAACTGTGGCTCTAACGGCTGCTCTCCTGGTGGAGCTTTGTAAGGTCTAATATCCGAATTTATGAAATCTAATGTGTCATGGTAATTAGAACCTGTTATTAAATCCTTAGGTTCTATACTTGCTTGGTATTCGTCACTTTTCATTCTTAGCCACATAGGGAGTCTCAATGGACCGATTCCTGGGCTCAAATCCTCTATATAAATAATATTCTTAAAGGGAGGAAATGAAAATGTTTCATAGTTATGATTCCACTTTTCAGACTCGTCAGGATCTGACTGACCATTGAAATTATCGTCATATCCATTGTCGTAGAAAACACTACGTTCATCATCATCAATGTGGTGATATGTTGAGATGCTATTTATGGTTCTTGCTAAATTTGCGATTCTATCGACAGCCTCCTGGATAGTAACACATCCATTAGCCCAACTAATTGCTGTTGTCCAGCTTGGGCGGTTGTACTGATGTAATCGCTCCGTCCATTTTTGGGGAAGGGATGGTGGCCATTTATTATACAAAACATCTTCATCTCTTGTTGTAAATGCACCATTATCCATTTTGTCAAAATCAAAAATCACGTAAAAAGACGCTGCCGTTCCAATCTTCTGACCCTCTTCGCAGACATCCTTATCCTGCACATATGCTGTTACACTCCATATCCCGATTGGAATATCCGCTCTGTTCTCATAATTACTCCAGTCATATTCAGCATGGGCACTATTGCCACCAATGGTATAACCAATAGGTGCATAAATTCTCTTAACTAAATTACCATTTGGGTCTCTTACTTCAAAGCGAACTTGCTTATCCGTGGGAATGTCATTCAATGCGACCATCTTAAGGTGAGGGGTATCCATTCCTCTCCTGAAAACTGGAGCATCATAATGTGTTGGGTATTGCCAATTTTGGGTTGCATCATCGACAGTTCCGGCTGTAGCATCAACCTGAACAACTCCAAAGTAGGGCCCCTCACTTACCACGCCAAAACCCTTGGAATCACTTGCAGAACCCCCGTAAGTTTCAACTTGTACCCATACGGTATAACTTCCAGTTTCAGAAGGCGCTTCAACTTTTATTAGGTAATCGCTACCCGTAAAATCCAAGTCTTCAATGTTTGCATCGTTCCCATCGATTTTAACTTCTATATCGTCCTTTCCTAAGCGAGATAAAGGATTCCCATCTGCATCTCTAACATCTGCATGAATTGTCATTATCTCGTTTGGGCTATATTCGGTCTTATCCAGGCTCATCTCGAGAGTCAGCCCAGCCTCGCTCTTAGTGGTAAAGCTCCAGCTATAGGGTGCTGCTAGGGGATTACCAGCTACGTCAGTAATGGCTGTGCTCAGGGTGGGGGTATAGGTATGGTTGTAATCTAGGTCGCCGTCAGGGTTGAAGGTGGCAGTGTACGTGTTGCTGTTGTAGGTTACCGCCCCTGAAATCGTGCTTCCTTCTAGAGTGAAGGTGCTAGTGTTTATGGTAGAGCTATCCATAGCCTCGCTGAAGGTAACACTCACGCTGGTGCCGACGTTGACAGCAGGCGCACCGTCTTCAGGAGAGACGCTGGATACGGTCGGTGCGGTAGTATCTTCACCTATGCCGTAATTCTCGAAAGGCTCGACCAGTGGATAGTTGTCTGCATCTATATCTATGCTGTAAGGAGTATCCCCAATTCCATCTCCGTCGGCATCGCTTCCAAAATAATCGCTCCAGTAGTTGCCGAGGTAGCTGGTGTAGGTACTTCCGTTGTAGGTGTAGTTTATTTCCTGGGTGGAGTTCCAGGTATTAGTTGAACTGGAAGAATCTACATTCTCAGTGTTGTCTATGAAATTATTAAGGTGAATGGTATTGCTGTTGCTAGAGCGAAGCCAGATGCCGTCGCCCCAGTTGTTGTTCGAGACAGTGTTGTTGGTAATGATGTTGTTGTTGCAGTAATAATTCAGCCAGATGCCGTCGTTGTTATTCGAGACAGTATTGTTGGTGAGCGTGTTGTTACTCGAACCATACAGGTAGATGCCGTAGCGGTTGTTTGAGGCGGTGACATCTTCTATCCTTGAATTCTCAGTATGTGCCAATACCACCCCTTCACCGTTCTTGGTCAATGCTAAATCGTTCACCGTTATGTTCGTGGAATTCACGATTCCCACAAAGCCTGCATCCACTGGAACCTGCTCATCGTGGTGATTGACCCAATAATACATTGGCTTTCCATCCACTTTATTGCTGGTGTCTATATCTTGGATGTAGTGGGAAAGGCTGGAGCCCTGAACAGCAAAGTTGTAGTTGTTCCCAGACATCGTATTGTTGGTGAGCGTGTTGTTGCTTGAACCAGCCAGGAAGATGCCGTCGTAGTTGTTTGAGGCGGCGTTGTTGCTGAGGGTGTTGCTGCACGAAGAATTCAGGTTAATGCCGAAGTTGTTATTGCTGGCGGTGTTGTTGGTCAACGTGTTATTGCTTGAAGAATCCAAGTGGATGCCGTAGGTGTTTGAGTTTGCGGTGTTCTTGGTGAGGTCGCTGTTACTCGAACCATACAGGTAGATACCAGCCCAGTTGTTTGAGACAGTTACACCTTCCACCGTTGAATTCTGACTATATGCCAATAGCACCCCTTGACCGTTCTTGGTCAATGTCAGGCCCTTCACTGTTATGTTCGTGGAATTCACGATTCCCACAAAGCCTGCATCCCCTGGAACCTGCTCATCGTGGTGATTGACCCAATAATAGATTGGTTTCCCATCTACGAGGTTGCTTTCGTCCATATCCTGAATATAGTCAGGGAGAGTGTTCCCAGTCACCCTCAGACCATAGCCATTTCCCGACATTGTATTGCTGAAGAAAGTGTTTTTGCTGGAATAGCGCAGGCGGATGGCATAGGCAGCGTTCTCTGAGACGGTGTTGTCAGAGAACGTATTGTTGTTGCTCGAAGAATAGAGATCGATGCCGCTTTGGTAGTTGTTCGAGGCGTTGTTGCTGTTGAGCGTATTGTTGCTCGACGACTGCAGCCTGATGCCCACGCCGCCTGAGTTTGGAGTGTTGTCCGTGAGGATGTTGTTGTTGCTCGAAGAATACAGTTGGATGCCGTAGTTGTTGTCTGAGCAAGTGTTGTTGGCAAGGGTGTTGTTGCTCGAATAAGCCAGTAAGATGCCGTAAAAGTTCGAGTTTGGAGTGTTGTCCGTGAGGACGTTGTTGTTGCTCGAAGAATACAGGCCGATGCCGCTTTGGTAGTTGTTCGAGGCGGTGTTGTTGATGAGCGTGTTGTTCCTCGACGAACGCAGGAAGATGCCGTAGCAGTTGTTTGTTGCATTGTTGCTGGAAATGTTGCAGTGATCTGCGCCTCTAAGGTATATTCCAGCCATATCGCGTATTCCAGGCTTAAGATGCCCGGTGGCATTTTCCACCGTGAACCCGATGATGTTCACCCAAGCTGCGGTTACTTCAAACACATGGTCATGTGGATTTGGTGCGTTCACAACACAGTTCGCGGTACCATTTTCAGATTGGATGGTCAAATGAGCTACGTTCACGTCCACATTCTCGGTGTAGCTACCATCCCTGACGATTATAGTGTCTCCAGAAGCGGCATTATCCACCGCCCATTGAATCTTTGCGTAGTCATCGGGGACGTAGATAATTCCTGGCGATGCAGAGACAGGCTCTACATTAACAATACCTGGCAGAGCGCCACAGATTGAAAAGATTACCAAAACTGCAAGTGCAATCCCAAAGATTTTGGCTAGCATTTCTCCTTTTCTCGTCCCTGCACCTCCCATTATCATAGTTTTTGAGGATATCCAGGACGAAAGTCCTAGTGCCTTTGTGTATTCTACACCGCCGTGTGGAGACACTTCAACTTGCGGTTAGCTAACTTTAGTTATATTTAGTTACATTTTTTGGTTCCCAGTGAAGAACCACCCCTTTTCTCGGTTTGAGATTGCTTCGTCCGTCAGCCGACGGACTCGCAATGACAGAAGGGGGGCGTGTCTCGCAATGACAAAGATGTTCAGAAATGTAGTGCGAGGCTTTAGCCTCGTGCGCACGACCCTGAAGGGTCGCACTACAAAAGAAGAGACAGGCTCCGCAATCCCGGGGATTCTCCCTCCCCTGGCGGGAGGGAGTTAGCTGGAGTAAACAAACCGATGGATTGTGTCCTGAGTATATTATGGATAAAGACACAGTCCCAAGAAATTGGGCTATAATAATGGAAGCTAGATAGTCTAGCAGCAGTGATATGGACAGAGAGAAATTTGAGACTCTCGTGGTGGAAGCCATTGATAATCTGCCTCTTGAGTTTCGCAATAAGCTTGAAAATGTTGATGTCGTTGTAGAGGACTGGCCAACGTCAGGACAGCTTAAGGCAGTGAAACTTAGCCATCCCAGCCAGTTATTGGGGCTTTACCAGGGCGTGCCCCAAATTAATCGTGGCAGAGGATATGGGCTGGTTCCGCCTGATAAAATAAGCATCTTTCGGAAGCCTATAGAGGGGCAGTGTCACTCTAATGAGGAGATCGGCGTGAAAATAACTGAAGTAGTGTGCCACGAGATAGCTCACCACTTTGGCACTGATGAAAAGACTTTGCGCAGGATAGAGGATAACAGGCACAGGAAAAGCAGGCATTGATTACATCCGAAAGCTGGGGATGAGAGGCGACCCTTGGGGATGCTTTTTCAGCAACCCTCTTTACGCAGACGATAAATGCGCATGATTTGTTCAACTGTATTTGTAATTAACTGACCAGGGTTTTTGCGAATCTCGGCAAGAGTCATTATCCGAGGAGTGGTGCTGAAAATTGCCTCAATTCCATATTTCGAAAGTATGTAGGCACCGTCTTCCACATTACCGGCAATGGCAATCACCGGCACCCCATGCTTCTTGGCAATTTTAGCCACGCCGAAAGGAACTTTTCCATAAAGAGTCTGGCGGTCAATGCTCCCTTCGCCAGTAAAAACTAAATCAGCGTTTTCCATTTTCTCCTTCAACCCCGAAGCCTTTATAACAATGTCAACCCCCTGTTTTATCCGAGCATTCAGGAATGCTACCGAGCCGGCACCCAGGCCACCGGCGGCTCCAGCTCCAGGCAAATTGGCTACCTCAATCCCAAGGTCTTTTTCGATAACTCGGGCAAAATTGGTTAAATATTTCTCTAATTCTGCCACCATCTTCAGGGTTGCTCCTTTTTGCGCTGCATATACCCGCGCGGCTCCCCGTTTGCCAAGCAGAGGATTATCCACATCCGCGGCAACGATGAATTTCGTGCGCTTTATCCGAGAATCCAGCTGGCTGCAATCAATGCGAAATAAATTTTTTAATCCCTCTCCTCCTAATTCAATAGGCTTGTCAGACTTATCCAGTAGTTTTGCCCCCAGAGCCATCGCCATGCCGGCCCCGCCATCCACGGTTGCACTCCCACCAACTCCGACAATAATTTTTTTTGCTCCTCTATCCAGGCAAGCCTTAATTAACTCTCCGGTTCCATAAGTGGTAGTTCTCAGCGGATTGCGTTTTTGCAGTGGAACCAGCCGCAAGCCAGAAGCAGAGGCCATCTCAACAACCGCAGTCATTTCGTC
>Ga0307431_1002234_pt1 | contig 10175 bp, 8 predicted proteins | sample SalMarWE160170MG_FD_202155 | JGI IMG/M metagenome (GOLD analysis project Ga0307431, IMG submission 202155) | Salt marsh sediment microbial communities from the Plum Island Ecosystem LTER, Massachusetts, United States - WE1603-170 | ecosystem: Environmental > Aquatic > Marine > Intertidal zone >... | reverse complement strand
TTCCACAGTATAAAAAAGATTTCTAAACAAATCTTCCCAACCTCTCTGCTTCAACCTGAAGGCTGCTACGGCCTTAAAAAGAATTATTTCGGGATCATCGGTTTTCCATTCGTCCGGACCTTGTGCCGTATAGTATTCATCCAACCTTTTTAAGAGTTCTTCGTCATGTTCCTGCCAATAGAGTGTTTCAATATCCAGCCTTTTTATATGCGGAAGATTATATGCAGAACTATGGTATTTGAGTAACGTCCGGACAATATTATTTGCATCTTCATAGCGCTCCTGTTTGATAAAAGCTTCCGCCAGTTCCACTGCCGCTTGATATTTCCAGGGCGGATTTCCCTTCTGCCACTCCAAAGCCAATAACTTTTCTGCAGAATCAGAATATCCCAATTCAGTAAAAATGCGGGATACATAATAAGCAGCTCCGGGAGAATAGTCTAAAATATCCTGAATATCGAATTCATAAAAATCTACATATTCTAGAAATGAGAAATCCCCTCGACTGATTTTATTTGTCAACTCTTCACGCTTTATTCCCCAGATATATGCTTTTTGACAGGCGGGAAAAAGCATAAGAAAAGCCAAACAAAGTGCAAGGGTAATAAACCTATTTGGCAGGAAGAAATATCTTTTGTTTTTCAAAAATTAAATCCGGATTCGCAATCTTATTTACTTTTGCTATCATTTTATATTCAAACGGATCTCTATAGTAACGCCGGGCAATATCCCAAAGCGTATCGCCCCATATCACTATATACTCTTCTCCATCACCGGTTTGCTCCGCGGTTTCTTCTTCAGTGGTTACTGTCGACTGTTCGCTCTCTTCAATATCCGGAGCCCCTACATCAACCTCTTCACTCTCTGCTTGTTCCGCCACTGAAGAATCCTCTGCCTCATCTGCTGTCTGTTCTGAGATTTCCGTACCCGGTAAAAACGGTACCTTGGCTATAAGCGCATATATACCCCAACCTCCGACGGTAATGACTAAAAGCCCCAATAAAATAAAGAGTATTAAAGCTAAGGGATTGCCTTTTCTTTTTTGAATATGGGTTTTTCTTCTATCATACTCGGAAGCAGGGTAGCTTTCTCCTGCTATTGTTTGTGCATCCATTTCGATTTCCTCTTCGGAAGCAGGGGTTTCGGGAATAGTTTGATTTATTTCAAATTCGGGGATGGTGTACATATCTTTATCTTCCACAGACTCCAGGCTCACCGAAAGGCTCTGTTTTTCACCGGTTTTATAATCATCGGCTGTGGCCTTTAGATTGCCGTCCTTATCGATTCCAACAAGCAGTTCAATTTCCGGCTCGCCTTTTGCCGCTGTCTCAATATTCTCAATAACAAGGCTTCCAATATAGGCATCTTCGAATAAAGTGTCGCCGTGTCCTCTATAAAGATCAATCTGTACATTTTGTTGATTATCTCGTACGGTTGTTAGTGTTAACTTTTTTTTGCCTTTAAAATTCTCTTCAAAAACAGGATAAAATTTGCCGTCCGCAAGTTTTATGCCGATTTGGTTTTTATCATTGTCTTCTTTTGCCATTATTAAAATCGTATATCGAGAATGAGATTTTGTCAACGAAAATTAGCAATTTTCAGCAATTCTCATTTATTAAAATGAGAATTGCTGAGCAATTTTAAATTTGTTCCTTTTTTAAGCTAAATATGTGTAAATTTGCTTTCTTGACATTCTACTTTTCTGCTTTATAATTGAATTGTGTGGGATTATATACCTTATATTGTCATTACTTTCTCGGTTCTTGTGTTTCTGGGGCTCATTGTCTCCTTAATATTGAGAAGGGACTCCTCCGAGCACAAGAAAAAAAAGAAAAAAATAAAATCAAAAGACCGCAACAAGATAATCAGAGAAGCCAACAAGCGTCTTATTCAGAATCCGAAAGACTACGAAGCGCTTATGGCCCTGGCCGACCTCTATTTCAAAGAAAGTATTTATGATAAGGCCATGAACTATTATAACACCTTGATTGATCAGTGTGCCAGCAATCTGGACATTAATGAATTCGAAGTTACCCTTCGCTTTGGTCTTGCTGCGTTTAAGCTGCAGAACTATGACGAGGCATATAAGAGCCTGGTTATCGCCTTTACCATGACCGAGGATAACTTTGAGCTATGTTATAACCTGGGCTATTTGGAGTATCTAAAAAAAGACTACGAAAAGGCTTTAGCTTTTTTCCGCCGGGCACAATCACTGGATCCCGAACATGTTCAGACCATTCGTTTTTTGGGACACAGCTATTTTAGAAACAGACAATATACCGAAGCCGGCGAAGAACTGCGCAAAGCAATTGAATTCGAACCCAATGACAAAGAATCACTCTTTGCCTTGGCTCAATGCCATTATGAGATGGGACATATCGATCACGCTCTCAAAATATTCTCCCATCTGCGACTTGATCCCAAACTTGGCCCTAATGCCGCGCTCTTCTCCGGAACCATTCATCTTAAGGCTTATAATTACCAGAAAGCAATAATGGATTTGGAAATCGGTCTAAAACATATAAACATCCCGCTCGAAGTTCAGCTGGAACTGAAATACCGCTTAGCTATCGCCTATTTAAAAGACGGCAATATGAAGCGGACATTGGAACTGCTGGAAAGCATTCGAGATGTTAAAGCTGATTATAAAGACGTTTTAAGCCAGATTGATCAATACAGAGAGCTTATGAGCAATAAGGATTTACAGACCTTTTTAATGTCGCCAAAATCCGAATTTTTATCTCTCTGCAGAAAAATCGCCGCCAATTTCTTTGAAGAGTCCAAAGCGAAATTACTTAATATTTCTATAAACAAAAACGATTATGCTGACATTTTAGCCGAGATACACACCAAGCGCTGGGAAGACATTGTGTTATTCCGTTTTATCAGGACTACGGGGACTACAGGGGAACTTTTAATTCGTGATTTTTACACAAGCTGTAAAGACCATAAGGCAGACCGCGGATTCTGTATTACCGCAGGCGATTTCAGCGACAGCGCAAAACAGTTTGTTGAAGCGCGCCTCATTGATCTGATCGATAAAAAGGGGATCGTAGCCCTGTTTCGAAAACTTAACCGTTCAGGCAAGTGAGTCTATGCCGCATGCAAGCTATAAGCGCATGTCGTTCCGCATGCAAAAAGGGAACATTCAACTCTTTAATCTCAATATGCTTGAAATATTCGGTCAGTGGTTTTAACTCATGTATCAAATTCTCAAGTCTGCCTTTATAAGCAAAAATAACACCGGAACTGTTTAATATGCGGTTTAAGGGTGAAAGCAGGTTGACGATGCTGGAAAATGCCCTAAAAAGAATCAGGTCAAAACAACCTTGAACCTGTTTTACATCCGCCTCCTCTACCGATACATGTTTCAAATCTAAGAGCAGGCAGACATTGCGCAAGAAGGCGGATTTTATAGCCGATCGTTCACAAAGCGTAAAGCTACACCCGGTTAAAAAAACAGCTAGCGGAATACCCGGGAAACCGGCGCCGGAGCCCACATCCAAAATATGCTTATGCCGACAAAAATCCACAAGCACGGGCATTGCCGCAAGCGAATCCAGGATGTGCCTGATAACAATTCCTTTAGCATCGGCTTTTACCAAATTGTGGCGTTTATTCCATTTCAGTATTTCTTCAATATATGAAATAAGACTGTCTGTTTGTTTTTTAGCGAAGTCAAGCCCTAGCTTAATGAGTCCTTGTTGCAGAAATTCCTTCGTATCCAGCTTAAGCCCCGCTCTTCTTGGTAAGATAGATTAAAAGCACGGCAATATCGGAGTTCCTTACTCCTGCAATTCGTGATGCCTGACCCACAGACAGCGGTCGAATCTCTTTAAGCTTCTCTCTGCTCTCTTTGGACAATCCCTCCGCAGCGTCATAGTTAAAACCGGAGGATATTTTCAATTTTTCCAACCGCTTAAACCGCGCTACCTGTTCGTTTTGACGTTTTAAATATCCTTGATACTTAATATCGAGCTCAATCTGTCTGCAAAGGGCATCGTTAAAATCTGTTAAAGCACCATCCAATTTTCTTAACATGGATATGTCAAACTCGGGGTCTTTTAGAATTTGAGAGAAAGATTTACCTTTATATTTTTCCAATAGCGGTACGATAATAATATCCCGCGCTTCCACCTTACGCTTATGCAAAAGCTCGTTTATTTCATCCAATTTTTTTACTTTGGCCTCAAATCGTTGGTTTGCTTCTCTATTCTGCAGCCCTACCTGATACCCTTTGGGAAACAGGCGGATATCCGCCGTATCATAACGCAGACAGAGCCTGTGCTCCGCTCTTGAAGTAAAAAGCCTGTAAGGCTCCTTTGTTCCCAACGTCACCAGATCATCGATTAACACGCCAATGTAGGCTTCAGCCCGGGAGAGAATAAGCGGTTTTTTCTTTTGCAGTTTTAAGGCTGCGTTAATACCTGCCAACAGCCCCTGAGCCGCCGCTTCCTCGTAACCGGAAGTGCCGTTGGTCTGTCCGGCAATAAATAGTCCCTGCAGCAGTTTGGTTTCCAGGCTCGGATAAAGCTGAGTAGGATTTAAGTAATCATATTCCACGGCGTAACCCGGTTTCATAATCACCACATGTTCCAATCCCGGCACGGTACGTAAAAACCGCTCCTGTACCTGTTCCGGGAGTGATGACGAGATGCCATTGAGATACATCTCTTGTGTGTTTAATCCTTCCGGTTCAACAAAAATCTGGTGCCGGTCTCTATCCGGAAAACGCATTACTTTATCTTCTATAGAAGGACAGTAGCGGGGACCGATACCCACAATTTTCCCTCCGTAAAGGGGTGAGTATTTGATATTATCACGGATGATCTTATGGGTAACTTTGCTTGTATAGGTGATATAACATGGAACATGAGGCCTTGAAATACTATCGTTAGAAAAAGAGAAAGCAAGCTGTACTTCATCACCTTTCTGCTCCTCCAGCTTGGCAAAATCAAGCGAGCTCTTTAATACTCTGGCAGGAGTGCCGGTTTTCAATCTGCCTACTTTAAAACCGATTCTTCGTAAGCTTGCTCCCAAACCTACAGCCGCGGGTTCCCCCAGCCTGCCGGACGAAGCTACATAATCGCCGATAAATATCTTGGCCTCCATAAAGGTACCCGTGGTGAGCACAACCACCCCGGCAGTAAAACGATTCCCTCTCTCGGTAACAACACCCCTTATCTTTTTCATTTTACTATCACAGATAAGATCCACAACAGTATCTTGAAAAAGTGACAAGTTTTTTTCCTGCTCCAAAGTGTGTTTTGCCAGCAGGGCATATGCCGCCTTATCGGCTTGCGCTCGCGGAGCCTGTACTGCAGGGCCTTTACTGCGGTTAAGAATCCTGAACTGGATCATAGTGCTGTCGATAAATTTGGCCATCTCTCCGCCTAAGGCATCGATTTCACGCACTACATTACCTTTGGCCAGACCTCCCACTGCCGGATTACATGAGAGTTTGGCTATGCAATCCAAATTTTGAGTAATAAAAAGGGTTTTGAATCCCAGACGGGCTAAAGCTAAACCCGCTTCGATACCTGCATGCCCGCCGCCAATCGTTATTGCATCAAAATCCACTTTACTTCCCCACACAAAATTTTGAGAACATGGTTTGTAATAATCCTTCAGTAGTTACCTGGCCGGTAATATGACCAAAGGCGTCTAGTGCTTCCTTAATATCCACTGCCAATAGATCGAAGGATATCTTCTTTTTATATCCTGCTTCCGTCCGTTCCAAAGCATCGAGCGCCTGTGCTAAATACTGTTTTTGTCTGAGGGAATCAATAACCGGGCTGTCACTTTCCAACGAGCTGCCGCCTAAGAGTAGTATTACAATAGCTTTTTCTACCTGATGCAGTCCAACTCCGGTAAGCGAGCTTAAGGGAATAAATGCTTCCGCTATCTTCTTCCTGCTTATATCGCATTTATTCCACACGGCAAGCAGCCTGCCGCTTGATTTATACTGATTTAAGAATGCCTCATCTTCTTTGCAGATACCTCGACTTCCATCAATTAAATAAATAATGATGTCGGCACTATTAATAATTTTATCTGTACGCCTTATTCCTTCCGCTTCCACAGGATGATCGGTCGATCTTAAACCGGCCGTATCATACAAACGGATAGGAATACCTTGGACGGCAATAGCTCCTTCAATGAAATCTCTGGTAGTGCCGTGCAAATCGGAAACAATCGAGCGCTCCTCTTTAAGCATCAGATTAAAGAGTGTTGATTTACCGGAGTTGGTTCTGCCCGTCAGAGCAATACTTACACCTTCCTGATAGATGCGCCCCGCTTTATATGTAGCCAGGAGTGTCCTCACCTCTGTCAGCAGCCGCCTAAGCTCTTGCAACGAAAATTCGTGGTGTTCGTATTGTTCGTCAGGATAATCTATCATTACTTCAATACCGCTTAATAAATCCACCAAGCGCGCTTTGAAGGAGTTAATGATTTTTTCAATACTCCCCGCCAGTCTGTGCAAGGCCAGTTTGCGTGCTTTATCGGATTTGGCACGGATTATCTCATTTACAGCCTCAGCTTTGGTAAGATCGATTTTTCCGTTTAAGAACGCTCTTAAGGTAAACTCTCCCGCGTTAGCCTGTCTGAATCCGTGACAGTAGAGCAGGCTGAGTGTCTTTTTAAGCGCTGCGGGACTTCCGTGGCAGAAGAGTTCTACTGCATCTTCACCCGTATAGCTGTGAGGTGCGCGATATACAACTGCCAATACCTCATCGATGAGCTCGCTATTTTCCGGATTGTAAAGACTTCCATAGTTAACAGTATGGCTGTTTTTAGCGGAGAGTTTACCTGTACCCTTAAAGACTCCCGCAATTTTTTTAATACAGCCTTCACCCGAGGTACGAATAACTGCAATCGCACTCTCTCCCCAGGGAGTTGCCAGGGCCACAATGGGATCATGCAGTGTCAAAGCTGTTTCTTTCACCATTATTAGAAGATATAAAAAAAAACATTAGTTTGCAATGACAGCAGTTATAAATTTAGACACAGATTATCATGAATTGAATAACTCTGTGGCTTACAATATATTCTTAACATTGCCCTCTTGAAAACAAATGCAATCTCTTCTAGAATACTACTGTGATCAAAAGGAGGAATTCTCATGTCTGATCAATTTAATGAAGAGAGTTTAAATACCGAGAATGCGCCGCTCACTGAACGGTTGGATACCGATATCGGCGGTATGGAGCCGGAAGCGGCCAAAGAATATGTGCTTTCCTTTGTTGCTACCCTTAAAACCACTCAAAAACAAAAGCAGACCCTTACGGAAGAGAAAAAGCTTTGGCAGGAACGAGTTCTTTTGGCTAGGAACAAACAAGAAAACGAACTGGAGCTAAAGGCTTTAGAGCGTGTTTCTGAAATACAATCAAAAATTGCTACTTTAGAAGCAGAAGAGAAAGAGCTTGCGCCTAAGGTGGCGGTTTTAAAAGAACAGCTTTTAAAACTGGTACGAGCGCCGCAAATGAGCCTGGATGCCGAAAACCTGTTAGCACAACTGCAGATGATAGTGGGAGAGCCCGACAAAACGGCAGAGGCATTTAAACAGGAAGAGGCTGATATTGAACTACAGAATTTGAAGAAGAAGCTGGATCAGGAAAAGGAAAGCTCTTAATTTTTATTGCACACCTCTGGCTACCGCTTTACCCAGTTCCTTTCCCACCGTTTTGAAGCTTGAGTTTTTTGCCGCGTTAAGGCTTGAACCCAATCCGCTTTTTTGTATGGTTTTTTCAAAAAGAATCTTACCGCTCGCAATATCCACAACCTTTATCGTGCCCGTTACTTTTACAATATACTTTGATCCGTCTTTTCTTTCATCAAGAATCTGAGCGGTTCCAAAAATTGCCCGTTCGATACCTGTTGTATTATTCTTTATGAGCTTTGTAATATCACTGTCACTCATGTGCAAAATAAGTGCCGGACTTATGGTGACAGGCCTAATATTAAATCCATTTTGCGTAAGAATCTCTAATATTCCGGAAGCAGTATGATTACTGCCGCTTATAAGCTGTCCGTTACTGTCCAGCTCGGCTATAATAATACCCGAAGGTATATCTTTTACCTGTGAAAGAACCGTAAAATCGAATGTAACTTTTTTACTCACCACCAGTCTTTTAAAGCCATCAACCTTTGACTGATACTTTCGGGGGATGTTTTCTAATTTTTTAAGATAAGAAGCAAGTGAGAGCATTACGGTAACCGTCTCTCTGCCTACAAATTGACATACAGGATGCATGAAGTTTGAAATACCGTCCTTATCTGTTTTAATAACAGAGGTTTCTATTCTTTTGCTCATATTATGCAGTTTTTTATAACTGAACTCTAAAGCCACTTGTGGTACTCCGCGCGTATCAATTACAGGACCAACTGCTACTTTTACTGCAAACGGCTCCTTTATCTCATGGCCCACAAACGCGGTAATATTGTCACTGAGTTTATACAGGTTTATTCTCTCTATAGCCTGCATGGCATCATCAATATTACGGTTTACATAAATATCTTTGTTTTCCAAGTCGGATTCAGCGGCAGCCAAGGTTGCCTCTATAAAGCGTATGACAGCTTCGTAATATCTGCCCTGTCTGAAATATTCATTTCCTTCTCTTTCAGGAATTGCAACTGCTTCGATTGTTTCTATGAATAGCTGCTCCATACGCGCTTTCTCTTTGTAGAGTTCTTTCTTGTCATAACGCGCCAAGATATAAACCGTAACACCGATATCCAGGGTATGAATCCATTTATTCACTATTTGAAAACCCGTTACCCGTGCGCTCCCACTTTGAGTAACCTGTTTTCTTAGTTCAGATTCATAAGAATCCGCTGTAGCTACTACTTCAGTACTTGTTTCCGAGTGAATTCGCACGCCGACAAAACGTAAGACACCGCTAATGAGATCATCAGTGGCTATTTTTTCTGCTTCACTTACATTTTTTACAGCGCTAAAACCCTGCCCGCTAAAATATACAAACTGTTCACTGTCGGCCGGGGGATTCTTAACCCAATCGGGAATTTCATCTGCCATAACTATAGATGCTAAAAAGCACATCATTAAAAAAATAACGCTTACTCGCATTATAGCTTACCCCTCTGTGTGAAATACCTGCAAACGTGGAATTACTGTATTCTCTTAAGTAAAAACTATGTACCTGAAAGGTTTCCCCTCCAGGTACATATTAAAAATTTTCTTTGCTTAATCGAGATCTTTAAGTGCATCCTTTACAAGATCACGTGCACGTGTTTCCTCTTCTGATTTAGGTTTATTTCCGTCAAAAGCTCTTGCAATAGCAGCTTTAATTTCGGACATAGGAACCCTTATCAAAAGGTAGTACTCGAACACCTCTTTTTCCACGGTGTTCTCATCTTTAAAGTACCTTCGCTGTACCCAATACTCATCATATTTTTTGCTTCCACCGACACGACCATCGGCAATACTCTTTACAACTTTTTCAAAGTACTGCTCGGCCATATCAGAATCACCAACAACGGCGCCAGCATATTTTGACTGGATTCTCACGGATATCATTCGTGCAATCTGGTCATCAACACTAAAGTTCTGAGCCTGGATTTTTGTTCCTTCAAGGTTCCTACCGGAAAAACTCTCTTTGAATACATAATAGCCCTTATGTTCGGGCAGTTCTTCAATCTTACCAATAGGCATTATTACCCATTCAGGAACTTCTCCCAATCCTTTGTATTGGTGAGAAATTATAACAGGCTCGGGCGGTGGCTTCCTAATGTCTGAAGTAGTTGTTTCGACGTCTCCATTGGTCTTCGGAGTAGACTTACAACCTACCGCTACAAGTAATAAAATGAGCAAAGGAATTATGAAATATTTCTTCATTCACTTTCCTCCTTTAAAATAATTATTATTGAGGCAACGCCTCTTACAATCCGGTAACAAAGGTGAGACTCTTTCTTCGTAAAGAAACAGTCGTCATTCCTTGTAAACCGGGAATTGTCTTTGCCAGGTCAAGGATAAGCTGCTCTAACTCTTGATTTGTAAGCAGAGCCCATACATAGCATTTTGCTTGTTCTTCCGTTCTATAAACGGTCTCGACATCCTTAACTCTCTCTGCTAATGAATTTAAATAATCTGCAATTAGCTTCGCATCTCCGGTACCCTCAAAAAATACCTCGTATTTAATACCCTTTTTTAAGGC
>Ga0307431_1002233_pt1 | contig 10188 bp, 11 predicted proteins | sample SalMarWE160170MG_FD_202155 | JGI IMG/M metagenome (GOLD analysis project Ga0307431, IMG submission 202155) | Salt marsh sediment microbial communities from the Plum Island Ecosystem LTER, Massachusetts, United States - WE1603-170 | ecosystem: Environmental > Aquatic > Marine > Intertidal zone >... | reverse complement strand
GAATTACGAAGTAGGGACGACCGACCGGTTGCCCCTACACAACAAACCGTCACACCGTCCCAAACCTCACTTAGTAGTGGCGGTTCGCGAACCGCCACTACTGAGAAACTATGTCTTTAGATAGACCGTGTTGCAGGTCTGCTCTTGGTGTGCTTTGCTTATACGTTCTCTTAGAACGAAAGGTCACTCACTCGATCCGCTACGGACAGGATGAACTACACTGGAACCTAAACAGCGGCCAGCAGCAATTTGACTCCTCTTTGAGCAAGACAAGACTGGTCTTACAGGAGCAGTTAGTAATTATCGTTGATGTCTTGTCGCACCAGTTGCAGTGCCAGAAAAAGTTGCAGTATCCACAGTAACTGCATGGATCGTACACTTGAAGGGAATGAGATAACTTTCCGACCGATGTATCCACGTACAGCGTGTACTCTCCCGGAGGAACGGTAACACCACTAGAATCGATCTGTGCCCAGTTTGCTTGCCAGATAGAGGCAGCAACGGATCCATCGTCATCGTGAAGTACTTCGAATGTCGTCTCTCCGGACGAATTGGCAATATGCCAGCCCGTGACCTGAGTCTCATCACAAGTACATTCACAACAGCAGTTCCCCCACCACCAGCCTCTTGTCGTGTCTTGAACCTTGAACTGGATCAGCTCACCCACTTCATAGCAACCACTCGAAGTGGTTGTCGTCGCCTGACCGACAACCACTACGGTCATCAATAACACCAACAAAACAATGCTTCCTCGCGTTGACCATTGTTTCACATCGCTCACCTCCATTCTTAATTATACAATATTCATCTAAGGGGTACCTTTGTGTCAAGATCCGGGCAACACTGCAAGAGGGGCGATCGGGGAGGGGAGCCTCTATTAATGAGGCTACTTAATAGGCCGCTTCAGCGCTGAGGTCACCATTTTTTCTACCAAGTGAGGATAGTCAATACCGATCGCCGCGGCGGACTTGGGCATCGCGCTGTGGGGAGTCATTCCCGGAAGGGTGTTTGTCTCAAGTACATAGGGTACTCCCTCTGCAGTAAGTAGAATGTCGACACGAGAGAAGCCCCAACATCCGAGCGCTTGATGTGTCTTAAGGGTGGCGTCTTCGACACGCGCCTTCACATCATTATCGAGCAAAGCAGGAACTACCATGCTGTTCAACCCGTCGGTGTACTTTGTCTCGTAGTCGAAGAAGTCAGTGGTTATGAAAACCTCGACGATGGGCAGAACGTGATCTCTGCCATCCATCCAAAGGACAGGAACTGTAAGTTCGCGACCGGTAATGAATTCCTCAACAAAGAACGGTCCAAATTCCTCAAGCACCGCCGCGCAAACCGGGATGAGCTTATCAGGGGTGTCAACTCGCTTTACGCCGATACTTGCCCCTTGGCCTTGCGGCTTTACTACAACAGGTAGAGAGAAGTTTCTGATAACTTCTTGAGCCACGCTATCGAGGTCTCTATCTTTGAAGGCCAAGGCTCGTGGAACGGGAACACCAACGGAGGTCAAGACTCGTTTGGTCGCCAGCTTATCCATGCCGAGGGCACTTGCCTCCGGCCCTGAGCCGGCATATGGGATACGGTGGTTTTCTAGGATCCTCTGGATTGTCCCATCCTCACCCGCTCCTCCATGGAGACAGCTAAAGGCGATTTCAATGTCGGAGAGATGTCGCCTGAGGTCTTCAAGATCTTGGATCTCCAGAAATCTAACTGGGACGCCTAATTCGTGTAGTGCCTTGTATACATCGCGCCCAGAGGTCAACGAAACATCTCGCTCTGGGGAATCCCCTCCCGCGAGAACTGTGACTACTTGTGGCTTGCTCATTCTAGTCTCCTTCTACAGAATAAAGAGATTGTACTACACTGGATCCACTAAGGGGAGTGGTGTACCACAAGCTAAACAAGAGAGTTGTTTAGCTGTTCGCAACTCGTTTCATTGTAGCTGCTTGCTAGGCCGTTTGCGGCCTGCGGTATTAGCAAGGAGATGAACAGCTTAGCCGGTCTGTTGTGGGGGCATGTTGGTTTTGTGATAATAGCGCAGACAGGCCCAGAGGAGAATTCCAACTACGATGAGAGACGATCCCATTGATAACAGAATCGTATCTCCTGTATCAATTCCTCTCCCGAGAACAGGAAAGCCAATGATTGCCATTACTAAGCCCCATCTGCATCCTAACACGCGCATCCTTAACCATCCCTTTACTTAGGCAAGTATTGCTCAAGCTATCTCTTGTTGTAGAACCACTGGTCATACTCTGTTCCACATTATGCCAAGCAGGCTTAGCAAGAATATGGTTGCAACCTGACTGTACGGCATGGGCCAATGTTCAATCAAAGACTTTTGAGGTGTTAAGACAAGCCGTGGGTCTGCTTGTTGAAGGTCTTAGTGGAATAGTTGAGGCCGTCTGCGGAGTGAATACTGTTTGTCGTTTGCCCTATACTTATCTTTGGTCTGTCAATCTGTTGACTTTTGAATATGATGAAAATCGTATCTCTAGGTTGTACAAACCACAGGTGGTCGTTCTTTGCCTGGAATGGTATCATCACAATTTGGAAATCATGGAGGGACCAATGACAAACCTGCACATTCTTACTCACCCGCTTATCCAGAACAAACTAACCTTACTGCGGGATGCACGCACAAACAATCACAAGTTTCGCTTGTTGCTCGAAGAGCTGACTGCATTCATGGTGTATGAAATCACTCGCAGCTATCCCTTGCATGAAGTAGAAGTAGCAACACCACTTGAACGAACAACAGGAAGGGTGCTTGACGTTCCGATAGTGCTTGTCCCCATACTACGAGCCGGGACCGGAATGCTTGGTGGAGTACTCAATCTTGTGCCTATGGCTAAGGTGGGCCATATTGGAATATACCGCGATCCCAAAACTCTGCAACCGGTTGAATACTATGCCAAGCTTCCGCCGGAGCTTCCGGAGGCGCAAGTTATCTTAGTTGATCCTATGCTTGCAACTGGCGGGAGCGCAATTGCAGCGGTCGAGCTTGTCAAACGCGAAGGGGCAAGAAGAATCCAGTTCCTGTGTCTTGTTGCTGCACCGGAAGGAGTAGAGGCTTTTTTTGAAGCCCACCCGAAGGTACCGATCTATACAGCGTCGCTTGATCGCCAGCTGAATAAGCACGGATATATTCTTCCAGGGCTTGGCGATGCAGGTGACCGTATCTTTGGAACTTAATCCCAGTACTCTATCAAGTTAGACTCCTCACACTCCACACAAGATTTATCTCTCGCCCGTTCGTTTCACTTACTAAAGGCGCCAGGATAGCAGAGAAAGGCAATAATATGGGTTTAAAACTATAGACATGCTATCCTAAAGAGAAGAAAGAGAATCGTGGATTATGAAACGCTAAGCAAAGGGCTTCTTGGCGATCTTTGCGCCTTTGCGAGAGGATAGGTTCTTGAGTCTTTCTCTGGCTTACCTTGCCTTAACTGCGAGGAACCTCAAGTTAAATGGCCGGGTGTGTCGATTAGGCGTGCTGCCACTCCTCGACCAACATAGGAATGTCGGCAAAGCTTCGTGTTACATAGTCAGCAACCTCTTCCAGCTCAGCAGCCTTTGGGTTAAACGCTATGGACAGGCCGACAAGATCCATAACTGGGATATCATTGACATGGTCACCGACATAACAGATCTCTGAAAGGGGAAGGCCTATTCTCAATACGGTTTGCCGCATGACATCTGCTTTCTTCCAGAGATGGACTATGGTCTCTGTTTCTCCTGTGAAGGAGCCGTCGTGAACGAGCAGGCGATTGGCAACAGCAAACTTGAAGCCAAGATCCTTGCGTACATATTCGGCAACGAGGTCAACACCAGAGGAAAGGATTCCGAGAAGATAGTGCTTCCGCAGCTTGTAAATTGCCTCCCGAACGCCAGTTGCGTAAGGAGGCGGAAGGATTTTCTTCGTAACTTGTTCTACAGGAACACCAGCGAGAAGTCGGGCGTTTTGGGACATCCATTCTGCATAAGCATCTGGACGCGGAAAGTACTGAGTAAGGAGGCGATCCCATTCTCCCTTAACACCAGCAGCAGCACCGATCGCACCCCAACTTGATTCAAATTCCACGCCTTGGTAACGAACCAGGGTTCCATCAAGGTCGAAGATGACTGCCCCGATGTGTTTTGGCTTATTCATCGCCAGAAAGGATTAGCCGCGCTGCAGCAGTGATTTCGTGTTCGGCAAGGTAACCGCTCGGGAGTTCCAATGCGTAACGGAACGGCTCGTTTGCGGTATAGAGGTCTGGTGATTCCGGTTCCATAGTCGCGGTTCCCACTAACGTTCCATGTCCGTCAAAAAAGGCAATATCAAGCGGGAAGCTTACCGTTTCCATGGTAAAGCGAACAGAGACCTCTTTATCGTAACAGAACAAAATGGCGGGGAAATTGTCAATCAGGGAGGCAGGAAATGATCGGAATCCAATGAATCTTTCGTATGCCTTGTCAGCAATGAGGGCAGGAATTCGTATGGAATCGCCTTTTTCTGTTACTAGTATCAGGCTTTGCACTTTGAGGGTACTAAGAATGCCGAGGCCTTTTCGGTCGGAGAGTGGCAGAAGGAGTGGCGCGGTATCTTTGTCTGTTTTCTGATTGTATTCCCAGAAATTGCCCACGCCCGAGACTGTCCAGGTGTTACCGCCATAGTCACTGACAAGTTCGCCAGCTCCGCTGAAAAACATGTTTTCGTATAGCAGATTCTTGTTAGAGTCATTACAAAGATAGAGGTGATGTGCGTTGTCGGTAAAGGTGTTCTCAAAGATTCTGTTGTTGGTGATCGCTTCCTTTCCATAGGTCTCGGGAAATAGGATCCCTTGAGAGGTGTTCCGGGCAATCATGTTTTGCGTGATCCGGTTGTAAGAACCTCTAATAACAAGGCCCGTATCTCCGTCGATGATTGTGTTTGTTCGAATGGTGTTGTTATTGGCTAGATTATCTAGAATAATCCCGATTTCGCTTCTTACGATTGCGTTTCTCTCTACGTGGTTTGCCACTGCTTGACGGATAATGATTCCATACCGTGTGTTCTCATGGTAAATAATGCTCCCTGTTATGGTATTTCGGGCTGATCCCGCGTTTAGCTCAATTCCGATTGGGTTGGCAGCAATTGTATTGCTGTATAGATTATTGTTATCGCTGGCGGAGACAATCGCTCCGTAGCTGTTTGCCAGCAGCTGATTTTGAGAGAGCTTGTTTCCGTTTGAAAGCCACAGTTGTATCCCAGCACGATGATTATTTCCAAGTTCGTTATCCGTTATCGTGTTATCATTCGACCAGTAAAGACTGATCCCGTCTTCGCAGTTACGATAAGCCACGTTAGAGCCAATCAGTGAGTTGTTGGCGAAAGCAAGTTGAATCCCATCACCATCAACAATCTCATTATTAGCAATTGTCATGTTCTGGCATGCTGCAATGTATAGGTTGTTTGAATTAAACCCGCTAACTCTCTCGCCATTCCTCCCACAGAAGTAGTTGATCGGATAACCTTTTAGCAGATTGGTTTCGTCGATCGTATGGCGGTATTCGTCGGTTGATACACCGATAACGGAAAGTCCTTTTCCTGTGACCTGTAATCTATTCTCCTTCATGACTACGTTAGTGCTGGAGGCAATCGTGACTCCGTTGTGTGTGTTTGAGATCAGGCAGTGTTCAATTGTGGCCGCGGAGATGAAACCAAGGCGAATGGCTGCTCCTTGCTTTTCCCTTGCTCCATCAATAATCAATTCGCGTAACACGAAGTGCGCGCTTGCATTCTCTACCTTGATCCCATAATGAGTACCGACGGGAACATCAATCTTCCAATCAGCGATGATGTAGGGATCGTCCAACGTTCCAGTTCCGTACAGAACGCCGTTTGCGGCAGTGAAATCATTGTTGCCAAGAATGGTGATCGGCGTATGCGGTTTCCGGGCTAGTGCTCCTATTGATAGACAGATTATCAGCGTAGACAGAACACAAACGGTGTTTCTCATACGGTTTCTCCTTGTGGCTCTCTATCTAGGTGTCCTCGGCAATTATAGCCCGACTAAAAGGTATCAACAATGCTGTAGGCATCCGCCTCTGGGGAAATCGCCTTTCTCTAGGTAGTTAGCTAGTGCTCAAAAGTTGCTTGGGTAACTGCTGTAAGAAAAACGTGTCCAAGGTCCCATCTGAAAAACACCGAGATGACCAGAATGGTCGATAAGGGTGCGTATACTTGCTAGACGATCATGAAGAGAATGTCTATTCGTTGCCTGCTGGTTATGGGATTTCTTTTCACACTGCTCGGGATGGTTGGATGGGATCAGGCCTCTCCGGCATCTTTAAATGTGTTTCCTCCCTTCTACCACGATCGTATCGGAGTTTACCTAACCTCTCACGCTATCAGCAAGCCAGGGGTTTTGAAGGGTGTGCTGGCAGCCGTCAGCGAGAAAAAGCTCAATGCAGTCGTGATTAATGTGAAGAACATGCATGGTGAATTGACTTATGAGAGCAGCATTCCATTGGCAAATACAATAGGTGCTTCCAGCGGACGTCTTGATTTCTGTTCCCTTGTTACTGCCCTACACAGGACGGGGATCTACCTGATTGCCAGGCAAGTACTGTTCTATGATCCCAAACTTGCGGCTTTCCTTGGGATCTCAAGCCCGTGGGTATCACCGGATGATGAGAGAGCTGTCGCTTACAACCTGGAAGTTGCTCAGGAGGTTGCTGGATTGGGATTTGACGAAATCCAGTTTGACTATGTGCGTTTTCCTGATGAAGGCGAGCTTTTCCCCATTTATGAACAACGATATGCGGCGGTGAACGGATTCTTGCAGCAAGCGAGACAAGAACTCCCTGGCAGGATTATTGTCTCAGCAGATGTGTTTGGTCGAGTGTTATGGAATTGGAATAAGAAGCGAATTGACCCCATTGGTCAGTCTTTGGAAGAGATGGCTGCGTGTATCGATTTGATCTCACCGATGCTTTATCCTTCTCACTACGTAGAGCAATACTACAAAGATAATCCTTATCAGCTGGTACGGGATGCTCTTAGTGCTGGGAAAGACCGAGTCTCTACTCCTCTCCGGCCGTTCTTACAGGTGTTTGATCGAGCAATTCCGTATGGTATGAGCCTGGAAGGATATATTCGTGAACAGATAAAGGCAGCCAAGGAAATGGGTGCAGATGGTTACTTGTTCTGGAGTCCAAGCTGTGATTACGAGACGCTGTACAGAGCTCTCGACTGAGCAAAGCCTTAATCAGGCAGGAAGAATAGATCTCTTGGGAAAAGCTGTTATCGGTTTGGTAATCTCAGTCTGCTCTTATGGAGGCAAAAGGAAAGATGACATTAGATATTGTGTTGCGAGCTCGGTTCGTTTGTGATAGGAGCATGCATGTCACCATCAACCCAGAAGGAATTGATCGGCTTGCTCGACTGCTCGTGAATATGCCGCTTTCTCAGTGGAACTACGAACACCATTTCTACGACGGCAGTGAACGAACGGTGAGCTATCTGTTGATGCTTGATGCCCTCAATTTCTGTTTCTTCCCCGAGCCGCGCTGGCAGGTTATTATTGGAGGCGAACAAGTACAAGGGTATTTTGGTCTTGCCTCGGTCTTGAAACAGGCCTTCATGATTAGGGAACCACCCATTGACGACTTCTCTTACCTGATGTGTGTCAAGGAAGAACAGGTACGTACACTTCTGCAAGGAGAGCATCCCATAGGGAAGATTCCCCTGTTGAAGGAGCGAGTTACTATCCTTCGCGAGCTCGGGGACAGAATGGTTTCCCTCTATCAAGGCAAGGCGGCGAACTTGATAGAAGATGCAGGAGGGAGTGCGATACGGCTAACTAAAATCCTAGTGGAGGGCTTCCCGTCGTTTTGTGACGAGGCTTGGTATGCAGGAGAAAAGATCGCATTTTACAAGCGGGCACAGATCCTGGTAAGCGACCTTTACGCGAGCTTTCATGGCAAATCATTTGGGGCGCTTAGAGAGATGGAGAAACTGACTGCTTTTGCTGACTACAAAGTTCCTCAAATCCTTCGCAATAAGGGAGTACTTAATTACTCGGAGGCACTGGCGCGAGTAGTTGATAGCAAAGGGTGGATTCGCGCTGGTTCGGCCTACGAAGTGGAAATCCGAGCAGGGATGATTGTGGCGGTTGAACTGTTGCGTGCTGCGCTCTTGCGGCTAGGAAGAGCGCTCTTATCAATAGAAATAGACTGGCTTCTGTGGGATATGGCGCAAGGCCGCGAAATGGCGCCACACCACAGGACGCTGACCACCTTTTACTGATGAGCGGTCTATTTAGAACACAAAGCCGGGACCCAGGATCGTTGGCACGTACGGGGATACTAATAACAGCGCACGGACAAGTGGCAACGCCAGCGTTTGTAGCGGTAGCCACACAAGCAACAGTGAAAGCGGTTGAGCCTCAGACACTGGTTGAGCTTGGCATACAAATCCTAATCGCTAACTCTTATCACCTGCATCTACGCCCGGGTGAGAACATAATTGCCAAGCTAGGTGGGCTACGCGGTTTTTCAGGATGGAATGGGCCGACAATGACGGATTCCGGTGGGTTTCAGGTATTTAGCCTTGGAGTGGGAAAGGAACATGGTGTAGGCAAAATCGCGTCTATTTTCCCTGGCGATGGTTCTTGTAAATCAACAGAAGGATACCAGCCAAGAAAATCGCTTGTTCGGCTAGGTGAGCAAGGGGTCAGTTTCCGCTCCATCATAGACGGATCAGAACATTTCTTCTCGCCGGAAGGGGTAATCACACTACAACGCAAGCTAGGCGCAGATATCGTGCTTGCTCTTGACGAATGCACGTCGCCATTACATTCTTATAGCTATACGAAAGAAGCGATGGGGCGAACCCACCGTTGGGCGAGACGTTGTTTGGAGACATTCCGGGAAGGCGCCAAGGACGGGATGTCTCCAAACCCTGAGCAAGTTGTGTATGGCATAGTACAAGGGGGTGCGTACAAGGATCTGCGGCAAGAAAGTGCACAAAGAATAGAGGAGATGGGTTTTGATGGGTTTGGCATTGGTGGCTCACTTGGTCGATCAAAGGAGGAAATGCACCTGGTTCTTGACTGGACGATACCATATCTTGGCTTGGAAAAACCGCGACACCTTCTAGGGATCGGAGAGATCGATGATGTTTTTGCTGCTGTACGTCGAGGCGTGGATACGTTTGATTGTGCCGCATCTACCCGTATCGCGCGAAATGGCACCGTATTTGTGAAAGATGCGCCTCGCCATAGGATCAACCTGCGAAATGCACGGTTCAAGTCCGACCCTAACCCGATAGATAGCGATTGTGACTGCTTTGCGTGCCGCCATCACTCGCGTGCTTACTTGAGCCATCTATGCCGTTCTGGCGAACTGTCTTTTTACCGACTTGCCTCGATGCATAATCTTCGATTCATCGTTCGCTTGATGAGAGATATTCGTGCAGCCATAACAGTAGGGAGATTTAGCGAGTTAGAACAAGAATGGCAAGCAGAAAGGGATGGATCACCATAGCAGCGAGACAAGGATTGTCACAGGAAGGTGTATTGCCCTATGTGATATCTTGAGCCGTGACAATCCCTAGAGTCTAAGCTTTCTCTTCCTTAGCAAGGTACTGCAGGATCGCATCAACGACCAGGTAGTTGATCGAACGATCCCGCTTCTCGCTCAGTCGAATCAATCGCTCAACGGGATTCTGTTCCATTTTCTTTTGGGGAATATAGATGGAGAGCTTATCCAGGATTTGCTTCTTAGCCATATGCTGACCTCCTCTTTATAATATTTCTTGAACCTTCTCTTATCTGTTCACTACTGAACGAACATGTTCTTATATTATAAGTATTTGTCATCTTAATTCTACCTCAAAAAGAGGATAATTATATGGAGATTTGAGCTAATATGGATATTGAGCGCTTAGCAACTGTGAAGGCTAATGGGCACAACCTGTCTCGCATTACTCGGCTTGACTGCGTCTCTGCGAGAGGATAAGCTTTTCTCTCGCCCGTTCGTTTCACTCACTCAAGCCGCAAAGATCGCAGAGAAAAGCAGAAAGATGGATTTTGAAAGCACAGACATCTTACCGCTAAAACAAAGTCATTTAACCGCAGAGGAGGCAGAAGTGCTAGGGTGCTGAGGTGCGGAGGAGCAGAGGAGCAAAGACAATTGCAGATTGCGGATCATAAGACA
>Ga0307431_1002232_pt1 | contig 10188 bp, 9 predicted proteins | sample SalMarWE160170MG_FD_202155 | JGI IMG/M metagenome (GOLD analysis project Ga0307431, IMG submission 202155) | Salt marsh sediment microbial communities from the Plum Island Ecosystem LTER, Massachusetts, United States - WE1603-170 | ecosystem: Environmental > Aquatic > Marine > Intertidal zone >... | reverse complement strand
ACCCAACCCTGCTGAGTTGCGGCCGGTTCTACCCGGATAGCGCGCGTTCCGCGGAGGCACGTCTCCGCTATTACTCCAGCCAGTTTGACCTCGTCGAAGTAGATAGCAGCTACTATTCGCTGCCCGGTGAAAGGACTGGCTACCTGTGGGCACAGAGGACAGGCGACAACTTTACCTTTGACGTCAAGGCTTTCAGGCTGTTCACCCAGCATCCAACGCCGCCTGATTCACTGCCTAAAGACCTGAGGCAGGAGCTGACAGCGGCACTGCAGCAGAACGCCAACCTGTATTATAGGGACATGCCTGGCGAGTTGACAGATGAGCTCTGGCGAAGATTCGAGATGTCACTACTTCCTCTGGATACTGTTGGTAAGCTTGGTATTGTGCTGTTTCAGTTTCCACCGTGGTTTTACCCCAGCCGGCAGCAGCTTGATTACATTCTGTTGTGCAAGGACAGACTGCCACAGTATCGACTGGCAATAGAGTTCAGAAACGACGTGTGGCTGAACGACGGAAACAGAAGCGATACGATTAACTTTCTCAGGAGGAATGCTCTTCCGTTCGTCTGCGTGGATGAACCTCAGGGTTTCAAGTCCAGTGTTCCTCCAGTAAGCGAGGTAACCTCTGGCATCGGGCTCGTAAGGTTTCACGGACGAAACACCGGGATGTGGGAGAAGAAAGGCATTAGTGCCGTGGAGCGTTTCAACTATCTTTACAGCGAAGAAGAGCTTAAGCCGTGGGCAGGTAAGATCGCCGAGATGGCAAGCCAAACCGCAGAGACGCACGTGCTGTTCAATAATTGCCACCACGACAAGGCAGTTGTCAACGCCAGACAGATGTGTTTTTTGCTAAGCTCACAAGGTGATACCCGACCGGCGAAGGAATAAAGTGTACAGAATGCAATTTGGCAGCGTTCCTGTTTTCGTCACGGAAAAGAGCAAGGCGCCAGCTTTGAAGCTTTCCCCACACAGCATAGCTTTATTCAAGCAGTGCAAGCTGCAATACAAGTTCCAGTATATAGATAAACTGGGCGATAAGTATGGAAAAGCCAAGCCCTATTTCACTATGGCTAACCATGTTCATGCGACGCTCCGTGACCTATTTTCGGTAACCCCGGAACACCGGACAATCGAAAGTGCCAAACGGCTGCTCACAAATAATTGGCGGAGGTATCGCATCGGGTTCAGGGGTAAGACTGATGAGAAGAGATGGGCTGACAGGGCGCTGGGTGAGGTGACACGCTTTGTTGCCGAACAGGATGTCAGCATTACACCGATGATGCTGGAAGCACCAGTCGAGGCCAAGATCACTCCCGGCCTTATCTTACGAGGGAGAGTCGACCGGGTGGATAGGGAGCCAGATGGGACTCTGCATCTGATTGACTACAAGACAGGCCTGGTACCGGAAAGCATTGACTGGAGTCAACTTGAGCTACATTCACTGATTCTATCGCGCATATGGAGTAGTGCCGGCACCGAGGTCTCTTACTTATACCTGCTCTCAGGCACGACATACACAAAAGAACTTGATCAGGAAGCTTTGAATCGAGTGAGATGGGAGCTACTACGCATCGCCAGCCAAATCCGGAAAGAAAAAGACTACGCTCCTTCTCCTGGCGCAGCGTGCGCAGGCTGTGATTTTGCCGCAATTTGTCCCGCAAAGCACGACGGGTACGTGCAGCTCGGCGAGGTTGACCTGCCTCTGTGGCGTGACTTCGGCGATATTTTGCTCACCGATCAGGAAGCCAGCGACGGCGGTTCGACGTAGACGCAGCGTGAGCCCGGTGCTCCTTGAGGCGACTAACCTCCTTGCATATCAAAGTCAGCAATGACGCCGCTTCTATTTACGAATTCCCAATCCCTTTCGAAGTCATTGTATCTCCAGAAATGAGTATTGCAGATCTTCAGGTCCGGGAAAAGCATGCTGAACATACAATTTTCTAGACGCACAGGGTTCTTTCCGTCCAGACCCACCGTTAGTGATAGCTTCAACTCCCCATAGGGCATGGTGATATGGTAGGTGTTATCTTCCTGGCTCAGGTTGATCTTAACGAACTTCACGCCAAGGCACTTCTTTGCCAGGTGACCGGGCACATTATTGACGAGGAAGGGCTCGAGAACCCTTTTTTGTTCCTCAGTGGCAGTATCACTTATGTATATCCCCCCCGCTCCCCCTTTCACCAGCAGGTCAACGAACTTGCGGGAGAACAGGTCGACCACGATAATCACTAAGACCCCTCCTATGTCCACATTGTCGATGTAGCCCTCTTTGATCTGGAACACTTGAAACGACTTGCAGGGCTCTTCCCTGTCCCTGCCGAAGTAATAGGCGCACTGACCCTGCGCGGCGCAACCTTCATACCACACCCCTTTCATTTTCCAGGCCATAGCTTCACCTCCTTACCAAGCATGTGCTAGTTACTCTTGCTCGGCACCTTTATTATATCCAATATGTTGAGTAAAGAATATAGCTTGTACTTGTTCATATGATGAGTAGCTATCAGCTATCAGCCATTAGCTGAACGCTGACTGCTGATTACTGACTGTTTTTTCTTTTTTGCTCTGTCATTTTGCATTTTGATTTTTGAGTTTTGCTTTCCCGTGCTTGCCACGCTTCCCCTTCGCTACGCTCAGGGCTGTGGCTCATCGCAATGACAGGGCAAGGCTCACAACGAGGCATCGTGGTTATTCTAGAGCGGAATAGGAAAAAGTTTTGCTATAATGCTATAAGTTCGAAAATCCTGAAGAGAGACCAGCAAAACTAAGAACAAGTTGGAAATGGAGGTGATTTAAATGGAAGACAAGTATGCTGAAAGACCGTGGCGTAAACTTCAGGATTTAGTATGCCTGCCAGAGACGTTAACATATCCCGAAATGACCTACACCGCATTTCATGTGTATGAACCGGCGAGAAAGTATCCTGACAATTTAGCCTTGGTTTACATGGACTATGAGATGACGTTTAAAGAATTGAAGGACCATGTAGATAGATTTGCCACGGCACTGTCAGATATGGGCATAAACAAGGGAGATGTCGTGGTAACCATCATGGTATCGTCAATACAATTCGTTATTGCTGACCTCGCTATACCTGAAATTGGAGGGATACATGCACCGATGAGTATATTGGATTCGGTAGGTGATTTAGTGGACAAATTCAACCTTATGAAACCTAAAATGGTTATATGCACTCATTCGAACATAAAAGAGAGAGATATAGTGGACAAGGTAAAAGAGGTCGTCGAGAAAACCGGGGTAGGGACCATAATAGTGACAAAGGCAGAAGACTACTCCTCCAACCCTCCACCACATGAGGCAGAAGAAGGAATAATCTGGTTCACCGATTTAATCCACAAATATCCTCCAGATCCACCGGAGGTTGAAATAGACGTTAAGAAGGATGTAGCAATGGTGCTGTTTACTGGAGGGACAACAGGCACTCCCAAAGCATGCATGTATCCGCACTCCAGTTTGATTGGAACCGCAGTGAATACCCATGCAAATATTACAGCACCGTGGTTTGCCAGTTTGTACGAAGGGCTTCTCAAGATAATCGTGCCCGTGCCACCGTTTCACATTCACGGACACCACTCAGTAATTGGACAGCTTGCCCATGGATACACGGTTCTACTGCAAAAAGACCCCAGGGATTACCAGGAAACCCTTAGATTGATTAAGAAATATCATCCTGTGATGAGTATAGGAGTTCCCACTCAATTTATGAGATTAGCCAAAGCGGAAGGGGCTGAGGATATTGGGATATTAGGCCTCTCCAGCGGAGCTCCATTACACGAAGATACAGAGAGAGAGTTCAGGCAAAAGACCAAAGGCGGAATGGGGCAGGTTTTCGGACCAACAGAAGTTGGTGGAACTGGAACTATTATAGCGATGGCCGATATGTACCGTCCCGGTCTGGGAAGCTATGAAGCGGTTGGCATGTTATTTGGTTCGCTGAAGAAAGCTCTTGAAATGCCAGCCGTTCAAATGTTCATGAGAACCTTAATGGAGGCTATCGGCCCAGATGATGTAGGCAGGGTGCTAACCAGAATAACGACAATGTCAGCTCCGCCGACTCCCACTGAACCTGAACCTAAAAAGGAAGAAAGAGGGGTTTCCATTGGAATTGTCAGTGTCGATTGCGATATAAAAATCACTGACCTGGATAGTGGCGAAAAAATGCTGATATCAAGAGTGGTGAGGGAAAAACTGAGCGGAGAATTATGGATGAAAGGTCCTGGCAGGATGTCGGGATTCTGGCCCAATCCTGGTTCGGGAATTGATGAAGAGGGCTTTATTCGTACCGGAGACGTTGCCACTGTGGACGACACGGGGCACGTTTATATTGTCGACAGGGTAAAGGATATGGCGGTGGTCAGCGGATTTGACGTTTACACCGGAGAAGTAGATAAGGTGCTATCATCATATCCTGGAGTGGCTGAGGCTGCCACGATAGGTGTTCCTGACCCCGAAAAACCAGGCAGCGAGAGGATAAAGGCTTTTGTTGTTCCCTTGCCGGAGTATGAGGGAAAACTAAAGGAGCAACAGATAATTGAGTATTTGAGGGGAAGGGTGGCACCATACGCTGTGCCCAAGTCCGTGGAATTCAGGGACGCCAGTGAATTTCCAAGAACGTCCGCCGGCGTGGACAAGATATCCAAGAGAACATTGAGACAAGAAGAGGCAGAAAAGATGAAGGAACAGAAATAATGAGCGGTAAAAATATTCTGTATGAAAAAAGAAATAGCGCCGCAGTCATAAAATTTAACAGACCAGAAAAAAAGAACGCCCTTTCCCTGGAATTAATGGAAGAACTTCGCGGCGTGCTTGAAGATGTGGAGAACGACGATGATGTTCGAGCTGTAGTTATTACCGGCGCCGGCGATGTTTTTTCCTCAGGCGCAGACCTCTCCGATGTGCAGACACTCCAGATGATGGAACAACAGCTTGACGCTTCTTCAGGAAAATCTACCATGATAAAACTCATCAATCTGGAAAAACCAACAATTGCTGCGGTGAACGGTTATGCACTGGGTCACGGCTTAGAATGTGCCCTTATGTGTGACATTATTATAGCCTCGGACAAAGCGGTGTTTGGATTTATCGGTCCCCTGCGTGGCTCAGTATGCCCCTATGCAATGATTCGGCTTGCTGATGAAGTGGGCCGGGCAAAGGCGAAGGAACTGCTATTCACCTGCGACCGTATATCTGCTGAGGAAGCTCTCAGAATCGGATTGATAAATAAAGTAGTCCCTCACGAAAAGCTCATGGATTCTGTCTTCGAGTTTGCGGAAAGAATGAAGAATTCAGCGCCCCTGGCAACAAAGCTTACAAAACGAGCAATAAATAGGGGATTAGGCGACTATGAGTATAGTCTGGAGGCGTTTAAGGAAATTGTTGCTGGTGAGGACATAATAGAAGGCGCTGTAGCATTTCTGGAGAAAAGACGGCCTAAGTGGAGCAAATAGCATTACAGAGGGAAAGTAACATTAGCCCCGTCTTTCCGTCATTGCGAGGAGCGGCAACGACGAAGCAATCCCCAAGCTAAATCCTAAACTCAAAGCACTAAATCCCGAACAATATTAAAAATCAAATATAAAAAATCAAAATGACAAATTAAAATGCAAAAACCTTCCTCATTTTGATTTTTGCGTTTTACTTTCCTGTTAGTAGCTATCAGCTTCATACTGATTTTGTAGTACGACCCTTCAGGGTCGTGCACGAGGCTAAAGCCTCGCACTACATTTTTCATTTTTGCTCTGTCATTTTGCATTTTGATTTTTGAGTTTTGACTTTCTTTGAAGTGCCACTAACCATATGAACGAGTACATTAACTGGCTTGGTTAAGTGATACAATATAAACTTCCAAAGATATCTCCCAAATTGTGGAGGAATCTTTGCTATAACCTACAACAGCCTGGCATAAAATGATGAAGCTGGCTAAATTTGAACGAAGGAGGTGTCGAAAATGAAAATCACTGAGGTTGATGCTTATCTATGTCATTATCAGCTTCCCCAAACATTTTACCCAACGTGGATTCCAGGCTTTCCGCAAACGGGGAACACCTGCTTGCTTTTGATTTTGAGAACTGATGAGGGAATCGAGGGATATTCCGCTATGGTTGGATTCCTCGATGAAGCAAAGGGGCTAGTCTCACTGCTTCGTCCCTTTCTACTCAATCGAGACCCATTTCAGGTTGAGGATACACTTCGTCTGCTGCGGAGCGCATTGTTTCTGGGCTACAAAGGTTGGTTTCCCGAAATCGCCTTTTGGGATATCATTGGCAAGGCAACAGGACAGCCCATTTACCGCTTGCTGGGAGGAGGAACAGGCCGAATTCTGGCCTATGCCAGCACCGGGGAACTTCATCCCGCTGAGCAGCGTGCTGAGGAGGTATTGAAGCTCAAGGAAATGGGGTTTCGGGCAGTCAAGCTGCGACTCAAGGCCATGGAGATAAAACAAGACATCGCCTTAGTCGAGGCGGTGCGCCAAGCAGTGGGTGATGAGATGGAGATAATGGTAGATGCCAATCAAGGCTGGCCAATACATGGATTTGGACCTTATCCCCACTGGGACTTGAAACGAGCCATGAACGAGGCACGTGCCTTTGAGGAGCTCAGAGTGCGCTGGCTGGAAGAGCCACTTTATAAGCACGATTATGAAGGATATGCCCAGCTTCGAGCGGCAACCAGTGTGCCGCTCGCTGGTGGCGAGTTTAATACCGATTTGCATGAATTTCGCGATTTGATTACCAACAATTGTCTGGATGTAATTCAGCCTGATGTCACCCTCAGCACGGGGATTCTCAATGGGAAAAAGGTAGCTGGCATGGCAGAGGCATATAACCTCGAGTTCAGCCCGCACACCTGGACTAATGGACTGGGGCTGGCAGCCAATCTTCAGTTGATGGCTTCAGTCCCCAACTGTTATTATTGCGAGTTTCCCTATGAGCCACCAAGCTGGATTCCAGAGGCAAGGGACTTCATGCTCGCCGAGCCTTTTCATATAGACAATGAAGGGTACATCAGTGTGCCACATAAACCAGGTTTGGGAGTCGAGCTTGATATGGAGAAAATAAAGTCCTGCGGGGAGAAAGTTTGATGCCATCTGCCCGTTACCGCGGGTTGAAGTACGAGCTTTCTTCGTGTAACGTTATAATATTACTATGGAAGCGATAGGTCCCAGCACTGCCTTCTATGTAGTCGTACTGCTCTGGATAGGCAGAGTCATAATCTGGACATTCATTTGTACTTTGCTGGCCTGGCTTGGAATCAGGGTATTGGATGCACTTACCCCGCACATTCAGGAACGAGAGAGAATAGGAGAGAACCCGATTTCAGTAGGTCTGTTCATAGGTGGTTTTTTCATTCTGGTTGGCCTGGTCATCCACGGGGTGGTAACGGGCCCTGCGGTAGCTGGCGGTGGCGTGTTGGCAAGTCTGATTGATCCCAAGAGGCTGGGGTTGGTTGCTGTTAGCTTCCTGGTAGCCCTTCTTTTGGGAATAGCCCTGCTCCGTATCGTGGACAAAATGACGCCCAAAATTTCTTTTCTCAGCGTTGAGCAGAATCCAATTGCAGTAGGAGTCTATGTTTTCGGTTATTTGATTTTCTTTGGTTTAATACTGCATAGCGCTTTAACCATGTATTTATTGTGAGCTGCTATGGCAAAACCGTTACAAGCTGTCCTGCTTCTTCTGGCAATCTTGATGACAATAATGCCGGCTACTGCCTTAGCAGTGTCATCATCAAATTACTACAAGGAGGCGGGTGAGGTTTATGATGATTGGGATATATGTCGCACCAATTGTGCCGGCGACGACGGCTTCTTCCAGGTCTCGGAAGCAGGATTCTGCCCTACCATACTGGGCGAAAGCTTAGGAGAAAATGCCGACAGGGCTTACCAGCTTGGGCAACAATTTGCTTTAGATTACCCTGATTCCGGTCAAAGAGCGGAGAAAATCTTCATCTTCGCCCGCAATAAGGTCAGATATACCCCGGATGAAGACCAGTTTGGTTATGAAGAATTTGCCCAGAATGCTGACGAATTAGCCACCTCCATTGACAATGAAGGAATTGCTTATGGTGACTGTGAGGACTATGCCATACTGCTTGCTGCAATGTATAAAGGGGCAGGTTTTCGTTCAGCGATAGTATTGGCACCAGGACACGCGGCGACGCTGGTTTATCTACCAGAATACGACAAGGCTAATCAAATTTTATCCATTGATGGCGAATCAAACTGGATCTGGCTTGAGGCTACTGGCGGGAACAATCCGTTAGGCTGGATGCCGGAAAGATACATCGGTGCTGAATTAATGGCCTATGAAGTTGCGGATGAATCCATAACTAAAATGGAGCCACCAGATAAATCTCCCACTGTTATAACCCCGAGTGGAGGGAGCTCTGGAATTGGTATATCCCCGTTCTTTGGCGTGTTCGGGATGCTGTTGCTCCTCTCCATGTTCCGGCGGAGAAGACGCTAAAGTACTAACATTATTGAAATGAACTCCAACACCCTCATCTTCAAGGAGCAAATCCCCCGCAGCCAGGACAACTACTTTAGCCCTACCTAGCATATTCGTGGTAATAGCTCACCAGAGAGCATGTCAATAATTCGGGAAGGGCCTAGCCTTGTTTTCATGATCACCCTTCCAGGATAATCATCAGTTACCTCACCAATGATAGCCGCATCTCTTCCATAGCAGTTCTGCTTCATTTGAGCCAGAACTTCGTTAGCATCGTCTGGCTCGACTATAGCTACCAATTTGCCCTCATTAGCGACATAGATAGGGTCTAGGCCCAAAAGCTCACAGGCAGCCTTGACCTCTTTTTTTACCGGTATCTTATCCTCTTCGACCGCAATGCCCACATTAGATTGCTTAGCAAATTCGTTAAGCGTGGTAGCCAACCCACCTCTGGTAGGGTCACGGAGACAGTGAGTATTTGGGCAAGCCTCCACTATTTGAGCCACCAATTTGTTCAACGGTGCACAATCGCTCTCCAGGAGTGTCTCGAACCTAAGTCCCTCACGTTGGCTCATTATAGCTATGCCATGGTCGCCGATGGTGCCGCTCAAAATAACCCTGTCGCCAGCTTTAGCATTGGCTCCTGAAATATCAATCCCGGCAGGAATAATGCCTATCCCTGAGGTAGTGATAAATAATTTATCTGCCTGCCCTCGGTTTACTATCTTGGTATCCCCCGTGATTATATTTACCTGTGCCTCATCAGCGGCTGCTTTTATTGACCGGACTATGCGTTCAAGGTCAGCCATGAGGAGGCCCTCCTCTATGATTACGGAGAGACTCAAATATAGGGGTTTAGCTCCGTTCATGGATAAATCGTTAACCGTGCCGCAAACAGCCAGCCTGCCTATATCTCCGCCAGGGAAGAAGATAGGATTGACTACATAGCTATCGGTGGTGAAAGCGAGGCGTCCATTAGCCTCAAAAATAGCTGAGTCATCTAACTTGTCCAACAGAGGATTAGCCAGCAAAGGAAGAAATTTTCTCTCCACTAAGTCATGGCTTAATTTGCCACCGCTGCCGTGAGCCAGAAGAATGGTATCATTCATAGCTTGCTCCATACTGATAATAGGCAGCACAGGCTCCTTCACTGGAGACCATACAGGGACCTATAGGTTTTTCTGGAGTACAAGCTTTTCCAAACAGCTTACATTCAAGTGGCGTAGCTGCACCCCGGACTACGTCTCCACAACGACATCCTTTCGGTTCTTTGGCCGGTTTGTCATTGCGAGCAGAGCGAAGCAATCCTGAAAAAGCATTATTAGCATCGAAATGCTGGTATTTATTGTTAATCTTTAAGCCGCTTTGAGGTACAATCCCGATTCCTCGCCAGTTGGCGCCATCGATTTCGAAGACCTGCTGCATCAATTCTAAGGCTTTCCTATTCCCCTCAGGCTTTACTCCACGGCGATAGGCTATCTCTACTTTTGGGCTACCAGTTTCAATCTGCTGCACCAGCTTATCTACGCTTAATAAGATATCCAGGGGTTCGAAGCCCGAGATAACATAGGCCACTCCATATTTCTCGGGAATGAACCCGTAAGGATGAGAGCCAGTTATAACGCAGACATGTCCCGGACCAATAATACCATCAAGCTTGATCTCACCTAATCCCAGCAAAGCTTTCATCACTGGTGGGGTTAACTTCAGGAAGGAAAGGACATAGA
>Ga0307431_1002229_pt1 | contig 10202 bp, 6 predicted proteins | sample SalMarWE160170MG_FD_202155 | JGI IMG/M metagenome (GOLD analysis project Ga0307431, IMG submission 202155) | Salt marsh sediment microbial communities from the Plum Island Ecosystem LTER, Massachusetts, United States - WE1603-170 | ecosystem: Environmental > Aquatic > Marine > Intertidal zone >... | reverse complement strand
TGACTCCTGAGATGATGGAGCGATTTCAGAATATGAGGGGAAATATGCCGGCTGGCGAGGGTATGAGGCCAGGAGGCACGAGAGATAGCAGTGCAAGAAGAATGATGAATACCCAGAGAACACAACCGGGAACCCGGCAGGAAACTACCAGAGATACTTCAGCCCGCAGGAGCCCCAATATGCAGACAGGTCAGCAGTCCGGTAACCAGAACCCCGGATTTGCAGCTTAGCCCGGAATTAATAAGAAATTAAAAAGCAAAAAATTATGTTTAAGTTTATCTACAGATATTTCCATGATATTGAGATTGCTGTTGAATCAATAATTTCAAACAAACTAAAATCGATGCTTACAGCACTTGGCATAATATTCGGTGTTGCAGCCGTTATTGCCATGCTGGCAATAGGAAAAGGAGCCAAACAGGAAATACTGGAACAGATGAAGATGGTGGGAGTCAACAATATCCTGATTAATCCGATCATCCCTGATAAGTCCTCTTCATCTGAGGATGAAGGCGAGAAACAACAGAAAAAATTCTCCAGGGGATTAAATATGCTTGATGTTAACGCCATAAAGGAGACCATTCCTTCAGTGAGGAGAATAAGTCCGGAAATATCGTTTAATTCCACTGCAATGCTTAGCGGTGTAAAATACACTGCCAAGCTCGTTGGTGTATCAAATGATTATTTTTACCTGTATAATTTACCGCTCATATCCGGAACTTTTTTTAACGATTTCCAGGAAGAAAACGGCATCCAGGTATGTATAATAGGCGCAAATATCAGGGCAAAGTTTTTCAGCAAGGTTGATCCTCTTGGCCAGTATATAAAATTTAACGGTATCTGGCTTAAAGTTATAGGAGTACTTCAGAAGACCAATGTAACTCTCACCGGATTTGAAGAAAAAGGTGTAAATGTTTATAACGATAACATCTATATCCCCATTCAGACAATGCTCATGAGGTATCAGAACAGGGCCCTGGTTAATACAAAACTGGCCTCTGAAGCCACTTCACTGTCATTTTTTGGAGGAGGCGGCCCGGGTGGGGGTCCTATGGCAAGAGTCATAATCAGCAGTTCGGATGCTTCGTCAGACACTGAAACCAACTATAATCAGCTCGACAGGATTGTTGTGCAGGTACAGGAAACCGAACAGCTTAATTCAACCACAGAAACCCTCAGCCGCATGCTCACACGCCGTCATACCGAAGTGAAAGACTTTGAAATAACCGTTCCGGAACTCCTGCTTAAGCAACAGCAGAGAACCAAAGACATTTTCAATATTGTTCTCGGTGCAATAGCCAGTATATCCCTTGTTGTTGGAGGAATAGGCATAATGAATATTATGTTTGCATCGGTTATGGAAAGAATAAAGGAGATCGGTACAAGGATGGCGATTGGCGCCAAAAAGATGGATATAGTCGTTCAGTTCCTGTCAGAAGTCGTTCTGATAAGTGTAACAGGTGGTTTTATCGGTATATTTTTTGGAGTGATTATGGCAAAACTGATTGAACAGATTGCCGGCATAATGACAATAGTTTCATTATTTTCGATAGTCATAGCATTCGGAGTATCCGCAGCAGTAGGAGTTGTTTTTGGCTATTCTCCGGCAAAACGGGCATCAGAAAAAGATCCTATTGAATCATTAAGGTACGAATAAACATTAAAAACAAAAATGAAGAAATTATTATTATCAGCAATGATAGGGGTGCTTCTTTTTTCTCTGAATAAAACAGAGGCACAGGAAGTCAGAAGATTAACTCTTGATGAAGTATTAAGACTCGCCGAGGACCAATCTCCCAATGCGTTTATGGCTAAACACAGGTTCAGGGCCAGTTATTGGAGATACCGTACCTTTGTTGCGGAATACAGACCCTCTCTGACACTTACCGGTACAACACCGTTCTATAGTACCGCTTTTGAAAGAGTCTGGAACTCAGTCCTGGAACGCTGGGATTATAAATCCACGAATGTCCTCCGAAACATCGGATCCCTCTCCCTGTCACAGAATATTGGTCTTACAGGAGGAACTATCTCATTGAATTCAGACCTGACGCTTGAAAATGATTTTGAAAATGATACACGCAAATATATTTCTGCCCCAATAAGTATAGGATTAAACCAGCCGTTGTTCAGATATAATTCCCTTAGATGGCAGAAGAAAACAGAGCCACTGGAATATGAGGCTGCAAAAAAGACATTCCTGTCGAACATAGAAAATGTTCATCGGCAGGCTATTATGAATTTCTTTTCACTTGCACTGGCCCAGATCAATGTACAGATTGCTGAAATGAACTATTCTAATGCTGATACACTCTGGCAAATAGCACGGGGTCGTTATGAGCTCGGTACCATTGCAGAAGATGAGCTGCTTCAGATGCAGTTGTCATGGCTTAATGCCGAGACAGAACGAAAATCAGCCGAGATGAACTTGCGAGACAGGGAGATCCGTTTAAAATCATTCCTGGGATTTAACGAAACTGTCAGAATTGAACTGATAATTCCATCAGAGATACCTGATTTACAGGTGAGTGTACAGGAGGTTCTGGATATGGCTCTAGCAAACAATCCTGAGATACTGGAGCAGCAGCTTACACTCCTTCAGGCGCAAAGCAGTGTTGCACAGGCTAAAGCTGAAAAAGGGCTTAACGCCAATCTTATTGCATCGTTCGGTTTACGGGATCAGGATTCAGACTTTGGACTCGCCTATTCGCAATCGAACCAGCAACAGAATATAAGAATAGGAATTACTCTGCCTATCCTCGACTGGGGTCTCGGCCGGGGAAGATATAAAATGGCACAGTCGAGCCTTGAGCTGGCACAGGTACAATCAAACCAGGCAATAACCGATTTTCAGCAAAACCTGTTCCTCGATGTCGAACAGTTCAACCTTCAGGCTGAACAGGTGGCAATTGCAGCCAAATCAGATACAGTTGCACAAAAAATGTTCGAGGTCACAAAACAGAGGTTCCTTATTGGCAAGATTGCCGTCCTTGAGCTGAATAATGCTGATACAAAGAAAGACCAGAACAAAAGAGCTTATATACAGTCTTTACAGAATTACTGGAATTATTTCTATAATCTCCGTGAGCTTGCTCTATATGACTTCGTTGCGAGGAAACCCCTGGAAACCGATTTCGAAAAACTGTTTGAATAAATTTAGAACTTTGAATTACAGATGCGGGCTGAGTAAACTTAATTCAGCCCTTTTTTTGCAAATATTTTTTTATCTTTGCGCCTCAATAATAAGATTCAGAAAAAATTTTCCGAAAAAATCCAAAATACTGACAAATGCAAAACAAAGCAGCTATTATCATTCTGGCAATTGCATTAGCAGTGGTATCAATCTACCAGTTATCTTTTACCGCTGCGACCCACAAGGTCAAAAAAGATGCCAGGGAATATGCAAAAGGTAATCTGGTCAGAGAGAGGGCTTATGTTGACTCGATTGCTACACTTCCGAAGGAAGATTGGAGTTTTCTGGGCAACACGTATAAGGAGTGCCAGAAGAAAGAAATCAACCTGGGGCTCGACCTTAAAGGGGGGATGAATGTTATCCTTGAAGTATCAGTTGAAGACATATTAAGGGCTCTTTCAAATTACAGTACCGATAAGATATTTAATGAAGCTCTTTCCCGTGTCCGGCAGGAACAGAGACAAAGCCAGCTTGATTTTCTTACCCTGTTTAACAGAGCGTTCCGGGAGATTGATCCTGATGCCAAGCTTGCAGCTATTTTCGGAACTGTTGAACTAAGAGACCGGGTTAATTTTAATTCATCCAATGAGGATGTGATGGAGGTCCTCGACGATGAGGTCTCGTCTGCAATCGATAATGCTTTTAACATCCTGCGTACAAGGATAGACCGTTTCGGAGTTGTGCAGCCCAACATAACTCAACTGGCCACTAAGGGCCGTATTCTTATTGAACTTCCCGGGCAGGACGATCCGAAAAGAGTACGTGAACTCTTACAGGGAACAGCAAACCTCGAATTCTGGGAAACATATGAAAATGCCGAGATAATCGACTACCTGTCACAGGCAAATAATCTCCTGAGGGAATTGCAGGTAACAGCCAGAGCTGTTACCGACACAACTGTTGCTGTGCAGACAGATGAAGAGGAATCTGCCGATACAACAGTTACGGAACAGTCACTACTCGATCTTATTGAACAGGATGCCGCCCTATCCGCCGAAGCTACTACTCGGGAACAATTCAATGTTCAGAATCCCCTGTTTGGTATTCTGAATCCACGTGTAACAGCCCAGGGCGAACCTCTGCCCTCGAGCATGGTCGGGCTTGCCAGTGGTCTGGATACAGCCATGATCAATGAATATTTTAAAATAAACCAGATAAAATCTCTGTTTCCCAGAGATCTGAGGTTATTATGGAGTCAGAATCCTTACAAGTATGATCCTTCCGGTACTCTTTACGAACTTCATGCAATAAAAGTGACCACCAGGGATGGCCGTCCTCCTTTAAGCGGAGATGTAATTACTTCAGCCCGCCCCTCTTCAGGAATAACCGGATCGGAGGTTAACGTCGATTTCAATATGAATGCTGAAGGTGCCAAGACATGGGCAAGAATGACACGTGAGAATGTAGGCAGATGTATAGCGGTTGTTCTTGATGGTTATGTGCGTTCCTACCCGAGAGTTGAAAATGAAATAACCGGAGGCAGTACGGAGATAACCGGAGATTTTACATTAGAGGAGGCTGATGACCTTGCCAATATCCTTAAATCAGGAAAAATGCCCGCTCCTGCCAGGATAGTCTCCGACACAGTTGTCGGACCAACCCTTGGAAAGGAAGCTATACAATCAGGATTCTTCTCCTTTCTGATTGCATTCATAATCGTCCTTGTGTATATGATCTTTTATTACAGTAAAGTAGCCGGTACAATTTCTGATATTGCACTGTTTGCCAACATTTTTCTTCTTTTCGGAGTATTGGCTTCACTGAGTGCGGTCCTTACATTACCGGGTATTGCCGGTATTGTTCTGACTATGGGTATGGCAGTCGATGCCAATGTACTTATCTATGAAAGAATCAGGGAGGAGCTTCGTGCAGGTAAAGGTGTAAAACTTGCCATTTCGGATGGTTATAAACGAGCATACTCGGCCATAGTCGATTCAAACCTGACAACACTGCTGACCGGTATCGTACTTTATGTATTCGGCACAGGACCGATAAAGGGTTTTGCCACAACCCTGGTTATAGGTATATTGACTTCCCTCTTTACTGCAATATTTATAACAAGACTTATTTACGAATATTTATTGAAAAGAAATGCAAACCTGACTTTCTCCATTAAGCTGACAGCTAATTTTCTCAAGAATGCTAAAGTGGATTTCATAAGTTTAAGAAAATACTTTTATGCTGCTTCGATAATAGTAACGCTTATCGGGACAGGCTCTCTTTTTGTCAGAGGTCTTAACCAGGGAATTGATTTTACGGGAGGACGCACTTTTGTTATCAGGTTTGATGAAAGTGTTAAAACCCAGGATGTTGCCAGCAACCTGTCATCTGTTTTTGGTGAAATGCCACAGGTTGTGACATTTGGAAGCGACAGACAGGTTAAGATCACTACCAAATATAAAATTGATGAAACAGGTGTCGATGATGAAGTTGACTCGTTGCTTTATGAAGGCCTTAAAGGAATGGTGGGTGAGAATGTCTCCCTTGAAGAATTCCTCTCGGATTACAGGGAGAGCTCGGAAACAATAGGCCCGACAATAGCTACAGATATAAAGATAAAAGCTGTTTATTCCGTTTCAATTGCACTTATTATCATCTTCCTGTACATCTTCATGAGGTTCCGGAACTGGCAGTACGGTTTGGGAGCTGTGGCCTCTCTCGTTCATGATACCTTATTCGTGATAAGTATCTATTCTCTCATGTGGGGAGTGCTGCCATTCTCTCTTGAGATCAATCAGGCATTTATTGCGGCAATACTTACAGTTATAGGTTATTCGGTGAATGATACCGTAATCATCTTTGACAGGATCAGGGAATATCTGCCCATCTACCGGAAACGTCCCCTTAAAGAGGTTCTTAATATGGCTATGAACGCAACTCTAAGCCGTACTATAAACACTTCACTTACAACACTTCTGACTATTACGGCAATATTCATATTCGGAGGAGCCGTTATCCGCGGATTTGTATTTGCACTTATGGTTGGGATCTTTGTCGGTACATACTCTTCAATATTCATTGCCTCAATGATTATGTATGACACTTCACGCAAGAAAGGTATTGTTATTGACTCGAAAACAAAAATCCGGGAGTAATTAACCTAAGTTGCAGAAACCAGCAACTTGAGTTAATTAGAGTCAATAAGGAATCAGAGGGTAGGTTAATTATATTTTAATCCACCCTCTTTTATTTCCTTTCAGTCAAAATAAGATTTTCATTAAACTTTTCTAACTTTGTAAATAATTAAGTACGGTAATAATTATTATAGAAATCTGAATGAGCGGACAGGAAATATTCGTTATTATCGTTGTTGCCCTTCTGCTGTTTGGTGCGGATAAACTTCCCGAACTGGCCAGGGGGCTGGCTAAAGGTATGCGTGACTTCAGAAAAGCCACCGACGACATAAAAAAGGAATTTGAGGAGAGTACAAGTGAAATAAGGAAAGATCTGTATGACGTTACAAATGCAATAAAGGACGAGGTAACAGATATTTCAGAAAATATCCAGAAGGATGTAAATGAGGTTTCAGAAAATATCCAGAAGGATGTAAATGAGGTTTCAGAAAATATCAAAAAGGATGTAAATGAGGTTTCAGAAAATATCAAAAAGGATATAAATGAATTTTCAGAGCCTGTTGAAAAAGATGTCAACGAAGTAAAAGATAATATTCAGAATGATATTAATGAAGTCTCCGACAATTACAGCAATGAAGTGACTGACTGATAATCTGCTTTATCGGGCTAAGATCAGTTGTTCATTTTATAACTTTCCTTTTCCTTTTTGTATTAAGTCCTTTGTAAAAACAGTATGATCAGAACCAGCAGTATTACAAAATCATATGGGGATCTCAGGGTTCTTAAAGGAATTGACCTGGATATCAGGGATAAGGAAGTTGTTTCAATAGTTGGTGCCAGCGGAGCAGGCAAAACTACCCTTCTTCAGATAATCGGCACACTCGACAAACCCGATAGTGGCACAATCTTTTACAACGGGACAGACATAAGCCGGTTAAAGGGAAAGTCACTCGCCTCTTTCCGTAATAAGAATATTGGATTTGTTTTCCAGTTTCATCAGCTTCTGCCTGAGTTCACAGCCCTTGAGAATGTGTGCATACCTGCATATATTACAGGCAAAAGTGAGAATGAAGCTGAAGCGAAAGCATCTGAGCTTCTCGGTTTTCTGGGTCTTTCTGACAGGCTTGAACATAAGCCGTCCGAACTCAGCGGCGGAGAAATAATCCATCAGTAATTCTTGCAGATGAACCTTCGGGAAACCTCGACTCTGAAAATAAAAATGAACTTCATAAGCTCTTCTTTAAGCTCAGGGATACTTTCGGACAAACAATAGTTATTGTTACACACGACAGACAACTGGCAAACATGTCGGACAGGATCCTGCAGATAAAAGACGGACTTATTGTAAATGAGTCTTAAACGTTCATATAACGGTATTCCTGCAGGTGAATTAATACTCTTCCTCGAAGAAAAGGTTCGTCTATACAACAGACCTGCTTTCATTGAACTTGATCCCATAAGCATACCGCACAGATATTCAAAAAAGGAAGATATTGAGATAGCAGGATTTCTGGCAGCAGCTATTTCATGGGGCAACCGAATCTCAATCATCAATAGTGCAAAACGAATCATTAAGATGATGGGAAATTCCCCATATGATTTCGTGATGAACCACAGGGAGGAACACCTTAAAAGGGTAGATGGGTTCGTTCACCGTACCTTTAATTCCACTGACCTGCTTACATTTATAGTAGCATTAAAACACCTGTATGAAAAGTCCAAGGGGTTAGAAAATTTTTTTACACAATACCAGACAACCGATTCAATACAACCAGCAATTCATCACTTTAAAAAAGAGTTTTTTACCGTACCGCATCTTGAAAGAACCCGTAAGCACTTGCCTGACCCGTTAACCGGATCGGCTGCGAAAAAAATCAATATGTTCCTTAGATGGATGATACGAAAAGATAATGCCGGAGTGGATTTTGGAATCTGGGAAAACATCTCACCATCAATTTTATCATGTCCGCTTGATGTTCATAGCGGTATTGTTGCCCGTAAACTTGGATTGCTAAAGAGAAAACAAAATGACGCAAAAGCCGTTCAGGAACTGGATGGAGTTCTGCGACAATTGGACTGTCAAGACCCTGTGAAATATGATTTCGCTTTGTTTGGTCTTGGTGTTTTTGAAAAATACTGGTGCATTTAACTGATATTATGCGAATTACTTGTTCTCAGTTCGTATATATTTCATTTCGTACCTTCATTGATATACTTTTTGCTAAAATATTTCCTGTATTTAAAAGTTATTTACCGTTTACACCGGGGTGAGAATCCGTAAATAATATAACTTTTTTGCAGAATTCTGTAACTCTTTTAGAGATCAATGGATTTAACTTTATTTCATTCAGGTCCATTCATACCTAATAATCTTAAAAGAATCATCACAAAAGAAATAAAAAAAAGACGGACCAGACGGAATGAAGAGCTCAGAATTAAATTTTTAGTTACAAATGACAATTGCCCTATGCCGGAAACAGAGAGAAAATATGAGATCTTAAGACAGCTTCGGATCAGGCTTGACAAATCATAAATAGAATTTCAAAAGATTTTTGATCTATATAATAATTTGCTTGGTCAAAAGAATGCCTGAGCTTTTTGGCGAACAACTTAATCATAAAAAATCTCATTTTAATCTGATAGGATTAAAAATATCAAGTTTAAAAACAAACCGGATCCTGTCTTTAAATGATCCGGTTATTGATTCGATGTTATCAGAAACAAGAAGGGGAAGGTATATCTCGAAGAAGTTCCATATGCCTGCTTTTATGCCTGCTTCAAAGAAAAGCCTGGACTTGTCTGTTGTTTCAGCACCATGGTCATTCAGTAATACGTTAATAAAGGGTTTGACAGGAATTCTTGACGCAATTCCCGGCAGGCTGCTGGTAAAAGAGAGTGAACAAAGCCAGCGGCTGTAACCAAGGCTGTCATTTACAGGAGATGCTATTCCTCCTTCAGACAAACTCATCTGTCTCGACCAGAAGGTTTTCGGAAGTTCACTGAAACGATCGGGATACATTCCCTGATATAAATATTGTTCCGGGCCACTTCTTCCACCCGCGGAAAATCCATAAAAGGCATCAGGAGAATCGTTTTTCAGCATGGCTCCCGCAAAAAATCTGATACCCAGACCTCTGTTTTTACCGTAATAACTATATTTATAGTTGATATCCAGCGATGTCTTCTGAAACAACTTACCTGATTCAACAGAAACTGACATTTCAAATGGATTGATTATACCTGATCTCTCCAGAATGTATCCGAACTGCAGATATGAACGCATCTTTGCCGGCATGAGAAGTTCAATATGATGAAGGTCCGATGCAGCTAAATAATATCCAAAGACCTTATGATTGACAGGATTAATCACAATATTGGATCTAAAACCAAGATCTAATCCTATCTTTGCCTTATGGTAGTTCTGATTACCTGGTGCTCCGAATTGCTCTCCCTCAAGTGTAAATGTCGCAATCCTGATCAGATTGTCATATGGGGTTATGTTGAATGAAATCTTCCCATAACCGGTAAGTCCATGATTACGAAACGTATAAAAAGGAATGATAAAATATTCCATCGGTTTGGTTACAAGCGTTCCGTTATTTAAGAGCATACCTCCCATAAAACCATCCATACTGTTCCAGTCAGCAAGAGGAACATATAACAAAGATCTTTCATCAGTTTCCTCAATAGTATATAAGAACCTGAATTGAAAAGGATCAGCTTTGCGGCAGGCACCTGATGTACGGATGTTGTTATTAAGCCTGTATAATTCGGTCATTTTATGTTCCGGATCGATTACTATTTCAGAATTACTGCTGAATGGGGCATTGACCCATTTCTTCCCTTCAAACCCATCTTCCCAGGTTTCTGAACGGACTGAATCTCCTATTATTTCTACAATAACCAGCGGGGCATTAAGTTCAACTTTGTTCTTA
>Ga0307431_1002226_pt1 | contig 10207 bp, 5 predicted proteins | sample SalMarWE160170MG_FD_202155 | JGI IMG/M metagenome (GOLD analysis project Ga0307431, IMG submission 202155) | Salt marsh sediment microbial communities from the Plum Island Ecosystem LTER, Massachusetts, United States - WE1603-170 | ecosystem: Environmental > Aquatic > Marine > Intertidal zone >... | reverse complement strand
CAACCTACCCGACACCTTTGGGACGTTACCAAACCATTGAGCCTGTTGCGTAAACATTTTCTACTACTCGTCTTCAAGCTTACTCCCTGATTTAAAGCATTTTACCGCAGAGGGCGCAAAGATCGCTGAGATGAAGCATTGAGGTTCCCATCCCGCTCTCTGCGTGCTCCGCGTCCTCGGCGGTGAAAGCTTCTGTTCGGGTCTCCGTCCTTGCTCCGCAACCCGCATGGAGAAGAGAGCACTCGGACGACGGGGATAAACCCTGCTGCTACAGAGAAAGGTGCCGAGCAACGCATGGATAACGGGGGTTCCGTAGCGGCGTAGCTTGCCTGCGCCGGTGGGAACGGGATCACGAATGGCGGGGATAAACCCCGCCGCTACAGAGAAGAGCGGGATTAGGGACTAAACGAGTTTTGTTCTATTCTCTGCGTGCTCCGCGTCCTCGGCGGTGAAAGCTTCTGCCTTTCTTGGGCTCTCTGGGTCACCTTGCCTTAACCGCGAGGAACCGCAGATAGAAGCAGCGGGATAGCGTTACAGCCGGAACGACTCTACCACGCTATCGACACCAGCATCACCCCGGCGATGATTAGCAAAACGCCGATCGCGGAACGTTTCGAAGGGCGTTCTTTCAAGATGAGAACACTGGCCAAGAACCCGAACAGCACCACCAGGCCCCGAATGGGGGCGATGAGGTTCGCGGGTGCCCGATCGAGTGCAAACAGCCACAGCACAGACCCAAGGAAGAGGTTTGTGAAACCGGTGAGAGTGGCAATGCTCATCCCTCTTCGGGACCAGGAAAACCCGCCTAAACAGTACCGCGAAAGAGCAAACACGCCCCATGCAGTGGCTGAGCCCGTGAGCGCCATCAATTGATAAGTGAGTGGAGTCATGCCCTGAGTGAGGCAGTGCTTTGCAGGCACTATCTCGGCGACTCCCCACAACACCCCTGCGGCGAGTGCGATCCATGGTCCCCAGCGCGTTGTTTGTTTATCCGATCGGTCGTGGTTAGAGGCGAGGAAGTACGCGCCCAGCACCACCAGCACCGCAGCAGCGAACGACGTGAATTGCGGTGACTCTCCGAGGAAGACAACCGCCGCTACCACGCCCCAGAACGGTGCTGTGTTGGAGAGAGGTACGGCTTCGTGTGCAGGGCTTCTCTTCAAAGCGATCATATGAAGCAAGGTGCCGCCGAATGAATCCAATGTGCCGCCGAGAACGGCTATGATCAGCAGTTTAGGGGTGGCCATAGAAAATCCTGTTGTGAGCAGACCGAATGCAATTACGAACAGTAGCGCGGACCCCGCACGAATGAACCCGAACAGGGCGAGCGAGGTGTCCGCAAGCCCTCGCTTAGCGATGACCAGTCCCCCTCCCCACAAGAAGGCACTACAAACTGCAAAAATGACCGCGGTAGCGATGATGTGCCTCCTCTACAACATCAAGGTCGATCTTTTGGTCAATCGGATCGTGCGCAAGGATATCCGGCGGCCATTTCTCTAGCAAGCAGCATTGAGCATCGTCACAGGGTTCTTGCTTGTTGATCCAGTGGAAAGCGAAGCATACACGGAAGAGGGAGGTGGTGGAGCCTGGGGGACTGACTGTACATTCCCCAAGCTGTCGAAGTCGGAGCGCCTTTGGCTGCGGTCGCAGTGCTCGGGCTTTCCTTCAACCGGCTCAGCTCTTGGCTCTTCGCAGCCTTCGCAATGTCAGCAGGGCTGTGCTGCGGATGCGAGGGTCTTCATCAGTCATAAGCTGCTCCGAGAGAGACGTGGCCTCTTCTCGACTCAACCACTGAGCTGGTAGAGACTCGAGCATGCGCCGCCGAACGAATGCATGGCGTGAGGAGAACAGTCCAAGAAGAGCTTCCTTCACTAAGATCAGCACACCAATTGGGAGGTCCTTCACAACCGTGAGGAGGGTGCGAGGCTCACCATCCTCACGGATTTTCAGAAGCAGAGGCTCGACATTCTCTGGATCTTCCGTCAGCCTCGTTCTCGTGATGGAAAGCGCGGCTTCTCTCACATCTGAGCGGTCATCGTTTAGCCACTCCAGGGATTCCTCAATTGACACTCGAACCGTTGTTGACAGCTTCCGTAGAAGGGATGCTCGGGGGCTAGGAGGGATGGCTCCATCACTGGCCGGGTATGGACCCTCGTGTTCCTTCCAGTACAGGAGCAATCCGCGGACCTCTCGTTCCGTGGGAGCAAGCCTCTCGATCTTCTCAAGAGCCTCGGCTGCGGAAACGGCGACGGAAGCTTCTCCATGGCGAATGCCTCGAACGAGGAGCTGGATGATCTCTGATGGATCTGCGTCTTCTGGCATCAACTCAGGAATGCGTTCAAAGAGATACCTGCAATCGTCCGTCAATTCGCCACGTAGGCGCTGGGAGATGACAGAAAAGGCATCTTCTCCCCAGAGTTCCTCTGCCAAGACTGAGGCCGACCAAAGGCCATGGCCGCCAGCATCTAGGAGTGTCATGGCTCTGTCTCCCGAGATTGACGGACACCCACCTGATGCCACGATGCAACAGCCAAGATATGCCACGAACCGAGCCTTCGACTGCAGTGCCTGAAGAATCAACTCATCATCAAAACGGACCCCGACCACACGATCCCAGTCCGCCTCGCATGTGAGGCGTGGGAGAAGGAAGAAGAGAGGCTGAGGATCGGACGCCACGGCATTGATGGCCTGAGACGCATCATCTGCCAGATCTTGCAGGTCGATCTGTGCTGCTCTAATGGCTCCACGGAGTACTTCCGCTAACGCTCTGCTGTCTGCAAGACGACCAATCTCGACAAACTCAGGCAGCGAGAATTCCCCCAATCTGGAGGCTGAGAAGAGTGCCCCCAAGGCCAAGAGGGGCCGATCCCGATTGGGAGATTCTGAAGGAGTGTTTCCGTTTTCGACGCAAACCACCAGTATTGCCTCCAGTAGCTTCTCGTCTGTTGAAGTGCAACGCTCGTCGCTTGTGGCAAGCCGCATCCCCATTTCTGCCCAGGATTCCTTCCTCTCAGCCCAGTACTTGCTTTTCTCAAGGACATCCTCCAGCCCCTTCTCTCGCAGAATCTTCACGATTTCTTCGGTTGCGGCAATGTTGATCTCGCCAGCCGAGAGCTTCTCAGACACGCGCTCATACGTCTCGGGTCCCGCGGCAATGTCAAGAAGGAACGAGGTGGCACTCTGCATGAATAGGCTCTCTACGTGGCTCTTGTCGCTCCAGTACGTCCGCCAACTCCGGAAACTCCATGACCATGTGTCCTCCGCAGTCCCTACCTCCTCGTACAAAGACTCGACAAGGTTCAGCGGTGGGGAAGAGAAGTTGCTCTCCAGACAGATCGTCGCTGCGCACAGCCTTGTCCAATACTGCTCGCTCTCGCAATAGGGGGCAACGGCAGGCGCAAGAACACTCACTGCATCAGGGTTCTCAAGACTTGCTGCAGCGATTTCGTAGCAGATCACCGGAATGTTTGACTGAAGTCTCTCCTGAACTGCAGCTTGTATGGAAGCTGTCGTAGTCTCGTTCGTGAACTCAAGAGAGAAACACCTGACTGTCAGCGCAGGGGTATCAGAAACGAGCGATTTCTTGGAGGCTCCGACAAGACCGGTACATATCGCCGAGGATGCACCGATTTCCGACGCGAAGAGAAACTCCTTACTCCAGTCCTTTAAGTGTGCGTGTTGGTTAAAGAACGCCGTGAGCGCGTTCTCATCAAGCTGCGCAATGAACTCGGCCGCTGCGTACTCTCTGAATGTGGGATGCACAAAGGACCACGTCTCTGTTCGGCCACCAGGCATGATGAGAACTCGTTTCTCACGCCAGAACGACAAAGCATCTGGAATGATGACCTGTCTCGCCTCCACCAGCGTGAGCTTTGTATCCTTCTGGAGGATCGACGCCGCCTGATCTAGGATCTCCGAGCCAGCTTGCGTGGCTTGTCCATGAGAAACATAGCCAAGAATTCCGAGAACGTGCCGTGCGTATGGCGGCTTGCGAAGTTCTAACTGCGGACGGCCAGGGAGTTCGGCATCTTCAAGGAGAGACAGAATCTGCCGGTATAGCTGTCCCTGCGTTTTCGGAACACTCTTCTTGGCAAGGGATAGCCGCAGAAGGAAGCTCAGTATGAGAGGAGATGCTGCGGCAACGTCCAGACTATCCAGCTCTTTCCAAGAGGCAAGAAGCCGGTGAAGCTCCGACTCTACTCTGTCCGTATCATTCGGGTAAAGGTCCGTGAGCAAACACCGAGCGAACTCCTCGATTTCTTGAGACTCCAGCGGTAGCAACCGGAGATGAGTCCACTCAGAGAAGTTTGATGGGTCATATGCGTCAGACCTGCTTGACACAATGACTCGGGTACCAGGGTGCCCAAGGCTCCAGCCCAGAAGGCGCTCAGTGACAATCCCACGCTGAAGGCCACACTCATCGAGGCCATCGGCAATCAGATATGCAGGAGTCGCGAGGAGCGCCGCTGCATTTCCTGTCTCGAAACCGTCGGTTGCAACCGCAAAAAGTGCGTTCTCGAAGCTCTTGCCTGTTGCCACTGCCTTGGCCACAGGTTGGAGTTCAACATGGAGCACACATTGACCATCCGTGGAGAACCGATGCGCAATCTTGCGCAGCAAGGTCGTTTTTCCGGACCCGGGACCTCCGATTACGACGCAACGAGGGTAGTAGCACACCATGTGAAACGCGTCGGCTTCCCTCTTCCTTTGCGCGCTCCTGGACGTGTCCGAGGCATTCAAGAGGCCTTCTCGCGGATCCTCCCGAACGCATCTCAGATCAGGCCAAGACTTCTCAATCGGGAGGTCAAGGCCAAAGCTGGGAACCTGGATGCGTGCGTATCTGTCGCGATTCCAGCGGGAATACCGACTTAGCAAGGCGCTCGTGTTGGCAACATCCAGTGAGACAGCGATTTCTTTCTGGCTTAGCGCGGCCTCCAACGTGGCACCGCGCATCCCTCCCCTCGTGGCAGCGAGTTGCAACCCTTTCTCCGCAAGCACACTCCAAGCAGCCCCACTCATGAGTGGATCTGAGATCTGGCGGGAGAGCATATCGAGTGCGTTGGCAAGGGTGGGAGATCCATCCTCTAGGTTAAGACTCACGATATGCAGCCTCTCGATGATCGAAGTGAGATCAAGATCGGCTTGCTCTAGCAATTCAAGGAAGGCCTTGGTGATCGGCTTGAGATGGTCCTTCCTTCCTATCGACAGACGCCCCAAGCCAAGCCGAAGGTCCTCACTAACTTTCCTGCTGGAGAAGGGACCTACAACGAGGACTCCTAGGAGCTTTGGCTCTCGCTTGAGTCCCTGAGCCAAGCGTAGCAACGCATCCCGGAGATTGGAGTCGTTGCGAGCGCGCTTCTTGACCTGAATCTCAACTAGTTTGCCGCTTTCAAGGTGAAGTCGAAGATCGTCCCCGGCCCCACCGGTCTCGGGGTATACGACAACCGGCACATCACGTTGTGACCGCAGCCAACCCAGCGGTTGCTGCGCGAGCACATTGATGGCTACGTACGCCGTTACTAGTGCCTGGAATGACCAGCCACCAGCACCGCCGCTTCCTCCTGGGTTGTTCCTCTTCTCAGTCATGTCAATACGTAAGCCATTCTACCTAATGACTCGAACGGAGGGAACTCCTTGGTTAGAGCAAACAAGCGAGTTCTACAACAACGACGCATGCCGTCCAAGCTGGTGGTGGGCGGAGCTCATGAAGAGAGACGTCACCACGCAGGCGCTACCGAGAGCGTTCTACAGCCAGTTTCCCGAACTCCAGACTAGGGGGCTCGACCCACATACACGGGGTCGGGTCTTGCGATGCAAACTACGCGCAGATACCGAGCCAGGTGCATCGATGAGGTTCTTCGCGATTAAAAGCGCTGTAGCTTCCGCCCACAGAAGTTTACGAAAAGCTTGCACTGCCTCGGCAGGGTCAAGTCGCCCCAAGTCTTCCGTAGAAAGTGTGAAAATTCCCCGATTCATCTTAAGCTGAGAGTACTTACCACCCGGGGATTTGTCAAGCTACTTGTAGGACTACCCGCCAGGATGAAACGCCGTTCTCCATACGTGCACCTCGGGTCTGTTGGGGAGAAGCAGCGAAAGCCAGTTGAGAAAAGCGATTCGGCTTTGTTGTGGTGGAGCCTACGTGAACGATGAGAGAACTTTTATCCTAACATGCTCATGGACTTGAAACCTAGTCATGAAGTACACTCTGCGATTACATCCCTTTAGTGCCCACCTACTGAGCGGGAGAGCCGATGTGAATGATTGAAGAACTCGAAACCCAGTTTCGGTAAGATCCCATTGGACTGCAGGAAGAACTTTCCCGTCCACGTCTTCACAGTGAGGAATCTGCTGGACCTGAGCCCGCTCCTCTGATGGGGATCATACGGTAGCTGGTTCGAATCCCTCCAGACACGCCTGATCTTCTCCACCACCATACCGAGAACTTTTCAACGTCGATTCTCGGTTAAGTTGCTGAGGTACACCTTGCGGGACGAGTTTTAAACTCGGGGGCACCTTCTAAATCGAATAGAACTTGGCGTTACGCCTGAAGCAATTCCAAGGGAGAGAGGTAGGTGACAGCAAGAGGTCATGATCAGTCTGTGAGTATCAGTCCCCAGCGAAGAAACACCAAGAATGAAGATCTGACCACAGCGCCCTCGAACTCCGCGTTTCGCGACCAGCGGGATTCCGCTCCCCGAAAACGAGCTGCGTTAGCACGACTGTCAAATCGGCTAACGCAGCGATGCCAATACTATCCGCCAGTTAGTGCGTCACAATAAGATTTCACCATTTGGGACCTCCCTTTTCTTTTCGTCCTCCGCGTTTTCGTGGGAAACACGACATCCCTATCTTACCGATATACCACCTCCCGATCAATGTCGTTTCAGCCATTAGCTTCTTCCTGGTTTGCCTCTTCCTCCTTTAGTTTCACTGTTTCGGCCACCTTCTTTCTGACCTCGTCACTGTTTATCCACCGAAGGCAGTACTTCTCCCCAACGCGAGGATACTTCTTCTCGAAATAGAATCGTCCGTCGGATGCCTCCAAGGTCTCGATAAGCTCCTCGCCTGCGAATTGCGAAACCAGAATCACATCGACTGCGTCAGGTGCGCATCGCTCGGGGAATACAAGTTCGACGGAGAATTTGAGCTCGAAATGCCGTACAACATGCTCGAACCAATCACTCGAATCAACAAGGTAAGTGCCTATTGGGAAATTCACCTCAGAAAGGCGATCATACTTCTGTCCCTTGAGGAACGGCTCGCTAACGTGGTGGGCGTACTCAACATCACTAAACTCGTCGCCAGGAGGAAGAACTCGTAGTTCGCTTTCCTGCCAACCGTGCTTCACCTTGGCAGGCCGTATCTTCGCGTGAACAGTGCTTGCGTCCCAGGGATGAGTACACCTGAATATGTCTCTATATGAGACTAGGCCACTGCTGTTCGGCATGATCAACTCGTTCTTCACGAAGTGTATACCGCCCAACTCGTCGATTATCTCTACAAGTTCGTTATTCAGAACAGTGAAGGGCGAACTAACTTCTACCGTAAGGCTTTCAACGGACTCTGTCACCCGGACGATCCTTGAGATGGGGACCGTCACAGTCCCGTCTCCTGTCAACACCTCAAGTGTCTGTGAAAAAACAGAGGCTCTTGTGAGAACCCCGTTCAGAATCTCTCCGTTGTCGATTGCGATACTTGTCGGATGCCCCATCCGCGCAGCTAGTGCCCGGACTGTTCCCAAACGCGGTATGTTCCTGATTATCGCCCAGAAGGCAGATATCGCCGACAGTATCCCACCCACAATGCGACCATCATAGCACAAACCTAACTGGATGTCAATCCGCTGCTTTCCCGGCATGTGTATCAACGCTCACTTCACGAGCGGACTGGTGTCTGATATCCTGCCACTGACCTTTCCTCCGAAAACCGGTCCAAGTGCAGCGTAAGCAGTTAGCTACTCCTGGGAACTTCCAGTAGACATGAATCTGGCACAGGCCGTCCTCTAGATCCGCTCAGTAGCGCCAAGTTGTAGCGTCGAAACGCAGCTCGTTAATTGATCCCCCACTCAGTGAGAGCCGGGTTTTACTCACAGACACACTCCAAAGTACGTCAAACTTCGTTTCGCCTTCTGACACGAGGGCTTCTTTGTACGTAGCTAGAGAGAGTGCATCCGGGAAGGGACCGGGTTGGACAACCAAATCCCCCGCTTTAATCGGGCCGAGGAAGACATCTGGATATCGGAGCGAGCGCATGGTGGGCGATAAGATGTCTCTATCATTAGCGGCTCCCGACGCACCACCAAATATCGACTGACTGTGGCCTATCGGCTGATAGTACGCCTCAGAGCGGGGGTGGCGCTTAAGAGCCTCCCGGTGTGCTGTGATACAAGTATTCCAAGATATCCGCTGCCCTTGCTTCTTGAGGAAACGGGGCATGCCAATCGTCCAAGAATCCACACGTGTCACATCGGCTCCTTCAGGAACGTCTGTGAGCTCGCTACTGAACTTGCGGCTAATACGGTCCTTCACGTCCTCCCGATAGTAGAGACCCTCCGTGGTCTCGCTGTTAGAGAAGTACTCTGCCGCTTTGTCCCTGATCTTATTGACAAACTCCTCAGTAACGTTAGCGACCAAGGTGTTAATCAGTTGTTCCAACAGCTCAAGGCTCTCAACTACTCGAGCGTTCTGCTTCGACTCAGTCTTGGCAGCGGCTGCTAAACGCAGCCGGTTGTCCCCCGCAACTAGTACAACGGTGCAAACGGAAGGAGTGCGTGGAGATGCTTTGAGTATCTGAAGGAAGGTTTCCAGCACCAAGCGATCCCGAAACCCCTTTTCCGCATCGCTGGGTCCAAAAGGAGGTTCTCGGAAAATCGATGCATGGACAAGTTCCTTCCAGTTGATGCTCTCTGTCTTCAGCTCTTCCACATCGAGGTTCAGCTCCTGTAACTGCTTGCTCGTTGTCGTCTCTACCAACGATGACAGGTTCTTCGCATCGACGCCAATTGATATCTGGAGAAGTCCTTCGAGATCTCTCATAGCTGGCAGTTTCTCGATCGCGGCTTTGGTCATCTGATACTGCCTCTCGCCTACGACAACCGCTGGCAATATCCACTTAATCATGAGATCTTGATGGCCGGAGTTGTGCTCGACGAGCTCCTTGGCTGCGTGGCAGAGCAGCTGGCTTGCCGTGTTCGTGTGTAGGACACTTGTGTCAAAAACAACTTTCAGCAACGGAGACTTCTTACTCATTGCAGCCACCCCAAAATACATTTACAGACGATCCAAGTATATCACCTGGTCTCATGGCCATCAAATGCCTTCGCTCCTCAAAAGAAGACGTCCGACTCGGGAAACTGTCTCGAGCGCCCTTCTCCAAGCATGCCGCCCCGAGCTACTTACGGTTCCGTGAGTTATGCGAGAATGGATACCCTCTTTGTGCAGACTATGCAGCAGTTCACGCAACAAGAGTCCTTCTTCCGTTACGATTGCGCGAATCTCCTAGTCTGGAACCTATGGGATCAATCCCATACACGGGGTCGGGTCTTGCAATGCAACATACGCGCAGATACCGAGACAGGCACATCAATGAGGGTCTTCGCGATCGAAAGTGCTGTGGCTTCAGCCCACAGAAGTTCACGAAAAATCTGCACTGCCTCCGCAGGGGCAAGCTACCCCAAGTCTTCCGTGGAAAGAGTGAAGATTTCCCCATTCATCTCAGACTGAGAATAGTTACGGCTCGGGAATTCGTCAGGCTACTTATAGAACTACCCGCCAGGATGAAACGCCGTTCTCCATACGTGCACCTCGGGTTCTGTTGGGGAGAAGCAGCGAAAGCCAGTTGAGAAAAGCGATTCGGCTTTGTTGTGGTGGAGGTGAGCGGATTCGAACCGCCAGCCTCCCGCGTGCAAGGCGGGCGCTCTCCCAGTTAGAGCTACACCCCCGGATTACGTACAGACAGGATTATACCGGCCTGCACATCTTGATCAACCGGTGGTCAGAGATAGACGAAGTGGCAGACGTGCCAGGCGGTGTTGAAGGACCAGGTTGCGGCAAGGGAGAGGTTGAGCACCGCAGCGATCCTCCTTCCCTTAAGCAGGATGTAGAACGGTCCGATAAGTCCGACAATCCGGAGAGAGATTAGGAGTCCGAGGCCGACGCTCCTTCCCTTCAACCAGGGAAGGAAGTAGAGACCCTGGATCAGGTACCCC
>Ga0307431_1002216_pt1 | contig 10238 bp, 3 predicted proteins | sample SalMarWE160170MG_FD_202155 | JGI IMG/M metagenome (GOLD analysis project Ga0307431, IMG submission 202155) | Salt marsh sediment microbial communities from the Plum Island Ecosystem LTER, Massachusetts, United States - WE1603-170 | ecosystem: Environmental > Aquatic > Marine > Intertidal zone >... | reverse complement strand
TGAATTTGAAAGTGATCCTGATGCGATGTTTATATTATGGAAGGATCACACAGCAGTGAAGGAAGCTGCCGAGATCAATGAACTGGCAAAAACATGGGGCGGAGTTGACTTTACAAGGTTCGAAGGAGGTGTCTACTCTTCGGAGTGGTTCTGGGCAAAGATCCTTCATGTTATCCGTAATAACGCGAGAGTGCGCAAAAATGCATGGTCGTGGGTTGAACATTGTGACTGGATACCAGCTTTGCTTTGTGGCTATAATGATCCCCTCCGTCTTAAGAGAAGCCGTTGTGCAGCAGGTCATAAGGCAATGTGGCATGAGGATTTCAATGGACTGCCTGACGAAGAATTTCTGGTGAAACTCGATCCGATGCTGGCCGGTATCAAAGAGAGGCTCTTCAGTGAAACATACACCTGTGATGTGACAGCAGGTAACCTTTCGGAAGAATGGGCAGGCCGATTGGGCCTTTCTACTGATGTCAGGGTAGGTGTCGGTGCTTTTGATGCACACCTGGGAGCTGTGGGCGGAGAAATAAAACCCAACTACCTGGTAAAGGTAATGGGTACTTCAACATGCGATATGCTTGTAACACCCCGGGAAGAAGCCGGTGATAAGCTTGTGGCAGGTATATGCGGTCAGGTTGACGGATCAATTGTTCCCGGAATGATCGGTCTTGAAGCAGGACAGTCAGCATTCGGCGATATATATGCATGGTTCAGCAGGTTGTTGATGTGGCCTGTCAATGAGATCATTGCAAAAATGTTGTGGCTGGATAACAAGACCATGGATAAAATCATGAAAGAAACTGCTGATATGATGATTGAGGAACTGAGCAGACAGGCAGAATCAGTAAATAATGAGGAAACAGCCCTCGTTGCCATCGACTGGCTGAACGGCAGGCGAACACCAGATGCAAACCAGGCCTTGAAAGGGGCAATAACAGGATTATCTCTGGGATCTGATGCCCCAAGGATATTTAAAGCACTGGTTGAAGCTACAGCTTTTGGCTCAAGGATGATCAACGAAAGATTCATTTCAGAGGGAGTGCGGATTGACGGAGTAATAGCTGTGGGAGGTGTCGCTAAAAAGAATCCGTTTGTTATGCAGATAGTCGCAGATGTGCTGAATATGCCGATAAAAGTGGCCAGATCAGACCAGACCTGTGCTCTGGGTTCAGCTATGGCAGCCTCGGTTGTTGCCGGAGTTCATAAGGATATTTCTTCAGCTCAGAAAGCAATGGGAGGTGGATTTGAAAAAGAATATCTCCCAAACCCTGTAAATGCAAAGAGATATAATGAACTCTTTATGAAATATAAAAAGCTTGGATCGTTCATCGAAGATGAATTGAAATAATTTCGTAAACCTTTGTGTAATCCGACACAAAGTAACACAAAGACAGAAAATAAATTAATTATTCTAATTGATAAAATGTTATGAAGAGATTACTAACAACTTTATTAATTCTGATGTTTCTCACATCTTATGAGGTTGGCGCTCAAAAAGAAAACCCGGCATCGGTTAACCAGTTGATTGTTGTTGCCAATCACGCAGGACCGACAATCAGCAAAGATATCTACGGCCATTTCTCGGAACACCTGGGTACATGTATTTATGGCGGATTATGGGTTGGAACAGACTCGAAGATCCCGAATACCTATGGTATCAGGAATGATGTTCTTTTTGCACTCCGCGAGATTAAAGTGCCAAACCTCCGCTGGCCGGGCGGATGTTTTGCTGATACATACCACTGGAAGGACGGAATAGGCCCTCAGGAAAAAAGAGCTTCGATAATCAATACCCACTGGGGAGGCGTTACAGAAGACAATTCATTCGGAACAAATGAATTTATGAAGCTTACGGAATTGCTTGGCTGTGATGCTTATATCAATGGAAATGTCGGATCCGGAACTGTCAGGGAAATGGCTGAATGGGTCGAGTACCTTACATCGGATTCGGAAAGCCCCATGACAAGACTGCGTAAGGAAAACGGCAGGAATGAGCCATGGAAAGTAAAATATTTTGCGATCGGCAACGAGAACTGGGGATGCGGCGGTAATATGACAGATGAGTTTTATGCTAATGTAATGAGACAATTCTCCACCTACCTGAATAATTACGGCGGTAACCGGCTCTACAGGGTGGCATGCGGACCTTCAGATTATAACTTTGCCTGGACAGAGACATTGATGAAAGACGGGGCAACTCGTAACAGATTCCAGGGATTATCAATCCATTATTATTCTCTTGTTGACGGTTGGAACAATAAGGGTTCAGCCACTGAATTCGGGGAAAGGGAATGGTTTCAGACCATGAGGGCTAATCTCCAGATGGACCAGATAATAAAAGGGCACAAAGCCATCATGGATCGATACGATCCTCAGAAAAACAAGGGACTTGTTGTCGATGAATGGGGGAACTGGTTCAATGTTGAACCAGGAACAAATCCCGGATTTCTTTACCAGCAGAATACCCTGAGAGATGCATTAACTGCTGCCATTCATCTTAACATATTTAATCAGCATGCTGACAGGGTTAAGGTTGCAAACCTTGCCCAGATGGTTAATGTACTTCAGTCAGTGATACTTACGAAGGACGACAAAATGGTATTGACTCCTACATATCATGTTTTCAGGATGTACAGGATCCATCAGGATGCCCGGCTTCTTAATACCGATCTGACATGCGAAGATTATACCTTCAACAACAGATCGGTACCTGCTATCTCTGCTTCCGCATCAGTTGATACGGATGGCAGGGTGCATATATCACTTGCTAACCTGAATCCGAATAAGGAGATCAGCTTAACTTGCCCGGTAATAGGAGAGACCTACAAAACGATAACCGGTGAAGTGCTTACAGCAAATGAAATGAACGCATTGAACAGTTTTGAAAAACCTGAAACCGTTAAACCAGCAAGTTTTAAAGGTTTCACATATAAAAACGGTATTTTAAACATAACATTGCCTGCAAAATCAGTTGTTTTACTTGAATTAAGAAAATAACCTCTTCCCGGGAGGGATTCAACGAATGAGGTAAAAACCATGCAGCAGTTCACAAATTTTGATAAAAAGTATTTATGAAATAGCCATGATATATAAAACACCAACCGGGATGAATATTTCCCATCATGGCTGTTCCCCCGCCTTGGCGGGGCAGGCTATCTGACCATTAAAAAACAAAAAAATATTCAGATGAAAAAGACAAACAATCTTTTAATAGTAATTGTAACGATTGTCCTTCTGATTATAGGGTGCACTGGAGATTTTTCGGGGGATTATCCGATACGTCCAGTACCGTTTACCTCAGTAAAGCTTACTGACAATTTCTGGGCTCCAAGGATTAGAAAGAATGCCTCGGTAACCATTCCGATCGCTTTTGGTTATTGTGAATCCACGGGCAGGGTAAAAAACTTTGAAGTTGCAGGCGGACTTGATACAGGCAGATTCCGTACCATATATCCCTTCGACGATTCAGACGTTTTTAAAATCATCGAAGGTGCAGCTTATTCACTTCAAACGTTTCCTGATCCAAAGCTAGATGCCTATCTTGACACTCTCATATGGAAGATAGGCATGGCGCAGGAAGAGGACGGGTATCTCTATACAAACAGAACCATAGCTGAGATGCACGGAGGTGAAGGTCTTCATGAATGGGCAAGCAGGAACAGATGGGAGCTTGACACTGTTCTGAGCCATGAACTTTATAATATCGGACACCTGTATGAAGCAGCCGTAGCCCACTACCAGGCTACCGGAAAACGTACCCTGCTTGATATCGCTATTAAATCGGCCGACCTGGTACACAGAGATTTCGGATACGATAAAGTAAAGGTTTATCCGGGCCACCAGGTTATTGAGATGGGGCTCGTCAGACTTTACAGGGCAACAGGAGATAAAAAATACCTCGACCTGGCAAAATTTTTTCTTGATATAAGGGGTCCTCACGGGGATCAGTACAACCAGGCTCATAAAAAAGCAGCGGATCAAACCGAAGCTGTAGGTCATGCTGTAAGAGCTGCTTATTTGTATTCCGGCATGGCTGATATTGCGGCGATTGAGAAGGATCAGGCCTACCTTGATGCAATTACAAAGATCTGGGAAGATATTGTTTACGGGAAGATCTATATAACGGGAGGAATAGGAGCGACAAGTGGTAATGAGGGTTTTGCCGATCCTTACGTTCTGCCCAATATGACTGCCTATTGCGAAACATGTGCATCTATCGGCAACATTTTTACTAACCACCGTTTGTTCCTTTTGCATGGGTATGGGAAGTATATTGATATTCTTGAAAAAACACTCTACAACTCAATGCTTTCAGGCGTATCAATATCAGGCGACAGGTTCTTCTATCCTAATCCACTGGAATCCAACGGACAACATGAACGACAGGCCTGGTTCGGATGTGCATGCTGCCCGTCTAACATTGCAAGGTTTGTACCTGCCATACCTGGCTATATTTATGCCGTAACAAATAACGAGCTGTATGTTAATCTGTTTATTTCAAATAATGCGGATATCACTGCAGGCAGGAGAAAAGTGAATATTTCACAAAAGGCTGACTTTCCATGGAATGGGAAAGTGGAGATAACAGTTAATCCGGAGAGCAAAGGGAAAATTAAAATGATGATCCGCATTCCAGGGTGGGCAAGGAATGAAGCCATTCCCGGAGATCTTTACAAATTCACCGATAATAACAACGATGGTTTTAAGATTTCTCTTAACGGGGAGGCCATTTATCCGGAAGTTATTAACGGATATGCTGTTATAAAAAGAAAGTGGGCCCCGGGCGACAGGATAGAACTTGATCTGCCAATGCCGGTACGCACTGTAATTGCTGATGAGAGAATAAAAGATGATATCGGGAAGATGGCTGTTCAGCGTGGTCCGGTGATCTACTGTGCAGAATGGCCCGATAATAACACAGGGAATATTTTAAATCTTATAGTTGAGAAGGATTCTGAATTAACCATCGAATATGTCCCTGCGCTTCTTGGGGGTACACAGATCATAAAAACAACTGGCATCCAGACAAGAAGAATGCTGGGGGATGAGCCATTTTTGCTTGCAGAGGCAGAACCTGTTACTCTGATTCCATATGCTTTATGGAATAACCGCGGTCCGGGTCAGATGATGGTGTGGCTGCCAACAACACTGGAAAGTGCAAATCCCCTGCCTGCCCCTACAATTGCCTTCAGGAGCAGGATCAGAGCAGGTAAAATAACAAAAGCTCTTTCTGCAGTAAATGACCAGGATGAACCACGGAATTAAAACGATCATGCTTTAACTTATTTTTATTGCGTATGATCTCAGACCTTCCCTGTCGCTTTACAATATAAATCACTGCCAAGATGTACACATTATATCTTATTGAGTTACTGGAATATTTTATTATGAGGAAGTATTATCGGATTTTTTTGTAATTCCGTAACTTTAAATACTGGCGAAGAGCCCGGAATATATGTATTAAAATTGAGGTATATTTGATAAATAGTAACATAAACATACTGATATGAGAATTTTAAAGGTATTATTAAGTATTTCAGCGGTTTTGTTACTGGCGACAGGTTCTTTCCTTATACCCCGGCAGGTTCAGGAAAAGGTCCCTCCCGGTAAAAACCTGGCGATAGTGGCAACCCCGTCCGGTTCGTTCAGATACGGAACATCAATGAATTCACTGAACGATGGTCTGACACCTGTTAATACAGGCAGGATGAGAACAGGCGGAGGCAGACAGCCTCAGAGACTTTCAACTCAATGGGTTCAGTATGACTGGTTGCAGCCCGTTACCACAGGGAAGATAGCTGTCTTCTGGTGGGATTATGAAAATTCTGTAGGACTGCCACAGGCTTACAGGATACAATACTGGAACGGAAACGATTTTGTAACTGTGAAGAATGCTTCAGGGCTCGGTCTTGAGAATAACCGGTACAACATAACAACATTCAATCCGGTTCAGACAACCAGGCTGAGGCTCGAAGCAGATTCCGTGGACAGATCCCTGGCTACAATACTTGAATGGATGGTCATTCAGGCAGATAATTCTCCCAATCATCCCCCGGTCGTTACTGCCGGTGTCGACCGCAATGTTATTCTGGGTGGAAAAACTTATCTGTCAGGGAGCATCAGATCAGTAACTCCTGTTGGCAAAATCATCTGGACTAAAGAATCCGGACCCGGAAATGTGGTTTTTGCAGATGCCGGGTCGATGAACACAACAGCAACTTTTTCAGCTCCCGGTGAATATGTTCTTGAGATGGCTGCCACTGAAGATAATCTGTCCTCGTCTTCAATACTGAAAGTAAAAGTCACTTTGCCGCCACCGGATGAACGGCTTGATGTGGTTTATACAAAACGTTACAGGATAAACAGCCCTTTATGGAGCGACAGGGCTAAGGCCATAATGGTTAACTGGATCCCATGGTGCATCGACCAGATAAACCGCGACACGCTGACTCTGGGACCGGGGGGGCTTGATAATTTTATCGAAGCAGGAAAAGCCCTGAGGGGTGAACCACATGGTCGTCATAAAGGATATGTTTTCTCAAATGCATGGGTATATCAAACCATAGAATCAATGAGTATTGCTCTCATGATTGATCCTCAGGGGGATAAGGAGATAATGGCGGCCCATGAAAAGATGAAAGCAACAATGGATAAGTGGATTTCGATAATTCTCGCGGCTCAGGAACCTGACGGATACATCCAGACTGCCTATACACTGCGTGATACAACCCGCTGGCAGGAAAGATGGGCTCCCCGGACAAGGGGAAATCATGAAGGCTATGTTGCCGGCTATTTCATAGAATCAGCAATTAACCATTACACGCTTACCGAAGGAAAAGATAAAAGGCTTTATGATGCTGCCAAAAAGCTCGCCGACTGCTGGGTAGCGAATATTGGCCCTGGTAAGAATGAATGGTACGATGGACACCAGGAGATGGAGCAGGCACTGGTACGTTTCGGCCGATTCGTTAACGACATGGAAGGTAACGGGCGCGGTGACAGTTATATCAAACTGGCAAAGTTCCTTTTGGATAATCGTCGAAACGGCAGCGAGTATGATCAAAGCCATGTGCCTGTGCAGCAACAGTATGAGGCGGTTGGCCATGCAGTACGGGCAGTATATAATTATTCGGCAATGGCCGATGTGGCAGCAGAGACGGGTGATGTGGATTACCAGAGTGCTGTCATGTCATTATGGGACAACATAGTAAATAGAAAGTATTATGTAACAGGTGGTATAGGAAGCGGTGAGACCTCTGAAGGATTTGGTCCCAACTATTCCCTCAGGAATAATGCTTATTGTGAATCCTGCTCAAGCTGCGGGCTTATATTCTTTCAGTATAAGATGAACCTGGCATATCACGATGCAAAATATGCCGACCTCTATGAAGAGACAATGTATAACGCCCTTCTCGGCTCCCTGGATCTGGAAGGGAAGAATTTCTATTACACAAATGCACTGAATTCATCACAGTCAAGGTATGCATGGCATGTATGCCCATGCTGTGTGGGGAATATACCCCGTACTCTGCTTATGATACCTACATGGACCTATGTAAAAAGTAAAGATGGTTTATATGTTAATATGTTTATAGGCAGTACAATAAATGTTGAGAGAGTTGCAGGAACAGATGTGGAGATGGTGCAGAAGACTGACTATCCATGGAGCGGCAAGGTTACACTAACTGTCAATCCGAAGCAGTCCGGGGAATTCACCCTGTTCATACGGGTGCCCGACCGTACAACCAGCACCCTCTATACACCGGTACCTGTTGTAAATGGACTTAAATCTCTCACAGTGAACGGTAAATCTGTATTGCATAAAATTGTAAACGGATATGTTGAAATAAAACGAACATGGAAAGCCGGCGACAGGGTTGATCTCGAACTGCCGATGGAAATCCAGGTTATTACTCCCGATGACAGGATTGAAGCTGACAGGGGCAGGGTAGCCCTTCGTTACGGACCTCTGATCTATAATGTGGAAAAGGCCGATCAACCTGATATCGATAAATATATCGGAACAGATCCGTTACAGACAGAATGGCGAGGTGATCTTCTCAATGGGGTAATGATAATTAAGGGTAAATGGAACGATGGCACACCCCTTACAGCAATTCCGAATTATGCACGTAACAACAGGAATTCAATAAAAGCGACATATGCACCGGGTCGACAGAACCCTGATGGGGGATCGATTGTATGGATCAAAAAACAATTGTAGAGACAGGTCTCAGACCTGTCTCTACAATTGCGTGATCAGAAACAGGATTATTCCTATTATGATCACATATATTGCTACCTCTATTATTTTTAAGGCACGTTTGCCCATCATTTTTTCCTGTTAAACCGGTCAATCAATTCTGAAGGCTGAAATCCGGAATTAAATTTAGATGCAATACCTTGAAACAATCCGTATTGATTGTTTAAAGAGATGACCCATTTTGTTTTAGCCTGCTGTTATTTTGTAATGATAATGGGGGTCAAATGTTAATTCACTACTTTATAGCTTCAGGATATTTGATTAATTTTAGAGAAAAATTAAGATAAAAGGAATCCGATCAAAATGTTTTTTATACGCTAAGACAAAAATTTTTTGCAATGGAGAATTACCGGTCTGACAGGAACAAATGCCGCAGAAGGGAGGGATTTTTATATCAGAACATTATTAAATGGAGCACTGAGGTATTGTGTTTTATTTTGTTATGTTCTGAATCACTGTTCGGTACACAGGATAACCGTATTGTTTTTTCCCATCTCGATGTAAATGACGGATTGTCAGAAAACTGGATTAAATGTGTATATAGGGATTCAAAGGGATTTGTATGGTTTGGAACGAACAGCGGACTGAACAGGTTTGACGGCTATAAAATAGAGATATTCCGAAATAGTTTGACGGATTCAAATGCGGTTGCTGACAATTCGATCAATGCAATCACAGAAGATAGTGATGGAAATTTATGGATAGGAACAGGAAATGGAGTAAGTATTTTGAACGGCGAAACATATAAATTCAGAAGATTAAACCTCCAGCCGTCTGTCCCTTTATTATGCCAGGATATTGCTTACATAACCGCCATGGCAGCAGACCCCGAAGGCAATATCCTTACAGGAACACATAACGGGTTATTCTTCTACAACCGGAAGAACAATTCTTTCAGGCATATTCTTATAGATGAACACTCCTGCTCTTCACCTGTTAACAACATTACCGCAATAACCCATGATAGGACAGGTTCTTTCTGGATTGGAACCACTAACGGATTTCTAATAAAATATAACACAGGTTCAAATTCATTTGAGAAATTTGAATCCTTCAGGCAGAGTAATGAAAGTACAGGGAGCATTTCCAGATTATTTGCAGATGATAACAGCAATTTGTGGATTGCCGACAAGAATGGATTACATCTCTTTACCATCGGTGACAAATCATGGAACCTGGATTTTCAAAAAAGAAACGGTGAAGTATTCAGGAAACTGCAATTTACCGGGATTGATCAGGATATTGACGGACAGATATGGGTATCCACTGATGGTACTGGTGTATTCATAATTGATCCGGAAAATTTCAGAATTGTCAATATTACCAATTTGCCTTATTCAATAGGTGCACTGTCAAGCGACGGTATTTCCTCATTGTATTGTGATGAATCAGGTATTGTATGGCTGGGTACGGCAAAAAAGGGTGTGGATTTTTATAAAAAGAACGTGAGAAAGTTCAGGTTGTTGAGGAACTATCCGACTGATGATAATAGTCTTAGTAACAATGACGTTGATTGTATAACTGAAGACTATAAAGGCAATATCTGGATAGGGACCAATGGTGGCGGGTTAAATTATTATAACAGAAAAACCCGGTCATTCAGGCATTATTTTTCAAATCCCGGTAAAGCAAACAGTCTGAGCAGTAATATAATAGTCTCTTTATATGAGGATTCTGACCGGAAAATATGGATCGGCACCTATTTTGGCGGATTAAACAGCCTGGATCCCGAGACAGGAGAGATAACTGTTTACCGTCACAACGAAAATGATTCTACATCTTTGTCTGATGACCGTGTCTGGGGTATTTGTGAGGACAGCAATAAAAACCTCTGGATTGCCACACTGACCAGCGGGATAAATCTTTTCGACCGTAAGACAGGTAAATTCAAACGTTTCAATACCGCAAACAGCCCCATATGTTTTAACTACATTAATTCAATAGCTATTGATGAAAATGATAATCTATGGCT
>Ga0307431_1002214_pt1 | contig 10239 bp, 9 predicted proteins | sample SalMarWE160170MG_FD_202155 | JGI IMG/M metagenome (GOLD analysis project Ga0307431, IMG submission 202155) | Salt marsh sediment microbial communities from the Plum Island Ecosystem LTER, Massachusetts, United States - WE1603-170 | ecosystem: Environmental > Aquatic > Marine > Intertidal zone >... | reverse complement strand
CCATCTCATCTTCTGCTTCGTCGCTGGTATATGTCTCTTCGAAAGAATTATTTAGCGATTTGATAAATGGCAGGAGATTCAGTTCTGAAAAGGTCTTTGCTGTTTTATCCAGGTCTTTAGCCTTTTGCAGCATCAATCCCCAGTCATCAATGAACTGCCGATCGATTTTCAGGTTGATGGCTTTGATTTCTTCCATGATTTCCGGGTTAGCTCGCAGCGCCGCGACAAAATCTTCGGCGCACTGTCCCATGCGGATTTTATCGTTCCCCTCAATGGTAATCATGACCGTCGCGCCGCCGGCGAATACCGAGTCCACTTCGATATAGCTGGCAACCAGGGGGTCCTTGTCTGACATCAGGTTTTTGATTTCAGTTTTTGTTTCGATATTACTGGCGGAAATGATACTGAGAATAAAAAGCAATAGTGCTGCTAAGGGTATCCATTTGTAAAAACGGCTTACGAAATTCGCGATGGCAGTCATCATTTTTTCTTCCGTTTTCATAATACCTCCCTAAATGATTCGTGAGTATTGTCAAAAATTTTCCATTAAAAACACATATAACTAATTGTTAATTAAGGTGACATAGGTCATATATTAAACCTCCCCCCTTTGACTGCCTTGAGCGGAGCCCTCAACATAGCTCAAGGTCAAGACAGTCAAAGGATTACGGGGATTTGTCATTAACATGTTTTTCATAATTTTTTCATAAACTTTTGACACTACCGATTCGTGCGATTTGCTGTTCAAACAATTGATGTGAAATATTTACTCTCTTGAATTATTCTTTAGCATTTCTTTGAGAGTAATTGTTTGAATCTGTTCCTTTGCAAAGGCTGAGTATAGTTTTCCAATAGAATCTGCAAACAGATTTGTAATTGTTTTCATATCCATGTTATAGTAGTCACACCACTCGTCACTGAAAATCACAAAGGAAAACAGCGGTGCAAAAAAGAGGAAAAAGCCGCTGATCATATCTTGCTGATTTTTCCTCGATTTGAGTCCCATTTTTTCAGAAATTTCATAACCGGCATTGAAATTCTGATCGAAGTACTTGAAAATATTTAGATGAGGCACTTCACTGACGTCTTTAATTGATTCGGTAAAAACGATTTTAATAATATTTTTATTTTCCAGCATAAAGGGTAAAGAGTAATCGCGGATGATTTTATCAACACCGAGGGTCGTCTCTGCCATCCAGGCGCCGACGATTTTCTTTTTTATTACGACGGTTTTTTTTACAAAGATGTCAAACAGAGCCATGAGGATTTCATCCTTGCTTTTAAAATAGTAATAGATCAGCGACTTGGTGATTCCTGCGGTTTTGGCAATGAGATCGATTCCGGTGGCGTCGAAGCCTCTGCCGGCAAAAAGGACTTCCGCAGTATCGAGGATTTTTTGTTTTACGTCTATTTTTTCTTTTCTTGTCATCTTGAGATTTTCAATTATACTGACCGTTCAGTCAAAATATATGAATTGAAGTTGGTTTTGTCAAGTGTTTATTTGAACGATCAGTCAAATAAGTATCACAAGTCAGAGCATTGCGATGAGATCTAAAACTTGACTTTTGCCGGCGTAGCCCCGGGAAGAGTTAAGTTGAAGATAATGTTCACGCTGGCCTGTGGGGATACTTCGTCGCCAGCCTGCGGTTGTCACTGTCTGGATGACAGAAAATAAAAACTATTCATACCGGATTGACTCCACTGGATTTGAAGGTGCAGCTTTTAGCGACTGAAAAACAACTGTTAAACCGGTAATAGCGACTAAAATCAACATAGGGACAAGAAATAGAAAAATGCCTATTTCTATACGTGTATTAAAACCCTGCATCCAGTTTCGTATTCCGAAAAAATGAGGCCGGCATCATTAATATAGTTGATAAGGCAACTAAATATAACGGGTCTTTCACCAAGAGCACTACGATAGTTGGCACGCTGGCTCCCAATACTTTTCGGATTCCGATTTCTTTTCTGCGTTGACTGGCATTAAAGGCGGTCAATCCAAATATCCCTAAACAGGTTACAAAGAGCGCCAAAGCGGTGAATGTACGAAACACATTCCCGAATTGTTCATCGGCATAATACTGTTCATTGAAATATTCATCCAGGAAGAAAAAGGTAAAGGGGTTATCGGGAAAAAAGTTTTTCCAGGTGCTTTCAATCTGTTTGAATGTGGTAGACACATCGGTTGATTTCACTTTCACGGAATACATACCGCGATGACTATTGGTCATAAAGCGGAAAATGGTTGGTTCGAAAGCTGCTTTTGGTGACTTATGATGATAATCGGCAGTGACACCAATGACGTTATATATCTTACCCCAGTAGTTGATCTGCTTACCGATCGCATTTTCGGGTGATTCGAATTCTGGCCACTGAACCGCGGTTTCATTAAGAACCAGGACGTCCGGATCGCTACTGAATTCCCGGGAAAAATTCCGCCCGGCAAGGATTTTCATATCATATAGATTCGGGAATTCGTAATCCACTCACATGATCACTCTTTGATGAAATCAGACTGTATGCTAAAAAAGTTCAAGGATGAGGTTTCGGCTGTGCTCAAAGAAAATATCTCCAGTTTATAAAATGATAGAGTATATGTCAGGAAAAACAGGTTTTTCAGTTGAGTCAAAAGCTTACCCCTTAAACCTATCAGGTTTTTTAGGATAAGACCTAACGCAACTAAAAAATTTCAAAGTGCAGAATGTAGAGCCAAATCTGTTTTCATCCCGCAGTGGCAATTGTCATACTTAGCTCATAATGTCATATTGAGCTTGTCGAAATATGAACTTTTAATTGCCTGACCCCGATTTATCAGGATAGGGAAATATGAGATTTTGCCACAAGTCACCCTTCGACGTATCTCAGGGTGACATCCCCGGTTTGATTGATCCCGATGAATATCAAGGATTAAAACGGGCTTTTCTATTCCTGTGTGCTCTGAGGTAGTTTAATTTCATTGAATTTCTTCAAATACATCAGTAAAACTTCAGAAAATATTTTGATTTACAGTTGTAAGAACTTTAAATTCTTCTCGATTTTATTGAAACAATATGTCAATTTCTATTAAACCATACGAAGATAAATATTTTAAAAACTGGGACAAATTTGTCTGGGAGAGCGTAAACGGTACTATATTTCATACAAGAAAATTCCTGTCTTATCATCCTAAGGGAAGATTTAAAGATGCTTCTCTGATATTCAATAAAAACAATAAGATGTTCGCCACTTTCCCTGCTGTTTGTGGAAACTGGGATGGAAAAAAGACTCTTCAGTCTCATCGCGGTGCCAGTTACGGAGGTTTCGTTTACAAAGAAGGTCTTTCTATCTCAGACTCATATTCTCTTGTAAAAAATCTCGTTAAATATGCAAAAGATGATAAATTTGAAAGAATTTTAATTACTCTTCCCCCGATCATTTACAATCATAGGCTTTCAAATTATATTGATTTTGCCCTTATTCAGCATGGATTTAAATATCTGAAGCGAGAAGTATCAAGCGTGGTTTCAACAGAGAGCAGTATTGCGGGAAATGTTGGTAAATTCAAGCAAACCAATCGTACAGCTTTCAGAAGGGCAATAAAACTTGGAGTTGAAGTTCGTGAATCAGATGAATGGGAACGTTTTTACGAAATATTGAAAAACAATCTAAAAATACGTCACAATGTTCAACCAACTCACACTCTTGAGGAATTAGTAAAATTAAAAAAACTGTTTCCTGATAAAATCTTTCTATATAGCGCCTATATACATGATGAAATGATTGCCGGAGTTGTAATGTTCGACTGCAATCAGGACGTTTCTCTCGCTTTTTATATAAGTCATGATGAATCAAAACAAAAATACCGGGGGGTGAATATCCTTTTTTACCATATAATCAATCGCTGTATCAACAAGGGATTCAAATATCTCGATTTCGGAATTTTTACCGTTAATATGGAACCAAATTTTGGACTTGCCCGTTTTAAAGAGGGTTTTGGCTCCAGCGGAATTCTACGTGATACATTAGTGCTCGATTTATAAGGGAGTAACTATATAAAATTTAAGATACCCCACCATTCTATAAATATATTGCTATCATTTATCTTTAATTAAAAAATATCTAACTAATTTTTAATAAAGGGAAATTATAAAATTTCAGCGTCTATTAGATCTCTAACCAAACAAACTCTCGTATATGGTGTTGGAACAATTCTAACAAGATTTGTTACTTTTCTCTTATTACCACTATACACAAATCTGCTTTCCCCAAATGACTATGGTCTGGCAGCTTTAGTATTCGCATTTCTTGGCTTTATGAATATCATCTATAACTACGGCTTAGACTCAGCATTAATGCGATTTTATAGTGAAGATTCTAACCGTTCCTGGAAGACTAATATATTATCCACAGCAATTTGGATATCGCTACTGACAAGCTTAATTCTCAGCTGTATTATCTATTCCCTTAGTTCAGCTCTCGGGAAGACATTGCTATCAAGTATTGATTATTCATTTCTTATAAAATATACAGCATTCATTCTATTTTTTGATTGTATATGTCATGTACCTTTTGCACTGCTAAGGCTTGAGGAAAAACCTTTCCAGTTCATGGGAATACGCTTTATTAATGTTCTCATTACCTTTGGACTGAATATTTACTTTGTTGCTTTCCTTAAAATGGGTGTTGAAGGTATTTTCAAAAGTAATATGATCACTTCAGCAGTAACCGCTACTATTCTTTATGCATTTACAATTCCCAAAATTAAATTCACATTTTCCAGTTCTGCAGCTAAGAATCTTGCACTGTTTGGGCTCCCATTTATTCCAGTAGGTTTAGCAACAGTTACTATGGAAATGTTAAATCGCTATATAATTGAACACCTTATCGGTTTAGAAGCAGTTGGTATCTTCAGCGCCGGGTTCAAATTGGGTACTTTTATGCTTTTAGTATGTACTGCTTTTTATTATGCCTGGCAGCCATTCTTCCTGAAAGCAGGAAAAAAGGAATCATCGCGCCTTCTTTTCTCGCGTGTTCTTACATACTTTGTTCTTGTTACTCTTTCGTTCTGGGTATTACTAACAGCTTTTATTCATGAAATTATTCACCTTAAATTTGGAAGTTTTTACCTTATTGGCACAGAATTTCAGGCATGTGAACCATTGGTTCCAGTAATACTTTTAGGATATGTGTTTTTAGGTATTAACCAGGTGTTTCTACCTGGTATATATTTTGAAAAAAAGACGCGATACCTTGCTTATATAACAATAATAGCTGCAACTGCAAACGTGGCAGCAAATTTTATTTTAATTCCTTTTCTCGGTATTTTAGGTTCAGCATTTTCATCGCTTTTTGGATATATAATTTTAGCCTCATCAACCTTGGTAGTTTCACAACGGCTTTTCAAAGTGCCTTATGAGTTTCGAAGAGTTGCACTTTTATTTGTCCTTGCTATGGCAGTTGGAATTCCAACTTACGTCTTCCAGCCGCAAATAATTATCAGAATTTTCGTTGTAATTGCCTTTCCTCTATTGCTTAAAATCTCTGGCTTTTTCAAAAAAGATGAGATTGGAGCACTCAAAGTCCTAATTCCACATAAAAGTAGAAAATGAAGAAATCGCCTCGCATTTGTCATATAACAGTAGGTCATAACCCTCTTGATGACCGGATATTCTATAAGGAAGCATACTCTTTAATAAGGAAATATCGAGATATCAATATCGTTGCGCCTGAACGGCAAAAAATCAAAGAAAAAAATGGTGTAAAATTTTTTCTATTTAAAGAAGGCAATTTCTTTTCAAATCTTATTCACGCTTTTAAAGCAGCAAAAAATATAAACGCCGATCTCTATCATATCCATGAATTTGAATTTCTACCTTTTGCCCTTTGCCTAAAATATAAATATCATAAAAAAGTGATATATGATGCTCACGAAACAGTATATTTTTTCTTTGTGGAATTTTCTCGTCATTCAAAATATATAAAATTCCTCTTGGCTATCTTCGCCCAATCTTTGGAATGGTTCGGCTCTCATTTCGTCGATCATATTATAACCGTCACACCCTGGGTTGCAAAAGGCTTTAAACCTTTCCACGAACGGATTTCACTTATTTATAATTACCCAACTTTAAATCTTTTCCTTCTATTATCTAAGAAAACAAAAAAGAAAAGGGAGCAAATCATTCTATATCATGGTCACCTTGTACCGGCACGGAATATTGACATTATGCTAAAAGCAATGTCGTTCGTAAAACAAGAATTCCCCAATGCTAAATTACTTATTGTCGGTGGAATTACAGATTGGTACAAAATTCAACTTGAGCGAATAATTAAGCAAAATCATCTCGAAGATGTTGTTGAATATAGAAAACCCATTCCATATAATCAGGTTCCCAATCTCTTAGAAGAAGTAACTATCGGGCTTTCATCAATGGCACCAAATGAATCATTAAAAAGGTCTATTCAAATCAAACCTTTTGAATTCATGGCTATGGGAATTCCTGTACTCGGTTGTCGTGTACCATCTACTGAAATCTTTATTGAAAAAACTGTATCAGGGATCTTGATAGATCCACCAACCGCAGAAAATTTGGGCAAAACGATAAATTATCTATTAAAAAACCCTAAATTGATGGAACAAATGGGTAAGCATGGAAGAGAAGCAGTTTCAGAAAAATATAATTGGTCACTTATGGAAAATAAATTGTATGATATTTACGAAGAAGTATTAAAGTGTTAAAAATACTCTACATTTCTCCGGAAAATACAGTTGGGGTTCTAACTTACTGGCAGCGTGCTCATAGATTAATGGGAAATGAGTGCTGCTATGTTACATTTTTCAAAACGGCAGGTGGTTATGAGGAAGATATTTTACTAAATCTTCCTCTCGTTGCAGCAAAGCCGTGGTTTCTGAAATCGCGAATAATCTTCACAAAATATGTTGAAAGAAAAACCCCGTGGAAAGACATAGGAGGAAATCCACCAATCTGGAATCCACCCACATGGCAAAAAAAGTTATTCAATCTTCGAGAAAAAATCTGGCAGCCAAAAATTGAAAACGCAATTAAAAAATATGATCTAGAGGATTTCGATGTTTACCATTTTGAATGGGGAACAGATTTCTATAGAGATGCACGATTTGCTAAAAAGATGAAAAAACGAAGTAAAAAGATTATCTGCCACTACCATGGTCAGGACATGAGAAATAGGGGCGTCATTCCCGCAATGGACAAAATAAGTGATCTTAACCTGACTAGCGAACTTGATCTGACATTCCGACATCCAAATTTGAAATATATCTTTCTGCCTTTTGATGTAAAAGCATTTAAGCCTAAGACTTCTATTAACAAAAAAATTACAATTTGTCATGCAACTACAAATCGTCTTATCAAAGGTTCTAATGAAATAATCCGAGTCTGTACAGAACTTGAAAAATCTTATAACATAAAATTTATCTTAATCGAAAATCAACCTCACTCTGTCACACTAAAGTTAAAAAGCCAGTCGGATATTTATATTGACCAGGTTACAGATTTCGCTTGGGGTTATGGAATGAATTCGTTGGAAGCGCTTTCAATGGGATTGGTATGTGTTACTTATTTAAATCCAACTTATGAAAATTTTATTCCCGACCATCCATTTGTCAATGCCAAAACCTTGAATTTAAAAGAAAAGTTAATAGAACTGATTGAAAATCCCGACATTCTAATGCAAAAAAGTACAGAAAGCCGTAAGTGGGTAGAAAAATACCATGATTACAGGAATGTAATTAGGGAGTTGTATAAATACTATGAATCGGAATTAGGGTTGGCAATTGCCTACGGCTCGTAGAGATTATTGATTATTGCCTGCCCTGTAGCGACGAAGGAGCGTACAGGGTCTATTGACTATTTACAATTTACAATCGAAAATTGAAAATATAAAATTATGAGAATCACTTTTATATTACCGGGCTTTATAAAAATTCCAATGGGCGGAGTGAAAGTCGTTCACGAATATGCTAATCGACTTGCAGATAAAGGACATGTCGTTACGTTAATTTATCCGGTTGAATTAGGCAAAAATCGCTTTTCTTCTTTCAAAAAATTACTTAGAAACACTTACGACAAATTAACAAAAGTAAATAATGAACTCTATTACAATCCTAATCCCTACGTCAATGTTTTAGTAGTTAAAAAAGTCATTTCAAAATACATTCCTGAGGGAGATGCAATTATTGCGGTTGGTTGGCAAATAGCAGAAAGTGTAAATAAACTTCCTAAAATTCACGGTAAAAAATTTTACTTACTTCAGAGTTTTGAAACATATTTCAGAAACAGAAGAAAAATCCTAAAAACTTACCATCTGCCAATGCAAAAGATTGCTATCTCTCAATGGATATTAGATGACCTAAAAAAATTAGGTGAATCCGGATATGGTCCTCTGGGTAATGCAATAAACTCGAACGAATTCTTTATAATTAACCCTAAAGAAAAACATCCCTACCACATAATGATGCTTTACCATCATCACAAGATCAAAGGCGCTAAAGATGGATTATCAGTTCTTAAATCAGCCAAAAGAGCTAACCCAAATATTAAAGCAGTCCTGATTGCTCCCAGAAAACCCATTCATAAAATTCCAGATTGGATAAAAGTTGTTATAAGACCATCGGTTGAGGAATTACGTAATTTATATAACTCCTCGAAAATATTTCTCCACACCAGTTATTGGGAAGGCTGGGGACTTCCGGTTATGGAAGCAATGGCTTGTGGATGTGCTATAGTGGCAACTGGAAACAGAGGGGTGAGAGAATATCTTGTTCACCAAAATAACGCTCTGATTTCGGATATAGGAGATGTCAAGTCATTAACGGATCAAGTATTATTACTCTTAAACGACACGGAATTTCGTAACAATTTGTCACAGAAGGGGATAGAATTAGTGAAAAACTATTCATGGGACAGTATTGTAATTAGACTTGAAAACATTTTACAGAAATAATATTGAATTTCATGCAACCGAATGTTTCCGTCATTGTTCCTGCTTATAATTCTGGGAAAACACTTACAGTTTGCCTAAAATCATTGTCTAAACAGACTTACCCTTCAGAAAAATATGAAATTATTATTGTTGATGATGGATCAACTAATAATACAAGTATAATCTTAAGCTCTTTACCAGAAGCAAATTTATTTAAAGTAATTCACCACTCAGAGAATTGTGGTCTGGCAGCAGCCCGTAATACTGGAATCAAAAATGCAAAGGGAGACATTTTAATTTTTCTTGATTCTGATATGGAAGTTGAAAAAGGTTTTATCGAAAAGCATGTTACTTTCCACAGAAAAAACAGTGTAATTGGAGTGTTAGGTTCCATTATACCTGATATTGAAAATCCTTACGATAAATATCAACGGTATCTGTACGAATCTAAGCGTGGTGCAACCAAATTTGATATAAACAAGCCCATACCTTTCAACGCCTTCATTTTTAATAACACATCGATTAAGAAAATAGCTTTTGGAAAAGCAGGTTTATTCGATGAAAACATAAAAATGTATGGAGGTGAAGACACCGAATTTTCCTATCGGGTTTGGAGGTATTATCCTGAAGGATTGTATTACGATCCGTCAATTTTAGTAATGCACCATCATTACAGAACTATTGAACAGACATTGGATATCATTGAAGAATTCGGAGAAAAGGTTGTACCATATTTAATAAAAAAGCATCCTGAACTGGCTAAACTCTACGGTCTAAGTTTTTTAAATTGCAAAATCGATGACGTCAATTTCAAAACCTCCCTCATTAAATCTACAATAGGATTTATTATCAGGAATAAAACAATTCAAAACTTGGCAATGCAACTTTACAATATTACTCCATTTCCCCTTTCAAACCCACTTGTAAGACTACTTATGGCTTCATCACTTCTAAGAGGTATTGCCAGGTCGTTGTAAACATTATGAATCTTGTAAAATTAGAGCTTATTGATAAAGTTTTAAATTCTCCTGAAATTATGTAAACTATTTCGAGATGAATTTAAATATTCTTAAGAGTAGCAAATATTAATATTGTAAAAAGCCATTTATTGTAAGTATATTAATAACAAGAAGAGCAAAAAAGAGCCTGTTTATATATGCCAAAAAAAACTCCAATTATAAATAGGAATAAAAATGAAGTTTACCGATACTAGATTTTTCACAAATGAACCCGGTTCTACATTACTTGACCGTTTTAGAAAAACCCTGAAAGATGCCCAGTATTTTGATATTTTAGTCGGAT